>Ga0008833_1000796_pt1 | contig 21868 bp, 18 predicted proteins | sample HotLakConsoUCCLE_FD_62216 | JGI IMG/M metagenome (GOLD analysis project Ga0008833, IMG submission 62216) | Hypersaline microbial mat communities from Hot Lake, Washington, USA - Hot Lake Consortium UCC-LE | ecosystem: Environmental > Aquatic > Non-marine Saline and Alkaline > Hypersaline >... | reverse complement strand
TTTGGGCTTGTGTCCTTTTGCGGCGGCCATCCGCTCCTCGTAGCCTTCGAGCCAGTCGGTGCCCTTGGGCACGATCATGTCCCCGCCGCGCGCATCGCGCGCGTACTCGGGATGACGGACCAGGTCGGGCAGTTTCCGTTCTTCGCGCCACGCCAGGGCAGCATCGAGCATCGCGCGTCTTGTCAGGATGACCATTCGATCCGACGCGGCGAGATGTTCGAGTGTCCTGTCGACATTGTGGCCCATGCTTTCCTGGATCGCCTGATCCTGAAGCGGCACGCCGACGATGCCGGTATAGCTGTCGCCGGACCGCTGCCACTCACGGTCGATGCCGTAGTCGTTCGACGAATCCTTCACCGGGCGCCAGCGCCCCTTCCAGTCCGTGGTGTGGGGCAGGTACTCCAGCGGCCGGGCAAGGCCATCCACCGGGGTTCCATCCTTGTACTTGAGGCCCTTCTTCCCCCCACCCGAAGCGCGGGCCAGATCGATATTGAAGATCATCGTGCTCTCGTCGTCGATCGGAACCCAGGCGTTCACGGTGCGGCTGTTTTCGATGCCGCCGCCACCCGGATAAGTCACCCAGAACGGATAGAGATAGCAGGCGTACCGCTGGTGCTCATGCCCCTCGTAGGCATCACGCTGTGCCGAGTACATCGTCCCGAAATTGGTCATCGTCACGTTGATCTTCGGCGCCTTCTCGGTGACCGTGAACGCTTCGGGGTCCGACAAGTCTAGTCTGTCTCCGTCGACGCCGCCCACATGCAGGAATCCGAGATGCGACGTGTCGATGTCGCCCTCAAGCGCCTGCATGTAATTGCAGTCGCGATGGGTAAGCGCGATGTTCGCGTCGTTGCCCTCGCCCATGATCGCCTCGATCTCGGGCAGTTCCGGCGGGTTCTCCTGTTCCGCGCCCATGTAGGCGAAGACGAGCCCGCCCGACTCCCTGACACGGTAAGCGTAGGCAGGCGTTCCGGCCGGATACTTGTTCTTGTCCTCCAGGTTGGGCTGGTCGAGGCACTTTCCCGTCACGTCGAACTTCCAGCCGTGATAGGCGCAGCGGATGCCACCCTTCTCGTTCCGGCCGAAGAAGAGCGAGGCGCAGCGATGGGGGCAGCGATGGTCGAAGATGCCCGCCCGCCCTTCGGTGTCGCGAAATCCGATCAGCTTCTCTCCGAGGATCATCAGCCGGACCGGATCGCCATCCGCCTTCAACTCGGAAGACAGACAGACTGGGAGCCAGAATTGGCGGAAGAACTCGCCCATTAGCGTTCCCCGCCCGACGCGGCTGAGATGTTCGTTTTCTTCGGCGGTGATCATCGCATACCTCCTAGAGTTCCACTGTTGACGCGGGGTCTTCGACCCCGGCGGAAAGGGGGACGAGCACGGATGCGCGCTCGAGGTTGGCGCGAGCCTTGGCGATCGCGGCGTGGGTCTCGCTCGCGTGCTGCATAGGCGCGTCCCGAAAGTGATCTGGCGGATAGAAATGCGCCCGCTCGTAGTAGGGCACGTACATTTCGTAGCGGGCCCTCAGGTGCGGGTTCGACAACCCGGTGTCCGCGCGCCGGTCGGCGCGGAGCTTCTCGATGTCGATCATCGCGCTGACAGCGGTGGTTTCGTCCGCCTCTTCCCGGAAGGCGAGGGTATCGCTCCAATGATCCATGATGTGAGACCGCCCGCCCGTGAAAGTGCCGTCGGGCGAGAAGCCTATGGGTCCGGCAACGTTTGCCGATACCATCGCCATCATGTTCTCCGTCACCCGCGCGATCTTCGCCGCCTCTTGTGCCGGGGAATAGCGCGAGTTCGTGGGATGGAGGATGACCTCGGCGCCTTGCATCATCATGCAGCGGGCGACCTCGGGAACCGTGATTTCGCCGCAGGCGATGACGCAAAGCTTGCCGAGGGGCGTGTCAGCGACGGGAAAGACCTGTTCGAAAGGTGTCGCTTCCAGATAGTCGGTCATGAAGTCGTGGACCGAGGGGAAGGCGGCGACGTTCACGCGGCGGTAGTTCGACAGGATCGAGCCATCGGGGCCGATCACGAACGAGGAGTTGAAGTAACGACCCGGCCATTCCTCCGGTGCCTCGAACATGTTGCCGGCAATGACGATGCCTTCACGCCTCGCGAGCGCTTGAAGAGGTTCGGTCAGCGGCCCCGGAATCGTCGAGCAAGCTCGCGCTATCCAGTCGGCGACGGCCATGCCGAGTGGAGGGCCGGTCATCCCGAACTCCGGAAAGACGACGAGATCGGGGCGTTCTGGACCACCTAGTGCATCTTCGATCATTCCGATCAGCCGATCCCGATTGCGGTTGATGACCTCCTGCGCTGCGATGTCGTCAGCAGCCTGGCATGCGCGTTCGCTGGTCATCTGGATGCAGGTGGCGCGCCAAGGCTTCAGGGGCATCTCGTTGTTCCTCATCGGTTAAGACGTATCGCGCACCAGTGGTATACCATTTTGCGCCGCAGGAAAAACCGAAAATGTCCTGCGATCTCGCAAATGCCGGTGAAGACCCATGTGGACGGGGAACGTGCTCAAATCTTCGGCGGCCAGCGCACAGTTAAGCGTCAACGACCCGGGTGGTGCCGTTTCGTCCCCGCGATCAAGCGCCACGACGTGCGAAGCGGCCGGCGCATGCTTCGGTCACGGACGTTCCGTCGTATGCAAGCTGACCATCCACGTAGGTGGCGATCGGGCGGGCAGCGAAGGTCATCCCGTGATAGGCGCTCCAGCCCGGACCCTCGGGATTCCTCGTGCTGTCATAAACGGATTCTCCAGGCATCAGCACCACGATGTCGGCATCGGCGTTCGGAGCAAGGCGGCCCTTTCCGGCGAGGCCGAAAAACCTCGCGGGCCTCTCGGATAGAAATTCTGCGGTCATGAGCGCGGCGCCCTCCGGCGATTTCCTGCGCCGAAGGGCCTCGGTGAAGAATCCGGGCAAGAGTGCTTCGAGCCCCGGCATGCCTGCCATCACCTCGAAAATGTTGCTTGAAGACTTGCGCTCGAGGCTCCATGCGCTGTGATCCGACGAGACGAAACTCGCGCTTCCGGACTCGACGACACGCCAGAGCGCATCCCGCACTCCCGTGCGGATCGGCGGGTTCACCTTGAGCTTCGCGCCGAGACGGGGAACGTCGGTCTCCGCATCGAAAAGAAGGTAATGCAGGCACATCTCGGCTGTGGCCGGCTCGCCACGGGCCCTGTGCTCGGCGACGACGGCAAAGCCTTCGGGACAGGAAATGTGGACGATGTGCGCGCGCGCTTGCCGGGAAGCCGCCAGTTCGAGAAACGTGGCCGTCGCCGACATCTCGGCGGCCACCGGCCGGGAGGCGCTGTGATCCGAAGCCATGGTACGGCCCGCGGCACGGAAGGCCGTCTCGGTCGCACGGATGATTTCCTGGTCTTCGTTGTGAATTCCGACAGGCAAGTCGGTCTCGAGGAGTGCATCAAGGAGGGTCAGCACCGCCGCGCTGCCGATCCGGGGAAACCTGTGGGGATGGGCTTCGAAGGACGAGATCTTGAAGGCGCAGACACCTCCATCAACCAGCGCCGCGATATCGGATGGCTCAGGGTTGGGCGTCACCGTCCCATAGAGCGCGACATGCGTGCGTGCAAACTCATCGATAGCGGCAATCTTCTGCTCGAGAAGATGTCCGGTCGTGATCGGGTCAGGGTGATCGTAGGGCATGTCGACGATGGTCGTCACGCCACCAAAAGCGGCTGCAGCGGTGGTGGGGCCGAGCCCGGAAAAGCCGAGCTGGCTGCCTGCATGGGTCTGGCCGTCTATGGCGCCAGGCAGGAGGAAGGCTCCGGAATGGTCGACGGATTCCGCGGATTCCGGTATAGTGGAGCCTGATCCGATGCAGGCGATCCGTCCTCCGGAAATCCCGATCCAGCCATCATCAACCACATGGCCCGGAAGGACGAGGCGTCCCTTCATCAGCAAATCAAGCATTCCGCTCCCGCCCGTCATTCCTGAGCCGCGAAAAGGGTTGCGAGATCGGATCGATCGTGGAATCCCTGCGGCATACCAAGCGTGCGCGAGGCTAGTGCCCACAGTCAAGAAGTTAGCCCGCCGCCCAGATCAGAGGGACAAACATGATCTACGACCTCACCACGTTCTCACTTCTTCCCAATACTTTGGGACAGGTAATGCCGAAGCTTCCCGAGACCTATGCGAATTTCAGCGAGACCGGACAGATGCTTGGCGCGTTTTCATGCGACTTCGGGGTGCTCAATCGATTCGTGTTCCTCACCGCATATGAGGATACGACAGCGCTGACCGAAGACCGCAAGCGGCGCATGGAATCCACGGACCCGACTGGAATAGGGGCGCAATTGCAGTCCGAGACATCGACGGCATTTCGCCCGTTCGCATTCTGCAACGACATCGTTCCCGGGGACTACGGACCCTTCTACGAATTTCGTACGTACACGCTGGCGCCCTTCGGAAGACCCGACACCGAGACCGCCTGGGCCAAGATCATCGAGCGCCGGAATGCCATCTCGCCTCTTCTGACGGTCATGACATCGATCGAGGGTGGACCTGAGAAGATGGTCCACATCTGGCCCTATCGTACGCTCGAAGACCGCGTGAAGGCGCGTGGTGCCGCGAGCAAGGAGGGCATCTGGCCGCCGCCGGGCGGTTCCGACCACCTTACTTCGCTGCAGTCGGAGCTGTTCATCGCCACCGGCTTTTCCGATCTGAAGTGAACCGGACCCGCCCTCACTGCTTGAGGTCCCTGCCTGATCTCGTGCTGCCTCCTCTGTCACCGCCAATCGGCACGTTCCGACCGGCGGTTTGCAGCGGGCACCTTTTGTTTGTGTCCGGCCAGGCTCCCTTGACCGAGGAAGGAGCGGCTCTGACTGGAAAAGTCGAGGCTGTCGGGTTGCACGAAGCGCGGCGCCGCGCCCGCTTGACCGGCATGGCACTCTTGTCGTCAGTGGAGTCTGAACCGGGCCGGCTGGACAACGTGGTGCGGGTCGTGCGGCTCCTCGGTATGGTGAACGCCGGACCGGACTTTACGGAAGTCGATGCCGTACTCGACGGGTGTTCCGAGTTGCTGAATGATGTCTTTGCCGGCGGCCATGCCCGCACGGGGGTCGTCCTGCCCTCGCTGCCGCAGAACATCACTCTGGAGATCGAGGCGGTTTTCGAATTGCGCGATGTGCTGCTAGGATGACCTTGACGACGCAGATGAATGCGGGCGCATTGTACCCGCTTAAGGAAGAACGATGAGTGCAGCCTTCCCAAATGCCAATGGCAAACCTCGTCTTGCGTTGGCAACCTCCCTCAGGACGCAGCCGCGAACGTGCGCCTTGCCAGCCGCAAGTCCTGTCGCTTGATTAGGTGGTCGAGTTCGAGATGGTCCTCATTGCTCAACCGCGGACCGGGCGCGCGCACGTGAGCTGAGGCGATGGCTCCGCGCCGTCGAAGAACTTCCTTGCGCAGCGCAAGGCCGATACCTGGCTGAGCTTCGTGGCGCAGAAGGGGAAGATACATGTCGAAGACATCTTCGGCCGTGTCTGCATTCCCCTTGGAGAAGTGTGCACAAACCTCCACGAGCATCTCCGGATATGCAAAACCTGTCATGGCGCCGTTAGCGCCCCGCGAAAGTTCCTGAGGCAGATAGAGCCCACCATTCCCGACCAAAATGCTCACCTGCCGACCCTGAGACGCACGAAGCCGGGTCAGCTTGTTGTGCCCGGGACAGTCCTCGTGCTTGAGCATCACGAGGTTGGCATACCCCTTGAAGAGGCGCGTCAGCGTATCAACGGAAATATGGACGCCGGTCACGAAGGGAAAGTCCTGCAGAACGACGGGAGTGCTCCCAAGCCGGGAGAGAACGTCCGAGAAGTACCCGAAGACCTGCTCTTCAGTCCGAAGTGTGCTTGCAGGGGCGACCATGACTCCGGCCGCACCCGCATCCATCGCCTCGTTCGCGAAACTCACCAGTGGATCGGTGCCGGGATCGGACACGCCGACCACGACAGGTACCCGGCCATCTACCCGGTCTAGGTAGCGGGTCATGATAGCGCGGCATTCCTCCGAGCTGATCTTGTGAGATTCGCCCATCATGCCGAGGATCGTTATCCCGGTGACGCCCTTCTCGAGGTAGAATTCCACGACTCGGTCGATACTCTGTTCATCAACTTGCCCGCTGTCCGTGAAAGGCGTTACCGCGATGATGAATACGCCGGATGCGGTCTCATCCAGTTTGGCTGACATGTTCAATTTTCCTCCCGGTTCTGCGCGATCATTCTTCTCGCCGGATCGTAGTGCGCGTTACTACTCGGTGACCGTGACGGAGTGCTGTTTCCAGGGCACCGCGAGGCGTTCCAGTAGCTGAATGATAGCGAAGAAGGTCATGCCGATCGCCGCGATACAAATGATTGCCGTGAACTGCCGTGCGATATCGAAGCTGGCACCCGCGACAACTATTACGTAGCCGAGGCCGTTGTTGGCGCCGATGAACTCTGCGACGACAGCTCCGATCACCGACAGGACTGTGGCAAGTTTCAGACCGGCGAAAATATAGGGCAGAGCCTGCGGCAGGCGGAATTTCCAGAAGGTTTGCCAACCGGACGATCCCATTGAGCGGGCGAGGTAGAGCATTTCGGCCGAAGATGATTTCAGGCCAACTACCGAGTTAATGACAATCGGGAAGAAAGAAATCAGAACGACGATGACGATTTTCGGTGTCATGCCATAGCCGAACCAGGCCACTAGGAGTGGGGCAAGCGCTACCTTCGGTATCGTCTGGGATGTCACGATGATGGGGTAAATTGCACGTTCGGCCAGTCGCGAGTAGGTGATCAGGATCGCAAGCGGAACACCGATGAGGATGGCCGTTCCGAAACCCACCATGATGGAGCTCACGGTATATTTCGCATGGTGCAGAAGTCTGGGCCAGTATGAAACAAATTCCGCGGCAATCCGGGATGGCGGCGGAATGATGTAAATGGGAGCTTCCGTAAACCAGACGGCGAATTCCCATCCAATTATGACGAGAATGAGTGTCCATACGGCGGGAGAAATCGATCCTACAAAGCGAAGCGGTGAGCGCCCGTGTGATGTGGTTTCGGTATCGATAATCGTCGTCATTCGTCAGACCTCCTCCCGGAACACGCCGAGATTCATGAAGGTCTCGGTGAGCCCGCGGACATAAGCGATGAATTTCGGGTCTTCCCGCATGGAAAGCCTGCGCGGTCGTGGAAGGTCGATCTCCACGATCTCTTCCACCCGGCCGGGACGGGGAGACATCACCACGACCCGGTCGCTGAGAAAGATGGCCTCGGTAATCGAATGCGTGATGAAGAACACGGTCATGTTGCTATCCGCGCATAGCCGAAGCAGATCCAGCTGGAGCTGGTCGCGGGTCATCGCGTCGAGCGCGCCGAACGGCTCATCCATCAGCATCAGGGGCGGCTCGTGTAGCAGGGCCCGACATATCGAGACGCGCTGGCGCATGCCGCCCGAAAGTTCCTTGGGAAAGGCGCCTTCGAAATCATCGAGAGAAACCATCCGAAGCAGCTTGCGCGCCCGCTCGCGCGCTGCATCGAGCGGAAACTTACGGATTTCGGCCTGGATCAGCACGTTCTGAAGAGCGGTGCGCCACTCGAGCAGAACGTCTTGCTGAAAGACGATCCCGATTTCCGCATTGGGCCCGTTGATCGGCTTTTCATCGACCATTATCTCGCCCCGCGACGCGGGGATCAAGCCGGAGAGGATCATCATCAGGGTGCTCTTGCCGCAACCGCTGGGTCCCAGGACCGAGACGAACTCTCCCCGCCGGATTTCGAGATCTATGTCGGCAAGTGCTTGCACGTCGCCGTTGCGTGTCCGGAATGTTTTCGACACGCGCGAAATGGAAATGTGCTCCGCGCCGGAATTTCCGATGTCATAGGCCATTGATCTGTCCTCCCGATGCGGTTGCGCGATCCGGACCCGGGTAACTCGTGGAGCCGCGGACATTCCGGCCGCAAACCGTTCCGGTGGAGCGCTGTAAGGGCGAGCGGCATGATGAACAGCGGGGCGTTGAGCGGACGATGGGCCCCTGAGCGGTTCCCATTTCTGAAGCCATGTCCATTCTATCTTCGGTCCGCGTCTTGGATCGGCGCCGTGCGGGGATGCACGGCGCCGGAGTTTCATTGGGCTACTGTGATGGAGGATTGGGGTGGTATGCGCTTGTATAGACCATGTCCGGGGTGATCTTCCCTGCCGGCACATCGGCGTAGCGCTCAAGAAGGTCTATCGTCTGGGTGAGATCGTCCGGGTGGACCCAGCCGAGGATCTTTTCGTCTTCTGTGCGGTTGGTGAAGCGATACTTCTCCATGACCTCGATTTCCATCCCGATCGCTTCGCGACTGGCGTCTGGCCGATACTCCATGAAGATTTCGAGAGCTTCCTCCGGATCGGCCAGCACGTCCGCATGGCCTCGGGTGATGGCCCGTAGAAAACCGCGGACGGCGTCTTCGTTCTCTGCGAGCCAATCCTTCCGCATGATGACGCTCGATCCCAAGAGGTTCACTCCGTGGTCGGCAAAGAGAATGGGCTCCTCGATCTCCTCGAACTGGGCAACCTTGTCGCCATCGGGATTGGCCCAGCCGTTGATGAAATCGGCGTCCCCCCGGAGTAGGGCGGTTTGATAGGCATCCGTCACGATCAGTTCGATCGTGTCGAGATCGATGTCGTTCGCTTCCGCGAACGCGGTGATCATGCCGTCGCTCAGGTTACCGGCCTCGGTTGCAAAACGCTTGCCCTCGATGTCCTTTGGCTCGGTGATACCGGAGCCCTTGAGTGCAATGATCGCCGAAGGGTCCTTCTGGACCAGTCCGAACACGGCGGTTATGTCATCGAAGTCTGCGGTGCCCGCTGCTTGGACAAGTGCGCCGAGACCGGCGTTGGCCATGTCAACGCTTCCGTTACCGACCTGCTGGATGCTGACCGTGCTGCCGGTTCCATCGATGATTTCAACATCGAGGCCCTCCTCGGCAAAATACCCTTTTCCGTGAGCGACGAACGCAGGCGCGTCGATTCCACCCGGAATGAAGGCAAGGCGATAGGTGATCTTTGTGTCCTGCGCGAACGCGCTCGATGTGGTCAGCGTCCCGATCAGTGCGGTGCATGCGAGCCCGAAGACCCTTCTTCTCATTTTGAACATTTCGACATCCCTCTGGCCGCCAGTGATCCTTGGCATTCAAATGGTATGCCAACGGAATTTCGTCTGTCAATCAGCGTCGCTAGGCACGGCGGCGCACGGGCCGCTTCTGCAAAAAAAACTGGCAGCTGTTTCAGGGCTTGAACGCAATGATTGCATCGTGTGAATGAATTTTCGGTTGGAGCCAATGGCGCTCCGCTTCGACGGGAGGCGCCTGAAGACGAAAGGATAATCGAGGACGCTAGCGCCCGTTGAGGCGGTACCACGGCTGAGTTTCCGGCAAGGTCCAGTCCTCGTAGAAGCCTCGAACATAGGTGAACACCTTACGCGAAAGGTCTGCTCGCACCTTTTCGTCGGGTCGATCCGGCCGATCGATATCCGCCCTCAAACGACTGAGCGCCGCTTCGCGATCAACAAAAGCGAATCGGCCGTTCGCGTAGACGACACGACCCTCGACCATCGTGGCGGTCACGTCGCCGGACTTCGCCCTGTAGACGAGGGCGTCGACGGGGCTGATCTCGGGTGACAGGTATGGACCGCTCAACCGTTCATAGTCGAGCACCACAAGGTCGGCGCGTTTGCCGACCTCGATCGAGCCAATCTCGTCGCCGAAGCCGATGGCCCTCGCCCCGTTTTCGGTCGCCATGCGAAAGATCTGTGCGGCAGTGAGCGCTTCGACATCCAGGCCCGGATCGCAGTGCAGATGTTTGACCAGTCGCATTTCCTGCAGCATGTCGCGGTCGTCGTTCAGCCCTGCCTCGTCGATTCCGAGGGCGACCGGTATGCCGCGTTCGACGAAGGCCTGTACCGGCGCGATGCCGCTGCGGAGGCGAAGGTTGGAACTCGCGTTGTGACAGATGCAGACCGAGTGGCGGGACACGATATCGAGGTCTGTCTCGTTCACCCAGGTTGCATGCCCGAGTGTCAGGTGAGGGCCGAGAAAGCCGATGTCGGCGAGATGCTCTATGGAGGACTTGCCAAAACGTCGCCGGGAGAACTCTCGCTGGTAGGGGGTCTCGGACAGGTGAAGGTGGATGCCGATTCCGTATTTCGCCGCCCAGTCGGCGGTGCGCGTCAAGAGACGGTCCGACGCCCGTTCGAGGTTTATCGGGGCAAGCCAGAGTCGAACGAGCGGGTCTGAAGCGATGCCGAAGCGATCGATCATTGGCTGGAGATACTCGGTTTCGAAATCTTCCAGGCGGAAATGCGTGCGGGTGAGAAACGCGCGCGTCTCGTCGCGAAGATCTTCGGGCAGGCTCTCCACGAAGACTTCGTCATCGCCGTAGACCAGCCGATGTTGGTCGCGGTTGCAGAAGGCGAAGCTGACTCGCATGCCGATGTCGCGATAGGCGCGGATGATGGCGGTTGCGTTCTCGGGCCAAGAGGACACCGGGCCGGGCTTCATGCCACCGAGGTGCTGGACTGCCGTTACGCCGGAGCCGAGCAGTTCGAAAGCTGAATAGAGCGTGTCGAGATAGGGGTCGGGTGCACGGTGTCGCAGATGGTGGGTCAGCCAGAGTTCGAGCGGCAAATCGGGACTGCCGAGTTGCACAGGGGTCAGTCCGACGTGATGGTGGGAGTTCACGAGCCCGGGGATCACGAGGCTACGAGGCGTGCCGATCACCTGGATGTCGCGATGCCGTGCGGAGAGTTCGTCGAAAGGTCCGATCTCTGTGATCCTGCCGTTCACGCAGAGGACGGCGCCGTCCGGCAGCGTCGCGACCGAGTGGTCATCGACCGCCTTCAAGAGCACAAAGCGCCCGCGGACGAGCGTTGATTCCGGATTGTTCGACGCAGCGCCGCCCAAGCTGATCATGCAAGAGGCCGACGCAGGACTTCCGAACGCTCGAGGTTGTCAAGGGCCCGCTCCGCAAGTGGCTGGAGATCGGCAATAGATTCGAATGTGCGTCCGGCAAGTCCGTTGGCCGGGTAGGCCTCGGCTTCGTTGTAGGATTCACGGTAGAGTTCCCACCGCGCTCGCATGAGCGGGTTGCCCATTCCGGTCGAGCGACGTGCTGCCCGGAGAGCTGCGAGATCTACCGTCGCCGTTACGCCGATGCCCTCATCGGCGCTCGGGTCGTGGGCAATGCGATTTCCGAGATGATCGACGATCTGCGAATGCCCGCCGGTTACGCTCCCGTCGCTGGAGAAGCCGATGGCGCCCGCGACATTGGCGCTGACGAGATAGCACATGTTTTCCGCCGCACGACAGATCTTCGCCGCCTCTCCATGTGCGGTGATGGGTTCGTTGGTGGGGTGCAGGAGAACCTCCGCGCCGCGGAGCATGAACATTCGGGCGATCTCGGGAACAACGATCTCGCCGCACGGAAACACGGCAAGGCGTCCGAGCTCGGTGTCGACGACGGGAAAGATGGCGTCCATGCCATGAACTTCGACGTAGGACTCCATGATGTCGTGCGGAGACGTCCAGGAGGCGGTGTTCGTCCGACGGTACCGCAGGATGACCTCGCCGCGGGGATCAAGCACAAAGGAGGTGTTGAAGCAGTGACCTGGCCAGTGCTCGTCGAACTCGAAATGATTGGCAGCGATATAGACGAAATTTCGTCTCGCGGCGTCCGAGAGGCGGTCAGTGATCGGTCCGGGGATGGTTGTGCAGGCGCGTTCGATCCAGTCGCTCACCGGAGTGGAAAGCGGAGGCCCCTGGAAGGCGAACTCTGGAACCACCACGAGTGCTGGCCTTTCCGACTGGGCGCACGACTGGTCGATCAGGGCGAGCGCGCGGTCGATGTTGCCGTCGATGATTGCCCACGCCGCTTCTTGGTCCTGTGCCTTCCATGCTGGATTGCTGCGCATCTGAATACATGTCGCGCGCCAGAAACTGTTAGCCACGAGTTTGCTCCATCTGGTAGTGTGCCATTGGAATACCATTGACACACAAATGGCATTTGGAAAAGAGGAGCACCGGATGCAGCAGCGACCTTTTGGGGTTGGCGTCTGGTGCCAGTCAGTTTCGGGAAGGGAAGTTCATTATGGACCTCGACAACGCGGCGAACCTGGGAAGCGAAACCGCATCGGTGCAAGGAACGGCTGAAGTGGAAAGTCGTGGGGAGTATGCCCACGGACGCATCCTTGACCTGATCCTCTCGGGCGAATTTCCACCGGGGGCCGTCCTTAACGAACGTGATCTCGCTGGAATGCTTTCGGTATCGCGCACGCCGGTGAGGGAGGCCCTGAGTCGCTTAGAAGCAGAATGCCTGGTGACGCGTGTTCACGGACGTGTGCCCGTCGTCAGCGAACTCAGCATCGAAACCTTCATCACCATCCTCGACATGCGGCGCGTGCTCGAAGTCGAAACGGCTGGCCGGGCTACGGGCCGAGTGCCACGGAAAGACGCGGATGCGGTACTCGCCGCCATCGAGAACCTTCTCGCGATCGATCAACCGACATCGGCCGAGCACTGGGCGGTGGATGATCAGGTCCACATGCTGATCGCCGATTGTGCAGGAAACCCGCTGATTGCGAAGAGCGTGAGTGATCTGCGGCGCAGAACACGGCTCTTCAACACATTAAGGCTGCCCACCCGCCTGCTGCCAGGCGGAACCGAGCACACCGCGATGATCCGGGCCGTCACCGGGAACGACCCCGAGGCATCTCGGCAGTTGATGGGACGGCATATCGACAATGTGAAGGGCGCGATCATCAATTTCCTGCTCAGAGGCAGAAACGCCTGAGATGCACCAGCGCCGGGGATTGGATCATTCGCGCGCGGGCAGGGGCCGCCCCTCGGCTGCGTCCCCACGGCGAGCGAGCGGCGCGCGACGTGCGAATTGCAAAGATCTGAAGTCGCGTCGCTGCATCGGGGCGGATTGCCACTGCGCTGGCGGGACGAGCGCCAGGTGATGCCGTCCGAATTTGTTCTCTCCGGGGGGGTGGTCCTGGCAGAAAATTCCAGTGTGCCGATCCGTGCAGACATCACGGTCAGTGGAGGAAGAATCGTTTCCGTGGCCGCTCCGGGCCTCGAGGCGCAGGCAGGGGCGGAACGGCTCGACGTCTCGGGATGTCTCGTTATTCCCGGCCTAGTGAACGCCCACTATCATTCCCACGACGTGCTGGCGCGGGGGATGTTCGAGGACATACCCCTCGAGGTGTGGATCGCGCTCGCGATCCTGCCCCCGGGACAGGTGCCGACGGCGCGGGAGGTGCGCCTGCGCACGCTGATCGGTGCCGTCGAAAACCTGATGAATGGCACCACGACCGTTCAGGACATGCTGGGCTGCGGCCCTGACAGTGGAGAGACGATCGAAGCGGCGCTAGCAGCCTATGACGAAGTCGGAATCCGTTGCGTGATGTCGCTTCAGGTCGGCGACAGGCCGGCCATCGATTGTCTTCCCGGGATCAGACGGCGAATGCCCGCAGCACTGCATCCGCTCATCGACGGCTCACCCCCGCCGCCGGGCGTCTTTCTCGATTTCGTGGAGGACGCACTCAAGTCGCCAAGGCGCCCGCGCCTCCACTGGGCAGTGGCGCCGGGCTCGCCGCAGCGTTGCAGCCTTCCGTTGCTCGCCGGTCTTGGCGATCTTGCCCGTCGCTACGACACGTCGCTGGTCACCCACGTCAACGAGTCGCGACTTCAGGTGTTTCTCGCCGAGGAACTCTATGGCGGGTCAGTCCTCGACTATCTCTCGACCGCCGGGGTTCTGGATCGCCGACTGGTGATGGCGCATGGCATCTGGTTTTCCGAGGCTGAGATCGCGCGGATCGCGGAAGCAGGTTCCGCTGTCGCGACCAATCCGGCAAGCAATCTGAAACTCAAGAACGGGGTCGCACCTCACCGCGCGCTGGTGGCCATGGGCGTGAGGCTGGCGCTGGGGTGCGACAACGTGAGCGCCGGGGACGCCCAGAACATGTTCGAAGCGATGCGGTCCCTGGCGCTGCTGAACGCCGGCAAGGGACCGGGCGAAGTCGGGCTCGATTCCCGAACGGTATTCCGGACGGCGACCGAGGGGGGTGCGGAGGTGCTGGGGCTCGGTGAGGAGATCGGCGCGATCTCGACAGGTCGGCGCGCGGACCTCGTCGTACTCGACCTGGCCGCCCCGGCTTATCTGCCCCTCAACGATGCGGTGCGTCAGATCGTCTATGCCGAAAGCGGCCGGGCGGTGCGCCATGTCATCGTCGACGGGCGGCTGGTGGTGCACGACCGAAAACCCGTTTTCGTCGACATGGCGGCGTTGACCGCAGAGATGGCTGATCTAGCCGCCTCGGTTCAGCGCGACTACCGGGCGCATTTTGAGCGTATGGCCCCGGTGGTGGCGCATATTGGGGCTCTGGTGCGCGAGATCGGCACAAGGCCGCTGAGCTTCGACAGATGGGCTTCGGCAGACGACGCGCAGGACGTCGTGTGCCTTGGCGCGGGGACGGGTTCTTGATGGCGTCTTGGTGTGGACGAAACCAGTCGGGCGCAGGCGGGATACGAACGGCAGCGGCATCGAGCGCCGACGATATCATGCACGGCCGCCGTCTTGCAGTAGGTTGGCGCGGCATTCCCGCTGGCGGGAAGAGAGCTCGAGTTGCACGAAAGACGAGGGCAAGATGACGGAGAAGCCGACAATCCTTGTCGCCGGCGCGAGTCGCGGAATCGGGCGCGAATTCGTGCGGCAGTTCGGCGAAGCGGGATGGAGGGTCCATGCCACGGCGCGTGACGAAAAGGGACGTGCGCAGATCGAGGCGGACGGAGCCATCCCGCATGAACTGGAGATCAGGAGCGACGCCTCCATTGAAGCACTCAAAGCAGAACTGGAAGGCGTGCCTCTCGACGCAGTCATCGCAAACGCAGGGATAACCGGAAACATCGCGCTGCCTCCCGAAGATGTACGCTATGACGACATGCTCGATGTCATCGATACGAACACGATAAGCGCGCTCCTGCTCGTCGTGGCGCTGAAGCCAAACCTGCTTGCCGGGCGTCGCCGCCTGGCACTTGGCATGTCCAGCTTGATGAGTTCGATTTCCGCGAACGACTGGGGAACCCAATACAGCTACCGGGCTTCGAAGACGGCGCTGAACGCGACATGGCGTTCTCTCGCCGCGCAGTGGCGTGGCGAGGGCATTACCTGCGCGCTCCTTCGCCCGGGCTTCGTGAAAACGGACATGACGGAGTTCCAGGGAATGGATGTCGGGGTAAGCGTCGCGGGCATGGTCGGCGTAGTCGACAGGATGACCCTTTGCGACACCGGGCGTGTAATCGGCTATGACGGGAAGGACGTTCCGTGGTGAGCGATCGACCACTACGAATCCTGGTGATCGGCGGTGCGGACGGTCTGGCAGGACAAGTGGGCTCGCTTTTCAGGGCGCGCGGTGCGGTGGCGGAGGTGCAGCCGATCTCCGTGGTCGGTGCGGGCAGCCTTGGGCCGGAAGCGCTGGATATACTGATTTTCGCCGATGACACCGATGCGCCCGATCGACGGCCCGAAGAGGTCAGCCGGCGGGAAATGCAGACGGCAGCGCGTCGCCTAACATACGAACCCTTCCGCATCGCATCGCTGGCCCGCCCGCTCCTGCGGGAGGCCGGTGGAAAAATAGTGCTTCTGACCCGCACGGACGCGTGCATGGAACACGAAGACCGGCGGGGCCGCTATTTGGAGCGACCCTTCCGGGCCGCGTCTCACAACCTCTGGCGCTGCTTTTCTTGCGAGTGGCGAGCCGAAGGCATCGAGACGACAGTCGTCGCGCTCGCACCCAGACAGGACCTTTCGCACGAGTTCGTTGATCTGATCAGGGCCTACAGGACCCCCGACTCCGGCGTCGAACTCATCGATCCGGAGGGTCGCGTACTCGGTTGGTAGCTCGTCCGATTTCACGGTTTCGAAGTCGATCATCATTGCGGCCGCTGGCGTCTAGCCCGGCAAAATGGTTGCACGTCACGCGCAGGAACCTTAGCTGAGATGCCTCACCGGCGAGGCTGGTCGAGGCAGTGTCGGTCGTTGGAATTTGCATGCAATTCCCGGATAAGCGGATATGGTCTACATATTGTTGCACTTTCTCCATTGAAGGAAAGATCATGTCATCATGCTCTACCTTTAGTATGGATTTGGGATATTGGGATCAGGGACAGCGCCATGGGTGACGCGACGATCTCGAAGGGCGTGAATTCCGAGAAGCCATGGAAGAAAAGCATGCAGCGACCCAACCTGACGGAGAACGTTTATCAGCAACTCATCGAACTCCTGATCAACGGAGAATTGCGCCCCGGCGACGTAATCACAGAGCGTGCGATGGCCGAGCGCCTGAACGCCTCTCGGACACCGATCCGCGAAGCACTGGGCCGGCTCGAGGCGGAGGGCCTGGTCTACAAGCAGCCCAGCCGTGGGGTGACCGTGAGCCCGTTCTCGATCGAGGCGTTCGTGGACTTGCTCAATCTGCGCCAGCTTCTCGAGGGCGAGGCGGCCTGGCTCGCGGCCGGGAGGATCAGCCCGGAGAAGCACGATGCCCTGCGCGCCGAACTCGACGCACTTGCGGAAATCCCGGCACCCACGCTTTCGGAAATCTGGCGCGTGGATGATCTTCTTCACGGCGAGATTGCCGATGCCGCCGGCAACGTGCTCATGGCAGCACTGATCCGCGACCTGCGAAGGCGCACCCACGTCTTCAATACGTATCGCAACCCCCTGACGCCGAAGTTCAGCGTCGAACAGAACACTCGTCTGCTGGAGGCGGTGGCGAGCGGAGATCGGGAGCGGGCACGCAAGGCCATGGTCGAGCATATCGAGGCCGTGAAGCTCGCAATAATCGAGCGCCTCTCGGGCGCACTGCGGTAGGCTCAATCGAGATCAGGGCGGGACGCTGCCTGTCGCGGTAGCGGCATCTCATTGCTCCGGGCCAGTCGGATTCTTCGCCGCGCAGCAATCTCCGATGGATGGTGGAGCGTCACGTGGGGCGTTCTGCGCCCTGTCCGTCTGCACCTTGCCTCGGTCCACTTGCGGGGAGGCGGTTCACGTTCCGTATGCCTAATCGGCGCTTCCGTCTCGCCCCTCTCTCTCGTTCAGAGGCGCCCGACGTTCTTCTTCCTGTCGAACGCAACTCTCTGTGGTTTCAAAATCGACAGCAAATGGAACCATGATTGCTTATGGTAGACCATGCATATACCATTTGTCCGAGACACCTTCAGGGCGCGGCGATGACGGACACCCGACGGACAGTCAGATTCTATCTCAACGACGACTTTCTGGAACTTTCCGCGCTTCCGCCCGAGCGCACGGTTCTCGAGTTTCTTCGTCGAGAACCACGGTTGCGCGGAACGAAGGAAGGTTGCGCTGAGGGCGACTGCGGCGCCTGCACGGTGCTCGTGGGAAGGATCGATGGTGGGGGCGCGCTTCGCTACGAGGCGGTGAACACCTGTATCCGGTTCCTCGCAACTCTCGACGGCACTCATCTCGTTACCGTGGAGCACCTTGCCCGTTCCGAAGAGCGACTGCATCCTGCGCAGCAGGCGATGGTCGATGCGAACGCCAGCCAGTGCGGCTTTTGCACTCCGGGTTTCGTCATGTCGCTCTATGCGCTCTGGCTCGCGACGCCGCATCCTACCACGGCCGAAGTCGAGCAAGCGCTGCAGGGAAATCTCTGTCGCTGCACCGGCTACAGCCCCATCATACAGGCGGCGAAGGCGATCAGTGATTATGGAAACAACACAGATGATCCCCTAAGGGCACGCCATGATGAGATGCGCGACCGGCTTCTGGCCCTGCGCGACGACAACCGCGTCGACGTTTCCAACTACGAAGGAAGGTCGATATTGCCTGCCTCCGCCGATGACCTCGCGGCAGTGCTCGAGGCAGAACCCGACTCAACCATCGTTTCGGGCGCAACCGATGTCGGACTGTGGGCGACGAAGCAACTGCGCGAACTTCCGACGATGGTGTTTCTCGACCGGGTCCGGGAACTTTCCGATATCTCGGTCGCCGGTGGCCGCCTCGTTCTTGGGGCCCGCGTATCGTATTCCGATGCCTCAGATCTGATCTCGGAACATTTCCCGGGCCTCGTGAGCGTGTGGAGCAGGATCGGTGGAGCTCAGGTGCGCAACGCCGGCACCATCGGCGGCAACATCGCGAACGGCTCTCCAATCGGTGACACACCTCCTCCGCTGATCGCTCTCGGAGCGGAGCTGACGCTTCGCAAGGGCGGCACGCGGCGCAAGATGCTGCTTGAGAACTTCTTCATCGACTACGGCCGGCAGGACCTTCTGCCATGCGAGTTTGTCGAAACCATTTCGATACCGCTTCTCGATCCGTCCGACCGCTTTGCGGTCTACAAGGTCTCGAAACGCTTCGATGAGGACATCTCAGCGGTGCTGGGGGCCTTTTGCGTGCGAATCGAAGCAGGCCGGGTCGTGAAGGCGGTAATAGCCTTCGGTGGCATGGCCGCGATCCCAAAGCGCGCACGCGCCGTCGAGAGTGCCTTGATTGATCAGGCATGGTCACGTGCGACGGTAGAGTGCGCGATGAACGCGTTCGAGCAGGATTTCAGCCCGCTGACGGACTGGCGCGCATCCTCCGAGTACCGGATGCTCGTCTCGCGCAATCTGCTGCTTCGCTTCTGGGCGGAGACCGAGGGTCAGCACGAAACGCAAGTGAGGGCTTTCGTCGATGGATGATGCCTTTAGCGATATCGACGGTCGGTCCAAGAACCGCTTGGCCGACCATCATCCAGTGCACCACGAATCCGCACACAAACACGTCGCTGGACTGGCGGAATATGTCGACGACATTCCCGAGCCCTCCGGTACCCTTCACGCATGTATCGGGTTCTCCGAACACGCCCATGCCGAGATCCTTTCGGTCGGGTTAGACGCGGTTCGCGCCGCACCTGGCGTCGTCGACGTAGTAACCGCTGCTGACATACCCGGCGCCAATGATATCAGCCCCGCCGGCATCGGTGACGACACGCTGTTTTGCGAGAGCCACGCGCGTTATCTCGGGCAACCGATCTTCGCCGTGGTCGCGAAGACGCGAGACGCCGCCCGCCGAGCGGCCCGCCTTGCGAAGATCGACTACCGGCCGCTCGCCCCGCTTGTCGAAGTCACCGACGCGATGAGAAACGATGGTGGCGTGGTCGGCTCTGGGCTGACGATTTCGCGCAGCGATGTCGATGGGGCGCTCGCCCTTGCGCCTCATGTCGTTTCCGGTTCCATCCGTATCGGCGGGCAGGAGCACTTCTACCTCGAAGGACAGGTTTCCCTCGCCGTGCCGGGAGAGGATGGGGAGGTTCTTCTTCACACCGCCACACAGCATCCCGACGACACCCAGGAGGTGGTTGCACGCATTCTTGGACTGGATTCGAACGGTGTTCGCGTTCAGGTGCGCCGCATGGGAGGCGGCTTTGGCGGAAAGGAGACGCAAGGAACGCTCTTTGCCGCCGTTGCTGCGCTGGCGGCGCGAAAGCTCCGACGCGCGGTCAAGTGCCGACCGGACCGCGACGACGACATGACGATCACTGGAAAACGGCATGACTTCCTGATCGAATACAAGCTCGGTTTTGACGGCGAGGGATGCATCGCGGGGGTTGATGCCATCCTGAATGCAAGATGCGGCCATTCCGAGGAGCTTTCCCGCGGCGTCACGGACCGGGCGGTGATGCACATCGACAATGCCTATTTCTATCCAGCCGTCAGGGCTCGTTCCGTCCTGCATCGCACCAACACGGTCTCCAACACCGCTTTTCGCGGCTATGGTGGCCCGCAAGGAATTCTTGCCGCCGAGCGCATGATTGAGGAAATCGCTTACGCGCTCGGGAAGGATACACTGGAGATACGCAAGAAGAACTTCTACGACGGAGGGAAGCGCAACACTACGCATTTTGGTCAGGAGGTGCGCGACAACATCATGGCGCGGGTCGTCGAAGAACTGGAGGCTTCCTGCGATTACCAGCGGCGCCGCGCTGACGTTCTGGAGCGCAACATGCATTCAGAGTTCATTCGCCATGGCATTGCACTGGTGCCGGTAAAGTATGGCATCGGCTTCTCGAAGCGCGCGATGAACCAGGGCGCAGTGCTTCTCAACGTGTATAAGGATGGTTCTGTCCACCTTAATCAGGGCGGCACCGAAATGGGCCAGGGCCTGCACACCAAAGTCTGCCAGCTTGTAGCCAAGGAACTCAACATACCCCTCCGCCGCGTCCGCATCACCGCGACCGCGACAGACAAGGTTCCCAACGCGTCGCCCACGGCGGGGTCGACGGGCACCGATCTCAACGGCATGGCCGCGCTTGATGCCGCCCGCCGCATCAAGCGCCGTATCACAACCTTCGCCGCCGACGCTTGGCGGATTCACGAGGACGAGATCGGGTTCGAGCTAGGGTGGGTTCAGGTGGGCCTGCACCGCGTCCCTTGGGACGAGATGATTGCCCAAGCGTATCAGGCGAGAGTGCATCTTTCGGCCACCGGTTTCTACAAGACTCCGCACATAAGCTGGGACCGCAATACGGGACGCGGAAGCCCCTACGGCTATTTCGCTTTTGGCGCCTCCTGCTCGGAGGTCGCAGTGGACATGCTCACCGGAGAATATGTCGTGACACGCGCCGATATCCTCCAGGACGTCGGCCGCTCGGTAAACCTCGAGATCGACAGAGGCCAGATTGCCGGCGGCTTCATCCAGGGCATGGGCTGGCTGACCACCGAGGAACTATGGTGGGACAGCAAGGGGCGGCTTCGGACTCACTCTCCGTCCACCTACAAGATCCCGGTCGCTTCAGATTGCCCCCGCATCTTCAACGTCGAGATCGCGGAATGGTCGCAGAACGGTTTTCCCACCGTCGGACGATCGAAGGCCGTGGGAGAGCCGCCGATCATGCTCGCGAATTCGGTTTTCGAGGCTCTGGGCATGGCTGTGGCCAGCGTCGCAGATTATCGCGCGACACCCCGCCTCGATACGCCGGCTACGCCGGAACGGGTGCTTATGGCCGTCGAGCGACTGCGTCGCGTGGTCGCCGACTAGCGATAACCGCAGAGAGACAATCGGTCGGGGAACCAGAACTGTGAAGGAGAAAACCCAAACAGGGCCCCCGGTGAGTGCCATGACCGAGCCTGCTTCAATCGCGTGCGGGCAGATGGCGGGATTCCGACCACCGGTCCATTTCCGTTGCTGCACTTCTATGGAATTAGGGAAAAGCCATGACGACGTTCGAGATTCCGGCTTGGGCACAGAACGGTCTCGTCGACCGCGGAAAGGGGAAATTCGTCCACGGTGATGTTCCGGCTGGTGAAACTGCGCTCGTCGTGGTCGACATGCAGAACTATTTCCTCGATGTCGATTCACCTGCCCATGTACCAAAGGCAGTACAAATCGTGCCTGTAATAAACGATGTTGCGCGGCGGCTAAGGTCAGCGGGTGGGCATGTGGTGTGGATCAGGACGATGTACACCAAGGAAGCGGAGGCGTCGATTTCTCACTTCCACCATATCTTGCTTAACCCCGCTGCGTATGAATATCGCTGCAATGCTCTGACAGAAGGATCGGAGGGATCGAAGCTCTGGTCGGACCTCGAAGTGGCGCCGGAAGACGCTGTCTTGAAGAAAACGCGGTTCAGCGCGTTCTCAGGCGATGAGACGGAAATCGATGCGATGCTTCGCGGGAGAGGTGTATCTGGCCTGCCCCCTGAAAAGTGGTCCTCCCTGAAGTAGGCTTTCGAGCCAGATGGAGGACAGATGAATGCCCCAGAAGAAGCACAAGCCCGAAGAGATCGTCGCGAAGCTTCGGCAGGT
>Ga0008833_1000791_pt1 | contig 22017 bp, 18 predicted proteins | sample HotLakConsoUCCLE_FD_62216 | JGI IMG/M metagenome (GOLD analysis project Ga0008833, IMG submission 62216) | Hypersaline microbial mat communities from Hot Lake, Washington, USA - Hot Lake Consortium UCC-LE | ecosystem: Environmental > Aquatic > Non-marine Saline and Alkaline > Hypersaline >... | reverse complement strand
AGCCGCTGCGCCGCGTTGGAAATCCCGACGCGATCGAGCAGGCGGCGCGCCTCGGCGCGCGCGGCACCGCCCCTCAGTCCGCGATGCAGGCGCAGCGCCTCGCCGATCTGGCGGCCGATGCGGTGCACCGGGTTGAGGGCGCTGGAGGGATCCTGGAAGATCAGCGCCACCCGCCCGCCGCGAATGCGCGACAGCGCGCGGGGCGACAGCCCCACCAGGTCCTGCCCGTCGAACCGGGCCGAGCCCGTCACCCGGGCGGAGCCGCCCAGCAGGCCCAGCGCGGCCAGCCAGGTGATCGACTTGCCGCAGCCGGATTCGCCCACCACTCCCAGCGTCTCGCCGCGGCGGATTTCGAGGTCCACCCCGTGCAGCGCCCGGACATAGCGGGCGCCCGCATCGAAATCCACGGTCAGGCCGCGGACCGTCATCAAGGGTTCGGTGGGCTGCATCGTGGCATGCTCCGGCTGGGGGAAGTCGGGAAAGAACCGGGCCGCGCGCAAGGCGCGGCCCGGCCGGTGCGGGGGCTTACTGGCCCGCGCGGATGCGGAAATTGCCGGAACGGAAGTCCATCGACTGCAGGCCGGACCACTCCCATTCGATGTCCTGGCGCTTGCCGTAGAAGATCGCGTTCTGGTGCAGCACGGTATAGCCGGGATCCTCGCGCTCGATGATCTCGAGCATCCGGGCGAAAGCCGCCTTGCGCGCAGCCTGGTCCATCGAACGTTCCAGGATGAGGCAGTTCTTGTTGAACTCCTCGTTGGACCATTCGCCGAGCTGCTGCTGGCCACCGTTCTGGCAGTGCTGGTTCACGATCGAGGAGACCGGATCGGGGAAGGGCGCGGAGTTCGACCAGTCGCGGATGGCGCGCTTGCCATCGCTGGGGTCGTTGATCTGCTGCCAGTTCTCCTTCATCTGGAAATCGATGTTGAGACCGATCTGGCGCAGGCTCTCGGCGTTGATCTGCGCGGTGGAGACCTGGTTGGTGTAGTAGTTGTTCAGCACCCGCATCTGGATCGGCTCGCCGTTGTAGCCGGCCTCTTCCAGCAGCTGCTTGGCCAGCTCCGGGTTGTATTCCGGAACTTCCCAGCCCTCGACGAACATGTCGGCGTAGTAGGACCACTGAAGGCCCGCGGGCACCTCGGTGCGGCCGCCCCAGAGCGCGTCCACGATATCCTGGCGCGGGATGGCATGGGTGATGGCGCGACGCACCAGCGGGTTCTGCATGGCGCCGTTGTTCTTGTCGAACACCATCAGGCGGTGATTGGTGATCGGGCCGCCCACGACGTGGAAGCCCTCTTCGCGCTCGATCAGGTCGATCTGGTCCGGGGGCACGTCGGTGATGAAGTCGTACTCGCCCGACAGCAGGCCGTTCACGCGGCTGGCCACCTCGGGGACGACGACGAAGGTCAGCTTCTTGATCGGAGGCGTGCCGCCCCAGTATTCGTCATGTGCCTCGAGTTCCAGGATGTTGTCGTCCTGGAAGCGCACCACCTTGTAAGGGCCGGTGCCGATGGGCTTCTGGGCGTGGGCCAGCCAGCTTTCGGCGGCGCGGTAGCCCTGCTCGGAATAGATTTCCGAACCGTAGCGCGAGATCCGGCCGATCAGCGTGGGGTCGGGCTGGGTGGTGATGAAGCGGACGGTCATGTCGTCCACCTTCTCGACCCGGTCCAGCAGCGGCCAGGACCGCTTGTAGATCGCGGCCACCTCCGGCGGGGGCACCTTGCCCTGCACACCCGAGACATTCGAGGTGAACAGCTCCTTGCCATCCTCCTGCGCGGCGACCTGCTCGGGCAGCATGCCGAACCGCTCCGGCGAGAAGGTGAAGACCACGTCATCGGCGTCCAGCGTGTCGCCATTGTGGAACACCACGCCTTCGCGCAGGGTCAGCTCCACCGTCAGGTCGTCCACCTGGCGCCACTCGGTGGCCAGCATGGGCATCTGCGGCAGGTCGAGCTCCTGGCGCTCGAAATCGATCAGCGACTCGAAGATCGAGTAGAACACCCGCGCGCCCACGTTGGAGCGCTCGCGCATCACGTCGAGCGCGCCGGAGGTCACGATGTCCTGCACGGCGACGGTGATCTCCGGTCGGTCGTCGGCCGTCGCGGCGGCTGGCAGCGCCAGCGCCGTGGCAAGCGCGGCGGCGCCGGCAAGCCTGTTCAGCTTGGGAAGAAAAATCATGGCAGCCCTCTTGGCAAATGGAAGGTCGGCGCCCGGCACGACGGCACAGGCAGGCAGCGCCGCCGAACGTGACGCCGGCGGATGACGCTCCCGCAACGGTTGCACGACGCCTTTCGGAACCTTTTGCGCAAGCCTCGTGGCAGCGTCGGCAAAAAGGCCATCGACCCGTCACGCGACCGACACCCGGCGTTCACCGCACTGTCACGGGCCGGGCCTAGCGCTTGGGGCCTGACGATTCCCCCTCCCGAAAGGACGACGAATGCCTGCTGATCTTCCCGTCATCGGCGCCTGCCTGCCTGTCGAGGCGCTGGCGCAATACCGCGACTGGCTGTTCGAGGCCGATCGCGACATCGAGATTCAGACCTTCTTCTTCGCCGACGTGCTGGATGGCGACTGGCAGCCCCTGGCGGACGAGGCGCGCAAGCAGCTTGACGGGCACAAGGGCCGGATCGGCATTCACGGGCCCTTCTGGGGCTTTACCATCCACTCGATGGACCCGGCGATCCGGCGGGTGGTCGAATCCCGCATGATGCAGGGGCTCGATGTCTGCGAGGCGGTGGGTGCCGACCAGATGGTGATCCACTCGCCCTACACGACCTGGGATCACAACAACCTCGACAACATGCCCGGCGCGCGCGGCAAGGTGGTGGACTTCGTCCACGACACGCTGGGCGCCGTGGTCAAGCGCGCCGAGAGCCAGGGCGTGACGCTGGTGATCGAGAACATCATGGACATCGATCCAGCCGAACGCCGACGGCTGGCGGAAAGCTTCGACTCCGACCGGGTGAAGCTGTCGGTGGATACCGGGCATGCGCATTACGCCCATAGCTCGACCGGCGCGCCGCCGGTGGACTATTTCATTCAGGATGCCGGCGCGATGCTGGAGCATGTCCACCTGCAGGACGCCGACGGCTATGCCGACCGGCACTGGAGCCTGGGCGAAGGCACGATCCGCTGGGACTCTGTGTTCCGCGCCTTGGCGGCGCTGGAACAGCGCCCGCGCCCGGTGCTGGAGCTGCGCGACAAGACCCGGATCGCGGACTCTATGCGCTTCTTGACCGAGCGCGGTCTCGGGCAATAGGCCCCGCCCGCGCGGCCTCAGCCGTCCGCCAGCGCCTCGGCGATGCGGGCGGCCAGCCGCGCGGCCACCTCCTCCTTGGGCATGCGCGGCCAGGTTTCTGCGCCCGCAGCGGTGATCAACGTCACCGCGTTCTCGGCGCCGCCCATGATGCCGGTGGCGGGCGAGACGTCATTCGCCACGATCCAGTCGCAGCCCTTGCGGGCGCGCTTTTCGGTGGCGTGACGGATCACGTCGTCGGTCTCGGCGGCGAAACCCACCACAAGGGGCGGCCTGCCCTCGGCGCGCCGTGCGACACTGGCCAGGATGTCGGGGTTCTCGGCGAAGTCCAGCACCGGCAGCGCACCCGCCTGTTTCTTGATCTTGGAGCCGCTCTCGCGTGCCACGCGCCAGTCGGCCACCGCAGCGGCGAACACCGCGGCATCGGCGGGCAGCGCCGCCTCGACGCCGGCCAGCATCTGCGCCGCGGTCTCGACCGGCACCACCTGCACGCCCGGCGGGGGCGGGACCGAGGCGGGGCCGGTGACGAAGACCACCTCCGCCCCGAGCGCCGCCAGCGCGCGCGCGATCGCCGTGCCCTGCGCCCCGGACGAGCGGTTGGCGATGTAGCGCACCGGGTCGATCGGTTCATGGGTCGGCCCGGACGTCACCAGCACCCGCCGCCCGGCCAGCGGGCCGCGGCCCAGCGCGGCGCCGATGGCCGCCTCGATCTCGTCCGGTTCGGCCATGCGGCCCGGCCCGGTCTCGCCGCAGGCCATGTCGCCCACGTTGGGCCCGACCATGCGGATACCGTCGCCCTCCAGCGTGGCGCGGTTGCGGCGGGTGGCGGGGTGCTCCCACATCCGGACGTTCATGGCGGGCGCGATCAGCACCGGCGTGTCGGTGGCCATCAGCAGGGTCGAGGCCAGGTCATCCGCGTGGCCCTGCGCCATCTTGGCCATCAGGTCGGCGGTGGCGGGGGCCACCACCACGAGATCGGCCGCGCGGGACAGCCGGATATGTCCCATCTCCGCCTCGTTGGTCAGGTCGAACAGATCGCGATAGAGTTTTTCACCGGCCAGCGCCGCGACCGAGAGCGGCGTGACGAACTGTTCCGCCGCGCGGGTCAGAACCGGGGTGACGGACGCCCCCTGCGCGCGCAGCCTGCGGATCAGGTCGAGGCACTTGTAGGCCGCGATCCCGCCACCGATGATGAGTAGAATCCGCTTTCCCGCCAGCATCGCATCTGCCTTTTCCCAGCCCGCGCCAAGACTAGGACGCCCCGCCCGGCGCGGCAAGCACAGCTCAGCGGAAGGCGGCGCAGGGATCCTCGCGCTCGGGCGCGGGGCTGACAAGCCACAGGTCGAAGGGCGGCGCATCCACCGTGTCGTCCTGCGTCTCGAGCTGGCCGATGCTGAGCACCGATACCTCGGGTGCGGCCAATGCCAGCTTGGCGGGAATGCCCCAGTCGTTGCGCGCATGGCCGTTGCCGGTGATCACCGCGACCGGCCCGCCCGTGGACGCCAGCGCCTCGAGCGCGGCGCGCGCCAGCGCGGCGTCGCGCATCCGCTGGGCCAGCACCATGCCGGGCAAGAGCGACTCGGGCAGAGCGTTGCAATGCGCTTCCATCTGCATGGCCTCGCGGGTGGCCTGCTGCGCGTCCGGAAGCGGGACATTCAGCCCGAACCGCGCGCCGTCCGGGCCGAACCCCTCGGCGCTGCCCTCGCGGACGGCCGCGCGCAGCTCGTCGCGCGGGATGGCGGCGCCGAAGATCGCGGCCTCCGGCGCGGCGGCGAAGATGGGGAAGTACATCGAAAAGTCGGGCCAGCCGCTCTCTGCCCAGCCGAGCGCCTTTTCCAGCGCGGCCCGGTCCGCGCGCGCCTCCGGCGTGGCGCGGGCGGCCTGCGCCTCGGTCAGCATCTCGAACACGAGCGCAGTCGGGGCCAGCGCGGCCACCGCATCAGCCTGGTTCTCGTGGTGATGGGGATTGTCATGCAGCTCGCCCAGGATCACCACCTGGGCGTCGGGCAGATCGGCCACCGCGTCGGGTGTGATCTGCCCCGCCGCGACCGGCGCGGAGAGCGCGCCAAGGGCGGCTGCAAGAAGGATCAACCGAAGAATGCGTGAACCTCGCGCGATTGCATTTCGAGGGATTTGCGCATCTTCAGGAACGCCGCCGCCTCAAGCTGGCGGACCCGTTCCTTGGACAGGCCGAGCTCCTCGCCGAGGCTTTCCAGCGTGCGCGGATTGTCGCGCAGCTTCCGCTCGCGCACGATGAAGCGTTCACGCTCGTTGAGGGCCTGCATCGCCTCCACCAGCCAGTCGCGCAGCTGGGCAAGGTCGTGATTGTGCTCGACCAGTTCGGCGGCCTGCGCGCCCTCGTCCTCGAGCGTCTCGATCCATTCCCGACCTTCGTCCTCTGCGGACTGGGTGGCATTGAGCGAGAAATCGGAGCCCGAAAGGCGGCCCTCCATCATCTCGACATCATGCAGTGGCACGCCGATTTCGGTGGAGATGAGCTGATGCAGCTGGTGGCGATCCAGTTCGACCCCGTCTTGCGCGGCCTCCCGCTCCAGCCGGGCCTGGACGCGCCGCATGTTGAAGAACAACGATTTCTGCGACGAGGTGGACCCGGTGCGCACCATCGACCAGTTGCGCATCACGTAATCCTGAATCGATGCCTTGATCCACCACACCGCATAGGTCGAGAAGCGCACGCCGCGATCCGGGTCGAACTTGTCGGCGGCCTTCATCAGGCCCAGACCCGCCTCCTGGATCAAGTCGTTCATGGGCGCGCCATAGCGCTTGAACTTGGCGGCCATGGAGATCGCCAGCCGCATGTAGGCGGTGATCAGCCGGTGCAGCGCCTGTTCGTCCCGGTGATCGCGCCAGGCGTAGGCCAGCGCCAATTCCGTCTCCGCGTCCAGCAATTCTGCCTTCATCGCCTGGCGGGACAGGGTCATGTCCGTGCGGGTATCAAGTGCCATGGTCGCTCCGCTGTCGTTGGTGCCGTCATGTTCTTGGTTCAAGTAGACTACGCGCCCGGGGTCCGTCCGGATCATTCCCGCAGCCGATTTTTTGGGGCCGCCAGGGCGGCCGACGGCCGCCAGACGCGCTTTTCGGCCGACCTACACCTGGATCCTGTGGCCCAAAGGCAAAGATCCGATGAAGGCGAATGCGGCCGCGCAAGCCGCGGCCTGAAAACGCGCTGGACCTATCTTTTTTGTCTTCTTTTCAGAGGTTTGAGCCTTATCGCCCGAAACCCTCTCCCGTGACGGCTGCGCGAGGCGGACCCGTGCGTGGCGCGCCCGCAGGCCACCTGGCCGCGCCCGCAGACGCAGCCCGGTGCCGGCGCGCTTCACATATTGGTGATCGGGCACCGATCCCGGCCAGCATTGGACGCGCTACGTTAACCTTTCCTCAACCGATCCGGCGCTACCCGTTAACCAGGTTCGAGGGGAAGCCGCATGGTCGCACGCGCCTACACCGTGGCGTTCGAGGGGGTGGAGGCGCGCAGCGTCGAGGTGCAATGCGCCGTCACCCCGGGCCTGCCTGCCTTCTCGATCGTGGGCCTGCCCGACAAGGCCGTGTCCGAGGCCCGCGACCGGGTGCGCAGTGCGCTGACCGCGCTGTCGATCGCCCTGCCCTCCAAGCGGATCACGGTGAACCTGTCGCCGGCCGACATGCCCAAGGAGGGCTCTCATTTCGATCTGCCCATCGCGCTGGGCCTGCTGGCCGCGCTCGAGATCCTGCCCGCCGACGCGGTGGAGGGCACGGTGGCGCTGGGCGAGCTGTCGCTGGACGGCACGCTGATGCCGGTGCTGGGTGCCCTGCCCGCCGCGATGGCCGCGGCCGAGGAGGACCGCGCGCTGCTGTGCCCGCGCGCCTCGGGGCCCGAGGCCGCCTGGGTGGGCAACTGCCAGGTGATCGGCGCGGCCAGCCTCGCGGACGTGGTGCGCCACTATACCGGGCAGGCACCGCTGAAACCGTCCGAACCGGGCGAGGTGCGGCTTGATCGGTCGGGCCGCGACCTGCGCGACGTGAAGGGCCAGGAACGGGCCAAGCGCGCGATGGAGATCGCCGCCGCCGGGCGGCACCACATGATCATGGTGGGCACGCCCGGATCGGGCAAGTCGATGCTGGCGGCCCGCCTGCCCGGATTGCTGCCGCCGCTCTCGCCCGGAGAGGCGCTGGAGACCTCGATGATCCACTCGCTCGCGGGCCTGCTGAAGGAGGGCGGGATCAGCCGCGCGCGGCCTTTCCGCGAGCCGCACCACACCGCCTCGATGGCGGCGATCGTGGGCGGCGGGCGCGGCGCCAAGCCCGGCGAGATCAGCCTGGCGCATAACGGCGTGCTGTTCATGGACGAGTTCCCGGAGTTTCCCCGCGCCGTGCTGGAAACCCTGCGCCAGCCGATCGAGACCGGCGAGGTGATGGTGGCGCGCGCGAACGCCCATATCCGCTATCCCTGCCGCTTCATGTTGATGGCCGCGGCCAACCCCTGCAAATGCGGCTACCTGCCGGACCCGGCCCGAGCCTGCGGCCGCGCGCCCAATTGCGGAGAGGATTACATGGGCCGTATCTCGGGCCCGCTGATGGACCGGTTCGACCTGCGGGTGGAGGTGCCGCCGGTGGCCTTCGCCGATCTCGACCTGCCCGCCTCGGGCGACAGTTCCGCCACGGTGGCGGGCCGGGTCGCCGAGGCCCGCGCGGTTCAGGCGGCGCGCTATGACGGGCAGGCCGGAGCCCGCCAGAATTCCGACGCCGAGGGCGCGCTGCTCGAAGCGGTGGCCACGCCCGACGCCGAGGGGCGGGCGCTGCTCAACCGGGTGGCGGAACGGTTCGGCCTGTCGGCGCGGGGCTATCACAGGGTGCTGCGGGTGGCCCGCACCATCGCCGACCTGGACCGGGCCGAGGCGGTGCGCCTGCCGCATGTGGCCGAGGCGGTCAGCTACCGGATATCTGCTTCGAGCGAGGTCTGAACCAGCACAGCGCGGATGAATTCCCCCGCCTGCCGCAGCGCCTCGCGGGCCTCGGGGATCCAGCCGTCGAAGATCTGCCAGACATGCGGCGTGTCGGGCCAGGCCTGCACCTCCACCTCGCCACCGGCCGCCTTCAGATGCGTGGCCATGCGCAGGCCGTCATCGCGCAGGATCTCGCTCTCGGACAGCTGGATCAGCACCGGCGGCGGCGCCTCGAACCGCGCGAAGAGCGGCGAGGCGCGCGGATCGGCCGGATCGGCCCCGGCCATAACTTGCGCCACCAGTTCGCCGGCGCGGGCGGGCGGCAGCAGCGGGTCGCGCGCGGCATTCTCGCGGACCGAGCCACCCGACAGGGTGAGATCGGTCCAGGGCGAGAAGGCCACAAGACCGGCGGGCCGTTCGTCCGACGCGCCGAGATCGGCCAGCAGGGCCAGCGCCAGCCCGCCGCCCGCGCTGTCGCCGCCCAGCACGATATCCGAGGGCCGGTGGCCCAGCGCGCGCAGCGAGTCCCAGGCGGCGCGGGCATCGTCGAAGGCGGCCGGAAAGGGCGCCTCCTGCGCCAGACGGTAGGCCGGCGCGCAGACCTGCACGCCGGACAGGCGCGACAGCCGGCCAAGCATCCCCTGATGCGTGGCCGGGCTGCCCGCGACATATCCTCCGCCATGCAGCCACAGCACCACGCGACGGGACAGGCAGGGCCCGGCGGAGATCCAGTGGAGCGGAGGCGGGCCGGGACGCTCCAGGCGCAACAGATGCGGCGGCTGGCGGAACAGGCGGGACGCCCGCGACAGATCGACGGCGGCGCTTTCGGGCCGGTGGGTGCGGGCCAGCGCGGGTTTCGCGGTCACCCGCAAGAGCGCGTTCAGTGCCCGCAACCGCACGCCCACGGGCTCAGCCCCGCCGGGACTCGATGGCGTCCCAGATCATGCCGGCCACGTTGATCCCGTCGAAGCGCTCGAGTTCCTGGATGCCGGTGGGCGAGGTCACGTTGATCTCCGTCAGCCAGTCTCCGATCACGTCGATGCCCACGAAGACCTGGCCCTTTTCCTTGAGCACCGGGCCGATCCGGGCGCAGATCTCGCGGTCTCGCTCGGTCAGGCCGATCTTTTCCGGCCGGCCGCCCACATGCATGTTGGACCGGGTCTCGCCCGCGGCGGGCACGCGGTTGATCGCCCCCACAGGCGCACCGTCCACCAGGATCACCCGCTTGTCGCCCTTGCTGACCGCGGGCAGGAATTTCTGCACGATCAGCGGCTCGCGCGAGAAGCCGGTGAACAGCTCGTGCAGCGAGGTCAGGTTGCGATCATTCGCATCCAGCCGGAAGACACCGGCTCCGCCATTGCCGTAGAGCGGCTTCAGGATCACGTCGCCGTGGCGCGCCTTGAACGCCTTGATGGTCTCCAGGTCGCGCGCGATCGTGGTGGGGGGCGTGAGATCGGGGAAATCCAGAACCAGCAGCTTTTCCGGCGAATTGCGCACCCAGAACGGATCGTTCACAACCTGCGTGCTGGCCGGCAGGCGCTGCAGCAGGTGCGTCGTGGTGATGTAGTGCATGTCGAACGGCGGATCCTGGCGCAGCCAGACCACGTCGTATTCCGCCAGATCCACCTCCTGCATGGCGCCGAGGATCGCATGCTCGCCGCGCACGCGCTGCACCTTCAGGGGCCTGCCCTTCGCGGTGATCCGGCCCTCCTGGTAGGCCAGGTGATCGGGCAGGTAGTAGAACAGCTCGTGCCCACGCGCCTGCGCCTCCTCGGCCAGCCGGAACGTGCTGTCGGCCTCGATATCGATCGGGCCGATCGGGTCCATCTGGATGGCGATCTTCACGGGCGGGACTCCTGCAAGCTGCGTCGCCCCTTCATGGCGCAGCCCCGGGCCGTGTGCAATGGCTCAGGCCGCCAGCGCGTTCTCGATCACCTGCACCTCGCCCGCGCCGTTCACCAGCGCCACGTCGAAGCGCATCCGGGTGAGCGCGCCGAGCGGCTGCGTGCCGAGATATTCCTCCGCCGCGCAGAGCAGCCGGCGGATCTGCCGCGCGCCCAGGCTTTCGGCCGCGCGGGCGAAATCGCGGCTCTTCTTCACCTCGACGAAGATCAGCCCCTCGCCGTCGCGGGCGATCAGGTCGATCTCGCCGCCCTTTCCGCGCCAGCGCCGTCCCGTGACGGGATGCCCGCGGCGTTCGTAATGCCGCGCGATGCTGTCCTCTGCCGACAGGCCCGCAAGATACGCCACGCCGCCCCTTTCCCGCGATCCGGTCATTCGTTCCTCCCGATCCTGAGCGCCATCTGGTAGACATCGCGCCGCTTCGCCCCGGTGGCCCGCGCCACCGCATCGGCTGCGTCCTTCACCGACATCCGGCCCAGCGCCGCCCGCAATTCCTCTTCTACATCGGATTCGCTAACGGTTTCCGAATCCCCCTGCCCGATCACCACGACCACCTCGCCCCTGGGCGGGGTCTCGCCCGCGCCTTCCGCAAGCTCCGCCAGGCTGCCCCGGCGCACCTCCTCGAAGCGCTTGGTCAACTCGCGGCAGAGCGCCGCCGGCCGGTCCGGCCCCAGCGTTTCGGCGGCATCCTCCAGCATCGCCCGGGCGCGGCGGGGCGATTCGTAGAACACCAGCGTCGCGGGCACGCCGGCCAGGCTTTCCAGCGCGGCCCGGCGCGCGGATTGCGCATTGGGCAGGAACCCGCCGAACAGGAAGCGGTCGGTCGGAAGCCCGGCGAGGCTGAGCGCGGCCAGCAGCGCCGAGGGCCCCGGCGCCGCCGTCACCGCGTGGCCCGCGGCGGCGGCGCCGCGGGCCAGGTCGTAGCCGGGATCCGCCAGGAGCGGCGTTCCCGCCTCGGAGGCGTAGGCGACCGAGCGGCCTTCGGCCAGAAGGCCCAGCAGGCGCGGGCGCATCCTGGGCCCGTTGTGGTCATGGTAGGACAGCAGCGGCCGGTCGCCCGGTGCCAGCCCGTGCATCTCCATCAGCCGGCGCAGGCTGCGGGTATCCTCGGCGGCCAGCACATCGGCCGAGGCCAGGATGTCCAGCGCGCGCAGCGTGATGTCGCGCGCGTTGCCGATCGGCGTCGCCACAAGGTAGAGCCCCGGCGCCAGGGCCGCTTTTTCCGGATTCCGCACTGGACCCGCCCCGCTTGGTGTTTATTATCGACCCCGATCCGCCAGGCCCGACCGGGTCTTTGCAGAGAAGGGAGTTTCCATCGTCATGTTCGCTGTTTTGCCCCCGGCCCGCAAGGCTGCCACACGCGTCGTCGCGCTGCTGTCCGTCCTCTGGCTCGCCGCGTGCGAGCCGATCCCCATCGCCGGGATGGGCGGCGGTGGCGAGGGACCCGCGATCGACACGTCCCGTCCGGTGCCCGTGGCCCTGCTGGTGCCGCGCAGCGACGAGGGCGCCGGCAGCGTCGCGCGCAGCCTCGAGAACGCCGCCCGGCTGGCGGTCGCCGACCTGGGCGAGAGCGCGCGGATCGACCTCCGGGTCTACGACACCGGCGGCGACTCGCAGCAAGCCGCGGAGGTGGCACAGCTGGCGGTGGACGACGGCGCGCGCATCATTCTGGGCCCGCTCTTCGCCGAGGCCGCCAACGCCGCCGCCGTGGCGGTGGCCGATGACGGCGTGAACGTGCTGAGCTTCTCCAACAACACCTCGATCGCCGGCGGCAACGTCTTCGTGCTGGGCCCCACCTTCGAGAACACCGCAACGCGGCTGGCAAACTACGCAACACGGCAGGGCCGGACGCGCGCCGTGATCGTCCATGCCGAAAACGTGGAAGGCCAGACCGGGCGCAACGCGATCGAGACCGCCGCCGCGCGTACCGGGCTCGAGGTGGTGGGCACCGTGCCCTTCACCTTCTCCGAGTCCGGTGCGGTGTCGGCCGCCTCGCAGGCCCGCGACGCGGTGGCCTCGGCCGACGCAGATGCCGTGTTCCTGACCTCGAATTCCGCGGGCGCGCTGCCCTTGCTGGCGCAGCTGATGCCGGAACGGGGCGTCGACCCGGCGGTGACCCAGTATATCGGGCTGGCGCGCTGGGACGTGCCGCCCCAGACGCTCGACCTGCCGGGCCTGCAGGGAGGCTGGTTCGCCCTGCCCGACCAGAACATGGTGGAAAACTTCAACGCGCGCTTCGAGGCGGCCTACGGATCGCAACCGCACCCGCTGGCAGGGCTCGCCTATGACGGGATCGCCGCGATCGGCGCGCTGATCGAGCAGGGCAACCGCAAGGCGCTGACCCGGAGCGCGCTCACGCAGGGCGCGGGCTTCCAGGGCACCGGCGGCGCCTTCCGGCTGCTGTCCGACGGCACCAACCAGCGCGCGCTGTCGGTGGCCACCATCCGCGACGGCAAGGTGACGATCCTCGACCCCGCCCCGAGAAGCTTCGGTGGTGCCGGACTCTGACCTCTCCCGGCCCGAGGCCTCCCGCACCGACCTGCCGGACGACCTGATCCGCCCGGCGGCCGAGATCCTCGACCCGGAGGCGCTGCGCGACGGCATCGCCGCCGAGGCGGCCAGTGCGGGGGGCGATGCGCGGGCGTTGCGCACGGCGGCGGTGCATCGGTTGCGCGAGGCTCAAAAGGCGGGCCGCGCGGCGATCGAGGAGGCCTTCGACGAGCGTCCCTTCGACGCCCGCGCCACGACCCGCGCCTATACCTTCCTGACCGATGCGCTGGTGCGCACCGCCTGGGAGGTGGCCACGACCCACCTGCACCCGCTGCCGAACCCGACGGAGGGCGAGCGCATCGCCGTGCTGGCGGTGGGCGGCTACGGGCGCGGCGAGATGGCGCCTTTCTCGGACGTGGACCTGCTGTTCCTGACGCCCTGGAAGATCACGGCCTGGGCCGAGAGCGTCATCGAATCGATGCTCTACATCCTTTGGGATCTGAAGCTGAAAGTGGGCCATTCCTCGCGCACCGTGAAGGACTGCCTGCGTCTCGGCGCGGAGGATTTCACCATCCGGACCGCGATGCTGGAGCACCGGTTCCTGTGCGGTCGCGCGGCGCTGGCCGACGACCTGGACGCGCGCCTGTGGGCGGACCTGTTCAGGGGCACCGAGCGCGAGTTCATCGAATCCAAGCTGGAAGAACGCGACGCGAGGCACGAAAAGCAGGGCCAGCGCTACATGGTCGAGCCCAACGTGAAGGAGGGCAAGGGCGGGCTGCGCGATCTGCAATCCATGTTCTGGATCGCCAAGTATGTCCACCACACCGACAGCACCTCGGACCTTGTCCGCCTGGGCGTGTTCCGCCCCGAGGAATACGACCGCTTCGAACGGGCCGAGAACTTCCTCTGGGCGGTGCGCTGCCACATGCACCTGATCGCGGGCCGCGCCGTGGAACAACTGACCTTCGACATGCAGGTCGATGTGGCCGAGCGCATGGGCTATGTCGACCGCGGCGGCCGGAGGGCGGTGGAACATTTCATGCAGGATTACTTCCGGCACGCCACCGCGACGGGCGACCTGACGCGCATCTTCGTCACCGCGCTGGAGGCCGATCACAGCAAGGGCGAGCCGCTGCTGACCCGGATCTTCCGCCGCACGCCCAAGGTGAAGGACGGCTACCACGTCGCGCAGAACCGGCTGGCGATCGAGGATGACAGGGCCTTCCTGGTGGACAAGATGAACCTGCTGCGCCTGTTCGAGGAGGCGCTGCGCACCGGGCTCCTGATCCATCCCGACGCGATGCGGCTGGTGCGGGCCAACCTGCACCTGATCGACGAGGAGATGCGCACCGACCGCGAGGCCCAGGGGATCTTCCTCGATCTGCTGCTCAAGCACGGCAACCCCGAGCGCGCGCTGCGGCGGATGAACGAGTTGGGCGTGCTGGCGGCCTTCATCCCCGAATTCGCCCCCGTTGTGGCGATGATGCAGTTCAACATGTATCACCACTACACGGTGGACGAGCACACCATCCAGTGCATCAGCCACCTGGCCCGGATCGAGCGCGGCGAGCTTGTCGAGGAACTGCCGGTGGCCTCCGGCATCCTGCAGCGCGGGGTCAACCGCAAGGTGCTCTATGCGGCGCTGCTGCTGCACGATATCGGCAAGGGGCGCGACGAGGACCATTCGGTGCTGGGCGCACGGATCGCGCGGCGGGTGGCCCCCCGGCTGGGGCTCAAGAAGACCGAAAGCGCCACGGTGGAATGGCTGGTGCGCTACCACCTGCTGATGTCGGACATGGCGCAGAAACGCGACATCGCCGACCCGCGCACGGTGCGCGACTTCGCCAAGGCGGTGCAGACCCGCGAGCGGCTGGACCTGCTGACGGTGCTGACGGTCTGCGACATCCGGGGCGTGGGCCCCGGCACCTGGAACAACTGGAAGGCCGCGCTGATCCGCGCGCTCTACCGCCAGACCCGCCGGGCGCTGGAGGACGGGATGGAGGCGCTCAACCGCGAGAACCGCGGCAGCCAGGCCAAGAAGGCGCTGCGGACCGCGCTCGAGGACTGGGACAAGGCCGCGCTGCGGCAGGAGACCCAGCGCCACTACCCGCCCTACTGGCAGGGGCTGCACCTGACCGCGCATGTGGTCTTCGCCCGGCTGCTGCGCGACATCCGCGACGACGAGATCCGGATCGACCTGCACCCGGACGAGGACCGCGACGCCACCCGGGTCTGCTTCGCGCTGGCCGATCACCCCGGCATCTTCTCGCGGCTGGCGGGCGCGCTGGCGCTGGTGGGCGCCAATGTGGTGGACGCGCGCACCTACACCACCAAGGACGGTTTCGCCACCGCGGCCTTCTGGGTGCAGGACGCCGATGGCAGCCCCTACGAGGCCGACCGCCTGCCGAAGCTGCGCCAGACCATCGAGAAGACCCTGCGCGGCGAGGTGAAACCGGCCCAGGCGATCTCCAGCCGCAAGCTGAAGAAGCGCGAACGCGCCTTCCGCGTGCCCACCTCGATCACCTTCGACAATGACGGCTCGGAGATCTACACCATCATCGAGGTCGACACCCGCGACCGCCCGGGCCTGCTCTACGATCTGACCCGCACGCTGGCGGAGGCGAATGTCTACATCGCCTCGGCGGTGATCGCGACCTATGGCGAACAGGCGGTGGACAGCTTCTACGTCAAGGACATGTTCGGGCTGAAATTCCACTCCGCCTCGAAACAGCGGGCGCTGGAGCGCCGCCTGCGCGAGGCGATCGAGAAAGGGGCCGAACGGGTCTGGTCGTGAGCATGGCCGCGGAGGCTCGGCGGCGCCGCCGGGCCGGCCCGCCGCGCCCGGCCTTCCGCCGCCCTCGGCTTTCGGCTAAGCCTGCCCACATCGGCGCAACGGAGAACCAGCCCGGATGAAACCCATTCGCCTGATGTCGGGCTTCCTGACCGTGGGGGTCTGGACCCTGGCCAGCCGGGTGCTGGGCTTCATGCGCGATGCAATGATCCTGGCCTTGCTGGGCACCGGCCCGCTCTACGAGGCCTATGTGGTGGCCTTCCGCCTGCCCAACCTGTTCCGCCGCTTCTTCGCCGAGGGCGCGTTCAACACCGCCTTCGTGCCCATGTTCTCGAAGAAGCTGGAAGGCGGGGAAAACGCCGCGGCCTTCGCCCGCGAGGCCTTCGCGGGGCTGGCCACGGTGCTGATCGTGCTGACGCTGCTGGCGCAGCTGGCCATGCCCTGGCTGATCTACGGCATGGCCAGCGGCTTCGCCGGGGGCGAGACCTTCGACCTCTCGGTGGAGTTCGGCCGCATCGCCTTTCCCTACATCCTGTTCATCTCGCTGGCCGCGCTGGCCTCGGGCGTGCTGAACGCGACCGGCCGCTTCGCCGCCGCGGCCGCCGCGCCGGTGCTCTTGAACGTGCTGCTGGTGGGGGCCATGGCCAGCGCCTACTGGCTGGGCGCCGACGTGGCGCGCGCGCTGATCTGGGCGATCCCGGCGGCGGGTATCGCGCAGCTGGCGCTGGTCTGGGCGGCGGCGCGGTCCGCGGGCATCACGCTCACGCTGCAACGCCCGCGCTTCAGCCCCGAGCTGCGCAAGCTGGTGCGGATCGCGGTGCCCGCGGCGCTGGCCGGGGGCGTGGTGCAGATCAACCTGCTGGTGGGCCAGCAGGTGGCCAGCTATTTCGACCGCGCGGTGGGCTGGCTCTACGCCGCCGACCGGCTCTACCAGCTGCCGCTGGGCGTGGTAGGGATCGCGATCGGCATCGTCCTGCTGCCGGACCTGTCGCGCCGGCTCAAGGCCGAGGACCACGCGGGCGGGCGCGACGCGCTCAGCCGCGCCGCCGAGGTGGCGCTGGCGCTGACGATCCCCTGCGCGGTGGCGCTGGTGGTGGTGCCGCTGCCGCTGGTCTCGGTGCTGTTCGAGCGCGGCGCCACCACCGCCGACGATTCCGCCGCCATCGCGGTGGCGGTGGCGATCTACGGGCTGGGCCTGCCCGCCTTCGTCCTGCAAAAGATCCTCCAGCCGCTGTTCTTCGCCCGCGAGGACACGAAAAGCCCGTTCCGCTACGCGCTCTGGGCGATGGCGGTGAACGCGGTGGTGGCAATCGGCCTGGCCCCGGCGCTGGGCTGGATCGCGCCCGCCATCGCCACCAGCCTGGCGGGCTGGGTGATGGTCGCCCTGCTCGTCGCGGGCACCCGGCCGATGGGCGAGGTGGCGCGGTTCGACACCCGGTTCCGCCGGAGGATCGGGCGTATCCTCGCCGCCTCGGCGCTGCTGGGCGCCGGGCTCTGGGCACTGAACGTGGCGCTCGGCCCGTTCCTCGGCATGGCGGGCTGGCGCTACCTGGCGCTGGCCGCGCTGGTGGCCGGGGGCGCCGCGATCTATTTCACCGCCGCGCAGCTGCTGGGCGCGATGCGCCTGTCGGAATGGCGCGGCGCGCTGCGCCGGGGCGGCTGAGCCGGGCGTCTTCCGGCCGAGATATCCGGGGGTGACTTGGCCGAAGGCCAAGAAGGGGGCGGAGCCCCCAAGGATTTTCACGAAATCCTTCCGCGGCCCGTGCACGGGCCGCCGGCGCCCGGCCTCAATCGCGGCGCATCCGCGCGCGCAGCCGCGCCCAGCCGCCCGGGCTCACGACGAAGGACATGCCGAAGCCGGCGGCGAAGCCCGCGATATCCGCCAGCCAGTCGTTGCTCAGCCCGAACAGCAGCCCGAAGACCAGCTGGATCCCCAGCAGGAACCCGATCAGCGTGAAGGCCCGCGCCTGCTGCGCCCCCACCTGCCCCAGCCGCATCCACAGCAGGTAGGTGAAGCCCCCGATCAGCCCGTAGACTCCGGGAAACGCCCCGATCAGCCAGGCCGGATCGTCCAGCGCCAGCCCGAACACCGCCGCGCCCACGGCGCCCGAGATCACGAAGATCGCCAGCGTGGCGAGCGCGCCGAACACTTCTCCCACCATCTTGCCCAGCGCCAGCAGCATGATCGCGGCGAAGAGCGCATGGGTGAAGGTGCCATGCACGAACTGGTAGGTCACCAGACGCATCAGGTGCTCGGGCGGCCAGCGTCCGGTCTCCAGCATCCAGTCGAGGATCGCGCCGTTGAACCCGTAGACCTGGATCGCCTCCGCGCGCCAGCCCACCGCGCCGGCCCCGCCCACGAGCCCGCGCGCGCCCAGCGCGAAAGCCGCCTCGATCAGCACGATCATGACGAAAAGCGCCACCACCACGGGCGGCAGCGGATTGACGGGCTGGGTCGGCATGGGGCTCCGCATGTGGCTTTCTCCGCTCGGGCAGGGCTTCTTGACGGCCTTGCCCCCCGTGGGTAAGCGAGACCGCAGCCTGAATCCAGACGGAGTTTTCGCCATGTCAGAGGCGCCCGCTACCGCGCAAGCAGCCAACGCGGTCTTCACGCCGCGGGTGTTCTCGGGGATCCAGCCCTCCGGCGGGCTCACGCTGGGCAATTATCTCGGCGCGATGAAGCGCTTCGTCGAGATGCAGGAGCAGGGGATCGAGACGATCTACTGCGTGGTGGACATGCATGCCATCACCGTCTGGCAGGATCCGGACGCCCTGCGCCGCCAGACCCGCGAGCTGACGGCGGGCTACCTGGCCGCGGGCATCGACCCGGCGCGCTCGGTCCTGTTCAACCAGAGCCGGGTGGCCGAACACGCACAACTGGCCTGGATCTTCAACTGCGTCGCGCGCATGGGCTGGATGAAGCGCATGACCCAGTGGAAGGACAAGGCGGGCAAGAACCAGGAAGAGGCGAGCCTTGGCCTTTTCGCCTATCCCGCGCTGATGGCGGCCGACATCCTGCTCTACCATGCCACCCATGTTCCCGTGGGCGAGGACCAGAAGCAGCATCTTGAGCTGACCCGAGACATCGCCGCGAAGTTCAACCACGATTACGGCGTGGAGTTCTTTCCGCTCACCGAGCCGGTGATCGAGGGCGCCGCGACCCGCGTGATGAGCCTGCGCGACGGCGCGCGCAAGATGTCGAAATCCGATCCTTCCGACATGAGCCGGATCAACCTGACCGACGATGCGGACGCCATCGCGCAGAAGATCCGCAAGGCCCGCACCGACCCCGAGCCGCTGCCCTCCGAGCTGGCCGGCCTGGCCGAGCGGCCCGAGGCGCGCAACCTCGTGAACATCTACGCCGCGCTGGCCGACACGAGTTCGGCGCAGGTGCTGGCCGAACATGGCGGGCGGCAATTCTCCGAATTCAAGCCCGCGCTGGCGGATCTGGCGGTGGCGAAGCTCGCTCCGATCTCGACCGAGATGGCGCGGCTGATGCAGGACCCGGCGGAAATCGACGCGACGCTGGCCCGCGGGGCCGAACGGGCCCGCGCCATCGCCGCGCCGATCCTGGAACGCACCTGCGAGATCGTCGGCATGGTGCGTGGCTGACATGCGGCGCGGGCTCCGCTTCCTGCTCGGAGCTCTGCTGGTCGTCTCGCTGATCTGGAGCGGTCTCTCGACTGCGCGACTTTTCGAGAGTGGCGCCGCGCGGGTCTGGGCGGAACGCGAGATGGACAGTCTCGCCGCAGCGGTCGACCGCCAGCTGGCCCGCCACGCGGACCCCGCAACGGTCGCAGAGCGGATCGTGTCTCACCTGGAGACGGAACCGCGCAACTGGCTGGCGCTCGATGCGATCCGGGCCGAAGCCGAACGCGGGGGGATCGCCCTGCCGAGCGAACTCGCCGCCGAAGTGGAGGCGATGCGCGCGGAGGATTTCGGGTGGATGGCCCGGACGAAGGCCTGCCTGCGCTGTGCCAGGAACACGAAGCATTGCAGCTTCGATCTGGTGATGCCGTGCGGCGCGCCAGTGGTTCTGTCTCCTATCGGAGACCTCCGCGACGTGGTTTCGGAGGGCGGGAAATACCTGCGCGGCGAGGACGTGGACGAGGTGACCCTGGTCCTTTCCGCAATCGGCCTTGGCGCGACGCTCCTCGTGCCCTTGACGGTCGGCGCTTCGGGCACCGTGAAGTGGGGCGCCGCGCTCGCGAAACTGGCGCGCGGCATGGGGACGATGCCGGACTGGATGGAACGGAACCTTGCCCGAACCGCGCGGGAAGGTTTCGATTGGGAAAGGCTTCCGATGGTGAGAACCACGGAGGACTTGGTGGACCTCACCCGCCCGGAGATCCTGCGGCCCGCAATGGCGATGCTGGACGACGCCGGCCGGATCTTCGGTGCGACAGGCGCAGCAGCGGGCCTCTACCTGCTGGGCAAGACCACCGATGCCGCCGACCTCGCAAGATTGGGACGGGCCTCCGAGGCCATGGGCGAGCGCACGTTGGGCACATTGGAAATCCTTGGAAAGAGCCGATTTCTGCGGACCACGCTGCGCTTGTCGGACGAAGTGCTGAACCTGCTCCTCGCGCTGGCGACCGCTCTGGCCGCCCTTGCGGGCCTGCTGGGCTCGGCCCTGCTGAATTTCCTGCTGCGGCGGGCGCGGCGGGCCGCAGGGCCCCTGGCACCGGCGCGGCGCTGAGCTTCTGCGCGCGGATGCACCGGAGCACCCGCACGGGCGCAGCTTGTGCCGGGGCGATGCACGTCCGAGATTGGGCCCACAGCATCAAGGGAGACCCGCCATGCCGGATACCGCCGCGCCCCGCAACGCCCCGCCCGAGGCCCATGTCGGCCATGTTCACCTGAAGGTCGCCGACCTGGAGCGCGCCATCGCCTTCTATTCCGGCGTGCTGGGCTTCGATCTGCAGCAGCGCATGGGCGACCGGGCCGCCTTTCTCGGCGCGGGCGGCTATCACCACCATATCGGGTTGAACACCTGGGAAAGCCTGGGCGCCAGCGCCCCGCCGCCGGGCCATACCGGGCTTTATCACACCGCGTTCCTCTATCCCGACCGCCCGTCGCTGGCGCGTGCCGTGGCACGGGTGCTGGAGGCGGGGATCGCGCTGGAGGGCGCGGCCGATCACGGGGTGAGCGAGGCCGTCTACCTCTCCGACCCGGACGGCAACGGGGTGGAACTCTACCGCGACCGCCCGCGCGAGGACTGGCCGCGCGACGCCGAAGGCGGCCTTGCGATGGTCAACGCACGTCTCGACCTGCCAGCCCTGCTGGCCGAGGCGGGCTGACCGCCACCCGGATCCGGGCGTCACGAAAGCGTCGTGGAGCGATGGTATCGAGAGCGGGCGCGCCGGGTTTCATGCGCCCCCGGTACCAGCCCTTCGAACCGGCGCGCTGCCCCCAAGGCACCGCCGCCCCCGCGCCGGGGGCCGCGCGGCCGCTTTCGCCCCCGGCCCCCCAGCCGGGGGCGATCCGCTCTGGACCCCGCCGCCGGGCGGGCCTAGTGTCAGGCCGCCGCTGACGGAGGGAGACAGGCCATGGCAACCGGAACGAATTTGCGCACCTGGTTCGGCGGGCGCTGGCACGAGGGCGACCTGGCCGTGATGAAGGCCGCCGATCATGGCGCCTGGCTGGGCACGACGGTCTTCGACGGGGCGCGTTTCGTGAACGGGCTGACCCCGGACCTCGAGGCGCATTGCGCGCGGGTGAACCGCTCCGCCCAGGCGCTGATGATCACGCCCACCGTGGAGGTTGCGGACATGGTGGAGATCGTGCGCGAGGGGCTCAAGCCCTATCCGAAGGACGCGGCCGTCTACATCCGTCCGATGTACTGGGCGCTGGAGGGGGGCGATCTGGGCGTGCTGCCCAAGCCCGGCGCCACGGGCTTCGCCATCTCGCTGGAGGAGATCCCGATGGCGGCGCCGGACGCGGCCACCACTCTGACGACGACGCGCTTCCGCCGCCCGGTGCTGGAGGATGCGGTGGTGAACGCCAAGGCGGGCTGCCTCTATCCCAACAACGCCCGGATGCTGGCGGAGGCGCGGGCCAAGGGCTTCGGCAACGCGCTGGTGGCCGACGCGCTGGGGAACGTGGCCGAAACCGCCACGGCCAACGTGTTCATGGTCAAGGACGGGGTGACCTTCACGCCGATCGCCAACGGCACCTTCCTTTCCGGGATCACCCGGGCGCGCCATATCGCCAACATGCGCGCCGACGGGATGGAGGTGCACGAGACGGTGCTGGGCTTCGACGATTTCCGCGAGGCGGACGAGGTGTTCCTGTCCGGCAACCTGATGAAGGTGACCCCGGTCAGGGCCTTCGACGAGCGGCAATTTCAGGTCGGTCCGGTCACCCGGCGGGTGCGTGAGCTCTATTGGGACTGGGCGGCGTCGGCCTGAACCGGCGGGTTTTCGCGGCCCGTGGACGGGCCGCGGAAGGATTTTGGAAAAATCCTTGGGCCGCGCGGAGCGCGGCCGGGGGCGCCGCCCCCGCGGGCCTGCGGCCCGCTGCCCCGGGATATATCGGGCCAGCAGAAGGGGGCCCGCGCGGCGACGGGGCGCGGCTTGCCGGGGCCGGGGCGCTTGCCTATAGAGAGCGGCGAGCCGCAAGGAGGACCGACCCAT
>Ga0008833_1000784_pt1 | contig 22098 bp, 28 predicted proteins | sample HotLakConsoUCCLE_FD_62216 | JGI IMG/M metagenome (GOLD analysis project Ga0008833, IMG submission 62216) | Hypersaline microbial mat communities from Hot Lake, Washington, USA - Hot Lake Consortium UCC-LE | ecosystem: Environmental > Aquatic > Non-marine Saline and Alkaline > Hypersaline >... | reverse complement strand
GATGCTGAACCGCGACGGCGACGGCGCGAAGGGCCGGTGCGACTTCAACTCGCCATGCTCGATCACCACCATCTCGCCCGGCTCGACCTCGCGGACGAACTCCGCACCGATGATGTCGAGCGCGCAGGTCTCGGACGACAGCGCCCAGCCGTCGCCCACCTTGCCGATGACGAGCGGGCGCACGCCCAGGGGGTCGCGCACCCCGATGAGCTTGGTGCGGGTCATCGCGACGATGGAAAACGCGCCCTCGACCCGGCGCAGCGCGTCCTTCATCCGTTCCGGCACGGTGCGCTGGATCGAGCGCGCCATGAGGTGGATGATGCATTCGGTGTCCGAGCCCGACTGGAAGATCGACCCGCGCTCGATCAGTTCGCGCCTGAGCGCCTCGGCATTGGTGATGTTGCCGTTGTGCGAGATCGCCGCCCCGCCCATCGAGAACTCGCCGAAGAAGGGCTGCACGTCGCGGATCTGGGTCTGGCCCTTCTTGCCGGCGGTCGAATAGCGCACATGACCGATGGCAAGCCCGCCCGGCAGCGACTCCATCAGCGAGGCGGACGTGAAATTGTCGCGCACGTAGCCCATGCGCCGGACGGTGTGGAACCCCTCCTGCGCGTCGTGGCTGACGATGCCCGCCGCCTCCTGGCCCCGATGCTGTAGCGCATGGAGGCCAAGCGCCACGAAATTCGCGGCCTCGGCCACGCCAATGACACCGAAGACCCCGCATTCCTCGCGGAGCTTGTCGTCGTCGAAGGGGTCTGTGGTCAGGGGCGCTCGGTCAGGGCTGGGCGCAGCGCACATGGGCGATCCGACTCGGTTGGTGACGGCCCCCGATACATAAGGCGATACACCGCCGCTGTCACTCCCGTGTCATGAATTCACGGGGCGCAAAGGGCATTCCCCGTAGGGCTCAGGCGTCGGTGCCCGCCGCCTCGGCTTCGCACCGGGCGATGAGCTCCTCGTAACGCCCGACGATCCATTGCGGCGCCTCTTCGGGGATCGCATCGTTGATCCGGTCCTGCACCTCCGAGAAAAGGAGCGCGGTGCGGCTTTCATCGACCATGGGGATCGGATCGCCGATCACCAGCCGGTCGTAGACGACGAGGGCGACGACCACGAGCAGGAGGCCGCGTGCGACGCCGAAGAGAAACCCCAGTCCCTGATCGATGCCCGATATGGCGGAATTCCGCACCGCCGATGAAAAGATCGGCGTGAACAGCGAGACGACGATGAGCGTCGCGGCGAAGACGAGCGCGAAGGCGAGGATCATCCCGAGTTCGCAGGAGCCCGCGAGAAAGTCGTCCACGACCGGGATTTCCCTTACCAGCGGCTCGACATTGGGCGCGAAGAAGAAGGCGACCACGGCCGCCGCAATCCATCCGCCGATGGCCAGCGCCTCGCGCACGAAGCCGCGGGAATAGGCGAGGACCGCCGATAGCACGACGACCACGGCCACGATCCCGTCAACGAGGGTGAAACCTTCCATTCCTGCCTCCCGGCGCTCTAACCTGCGCCGAACATGTCTCCGACGAGTTGGGCGAGATCGGGGAGTTTCCGTGACCGCACGCCGCTATCGCCTGTTTTCGAGCGCTCCGGCACCAGAGCCTGGTCGAACCCGAGTTTCTCGGCTTCCTTCAACCGTGTCTCCGTCTGCCCCACCGGGCGCAGGGCACCTGATAGGCTGATCTCCCCGAAAATGACAGTCCGGGCGGGCAGGGCCACGTCCTCTCGGGCCGACAGTAGCGCGGCGGCCACAGCGAGGTCTGCGGCCGGCTCGGTCACCCGAAGCCCGCCGGCCACGTTGAGATAGACGTCGAGGCCCGAAAACGGGATGCCGCAGCGCGCCTCCAGCACCGCGAGGATCATCGCGAGGCGCCCCCCGTCCCAGCCGACGACCGACCGGCGCGCCTGCCCGGCGGGCGCGGGCGAGACGAGGGCCTGGAATTCCGACAGGAGAGGCCGCGTCCCCTCGATGCCCGCGAAGACGACGGTTCCGGGGGCCGGGCTCTCGCGGTCGCCGAGAAAGAGGGCCGAGGGGTTGGCGACCTCCTCGAGCCCGTCTCCGGTCATCTCGAAGACGCCGATCTCGTCGGCGGGGCCGAAGCGGTTCTTCACGGCGCGCAGGATCCGGTACTGGTGCCCGCGCTCGCCCTCGAAATAGAGCACCGTATCGACCATGTGCTCGACGACGCGGGGGCCGGCGATCTGGCCCTCCTTCGTGACATGCCCGACGAGGATCACGGCCGACCCCCTCGATTTGGCGAAGCGCACGAGTTCATGCACCGCCGCACGCACCTGGCTGACCGAGCCCGGCGCACTCTCCACCGTGTCGAGCCACATCGTCTGGATCGAGTCGATGATGACGAGCCCCGGAGCCTCTTTCTCGAGCGTCGTCAGGATGTTGCGGAGGTTCGTTTCGGCGGCCAGCTTCACCGGGGCGTCCGACAGCCCGAGCCGCGCGGCGCGCATCCGCACCTGTGCGGTCGCCTCCTCGCCCGAGACATACGCCACCTTCAGGCCCGCTGCTCCGAAGAGTGCCGCCGCCTGCAGCAGAAGCGTCGACTTGCCGATCCCGGGGTCCCCGCCGACGAGCACCGCCGACCCCGGCACCAGCCCTCCGCCGAGCACCCGGTCTAGTTCGCCGAGCCGGGAGACCGTGCGGCGCACCGGCGCCTCGGGGCCGCCGAGATCGGTCAGGGCGATTTCGCGGCCGCGCTTCGTCCCGAGGGCCGCCTTGCCCGGGCCGGCCGACAGGGCCGTGTCTTCCGCGATGGTGTTCCACTGCCCGCAGGCGTCGCAGCGACCCGACCACTTGGTGTGCACCGCGCCGCAACTCGTGCAGGAAAAGGCCGCCTCTTTCGCCATGGCGCCTTCATGGCGCGCGGCGCCGCGCCCCGCAAGGCGCTACTCGGCGGCGACGCGGAGCCGGGGTTCGGGCCGGGCCGACCCGGGGCCGTCGATGTCCGACCAGATTTCCTCGAGTTCATCGCGCAGCATGGCGATACGCGAGCGCAGCACGTCTTCCTCCATCTCCACCTCCGCGAGTGCCCGGCGAAGGTCGCGGGTCACGACATGGGCGCGCTCGATGAGCCGGCCGGTCCGGTCGGCCTCGGTCCGGCGCTCGAGAAGCATCGCCTCGGCCCGGGCGACCTTCTCGTCCGAATAGAGCCGGGCCAGCTCGCGCGCCTCGGTCGACATCTGGGCGGCGAGTTCCAGCAATTCCGGCTCGAGCTCGGAAAGATCGGGGTGGCGGCGGAGAAACTCGAAGCGCTCGCGCACCGCATCGAACTCCCGGTGCAATGCGAAGACGCCCGCACGGTCCGCGGCATGGGCCGCCCAGTAGGCGCGGGTGACGTCCTCCATGCCGACGCGGAACTCCCGGTGCGCCGCTTCGAGTCGGCGCACCCGGGCAGTGCCGGGCACCAGCGCGAGGATGGCGAGAAACGTCAGCGCCAGTCCGGACTGAAGGGGCGGGCCGGCGTCGATCACGGTATCGCCGAGCCGGGCCGGCAGCGAAAGCCACGGCAGGGCGCCCGCCGCGGATAGCGCCGTCGCTCCGGCGAGCGAGAGTGCAAGAGCGGCCAGTAGGCAGATCGCGACCGTCTGAAGCATGTCGCGCAATTGCCCGGGCAGATCGCTTTTCAGGTCCTCCGGCATCACCACTTACCCCACGGTTACCGAAAACAAGGGCCGGTACTTCTCACGAAACCTACCACGTCCACCCGGGCAGGTCGGCAACTTTTCGCCGAGGGTTTGGTTCCCGAAACAATGCACTTTGGCGTCGATTACTGGTTCCGCGCCTTCTCCGCCCAGGAGATCGCCAGCGATGCGAGGATCGCGCCCGTGAAGAGGTAGAGCCCCCAGGCCGTCTCCACCCGGCCGACCCCGACGCCGCGGGCGACGACGATGTAGAGCGCGATGAGAAAGATGTCCGCCATCGCGAGCCGTCCGGTCCAGGCGACGACGGGAAGCAGCGCGCGGGACGCGAGGCCGATTTGGATCGCGGCGAGTGCCAGGGTCTTCGCGTAGGGCGCCACGAGGGCGAAGAGCGCGACGAGGGCGGCAAGAAGGGGGTCGCTCTCGCGCAGGGACAGAAGCCCCGAGATCACGCTGATCTCGTCCATTCCGAAGAGCGGCAGCAGGCCCGCGCGCAGAAGCGGCGCGAACCAGGCGACCGGGAAGAGGACGAGCAGGGCGAGATTGCCTGCCAGGAGAAGCCGCCCGCGCGTCAGGTCTGCCGGCCGGCGCGCGGCACGAAGGCGAGCGGTTCGGCCGGGCGCCAGCGGACCGTCGCCCGCCGGGCGCCGCCCGGCCGGAGAGGTCCGACGTCTTTCACCCGCTTCATCTCCGCCACCCTTCGCGTCACCCGCGCCGTCTCCCCGAGCAGAAGCGGCGGAGACTTCGCCGGCGTCGCCCCCACCCCCGGGCGCGCCGGCTCGGAACCCCGACCGCCGTTTCCATGACCGTATAGGACATGGAGCGGAGTGGAGACCACCCAGAGGATGATCCCCCATCCGACCGGCGAGGCGAGGGAGGCGATGACGAGCAGGGGGTCCGTCGGCCCGCCCGCGAACATTTCCGCAAGGGTCCTGACGGCCAGCACCACGGTGACGAGCGCGATGGCACCGTAAAGAAGCCGGTTCCTGCTCCGCGAGGCGACAAGGCGCTGCAACGCGAGCCCTGCAACGACCGCCGGGGCCAGCACGATCGCGAGGTGCAGGAAAAGAGGCATGAAAAGGGTGATCGCATCCATGGCGCCGGTCTCCCGAGCACCCCGCCTTCCTCACCTTTTCGAGGTTAACGGCAAGGCCGCCGGGCTGTCAACGAAAGACCGGTCAACGAACTGATATTTTTAGTTAATTCTTCGTTAATGGGCACCCGGCCGATCCGCCCTCAGCGCACCGCTTCGATCGGGCCATGGGCGGACCCGGCGACGAACTGGCGCACGTAGGGGTCGTCGGTGGTGTCGAGGTCCCAGGCCGGTCCGGACCAGCGGATGACACCCTCGTGGATCATCGCGACGTTGTCGGCGATCGCCCGCACGCTCGTCATGTCATGGGTGATCGTCATCGCCGTCGCCCCCATCTCGGTGACGATCTCGCGGATCAGTTCGTTGATGACGCCCGCCATGATCGGGTCGAGGCCGGTGGTCGGCTCGTCGAAGAAGATGATCTCGGGCTCGGCGGCGATGGCGCGCGCAAGCCCGACGCGCTTCTGCATCCCGCCGGAGAGTTCGGCGGGAAAGAGGTCGGCGGCGTCCGCCTTGAGCCCCACCCGGCGCAGCTTCTCGATGGCGATGGCGCGGGCCTCGTCCTTTGGGCGCTTGAGCGACCCCCGCAGCAGCCGGAACGCGACATTCTGCCAGACCGGCAGGGAATCGAAGAGTGCCGCCCCCTGGAACAGCATGCCGAAGCGCGCGAGAAACGCATCCCGGTCAGCGCGGGTAACGTCCTCGCCCTCGAGGAGTATCCGGCCGCTGTCGGGCCGGATGAGGCCGAGAATGCACTTCAGCATCACCGATTTTCCGGTGCCGGAACCGCCGATCACCACCATCGACTGCGCCTTCGGTATGGTGAGGGTGACACCCCTCAGCACCCTGTTCGGCCCGAAGGCCTTGTGGACATCCCGAAGCTCGATCATGCGGCGAAAAAGAGCTCCGTGAGAAGGAAGTTGGCGGCGAGGATGAGGATGCTCGCGGCGACGACGGCCTGTTTCGTCGCCTGGCCCACGCCCTGCGCCCCCCGGCCCGAGCTCATCCCGTAAAAACAGCCCATGAGGGCGGCGAGAAATCCGAAGACCGCGCCCTTGACGAGCGAGGAGACAATGTCGAGCCACTCGAGAAAGTCGATGGTGTTGGTCATGTAGGTCGTGGGGTTGAAGCCCAGCCGCCCGGTGCCCACGAAATAGCCACCCATGATGCCGATCGTGTCGCCGATGGCCACGAGCACCGGCATCACCAGCGTTGCCGCCAGCACGCGCGGCACGGTGAGGTATTTCATCGGGTGGGTCGAGAGCGTCACGAGCGCGTCGATCTGCTCGGTCACCTTCATCGTCGCGATCTCGGCGGCGATCGACGAGGTCACGCGGGCGGCGATCATCAGGCCCACGAGCACCGGGCCGAGCTCGCGGACCATCCCGATGGCGACGATCTGCGGCACCACGGCCTCCGCCGAGAAGCGCGCGCCCCCGGCGTAGATCTGGAGCGCCAGCGCCCCGCCGGTGAAGATCGTGGTCAGACCCACCACCGGCAGCGAGAAGAACCCGATGGTCATCAGCGCATGGACGAATTCGCGCGGGTAGAACGGCGGGCGCGCGAGGTGGCTCAACGTCTCGCCGGCGAAGATCGCGATGCGGCCGACGGTGGCGAGCAGCGCGAGCACCGTCGCGCCGAGGGCGGCCACCGCGGTCACACGACGCACCGGTCGTAGCGCGCCCCGAGCGAGGTGAGGATCTCGTAGCCGATGGTGCCCGCGGCCTCGGCCAGCAAGTCCACGCCCTGACGCTCGCCGAGTATCTCGAGCCTTTCGGGGTCCTCTCCCAGATGGGTGACGTCGACCGTGATGAGGTCCATCGAGACCCGGCCGCGCACGGGGCAGGGGGTCTCGCCGCAATAGAGCACCGCCTTCGGCCCCATCGCCCGGATGAGCCCGTCGGCGTAGCCCGCGGCGACGGTCGCGATCCGCGCGGGAGAGGGGGCCGTCCAGCTGTTGCCGTATCCCACCGGCTCGCCGGGGCCGACCTCGCGGGTCTGGATCACCGGCACGTCGAGCCGGACGACGCACCGCGCCGCGGCATAGGGCAGACCGCCGTAGAGTCCGATCCCGGGCCGGGTCATGTCGAAATGCCAGTCGGCCCCCATGAGCGTGCCGCCGGTGGCCGAGAGCGAACGGGGTGCGGTCACCCCCTCGGTCATGTCCCGGAACGTGTCGCGCTGGGCCGCGTTCATCCCGTGACCGGGCTCGTCGGCGCAGGCGAGGTGGCTCATCACCAGAAGCGGCCCCTCCGCCTCGAGACATCCGCGCAGCGCCGCCCAGTCCGCCGGTTCGAGGCCGAGCCGGTTCATGCCGCTGTCGAGCTGCACCCCGAAGCCATGTCCCGGCAGCGCCTCGAAATGGCGCGACACCTGTTCGGGCGAGTTGAGAAGCGGCACGAGGTCCGCGCCCCGAAGCGCCTCCGCATCGCCTGCCATGTGACCCGAGAAGACGAAGATCCGCGCTCCGGGACCGACAGCGGCGCGCACCGCCGGCCCTTCCTCGGCGACGGCGACGAAGAACGTCCGCGCGCCCGCCTCCGCCAGCGCGGTCGCGACCGGCCCCGCCCCGAGGCCGTAGCCGTCGGCCTTCACCACCGCGCCGGTTTCGCAACCCGACCCCGACATCGCATCGAGCGCGCGCCAGTTCGCCTTCAGCGCCTCGGTGTCGATGGTGAGCCTCGCCGTTCCCATGGCAGCGGTTCTGACAGCGCCTCCGACAAGGTCAAGATCAAAGCGCGGCGCGTCACGGCTGGCCCCAGCTGCGGCGGTACTCCTCCCAGAGCTTCTCGCCGACGAGACAATCGTAGTCGTCCACGACCGGCACCAGCCCCGTCCAGCCGCCGTCATCCACGATCTCGAGAACGAGCTTGCGGCGCACCGCGAGCGCGAACTCCGACCAGTCGAGCACCGGGATGACGAACGACCCCGGCCCCCCGGTCACGCAGGCGCGGTAGTAGGCGTCGAGATCGTCGAGATGCCAGGCCCGGCCCATCCCGTCGCGGGTCATCAGCGGCAGCCCGTTGATCACGATGCCGTCGCGGAGGGCCCGGTCGCGCGCGGCGACCACGGGAATGCCGGTGTTGTTCGGCCCGTCGCCCGAGACGTCGATGACCCGGCGCAAGCCGTCATACGCGTTGCCGGCAATGCTCTCGCGGGCATGGTCGATGGCGCTCGAGATCGAGGTGCGCCGCATCGACGGCGGGGTCTCGGCGAGAAGCCTGTCGGCGACCGCCCGGGCCTCGGCGGGACCCGAAACCACCGTCCAGGGGACGATCACACGTTCCGCGCCCGGCCCCGCCCATTCGATGTAGGTGAGTGCGATCTTCCCGATCAGCCCCGACCCGATCGCCGACGTGACCTCTTCCGACCTCAGCGCCTCGGCATAGCCCCGCCGCTGGATGTCGAGTTCGCGCGGCATCATCGACCGCGAGACGTCGACCATGAGCGCGAGTTCGACATCCACCTCCTCGGCACGAAGCGGAAACGCGGACAGGGCGAGCGCGAAGGCGAGGGGCAGGCGCATGTGTCCGATGCTCTCCGCTCCCGCCGCGCTTGTCCACTCCCTAGCGCGGCTCGGGCGGGCCTTCGGGCTCCCGCCCCATGAGTTTCTCGATCTCCTCGAAGGTGTCCGCGTCGAGCGGGCCGTGATCGAGTGCGCCTGCGAGGTCGGCGACCTGGTCGGGCGTGCGCATCCCCGGAACGGGGATCGCGCGCGGCTCGAGCGCCCAGAGCCACGAGATCGCCCCTTGCGCGAGACTGCGGCCGCCTGCGGTCAGAAGTTCGCGCACCGCCGCGATCCGGTCGAGATGGGCGGGGTTGGGCCGGCCGTTCTCGAAATAGGCCAGAGAGGTCGCGTCGCGGGCGCGTACGTCCTTTGGGTCGAACCGCGTCTCGCGCCCGATCCGGCCGGCGAGAAGACCCATCCCCAGGGGCGAGCGGACAAGCGGCGCGAGGCCTTCGGCCGCGAGCACCGGCCGCAGCCTGTCGGCGCGGAAAAAGAGGTTCGCGGCGAACTCCACCGCGGCAAAACCCCTCCGCGCCGCAAAAGCCTCCGCCTTGTCGGGAAAGTCCGTGCTCCAGCCGAAGGCGCCGATCCGGCCCCGGACCCGCTCGGTCTCAAGCCAGTCGAACACAGGTGCGGCTGCCTCCGCCGAGAGCTCGTCGGGGTGGACGAGGACGAGGTCGATCCTGTCGCGCCCGAGCCGCCTGCGCGACCCTTCGAGGCTTCGGGCGAGTGCTTCGGGCTCCGTTTCGAGCCCCGTGAGCGCCCGCTCCGCGGGGTCGATGCCGAGCCCCACCTTGGTCACGATCCGCGCCTCGGGCCGGTCGCCCAGCACCTCGCCCAGAAGCCGCTCGGAATGTCCCGCCCTATAGGCCTGCGCGGTGTCGAACACCCGCAGCCCCGCCCCGAAGGCCGCCTCGATCGCTGCGCGAGAGACATCGTCGTCCGCCGGCCCCCAGCCCACTTCCCTTCCGTTCATCGAAAACGGCCCGCCGATGGCCCAACAGCCCATTCCGAGCGCCGGAAGCGCAGCGCCCGTCCAGTCTTTCGCCGTGAATGTCACTCCTGAAGCTCCTTTTCATAAACGGAAATCTTGATGTCGAGATAGGCTTCGCAAGCCTCGAGTTCGGCCTTCCGGCCGGCAAGCCGCGCCCGGTGCGCCTGCAACAGCGCAAGCCGCTCGGCCTGCGCGCGGGGCGTTTGCGCATCCGGTCCCTGCGCCGAGACGGCGAAGCGCCGGACCTCCGCAAGGGGCATTCCCGTCCGCCGCAACCGGGCGAGCACCATCAGCCATTCGAGTGCTTCGGAATTGAACCGCCTCCAGCCGCGCGCGTCGCGCGGCAGGTGGGGCAGCATGCCCGTGCGGTCGTAGAACCGGATCGTCTCGATCGTGAGGCCGCACTTCGTCGCGGCTTCGGCAATCTGCATGGCGCCTCTCCATTGATGAAGCGGGGCCTAGCCTACTGGAGTCGCTCAAGGTCAAGCGGAAAGATGACAGAGGCCAGCGCCCCGCGAGCCGGCCAATTCACCCCTGCCGGAATATCCGGTGCGAGCCGCGGTCGGGAGCCGGAGAACCGCTCAGAAACCCTCCGGCCCCGCGTCGCGCTGCTGCCAGGGCTTGACGAGGTTGCCGAACCGGGTGAACCGCGCTTCGAACGACAACTCCACGGTGCCGATCGGGCCATGGCGTTGCTTGCCGATAATGAGTTCGGCGCGGCCGTGGAGCTTTTCCATCTCCTCCTGCCACTTCGCCATGGCCTCGAGTTCGTGGTCGCCCGGCTTCTCGCGTTCCTTGTAGTACTCTTCGCGGAAGACGAACATGACCACGTCGGCGTCCTGCTCGATGGAGCCTGATTCTCGAAGGTCGGAAAGCTGGGGTCGCTTGTCCTCGCGGTTCTCGACTTGCCGCGAGAGCTGCGAGAGCGCGATCACCGGAATGTCGAGTTCCTTCGCGATGCTCTTCAGCCCCTGCGTGATTTCGGAAACCTCGTTCACCCGGCTGTCCTTCGCCGTCGCGGGACGGACGAGCTGGAGGTAGTCGACGATGAGGCAGTCGAGACCGTGCTCGCGCTTTAGCCGCCGCGCCCGTGCGGCGAGCTGGCTGATCGGCAGGGCGGCGGTGTCGTCGATGAAGAGCGGGCAGGCCTCGAGGGTCTTGGCCGCGTCGACGAAGCGGCGGAACTCCGTCTCGGTCAGGTCGCCCCGGCGGATCTGTTCGGACGGCACCTCGGCGGCCTCCGACAGGACCCGCGCGGCGAGCTGTTCCGACGACATCTCGAGCGAGAAGAAGCCCACGACCCCGCCGCTCACCGCGCCGTCCGAGCCGTCGGGAAGCCGGCCGCGCTTGTAGGTCTTGGCGATGTTGAAGGCGATGTTCGTCGCGAGCGAGGTCTTGCCCATCGAGGGGCGCCCGGCGAGGATCAGGAGGTCGGATTTGTGCAGGCCCCCGAGTTTCTTGTCGAGGTCGGCGAGGCCGGTCGCGATGCCCGCGAGCCCGCCTTGGCGCATGTGGGCGGCATTGGCGATCTGCACCGCGTCGGTCACCGCGCGCAGGAACGACTGGAAGCCCTGCTGGGTGCGCCCCGAATCCGACAGCCGGTAGAGCGCCTGCTCGGCCTCGACGATCTGCTCCGAAGGGTCGCTCTCGACATCGACGCGGACCGCCTTGTCCGTAATGTCGCGCCCGAGTCCCATCAACGCGCGGCGGATAGCGAAATCATGGATCATCTGCGCGTAGTCCCGCGCGGCGTAGGACGAGATCGACGCGCCCGCGAGCCGGACGAGATAGGACGGCCCGCCGAGCTCCTTCAACCCCGCGTCCTCCTCGAGAAACGCCTTCAGCGTCACCGCCGAGGCCAGCGCGTTCTTCTTCAGCCGGGCCTCGATGACCTCGTAGATCCGTGCGTGGACCGGGTCGTAGAAATGGCTCGCGTCGAGGACATTCGCCACCCGGTCATAAAGCTCGTTGTTGTTCAGAAGCGCGCCAAGAAGCTGCTGCTCGGCCTCGACGCTGTGGGGTTCCGTCTCGGCTTCGGTCTCGCCCGGCCGGATCGTTCTGATCTCGTTCATGCTGCCCTCGTCCCTCAGGCCCCGGATATCCGGGATCGCGCGCCTCCGCGCAATCTGGAAATCCTGTGGATAGCCTGTGACTGGTTTTCACCCTACGACATGTTGCGGCGTTGGCGCCCGTCACGTCAAGATGAGGGATGGTGCGCCGGATATTTGGTCACAAAACCGACGCACAAATTTAACGAGAGCAGCTAAACTTTCTTTCGCGCCAAGGTAGAAAGCCGTTCCATCCCCGTCCAGTCGGCGACTCAGCCCCGGGCGGCCTGCCACGCCCTCGGGTCGGACAGAAACGATTCGACCTCCGCGAGTGTCTCCCCGTCGAACGCCTCCCGCGCCCGCGCCTCGGCCAGCACGTCCCACCATGTCGTCAGGTGGTGAAGCCGCACCCCGTGCTCCCCGAGGCTCTCCTCGACGCCCTCGAAAATGCCGTAGTAGAAGATCACCGCGGTATGACCACAGGTCGCCCCCGTCTCGCGGATTGCGTCGACGAACGACAGCTTCGAGCCGCCGTCGGTGGTGAGATCCTCGACGAGAAGCACCCGGTCGTTCTCGCCCATGACGCCCTCGATCCGCGCGTTCCGCCCGTAGCCCTTCGGCTTCTTGCGCACATAGGTCATCGGCAGGGCGAGCCGTTCGGCGACGAGCGCGGCGAAGGGTATGCCCGCCGTCTCGCCGCCGGCGATGTTCGTGAACGCCTCGAAGCCCGCCTCGCGCATCACCGTCACGCTGAGAAAGTCCATCAGGGCGGAGCGGATGCGCGGGTAGGAGATGAGCTTGCGGCAGTCGATATAGGTCGGCGACGGCAGGCCGCTCGCCAGTGTGAAGGGCTCACGCGCGTTGAAATGCACCGCCCCGACTTCGAGAAGCATCGCCGCCGAAAGCCGCGCGATCTCCGATTTCTCGGGATAGGACCCCTGTATCATCGCGTCACCTCAGACCACCCGCCAGTGAATGTCCCGCCCCGGCGACCAGACCGTCACCGGACCCGCGCCTGTCTCGACCGCCGAAGGCCATTCGACCGGCCCGCCCTTCTTCAACGTAATCCGCGCCTCGTTGGGCGGCAGGCGGTAGAACGCCGGCCCGTTGAGCGACGTGAACGCCTCCAGCCGGTCGAGCGCGCCCGCTTCGTCGAAGAGCTCCGCAAGACACCCCATCGCCACGGGGGCCGTGAAGCAGCCCGCCGCACAGCATTCGGCTTCCTTGGCATGGGTCGGATGCGGCGCGCTGTCGGTGCCGAGAAACACCCGGTCGAAGCCGCTCGTGGCCAGCGCCACCAGCGCCTCCCGGTGGGTGCCGCGCTTCAGCACCGGCAGGCAGTAATTGTGCGGCCTGAGACCGCCCGCGAAGATCGCGTTGCGGTCGAGCATGAGGTGCTGGACGGTGATGGTCGCGCCGAGGTCGCCGTCGCCCGCGCGGAGGTAGTCGACCGCTTCCGCCGTGGTGATATGCTCCATCACCACCCGAAGCCCCGGCGTCGCCCGGCGAATGGGGTCGAGCACCCGCTCGATGAACACCGCCTCCCGGTCGAAGATGTCGGTCGTGGGGTCGGTCACCTCGCCATGGACGCAGAGCGGCAAGCCGATCTCGGCCATGGTCTCGAGCACGCCGCGCACCCGGTCGAAGTTCCGCACGCCGGAGGCCGAATTCGTCGTGGCACCCGCCGGGTAGAGCTTCACCGCGGTGACAAGCCCGGTGGCGGCGGCGATCGCCACGTCCCCGGGGTCGGTGTCCTCGGTGAGATAGAGCGTCATCAGGGGCTCGAACGCAGCCCCTTCGGGCAGGGCCGCCATGATCCGCTGGCGGTAGGATGCGGCGTCTTCCCCGGTCACGACCGGCGGGACGAGGTTCGGCATCACGATGGCGCGGGCGAAATGCGCCGCCGAGTGCGGCAGAACACCCGCGAGCATCGCCCCGTCGCGCAGGTGCAGGTGCCAGTCATCGGGCCGGCGCAAGGTGATCTCGGTCGTCATCGCTTCGCAATATCCGAGGGGCGGGCAGGGGGCCAGCACCACTTCTGCCCTTTTTTTGTGCAATCGTTTCCGCTCGATGGCGAAACCGCCGCTTCGTCCGTCGCGCCCCGTTGCACTCCCCGCCACGCTCGCCCAACGTCGGGCCGATGTTCGACGCCGTCCCAATCGTCCTCCAACGCACCCGCGGCACCGCCGATGTCGGCTTCGCGCCGGACGGGCGGCTTTCACGCCTGTTCCAGCAGGGCTCGGCCAAGGCGATGCTGCCGCGCACCCACGGGGACCACCCCGAAGTGGTGTTTCTCAACACCGCCGGCGGCCTGACCGGGGGCGACCGTCTTTCCTACTCGGTGACCGTCGCACCCGGCACCCGCGTCACCGCGACCACCCAGACCGCCGAGCGCGCCTATGCCTCGGCAGGAGGTGTCGCCGAAGTGGCGGTGACGCTCGAGGTGGGCGAAAACGCGCGCCTCGACTGGCTGCCGCAGGAAACCATTCTCTTCGACCGCGCCGCCCTCCACCGCACCACGCGGATCGACCTCGCCCCGGGTGCGACCTGCCTTTTCGCCGAAATGATAACTCTCGGCCGCGCGGCCATGGGCGAGACCGTCGCCACCCTCGACCTCGTCGACCGCCGCATCGTCACCCGCTCGGGGCGTCCGCTGATGGTCGAGCCCCTGCGCCTTTCGGGGGAAGACCTCGCGCGCCGCGACCCCGCCGGTCTCGGCACCGCGACCGCACTCGCCACCATCGCCCTCGTCGGGCCGGGGGCCGAGGATGCGCTGCCGGCGCTCCGCCGCGCCTTTCCGGGGGAAGCCGCCTCGGCCTGGGACGGCCGCCTCGTCCTGCGCGCGCTCTCGCCCGACGCCCATGCTCTCCGACGCCGCGTCGCGGCCCTTCTCGAACATCTCCGCGGCGGCCCGCTGCCCCGTGTCTGGCAAAACTAGGAAGACCCGATGAACCTCACCCCCCGCGAAAAGGACAAGCTCCTCGTCTCCCTCGCCGCCATGGTCGCGCGCGGCCGCAAGGCGCGCGGCGTGAAGCTCAACCACCCCGAGGCCATCGCGCTGATCACCGATTACGTGGTCGAGGGCGCGCGCGACGGCCGTTCTGTCGCCGATCTCATGGAGGCCGGCGCCCATGTCGTCACCCGTGCGGACTGCATGGAGGGTGTGGCCGAGATGATCCACGACGTTCAGGTCGAGGCGACCTTTCCCGACGGCACGAAACTCGTGACCGTCCACCACCCGATCCGCTAGGCTCGGGGGGCAGGAAAGGAGGTCCCCATGCTTGCAACCCTCATTCTCGCCGCCGCCGCGGGCTGGCTGGCACCCAGGGCCGAGGAGACCGTGAAGGGCGCGATCGAGAGCGTTCTGCTCACCGAAGCCCCGATCACGCCGGTCGAGTTGCGGCTCGTCTCCTTCGCCGTCTGCCTCGTCGGCGCGGCGATCCTCTCGATGATCTTCGGCGAGCCCCATGCCCTCGCCCTGGCCGTGGGCGCGCTTCTCGGCGTTCTCGGGCCGCGACTGACCGAGAAATACCGCCGCTCCCGCAACCCCGATTACGACAGCTGACCCGACAAGGAGATCTCCATGAAGCCCCTCGCAACCCTCGCGTTCGTCCTCGCCCCGGGCCTGGCGCTCGCCCACGAAGGCGCCCACATGCACCCCCACGGCATCGAGTTCGGCATCGGCGCGCTGCTGGCGAGTTTCGCGATGGGCGGCGCGGTAGGGGCCGCGGTCATGGCGAAGGTGCGCAGATGATACCGGGCGAAGTGATGACCGCCTCCGGCGAGATCACCCTCAACGATGGGGCCGAAGCGGTGCGCCTTCTCGTGGCCAATACCGGCGACCGCCCGGTGCAGGTCGGCTCGCACTACCACTTCGCCGAGACCAATCCGGCGCTGTCCTTCGACCGCGACGCCGCGCGCGGCCTGCGCCTCGACATCGCCGCCGGCACCGCCGTGCGCTTCGAGCCGGGACAGGAGCGCGAGGTGCAGCTCGTGCCCTACGGCGGGGCGCGGGTCGTCTACGGCTTCAATCAGAAGGTGATGGGGGAGTTGTGAAGAGTTACCCAGCTTGGTTAGGGCGTGCCCGCGCCGCGGGGTGGGCAGGATGCCCGCCCCGAGGGTGCGGTGCGGGCATGCCCGGCGGTACCCGCCGGGCAGGACGATGCGTCGGCGCTCTACCACTTTCCTGTCAACTTGCCCCAAGCGATGACGATCCTTGCAATCGCAGGGACCAACACCGCCAGCACGGTCAGCCAGAATTCGATGTTCGACATGTCGAATCTCCTTTGAGTTTCGACACCCCATTGATCACACGTCCCGAAATCCGCGAATGCACCCAGTTTTCTGTAGTGCTGCGTCGACAAATGCTGACGGCGTTTTCAGCAAAAATCCAAAGACTTGAGGTCGCCTGAATGCCCACCCCCATCTCCCGCGCCGCCTATGCCGACATGTATGGCCCCACCACCGGCGACCGCGTGCGCCTCGCCGACACCGACCTCGTCATCGAGGTCGAGCGCGACCTCACCACCTATGGCGAGGAGGTGAAGTTCGGCGGCGGCAAGGTCATCCGCGACGGCATGGGCCAGTCACAGACCACCCGCGCGGAAGGGGCCGTCGACACCGTCATCACCAATGCGCTCATCGTCGACTGGACGGGCATCTACAAGGCCGACGTCGGGCTTCGCGACGGGCGCATCCACAAGATCGGCAAGGCCGGCAATCCCGATACCCAGCCCGGCGTCGACATCGTCATCGGCCCCGGCACCGAGGCCATCGCGGGCGAGGGCCGCATCCTTACCGCCGGGGGCTTCGATGCCCATATCCACTTCATCTGCCCCCAGCAGATCGACGACGCGCTGCACTCGGGCCTCACCACCATGCTCGGCGGCGGCACCGGCCCCGCCCACGGCACGCTCGCGACCACCTGCACCCCCGGCCCCTGGCATATCGGGCGGATGCTCCAGAGCTTCGACGCCTTCCCGATGAACCTCGCCCTCGCCGGCAAGGGCAATGCCTCGCTGCCGGCAGCCCTTCACGAGATGGTCACCGCCGGGGCGGCCGCGATGAAGCTCCACGAGGACTGGGGCACCACCCCGGGCGCCATCGACTGCTGCCTCACCGTCGCCGACGAGATGGACGTGCAGGTGATGATCCACACCGACACGCTAAACGAATCGGGCTTCGTCGAGAACACCGTCGCCGCGATCGGCGGGCGCACCATCCACGCCTTCCACACCGAGGGGGCAGGCGGCGGACACGCGCCCGACATCATCAAGGTCTGCGGGCTGCCCAACGTCATCCCGTCGTCGACGAACCCAACGCGCCCCTACACCGTGAACACGCTCGAGGAACATCTCGACATGCTCATGGTCTGCCACCACCTCGACAAGGCCATCCCCGAGGACGTGGCCTTCGCCGAGAGCCGCATCCGCAAGGAGACCATCGCCGCCGAGGACATCCTCCACGACATGGGCGCCTTCTCGATCATCGCGTCCGACAGCCAGGCGATGGGGCGCGTGGGCGAGGTCATCATCCGCACCTGGCAGACCGCCGACAAGATGAAGAAGCAGCGCGGGTCGCTGCCCGGCGAGCAGGGCGACAACGACAACCTCCGCGTCCGCCGCTACATCGCGAAATACACCATCAACCCCGCCATCGCCCACGGCATCGGGCAGCACATCGGCTCGATCGAGGAGGGCAAGCGCGCCGACCTCGTCCTGTGGAACCCCGCCTTCTTCGGCGTGAAGCCCGAGATGGTGCTCATCGGCGGCACAATAGCGGTGGCCCAGATGGGCGACCCCAACGCCTCGATCCCCACGCCCCAGCCGGTCTACACGCGCCCGATGTTCGGCGCGTTCGGCGGGGCGCTCACGAACTCCTCGGTCATCTTCGTCTCCCACGCCGCCAACGCCGCCTCCTGCCGGGGCACGCTGGAGCTGAGAAAGGAGGTCATTCCGGTCGAGAACTGCCGCACCATCGGCAAGGCCGACATGAAGCTGAACGACGCCACCCCGCATGTCGAGGTGAACCCCGAGACCTACGAGGTCCGTGCGGACGGCGAGCTTCTCACCTGCGAGCCGGCCACGGAACTGCCGATGGCACAGCGCTACTTCCTGTACTGACCTCGCGGAACTCCGCGCGCTCGAGCGACGTTGATCCGGCGGCCCTCGCCGCGGCGCAGCATTTGCGCTAACGTAGCTTCAGGGGAGGGAACCGAAAGCGCAGAAAAGGAGGTTTCCCAAGTGATCGAGCAGGCAAACATCACGTTCATGCCACCCCTTCAGGATCGGCTCGACCGATTCTTTCTCGAGCGCGGCATGGGGTTCAACTCCTACCGGCTGGTCTCCGAGCGGCGCGAGACCCTGTTGTGGCTCAACTCCAGGTCCGACGCCGACCTCATCCTCATGGGCCTGTCGCGCCGGGATATTCCGGCCTTCGTCTTCCGCGATCTCATCGATGCGTAAGGCCCGTCGCCGGGTTTCCCGGCCGACGCCGATGCAAGACAACTCTTGGGGGTTGCGCAGCGGCCTCGCGGGGCCGACGCTCGCACCGAACAACCGAAAATATGAGGTTTCACATGCATCGCCTCGCCTTCCTTCTTCCCGCCCTCCTGCTGGCGGCCTGCGCCCAGCCCGCCCCCACGGGCGTGCGCACGGCGACCGCCGCCGAGGTGGCGGGCTGCGAGTACGTCAAGAACATCTCCACCACCCCCGGCGTGTTCGGCCCGCTCGCCCAGGCCGGGCTTGAGGATGCGCGCAACGCGGCCCTCCGCTCGGCCGCGGCATCGGGAGCGAACACGGTGGTTTTCGACGAGGTCGAGCCCGGCGCAGCGGTCTTCCGGCTCGAGGCGGTCGCCTACCGGTGCTGAACAGCGAGCGGGCGGGGGGGTCACCCCGCCCGCGGCGGTCGCAAAGGCCCATTTCCGACTGGCCTGATCCCGTTCGCGACACCCCACGGCCGGCTGCAAGTTAGCCAAATAATATCAAAGGGTTGCAACGCCTTCCGGCGCCGCGCAACCCATGCTGATGCGACATGGCAGCCATGCGAAAATCGCGATTCTCCCGCCGGTCCGGGAGGCGTAGGGCGGACCTCCGATCAACACCCAGCCCGTGAGGCCGCCCATGCTCTTTCTTCGCCGTTTTCTGCGGTCGGCGCTGCCGGCCTATCCCTTGACATCCGCCCCGCTGGTGCGCGGTTTCGACCGCGAGGGCCTTCGCCTGATCTACATGGCCGGCAACGGCTCCTGAGCGGCGTCCGCCACCGTCGCGAAGCACCCGCCCCGGCAACGCGCCGGGGCGGGTGTATCGTTGCGGGACGAGGGCTCTTGCCAATCCCGCCCCGAGCGCCTTCAATCTCTCCGTCAGGAGGGATGCGATGACGCTCACGCGCGCCACGGAGATCGAGGCAGCCGCCGGCGGCAACGGTGCGGAGGCCTCCGACGAGGTGTTTCTCGACTACGAGGGCCGCTTCCTGCGCCGCCGACGGCTGACCTCCGCCGGCGGCCGGGCCTTTCTGGTCGATCTCGCCGAGACCCGCTCGCTCGAGGAGGGGCAGGCGTTCCGTCTCGAGGACGGCACGCGGATCAGGATCCGCGCCGCGCCGGAACCGCTCTACGCCGTCACCGGGGGAAATCTCGCCCGGCTCGCCTGGCACATCGGCAATCGCCACACCCCGGCCCGCATCGAACCCGGGCGCATCCTGATCCGCGCCGACCATGTCCTGCGGCGCATGCTGGAGGGGCTCGGCGCGACGGTGGAAGACATCGAGGCGCCGTTCCAGCCCGAGGGCGGGGCCTACGGAACCGGGAGAACCCTCGGCCATTCCCACGGCGGCGGGAGCGAGGGCCGGGACCACCGCCATGACCACAGCCACGATCCTGCGCATGAGCATTGAAACCGTCCCGGGCATCGGACGAAACGGGCGCATGTCGGACGGCTTGCCATACGCCTGCCATACACTTTGCCATACGTTTTGCAGACACCGGCTCGCCGCATGTCCGACGCCGATTTCCTGACCCTCCAGCAGTGGCTTTCGCCCGCCTTCCCGGTGGGCGGCTTCGCCTGGTCGCACGGTCTGGAAAGCGCCATCGACGCGGGCGCGGTGACCGACGGCGCCACCCTGGCGGGCTGGCTCGAAACGGTGGTTTCGCGCGGATCGGGGGCTGCGGACGCGGCCCTCCTGGCGGCGGCCATGGCCCCCGGTGCGGATCACGGCGCGCTTGCCGTACTGGCCCGAGCGCTGGCGGGGTCGGCCGAGCGGCTCGCCGAGACGGAGGGGCAGGGAGCGGCGTTCACGTCAGCCCATAATGCTTTGACAAATAGAGACTTTCCGCCCGTGCCCCTGCCGGTCGCACTGGGCCGGGCCGCGCGGGACTTGCGCCTCGGCCCGGCCACGGTCGCCGCCCACTTCCTCCAGGCCTTCGCCGCCAACCTCGTCTCGGCGGCGGTGCGCTTCATCCCGCTCGGCGCCACCGAAGGCCAGGTGGTGCTCGCCGAACTCCGGCCGGTAATTCTCGCAACCGCCGAACGGGCCGCCCGCACGGCGCCGGACGACATAACGCTCTCCCAACCCGGGGCGGATGTCGCCAGCCTCGCCCACGAAACCATGCCCGTAAGGATCTTCCGCTCATGACCCAGAGAAACGGACCCCTCCGTGTCGGTATCGGCGGCCCCGTCGGGGCGGGCAAGACGACGCTGACGGGAGAGCTTTGCAGGGCGTTGTCCGGCACCTACTCGGTCGCCGTCGTCACCAACGACATCTACACGCGCGAGGATGCCGAGGCGCTCACCCGCGCCCAGGTCCTTCCCGCCGAACGCATCCGGGGGGTCGAGACCGGGGGCTGTCCGCACACCGCGATCCGCGAGGATGCCTCGATCAACATCGCCGCCGTGGCGGAGCTTGCCGCTGCCTTTCCCGACCTCGACGTCGTGTTCATCGAATCGGGGGGCGACAATCTCGCCGCCACCTTCTCGCCGGAACTGGCCGATCTCACCATCTACGTCATCGACACCGCCGCCGGGCAGGACATTCCCCGCAAGCGCGGCCCGGGTCTTTCCCGTTCCGACATTCTCGTCGTCAACAAGACCGACCTCGCCCCCCATGTCGGCGTCGATCTCGTTCAGCTCGAAGCCGACACGAGGGCCGCCCGGGGCGGACGGCTCTATGTGCTGGCGAATCTCCGGTCGGGGCAGGGCGCACGGCAGGTGGCGGAATATCTCGTCGCCGAAGGCGGCCTATGACGCCCCCGCCACGACCCGGGGCTTCGGCGGGGCGGGCAGGTGGCGGCCTTCGCGCATGAGGTCCGCCTCCGCTGTCTCGAGAACCTTGGCGAAACGCGGCACCGGCTGGCGGCGCATGGCCGCGCGGGCGAACAGGCCGGTGAGATAGGGCCTCTCGGCGGCCATCACCCGGCCCATGGCGGCCCTGAGCCAGGGCGTGTGCTGGCGCCGGCGGCGGAGCGCCGCATGAAACGAGATCGGCGCGAGCGCGCCATCGGCGGCATCCTGGAACACCCGTTCGAGAATGCCCATCGCCCTGAAGTCGGCGTCGATCGCCCCGGCGCCGCCACGGCGGTAGAGGACATGGTGGATATGCGGCCCCCCGAAGAGGGCGGCATGCATCGCGTCCTCGCGCTCGGCCGGATCATGCACGATGTAGGCCGCCGCGGCCGCGTCGAGCATCGCGGGCGCATAGCCGTAGCGCGTGGTGAAGTCGCGCGCGCGGTGCTCGGTGAACCGGTTGTCCCAGCGCGCACGGGACGGCGCGAGCGTCGCCTGCGGCGCGACGGCGACGACGGTGGCGCCCGGCGAAGCGACCGAATAGGCCGCCGCGGCATAGCCCCCCATGCCCGCGCCGTAGAAGATTACCCGGTCGAATTCCTCGAAGAAGCCGCTGTCGATCTGCCGGTCGAAGAAGCGCCAGACATGGCGCGAGCGAAACCATGTCTCGCGCCGCGCGATCAGCGTGAGGTGCGACCATCCCCTCGGCTCGGCGATGTCGAACCCGAGCGGCACCCCGTCGGGCGAGCCGGTGCGGATATGGGCGAGGCTTTCGAAGGCGACCAGAAGCACCCGGCTGCCGGCGTCCGCGAACACGGCGGCGTGCTTCTTTCCAAGCGAGGAGAAGTAGCCCCGCTCCGTGCCGATCTCGTCCATCCGGTCGAGCCACTCGGCCTCGGAAAGCGTGTCTGGAAGGGTTACTCTGTCGGGCATCGGTTACTCATGACTTACCAGCGGCGATACTAGGGCCGGAAGGCCCGCTTCCGCAACTCGGCAGCGGCAGGCTTGTGCCCGTGCGCCCGCCGGGCCAGATGTAACCGGGGAGATCATCCATGACCGCCAGCTTTGACGCCACAGAGGAAACAGCGCTCGCCTGGCATGAGGCCGGTGACGGGGCCGTGCTCGCGACGGTCGTCGAAACCTGGGGGTCGGCGCCGCGGCCCGTGGGCTCGGCACTGGCGATCAGCGGGGCGGGCGAGATGGCCGGTTCGGTCTCCGGCGGCTGCGTCGAGGGGGCGGTGGTCGCCGAGGCCGCCGAAGTGCTCGAAAGCGGCAGGCCGAGGCTTCTCGAATACGGCGTCTCCGACGACGACGCCTTCGCCGTGGGGCTCGCCTGCGGCGGCAGGATCCGGGTGCTGCTGGAACCCGTGGGGGCAGCCCTTCCCGCCGACATGCTCGCCGGGATCGTCGCGGCGCGGAATGCGCGGCGGCCCGTCGCCTATGTGGTCGACACCGCGACCTTCGCGCGCCGCCTCGCCGGGCCTGACGCGTTCCCCGAACGGTTCCGCGCCGACCGGTCGGGT
>Ga0008833_1000778_pt1 | contig 22239 bp, 15 predicted proteins | sample HotLakConsoUCCLE_FD_62216 | JGI IMG/M metagenome (GOLD analysis project Ga0008833, IMG submission 62216) | Hypersaline microbial mat communities from Hot Lake, Washington, USA - Hot Lake Consortium UCC-LE | ecosystem: Environmental > Aquatic > Non-marine Saline and Alkaline > Hypersaline >... | reverse complement strand
GCCGCCTCCGCGACCGGCGGCGCGTTCCAGTCCGCCACCAGCGCGGCCGCCTCCGCAGGGGCGAGGGCGGCGGCCGCCCGGGTCTGCGCGCCTTCGGCCCCGGCGCGACCGTCCGGCCCGGCGAGGACGAGGCCGAGGACGGCATGGGCGCCGAGGGCGAGGCCGAAAGCGGCGAGAAGATCGAGGCCGGGCTTCACGAGGCGAGGCCCAGCATATGCAGACCCTGACCCTCGCCGGTGTCGACGAGGCGCGCCTCGATCCCGAACACCGCGCGGAGGTTGCCCGGCGCGAGGACCGTCCCGGGCGGGCCGTCGGCGATGCAGCGACCGGCATCGAGAAGCACGATCCGGTCGCACCAGCGGTAGGCGAGGGCGAGGTCGTGGAGCGAGGCGAGAATGCCCCGGCCCTCGGCGGCGAGGGCGCGGAACCGCACCATCGTCGAGATCTGGTGCTCCGGGTCGAGCCCGCTCACCGGTTCGTCGGCGAGAAGAAGCGGTGCCCCCTGGGCGAGGCAGCGGGCGAGGAGCACGCGCGCCTGTTCGCCGCCCGAAAGCCGCGTCGCCACCCGGTCGCGCGCCTCCGAAAGGCCCATCGCGGCGAGCGCACGGTCGACCGCTTCGGCATCCGCCCCGCCGGGCCGCGCACCCGGGGGCAGGTGCGGCAGGCGGCCGAGTGCGACGACCCGCTCGACACTCATCGGCCAGGCGATCTCCCGCGCCTGCGGCAGGAACGCCGCCGCCTTCGCCCGGTCCGCCGGAGGAAGTTCGGCCAGCGACGAACGTCCCCGCGCCGGGATCAGCCCCAGCGCAGCGCGCAGGAGCGTCGTCTTTCCCGCCCCGTTCGGGCCGACGAGGCCGACCACCTCGCCCGGCCCGATGGCGAGGGTCACACCGGAGAGCACCGGGCGCTCGCCGAGCGCCACATCGAGGTTTTCGAGTGCGAGAAGCGTCATGGTCCGGTTCTCCGCATCTGCCATATGAGATGCAGAAAGAGCGGCGCTCCGACAAGGGCCGTCACCACGCCGAGCTTGAGGTCGCGCTCGGGCAGGACGAGGCGCACCGCGACATCGGCGGCGAGGATCATCGCCGCCCCGCCGAGGGCCGAGGCCGGCAGGAGCCGCGCGGGCGAGGCGCCGACGACGCCGCGCAGAAGGTGCGGCACGACGAGCCCGACGAAACCGATGGCACCCGCCACCGCCGTGGCCGCGCCCACCGAGGCTGCGGTGCCGAAGACGACGAGAAGGCGCAGCCGGGGCATGTCGGTGCCGAGGGTGAGCGCGGCGTCCTCGCCGAGGGTGAGCGCCTCGAGCCCCCGGGCGGTCAGCGCGATGAGCGCCCAGCCCGCCACCATGAAGGGCGCGGCGATCCAGACATGGGTCATCGACCGGTCGGCGAGCGAGCCGAGAAGCCAGAAGACGATTTCGGAGGCCGCGTAGGGGTTCGGCGAGAGGTTCAGCACGAGCGAGGTGAAGGCGCCGGCGAAGGCGGAGACGGCGATGCCGGCGAGAATGAGCGTCAGCGTGCCGCCCTCGCGGCCCGCCAGCAGGAAGAGAAGCGCCACCGCCCCGCCGGCCCCGGCGAGGGCGGCGAGCGGAAGCCCGAGGGCGAAGGCCGCCGCGAGGCCGGTCTGGATCGCCAGCACAGCACCGAGGGCGGCGGAAGCCGACACACCGATGAGGCCCGGCTCGGCGAGAGGGTTGCGCAGATAGCCCTGCATCGCCGCGCCCGCGAGCCCGAGCGAAGCGCCGACGCCAAGCCCGAGCAGTGCACGGGGCAGGCGGATCTCGCGCATCACGATGGGCAGGGGGCCGTCGCCGCCCGCGACGAGCGCCTGCAGGGCCGGGGCCGGAGAAATGCCCGCCGGGCCGACGAGGAGCGAGGCGAAGAACAGCGCCAGAACGAGGGCCGAGAGGGCGGCGAGGATCATCGCGGTGACCCCGCGATACCGTCGATCGCGTCGAGCACGGCCGGCGTGCCGCAGACCCAGTCGCGGTTGGTGAGCGCGCGGCCCTCGGCGGCGTCGTCGAGGGCGGGGTGGTCGAGGATCGCATGGGCGCGCGAGGCCGCCTCCGCCGCGCCGGGGGTGACGATGAGGTCTGGCGCGGCGAGAACCATGAGTTCGAGCGGCAGGAAGCCCCCGTAGTCCCGGCCCACGACGTCGGAAATCGTCGAGAACCCCGCCGCGCGCAGGACATCGCCCGCAAGGGTTCCGCCGCCACGATAGTAGCCCCCCGGCCCGTAGAGCGCGGCGCGGCCGCGGTTTTCGCTTCCGCGCGTTTCCAGCGCGGTGCCGAACGCCCGGGCCTCGTCCTCGGCGACCGACTCGCGACCCAAAGCCGCGCCCATGGCGCGCAGCCGCTCGGGAATGTCGGCGAGCGACGCGGCCGGCGGAAACTCCAGCACCTCGACGCCCACCCGTCGCAGCATCGCCACCGTCGCCCGGTCCGAAAAGGTGCTCGCGAGCACGAGGTCGGGCTCCATGAGGTAGATTTCCTCGGCCCGCCCGTGGTTCACCGGGTAGGCCAGCGCCTCGACGGCCATCGCCGACAGGCCCGGATCACGGGCGAGGTGCGACACCGACACGAGCTGGCCCGGTGCCGCGACGCGCATCGCGAGCTGGTCGGTGCAGACGTTCATCGACACCACGCGCGAAGGTGCTGCGTGGAGTGCCGGGGCCAGAAGGAGCCCCAGCACCCATGCGATGACGCTAGAACGACGCACGGACACCTGCGAAGAAAGAGCGGTCGGGCGTGCCGTAGCCCCGCGTCGTCTGGTACTGGGTATCGAAGGCGTTCTCGATCCGCAGATAGGCGGTGGCGCGCTCGGTAATCTGGTATTCCGCCCCGAGGTTCACGACCGTGAACGAGGGCAGGTAGTCTCCCCCGTCGAAGATGCCGGCGACGTATCGGGCATTGGCCGTTCCCGTCAGTCTTTCCGATAGGTCCATTCTCCCGCCGAGGACGATATCGGTGGTGGGAACGCGGGGAATGGGCGTGCCGTCCGAGCCGCGTGCCTCGAGGAAGGTGGCCGCCCCGTAGAGGTCCGCACCCGCGCCCACGGGCAGGGTGCCCGACAGTTCGAGCCCCTGCCGCGTCGAGGTGCCGGGCACGTTCTCGACCGTCGAGAAGTCCGCCGTCAGGGTCACGAGGTTGTCGATCTCGCCCCAGAAGAGGGTGGCGGAGACCTCCGCGCCGCCGGCGAAGGCATGATCCAGCCCGAGTTCCGCGGTGACGCTGGTTTCGGGTTCGAGATCGGGGTTGCCGGTGAAGCCGAAGGCCGAGTACTCGCCGTAAAGCTCGTCGATCGAGGGCGCGCGGTAGCCGGTCGCCACGGCGCCCCGGAAGGTCGTGCCGCCGCCGGTCCTGCGGGCGAAGGCGAGCCGTCCGGTCTCGAAGCTGCCGAAGGCCGAGTGGTCGTCGATCCGGGCGGTCGCGATGATGTCGAGCATCTCGCTGGGCGACCAGGCGACCTCGGCGAAGGCGCCGTAGATGTCGACATTCTCGACTCCGGTGGTGAGGTTCGCATAGCGCGCCGTCTCGCGGCGGTAGTCGAGCCCGAGGCTGAGCCGCGTCGCGTCGGAGATGTCGAAGCTCGTGACGTTGGTGGCCTGCAACCGCTCGCCCCGGAACTCCGAAGCGCCGAAATCCGACGTCGATGTCCGGTCGTTCTGGTACCAGGTGAGGTTGAACTCGTTGTCGAAGGCAGCGCCTTCGTAGAGGACGAAGGCCCGCGCCCCGAAGGCGTCGCGCTCGGAGACCTCGTTGAAGGGGGCTGTGCCGTCGGCCGGGCCGAATTCGTCGAACTCCGTCCGCCCGCTCTCGATGAAGGCATTGGCGCCGATGGTGACCGCGTCAGTGAGGTCGTAGCTGGCAGCGGCCGTGAGACGCGTCCGGTCGAACCCGTCGGCCTCGGTGTTGCCGTCGTTCTCGTCGGCGGCCGAGATGCCGTCGGACCGGGCGGTCGAGGCGCCGAAGCTGAACGAGCCGCGTTCGGTGTTGCGGGTGAGGGTGTAGGACGCGCCGTAGGTGCCGTAGCTTCCGCCCTCGACGGTGGCCTCCTGATGCGTTCCGGGGCCGAGCGCCGCGCCGCCCAGGGTCGAGACGGCGATGACCCCGCCCACGGCGGTGCCGCCGTAGAGCGCCGATTGCGAGCCCTTCAGGATTTCCACGCGATCGACATTGCCGATGGTGAAGCCGCCGAAATCGTCGAATTGCGTGGTCGGAACCGCGGGGTCGGTGACGAGAATTCCGTCGACGTAGATCGCGACGTAGCGCGTGCGCGCGCCCCTGATCTGGAGGTCTGCGTTGGCGCCGGGCCCGCCCTGGCGCGACAGGTTCACGCCCGGCAACCGCGTGAGATGGTCGCCGAGAACGATGTCGCCGGCCTCTTCGAGCTCGCCCGCGTCGAGCGTCTCCACCGAAGCCCCGGTGCGGCCCTCTTCGGCCGGCACGGCAAGCGGCAGCACGACGAATTCGCCGAGCTCGAAGGTCGATTGCGCAAGCGCGATGCCGGGCAGGCCGGCCGACAGCAGGGCGATCCCCGCGGATTTTGCGTAGGTCAATGGGTCTTCCTTTCCCCGTGGCGCGCGGTGCGCGCCGGTTCTTCATGTCTCGACGGAAAGGCAGAGCCTTCCGGCAGACGGTGCTGGTCTCACCACTCCGGAAGATCCGTTGTGCCGCGCGCGCCCCGCGACGGAACAGGGTGATGCTTCGGCAGGTCTCCTGACTTGCGGGTCATCGCTTGGCTGGCCTTCCCGGGACGGACCCAGTGGCATCTTCAGCCTTCGCTCACCGCCTACAGTTGCGGGGGCAGTCGCGGAGTTGCAGGCATGGACCCTGCGCACCGCGTTCCCTTTTCATCGGACTTTCGCCCGAACCGAAGCAGTCGCGATTAGGCTTCCGCGGCCCCCCGGAGTCAATGGGGTCGCGGCACCGCAGGACGGAATTTGATTGAGAATGGCTCGCAAAAACCTTGACTTTCTGAGAACCATTCTCATAATCATTCCAAACAAGCGCCGGTCCGCAGACCGGAACAGAAGAGGAGAACCCAGGTCGTGACCATCCGCATCGCCGCCGGAAGCAAGGGAATATCGCGTCGTAACGTCCTCGTTGCAGGGGCCGCCGCGACGCTGTTGCCCCATGCGCTGCGCGCTGCCACCCCGCTGCAGGTCGTGGCGACCACGGGAATGCTCGCCGATACGGTTCGCGAGGTGGGCGGCGACGCGGTCGAGGTCCGGGCGCTGATGGGGCCGGGGGTCGACCCCCATTCCTATCGCCAGACCCGCACCGACATTCTCGCGATGTCGCGGGCCGATCTCATCGTCGCCAACGGGCTCTACCTCGAGGCGCAGATGGAAGACATTCTCGCCGATTTCGCCGACCGCGGCCCGGTGCTCCTCGCCGCAGAGGCGGTGCCGGAAGACAGGCTCTTCGGCCACGCCGACTACGCGGGCAAGTTCGACCCCCACGTCTGGATGGACCCCGAACTCTGGCGCGTGGTCGCCGGAGCGGTCCGCGACGCGCTGATCGAGCTGAAGCCCGAGGCCGAGGCGGACTTCACCGCACGCGCGGCCGCGTTCGCCGATCGGCTCGAGGCGCTCGACGCCTATTCGGAGCGGGTGCTGGGTTCGGTCGACCCCGGCGCGCGGGTGCTCGTCACCGCCCATGACGCCTTCGCCTATTTCGGCGGGTCCTACGGTTTCGAGGTCACCGGCATCCAGGGCATCTCGACCGAGAGCGAAGCGGGACTGGCCCGCATCGCCGAGCTTGTCGACATGCTTGTGGAGCGCCGGATCGGCGCGGTTTTCGTGGAAAGCTCGGTCTCCGACCGCAACATCCGCGCGCTCGTCGAGGGCGCGGCGGCGCAGGGCCACGAGGTCGTCGTCGGCGGCGAACTCTATTCCGACGCGATGGGCGCGCCCGGGACCTACGAGGGCACCTATATCGGCATGATCGACCACAACGTCACGACCATCGCCTCGGCGCTGGGCGGCGACGCCCCGGCACGCGGCATGAACGGCCGGCTGGCGGCGGGAAGCTGATGGTCCTGATCCCGAAACTCACGCTCGAGGCCGGCGATCCCGTTCGCGTGACCGAACCCGCGACCGCCTTCGCGGTGCGGGGCCTCACGGTCTCCTACGGACAGAAACCGGCCGTCTTCTCGGTCGACATGGATGTGCCGGAGGGCTCGATGACGGCGATCATCGGTCCCAACGGTGCCGGCAAGTCGACCCTTCTGAAGGCCGCTCTCGGTCTCCAGCCCGCACTCGCCGGAAGCGCCACCGCCTTCGGCCGGCCGGTGGCCGAGGTGCGCGACCGCATCGCCTACGTTCCCCAGCGCGCCAGCGTCGACTGGGACTTCCCGACGCGGGTGATCGATGTCGTGGAGATGGGTCTTTACCGCGAGGTCGGGCTTCTCGGCCGTTTCAGGCCCCGCCACCGGGCGAAGGCGACAGAGGCGCTCTCGCGGGTCGGCATGACCGATTTCGCCGATCGCCAGATCGGCCAGCTCTCGGGCGGCCAGCAGCAGCGGGTGTTTCTCGCCCGCGCGCTCGCCCAGGGCGCCGACCTCTATCTTCTCGACGAGCCCTTCGCGGGTGTCGACGCGGCCACCGAAAAGGCGATCATCGCGGTGCTGAAGGCGCTGAAGGACGAGGGCAGGACGGTCGTCGCCGTCCACCACGACCTCTCCACCGTCACCGCCTATTTCGACCGCGTCGTGCTGATGAACGTCCGCAAGGTTTCCGAGGGGCCCGTTCGGGAGGCGTTCACCGCCGATACCCTTCGCGCCGCCTACGGCGGACGGCTCGCGGCGGCGGATGTTGCGGGCCTCGGGGCGGCGGTCTGACGCCGATGTTGTTCGACGCCCTCACATTGGGGCTCGGCTACAACGCGAGCCTCGTGACCCTCGGCGCCACGGCGCTCGGCATCGCCGCGGGCGTGACGGGAACGTTCCTCTACCTGAGAAAACGCGCGCTCGTCTCCGACGCGATCTCCCACGCGACCCTGCCCGGCGTGGCGCTCGCCTTCATCGTCGCGGTCGCGCTGGGCGGTGACGGGCGGAGCCTGCCGGTCCTTCTTTTCGGCTCGGCGGTCTCGGCGGGCCTCGGACTTCTCGCGGTGCAATGGCTCGCCACCCGCACCCGGCTCACCGAAGACGCCGCCATCGGTGCGGTTCTCTCGGTCTTCTTCGGCTTCGGCGTCGTCCTGCTCACGGTGATCCAGACGCTCGCCGCGGCGGGGCAGGCGGGGCTCGAGGATTTCCTCCTGGGCTCCACCGCCGGCATGCTGCGGTCCGAGGCCCTGCTCATCGCGGTCGGAGGGGCGCTGACGCTGGCGCTGACGCTGATCCTGCGCCGGCCGATGCTGATGACGGCCTTCGACCCCGCCCATGCCGGGGCGATGGGGGTCAACCTCAACCGCACCGACATCGCGATGATGGGCCTCGTCATGGCCGTCACCGTGGTCGGGCTGAAGATCGTCGGGCTGATCCTCATCGTGGCGCTTCTCATCATTCCGCCGGTCGCCGCGCGCTTCTGGTCTGACCGGGCCGACCGCGTGGTGCTTCTGGCGGGTCTCATCGGCGGGCTCGCGGGCTGGGTCGGCGCGGCGATCTCGGCCACGGCGGCGGACGTTCCCACCGGCCCCGTGATCGTGCTCGTCGCCTTCGCGCTCTTCGCCCTGTCGTTCCTTCTCGCGCCGGGCCGGGGGGTGATGGCCGCGGCGCTCGACGCCGTCGCCTTCCGCCGGCGGGTGCATCTCCGCCAGGGCCTCCTCAGCCTCGCCCACGGCCAGCCGATCTACGAGGGTCTGACGCTGCGGCTTCTGCACAGGCAGGGCTACGCGCACCCCGACGGCGTGGCGACCGAGGCGGGCCGCGCCGCGGCCGCCCGCGCCCGTCTCGACGAGGAGCGCTGGGCCGTGGTGCGCGCCGACCCCTCGCTCGAACTCGCCGCGGCCCGCTACGACGGGCTGACCCCGCTTCAGGACGTGTTGACCCCCGACCAGGTCGCCGAGATCGACGCCCGCCGCTCTTCTTGGGAGGTGCCGGCGTGAGCGGTGCGGAATTCGTCCCCCTGTCGCTCGCTCCCCTCGTCATCGGGGTGCTCGTCGCGATCACCTGCGCGCTGCCGGGCAATTTCCTGCTCCTGCGCCGCCAGGCGCTCATCGGCGACGCGATCTCCCATGTCGTGCTGCCGGGCATCGTCGTGGGCTTTCTCGTCACCGGAATCGTCGCCACCTGGCCGATGCTCCTCGGCGCGGCGGGGGCAGCCCTTCTCGCGGTCGTGCTCATCGAGGCGATCCGGCGGCTCGGGCGCATCGAGGCGGGCGCGGCGATGGGCGTGGTCTTCACGACGCTCTTCGCGGCCGGCGTTCTCCTTCTCGAGCAATCCGACACTTCGGATGTCCACCTCGACGTCGAGCACGCGCTCTACGGCAATCTCGAAAGCCTCATCTGGCTCGACGCGACCGGCTGGGCCTCGCTTCTCGACCCCGCCGCCCTCGCGGGCCTGCCGCCGGAACTCTTCCGCATCGCCGCCGCCTGCGCCCTCGTGACGTCTCTTCTCGCGGTCTTCTGGCGGCCCCTGAAGATCGCCACCTTCGACGAGGGCTTCGCCGCCTCTCTCGGCCTGCCGGTGCAGGCGATCTCGCTGGGGCTCATCGTCGTCGCCGCGATCGCTGCGGTCGCGGCCTTCGACGCGGTGGGCTCGATCATCGTGATCGCGATGTTCATCTGCCCGCCCGCCGCGGCGCGGCTGATGACCGACCGGCTCGCCGCGCAGGTCGCCTGGTCGGTGGCCTTCGCGGTGGTCTCGGCGGTCGTGGGCTACGTCCTGGCGGGCTACGGACCCCTGTGGCTCGGGGCGCGCGACGCGGTCAGCGCGGCGGGCATGATCGCCACGGTCTCGGGCCTCATCCTCGCGGTGGCCGCCCTCGCCGGACCAAGGCGGCGGCCGCTTCAGCCGCGGGGCTGAGGCCCCGCCGACCTTGAAGATTGCGTGAATCCCGGGGCCTGTCGCTGGCAATGACCCCCATGCGGTGCTAGGTTCCGCATCTGCAACCGAAACCACCGGACCGGCTCAATGCCAGAGAGCGTCTCTTACGCGAGCGATGTCGATATCTTCGTCATAGGCGGCGGCATCAACGGCTGCGGCATCGCGCGGGATGTCGCGGGGCGGGGCCTGTCGGTGACGCTTGCCGAAATGGGCGACCTCGCACAGGCCACCTCCTCGGCCTCGACGAAGCTCTTTCACGGCGGCCTGCGCTATCTCGAGTTCTTCGAGATCGGGCTCGTCCGCCACGCGCTGAAGGAACGCGAGACGCTGCTGAAGGCGATGCCGCACATCGCCTGGCCGATGCGCTTCGTGCTGCCCTACCACCGCGACATGCGGTTCGACGCCGAAACGCCCGCCTCGAGGATCGTCAACCGGGTGATGCCCTGGACGAAAGGGCGCCGCCCGGCCTGGATGATCCGCTTCGGGCTCTTTCTCTACGACAATCTCGGCGGCCGGAAGATCCTGCCCGGAACATGGTCGGTGGACCTGACCACGAGCCCCCTCGGCGCGCCCCTGAAGAAGAAGTTCCGCCGCGCCTTCGAATATTCCGACTGCTGGGTGCAGGATGCGCGCCTCGTGGTGCTCAACGCCCGCGACGCCGAGGCGCGCGGCGCGACCGTGCTGACCCGCACGAAGGTCACCGAGGCGGTCCGCGACGGCGAGACCTGGCGCGTGACGACCGAAGACGCCGCGACCGGCGAGAGCCGGACCCATCGCGCGAAGGTGCTCGTCAACGCCGGCGGCCCCTGGGTCGAAAAGATCGTGCGCGGCGTCGTGCGGCTTAACACGACCGAGGGCATCCGCCTCGTGCGCGGCAGCCATATCGTGACGAAGAAGCTCTACGACCACGACAAGTGCTACTTCTTCCAAGGCGGCGACGGGCGCATCATCTTCGCCATTCCCTACGAGGAAGACTTCACGCTGATCGGCACGACAGACGCCGAGCACAAGGGCGACCCGCTGAGCGCCGAGGCAACCGGGGCCGAGCAGGAGTATCTCTGCGCCTTCGCCTCGGAGTATTTCGAGCGTCCCGTGACCCGGGAGGATGTCGTCTGGACCTATTCCGGCGTGCGCCCGCTCTACGACGACGGCGCGAAGTCGGCGACGGCGGCCACCCGCGACTACGTGCTGTCGCTCGACGCCGCCGGGCCGCCGCTCCTGTCGGTCTTCGGCGGCAAGATCACCACCTACCGCAAGCTCGCCGAGGACGCGTTTGACAAGCTCGCCCGGTTCTTCCCGGGTCGGGAGGCGCACTGGACGGCCGGTGTCGCGCTGCCGGGCGGGAACTTTCCCGTGAAGGGCGCGGGGCGGCTTGAAGACGAGTTGAGGCGGGATTATCCTTTTCTCTCAGAGTACTGGGCGCGGCGCATGGTGCGCCACTACGGGCTCGAGACCCGCGAGATCTTCGGCATGGCGAAAAGTGCTGCCGATCTCGGCGAGGATTTCGGCGCGACGCTGACGGCGGCGGAGGTGGACTGGCTCATGCGGCGCGAATACGCCCGCAGTGCCGAAGACGTCGTCTGGCGGCGCACGAAGCTCGGCCTGAGGCTCGACGCGGACCAGATCGCGCGTGTTGAGACCTATATGGCCGAGCAGGCGCGGGCATTGGCGGCGGAATAGGCGCCGGGGGCGGAAGGGAAGGGAAGCACCATGCGCCATGTCATGGCCATAGACCAGGGCACGACCTCGTCCCGGGCGATCCTCTTCGACGAGGCGATGACCCCCGTCGCCGCCGCACAGGAGGAATTTCCCCAGCATTACCCGGCCTCCGGCTGGGTCGAGCACGACCCGAACGACCTCTGGTCGACCACCGCCGCCGTCTGCCGGGGCGCACTCGAGAGAAAGGGCATTTCGGCCGCCGACGTCGCCGCGATCGGCATCACCAACCAGCGCGAGACGACCCTGGTCTGGGACGCCGCCACCGGCGAGCCGCTCCACAACGCCATCGTCTGGCAGGACCGGCGCACCGCCGACTTCTGCCGGCAGATGCGCGAGGCGGGCCACGAGGAGACCATCACCAGGACCACCGGCCTTCTGCTCGACCCCTATTTCTCCGCGACGAAGCTCAAGTACATCCTCGACGAGACCGGCGCGCGCGACCGCGCCGCAAGGGGCGAGGTGCTCTTCGGCACGGTCGACACCTGGCTCATCTGGAAGCTCACCGGCGGCAAGGTCCACGCCACCGACGCCACCAACGCCTGCCGGACGATGCTCTACGACATCGAGGCGGGTGACTGGTCGGACGAGGTCTGCGCGCTCTTCGACATTCCCCGCGCAATGCTCCCCGAGATCCGCGACAGCAACGGCGAATTCGGCGTCACGCGTCCCGATCTCTTCGGGCGCGAGATTCCCATTCTCGGCGTCGCGGGCGACCAGCAGGCGGCGACGGTGGGCCAGGCCTGCTTCGAGCCGGGAATGATGAAGTCGACCTACGGGACGGGATGTTTCGCGCTTCTGAACACCGGAGAGAGGCCGTTCCGCTCGCAGCACCGCCTGCTCACGACGGTCGCCTACCAGATCGACGGCAAGCGCACATTCGCCCTCGAAGGGGCGATCTTCATCGCCGGGGCGGTCGTCCAGTGGCTGCGCGACGGGCTGAAGATCATCCGCGAGGCGAGCGAGACCCAGCCGCTCGCCGAAGCCGCCGATCCGGGCCAGGACGTCGTGCTGGTGCCCGCCTTCACCGGTCTCGGCGCGCCCTACTGGAACCCCGATTGCCGGGGCGCGATCTTCGGGCTCACCCGCAACTCGGGGCCCGCCGAATTCGCGAAGGCCGCGCTCGAAAGCGTAGGCTACCAGACCTCGGACCTTCTCGAGGCCATGCGCGCGGACTGGCCGGATCTCGGTTCGGCCAACGTGCTGCGCGTTGATGGCGGGATGACGGCGTCCGACTGGACCATGCAGTTTCTCGCCGACATTCTCGGCGCCCCCGTCGACCGCCCGAAGGTGGCGGAGACGACGGCGCTCGGCGCGGCCTGGCTTGCGGGGGCCAAAGCAGGCGTTTACCCGGGGATGACGGAATTCTCGCAAAACTGGTCACTCGACAGGCGATTCGCTCCTTCATTGGACGCCGATCAGCGCCAGAAGAAACTTGATCGCTGGAAAAAAGCCGTGACCGCAACACTTGGGGTGTGATCGGCGAGCTGCCGCCCAAAGAACTTGCATTAGCGGTAACGGGTGCGAAAAAGCTCCCGATTGCCGGAGCCAGATGACTCCAGCCAAGGAGACGACCTTATGAGCGATGCCCTGAAAGACCGCGTCCAGCATCACCTCATGTATTCGATCTGCAAGGATGCAGATCACGCGACGATCTACGACTGGCGGCTCGCGTTCTCCTATGCGATGCGCGACCGCGTGGTCGAGCGCTGGCACGGCGCCACGCGCATGGCGTCGCAGGCCAAGGCCAAGCGCGTCTACTACCTGTCAATGGAATTCCTGATCGGGCGGCTTCTCGAGGACGCCATGGTCAATCTCGGCCTGCGCGACGAGGCGATCCGCGTTTGCGAGGACCTCGGCCTGTCGTTCGAACACGTGCTGCACAACGAGCCCGACGCCGCCCTCGGCAACGGCGGTCTCGGCCGGCTCGCGGCCTGTTTCATGGAAAGCCTCGCCACCCTGGGCGTGCCCGCCATGGGCTACGGCATCCGCTACGAGCACGGGCTCTTCCGCCAGCGCTTCGAGGGCGGCCGCCAGGTCGAGGAGCCCGAGGACTGGCTGAACCAGCGCCATGTCTGGGAATTCGAGCGCCCCGAGCGCAGCCACACGATCGGCTTCGGCGGCCATGTGGTCGAAGCCGGCGGCCGCGCGGCGTGGAAGCCCGAGGAAAGCGTCCTCGCGCAGGCCTTCGACACGCCCGTGATCGGCTGGCGGGGCGGCTGGGGCAACACCCTCCGGCTCTGGGGCGCGATGTCGGCGCAGCTTTTCGACCTCGAGCGGTTCAACGCCGGCGACTATTCCGCCGCCGCCGCCCCCGAGGCGCTCGCGCGCACGATCAGCCGGGTGCTCTACCCCGACGACACCACCGATCAGGGCAAGGCGCTGCGCCTGAAGCAGGAATACTTCTTCACCGCCGCCAGCCTGCGCGACATCCTCCGCCGCTTCGAGGCGGAGCATTCCGACCTGCGCCAGCTCGCATCGAAGGCCGCGATCCAGCTCAACGACACCCATCCGGCCATCGCCGGACCGGAGCTCGTGCGGCTCTTGCACGACGAGCGCGGCATCGAGTTCGACGAGGCCACCGAGATCGCGCGGCGCACGCTCAACTACACCAACCATACGCTTCTGCCCGAGGCGCTCGAGACCTGGACCGAAGGTCTGATGGGCTGGCTCCTGCCGCGCCACCTCCAGATCATCGGGCGCATCGACGACGCCCACGGGAAGGCCTACCCGAGCCGCCCGGTGCGCATTCTCGATCACGGCAACGTCAACATGGGGCCGTTGTCCTTCATCATGGCGAACCGGGTGAACGGCGTCTCCGCGCTGCACACCGACCTGATGAAGAGCACGGTCTTTTCCGAGCTCCACGCGCTGCACCCCGAGCGCATCGTCAACCAGACCAACGGGGTGACCCCGCGGCGCTGGCTGCAGGGCTGCAACCCGCGCCTTGCGGGCCTCATCACCGAGACGATCGGCGCGGACTGGGTCGGCGAAGCCGAGAAGCTTTCGGACCTCGAGGCCCATGCGGGCGACGCGGGCTTCCGCGAGAGGGTCGCCTCGGTTAAGCGCGCCAACAAGGCCGAACTGGCCGAGTGGCTGCGCGGCGCGCTCGACCTGCATGTCGACCCCGAGGCGATGTTCGACATCCAGATCAAGCGCATCCACGAATACAAGCGCCAGCACCTCAACATTCTCGAAACCATCGCGCTCTGGCAGGACATCCGCGACAGGCCGAACGGCGACTGGGTGCCGCGGGTGAAGATCTTCGGCGGCAAGGCGGCGCCCGGCTACTGGTTCGCCAAGGACATCATCTATCTCATCAACTCGGTGGCGGCGACGATCAACCACGACCCGGTCACCCGGAAGTTCCTGCAGGTGGTCTACGCGCCCAACTACAACGTCTCGCTCGCCGAGCGGCTGATCCCCGCCGCCGATCTCTCCGAGCAGATCTCGACCGCCGGCAAGGAGGCCTCGGGCACCGGCAACATGAAGTTCGCCCTCAACGGCGCGCCCACCATCGGCACGCTCGACGGCGCGAATGTCGAGATCCGCGAAAGGGTCGGGGCCGAGAACTTCTTCCTGTTCGGCCTGACCGCCGCCGAGGTGAGCGCACGCCGCGAGGTCGAAGGCCACGCGCTCCAGGCGATCGACGCCGACCGCCGGCTGGCCCGCGCCATCGAAACGCTGCGCAACGGCACCTTCGCTGGGGGCGACCACGACCGGTTCCATCACATCGCCGAGAACATCTCGGGCCCGGACTACTTCCTCGTGGCCTCCGACTTCACCGACTACGCCCGCGCCAGCCGCGAGGCCGAGCGCGCCTATGCCGACCGGGACGCCTGGTCGCACATGGCGGCGCTCAACATCGCGCGCTCGGGTTGGTTCTCGTCCGACAGGACGATCCGTGGTTATCTGCGGGACATCTGGGATGCCGGTCCGATGGAAACGCCGGCGTCGGTCGCTGCGGAATGACAACGGGAGAACGGGATGGCCGAAGGGGCGACCCTTTCGGGGGCTGACGCGAAGAGGATCGAGAAAGGCACGCATCCGAACCCGTTTTCCGTCCTCGGCCGCCAGCATCGCGGCGGCAGGACGACCGTGACGGCCTTCGACCCGGGTGCGGTCGAGATGACCGCGGTTGCCGGGCAGAGGCGCTACCCCCTGACGGCGGTGGACGGCGGGTCGGGCGTCTTTACAGGACCGGGGCCGTCCGGGCCCTACACTCTCGAAGGCAAGGCGCCGGACGGCTCGACCTGGACCTGCGACGACCCGTACCGGTTCGGTCCGGTGCTCGGTGAAATGGACGATTATCTCATCTCCGAAGGCACCCACCGAAGACTTTGGCACGCGCTCGGCGCGCATGTGATGACCCACGAGGGCGCGGCAGGCACCCATTTCGCCGTCTGGGCGCCGGCCGCGCGCCGCGTCTCCGTCGTCGGCGGCTTCAACGACTGGGACGGGCGCCGCCACCCGATGCGCCCGCGCAACACGACCGGGATATGGGAGATCTTCCTGCCCGGCGTCGGCGAGGGCGCGGCCTACAAGTACGAGATCGTCGGTGGCGACGGCGCGCTCCTGCCCCTGAAATCCGACCCGGTGGGCTTCGGCTCCGAGCACCCGCCAGAGAACGCCTCGGTGGTGCGCGACATATCGGGCTACGGCTGGAAGGACGGGGCCTGGATGGAGACACGGGCGGGCACGAACGCCCGCACCGCGCCGATCTCGGTCTACGAGGTGCATCTCGGCTCCTGGCGGCGGCTCGCGAAGGAGGGCAACCGCGCGCTCTCCTACCGCGAGGCCGCCGAGGACCTCGTCGGTTACGCCGCCGACATGGGCTTCACCCATCTCGAACTCATGCCGGTCTCGGAACACCCGTTCGACGGCTCATGGGGCTACCAGCCCGTGGGGCTTTTCGCGCCCACGATCCGCTTCGGGCCGCCGCACGAGTTCCGCGATCTCGTCGATGCGGCGCACCGGAGGGGCCTCGGCGTCATTCTCGACTGGGTGCCCGGCCACTTCCCGACCGACCCCCACGGGCTCGGCCGGTTCGACGGCACGGCACTTTACGAGCACGCCGACCCGAGGGAAGGCTTCCACCAGGACTGGGACACCTTCATCTACAATTACGGGCGCACCGAGGTCGCCAATTTTCTCGTCTCGAACGCGCTCTACTGGCTCGAGGAATACCATGTCGACGGGCTTCGCGTGGACGCTGTCGCCTCGATGCTCTACCGCGACTATTCCCGCGAAGAGGGCGAATGGGTTCCCAACGCCGATGGCGGCCGCGAGAATTACGAAGCCATCGACATGCTCCAGCGGATGAACGCTACCGTCTACGGCGAGGAACACGGCGTGATGACGGTGGCCGAGGAATCGACCTCCTTTCCCGGCGTGACCCGCCCGGTCGACGCCGGCGGTCTCGGCTTCGGCTACAAGTGGAACATGGGCTGGATGAACGACACGCTCGACTACATGGCGAACGACCCGGTGCACCGCAAACATCACCACCACAAGATGACTTTCGGGCTGCACTACGCGTTTTCGGAGAATTTCGTCCTGCCGATCAGCCATGACGAGGTGGTGCATGGCAAGGGTTCGATGTGGGCGCGGATGCCGGGCACCGACTGGGAGAAATTCGCCAACCTGCGCGCCTATTACGGCTTCATGTGGGGCCACCCGGGCAAGAAGCTCCTGTTCATGGGACAGGAGTTCGGCCAGCGCGGCGAATGGAACCACGACGCCCAGATCGACTGGGGCTGTCTCGAAAACGAAAGCCACGCCGGCCTCCGGCGCCTCGTGCGCGACCTCAACACCCTCTACCGCGGCGAGCCCGCGCTTCACGTGAAGGACTGCGAGCCCGAAGGCTTCCAGTGGATCGAGGCGAACGACGCCGAGATGTCGTGCTACGCTTGGGCGCGCCACGGCTCGGAAACGGACAGGCCCGTGGTCGTCCTGTGCAACTTCTCGGCCGCCGAGCGCTCCGGCTGGCAGGTGGGCCTGCCGCGCGCGGGCCGCTGGCGCGAGGCGCTCAACACCGATGCGGGGATCTACGGCGGCGCGGGCCGGGGCAATCTCGGCGGGGTCGATGCGACCGGCGAGGGCCGCCACGGCCAGCCGGCCTCCGCCCGTGTCACGCTACCGCCACTCTCCACGGTCATTCTGGCCTGGGACGGCGGCTGAGGCCGGTGGAAACCGGCAGGAGAGGGGGAAGTATGGCACCAGCACCGAAGCGGCTCTCGGCGCGCTCGATGGCCTTCGTGCTCGCGGGCGGGCGCGGCTCGCGGCTGAGGGAACTGACCGACCGGCGGGTGAAGCCGGCGGTCTATTTCGGCGGCAAGGCCCGGATCATCGACTTCGCGCTCTCAAACGCGCTCAACTCCGGCATCAGGCGCATGTCGGTCGCCACTCAGTACAAGGCCCATTCGCTCATCCGCCATTGCCAGCGGGGCTGGAACTTCTTCCGCGCCGAGCGCAACGAATACCTCGACATCCTGCCCGCCTCCCAGCGGGTCGACGAGAACAAGTGGTATGTCGGCACCGCCGACGCGGTGACCCAGAACATCGACATCGTCGACAGCTACGATGTCGATTACGTGCTCATCCTCGCCGGCGACCACATCTACAAGATGGATTACGAGGTCATGCTCCAGCAGCATGTCGACACGGGCGCCGACGTCACCGTGGGCTGTCTGACCGTGCCCCGCGAGGAGGCCACCGCCTTCGGGGTGATGCATGTCGACGCGAACGACACCATCACGGAGTTTCTCGAGAAACCCGCCGACCCGCCGGGCATTCCGGGCGACGAGACCCACGCGCTCGCCTCCATGGGCATCTACGTCTTCAACTGGAAGTTCCTGCGCGAGCTTCTCGTCGAGGATGCCGAGAAGACCGACAGCTCCCACGATTTCGGCAACGACATCATTCCGGGCATCGTGAAGAACGGCAAGGCCGTCGCCCACCGCTTCACCACGAGCTGCGTCAAGCATGCCCCCGACGCGCCGGCCTACTGGCGCGATGTCGGCACGGTCGACGCCTACTGGCAGGCCAATATCGACCTCACCGACTTCGACCCCGACCTCGACCTCTGGGACAAGAACTGGCCGATCTGGACCTATTCCGAAAGCGTGCCGCCCGCGAAATTCATCCATGACGAGGAAGACCGCCGGGGTTCGGCGGTATCGTCCCTCGTCTCCGGCGGCTGCATCGTCTCGGGCACCAATATCCGCAGTTCGCTCCTCTTCACGCAGGTGCACACGAATTCCTACGCCGTGCTCGATCACGTCGTCGCCCTGCCTTACGTCACCGTCGCACGCTCGGCGCGGCTCACGAAATGCGTCGTCGACCGGGGGGTCGAGATTCCCACCGGCCTCGTCGTGGGCGAAGACCCCGAGGAAGACGCGAAATGGTTCCGGGTGACCGAGACCGGCGTCACCCTCATCACCCAGAACATGCTCGACCGGAGGGCGGCGGCGCAATGAGGCAGGCCCTTTCGGTCACGTCCGAATGCGCCCCGCTCGTGAAGACGGGCGGGCTCGCGGACGTGGCGGGTGCCCTGCCGGCGGCCCTCGCACCCGAGGGCTGGGCGCTCAGGACGCTCCTGCCGGGCTATCCGCAGGTGATGAAGGCGCTCGAGGGTGCGGAGCCGGTCGCCGAGCTGCCCGACCATTTCGGCGGCCCCGCGCGGCTTTTGGCTGGCCGGGCGGCGGGCCTCGACATTCTCGCCCTCGACGCGCCCCATCTCTACGACCGCCCGGGCACGCCCTATCTCGATACCGGGGGCACCGACTTTCCCGACAACCCCCAACGCTTCGCAGCCCTCGGCTTCGCCGCCGCCGGGATCGCGCGCGGCGCCATCGCGGGCTGGCGGCCGGAAGTGGTGCATTGCCACGACTGGCAGGCGGGCCTTGCGCCCTATTACCTGCGCGGCGACGGTGTCGGCTGCGTCTTCACCATCCACAACATCGCCTTCCAGGGGGTCGCGCCCGCCTATCTCATCGACGCGCTCCGGCTCGACCGGGCCGACTTCAACGAGGCCGGCTACGAATACTGGGGCCAGGTCTCGACGCTGAAGGCGGGCCTGCGCTACGCCACCCGGCTGACCACGGTCAGCCCGACCTATGCCGCCGAACTCACGTCGCCCGAATTCGGCATGGGGCTCGACGGGCTCCTGCGCGCCCGCGAGCGCGACCTCTGCGGCATCCTCAACGGCATCGACACCGACGCCTGGAACCCCGCGACCGACCCCGCCATCGCGACCTTCCGCACGCCGAAGGGCAAGGCGCGCGCGAAAAAGGCCCTGCGCGCGGAGTTCGATCTGCCCGAGGCCGACGGCCCGCTCTGCGTCGTCGTCTCGCGCCTCTCGCACCAGAAGGGCCTCGATGTGCTGCTCGGCGCCCTGCCGGCCCTGATCGACCGGGGCGGCCAGCTCGTCCTTCTCGGCACCGGCGACCGCGCCATCGAGGCCGAGTTGCGCGCCGCCGCCCGGCACCCCAGCGTCGCGGTTCACATCGGCTATGACGAGGCGCTGAGCCACCGGGTCATCGCCGGTGGCGACGCCATTCTCATCCCCTCGCGGTTCGAGCCCTGCGGCCTCACCCAGCTTTACGGTCTGCGCTACGGCACGATCCCGGTGGTCGCCCGCACCGGCGGGCTCGCCGACACCGTGATCGACGCCTCGCCCGTGGCGCTGCGGGCGGGTGTCGCCACCGGCCTCCAGTTCAGCCCCGTCACGCCCCATGCCCTCGCCACGGCCCTCCTGCGGCTCGTCGATCTCCATGCCGACGCGCCGACCTGGGCGCGGATGCAGAAGAACGCCATGGCCACCGATGTCGGCTGGGACGCCTCGGCGCCGGCCTATGCCGCGCTTTACGAAGAGGTGGCCGGGGCATGACGAAACACGTGGTGACCGGCGGCGTCGCCGCCCCCCTCGGCGCGACCGTCACCGAAGGCGGCGTCAACTTCGCGGTCTTTTCCGACAACGCGACGCGGATGACCCTCTGCCTCTTCGGCGAGGGCGGCGAAACCCGCATCGACCTGCCCGAGCGCGAGGGCGGCGTCTGGCACGGCCATGTCGCTGGGCTGAAGCCGGGACAGCTCTACGGCTACCGCGCCCACGGCCCCTACCGGCCCGACGAGGGGCACCGCTTCAACGCCAACAAGCTCCTGATCGACCCCTATGCGCGGGCGCTCACCGGCCATCCCGTCTGGACCGAGGCCGTCTATGGCTATTCCCACGGCGCGGTGGCGGGCGACCTCACGTTCGACGCGCGCGACAGCGCCGGCGCCATGCCGAAATGCGTCGTCTCGGGTTTCGCGCCGGGCCCCGCCGACCACCCGCGCACGCCGTGGGACGAAACCGTCATCTACGAGGCCCATGTGAAGGGTCTGACCCGGCTGATGAACGGGGTCGATGCCCCCGGCACCTTCGCCGCCCTCGGCTCGGCACAGGTCATCGGCCATCTCGAGGCGCTGGGCGTGACGGCGATCGAGCTTCTGCCGGTCCAGGCGTTCCTCGACGACCACTTCCTCGTCCGAAAGGGCCTCGTGAACTACTGGGGCTATCAGCCCTGGGGCTACTTCGCCCCCGAGCCGCGCTATCTCGCGGGGCGGGGTCCGGAGGTGTTCCGAAGCGTCGTCGACCGGCTGCACCGGGCGGGCATCGAGGTCATTCTCGATGTGGTCTACAACCACACCGGCGAGTCCGACCACCTCGGCCCCACGCTCGCCTTTCGCGGGCTCGACAACCTCAGCTACTATCGGCTCGAGCGCGACCCGCGCTACTACGTCAACGACACCGGCACCGGCAACACGCTGAACCTCGATCACCCGATGGTGCTCAGGATGGTGATGGACAGCATGCGCTACTGGGTCGAGGTCATGGGGGTCGACGGGTTCCGCTTCGACCTCTGCGCCACGCTCGGGCGCACCGGCGAGGGCGGGTTCGACCGGGGGGCCGCGTTCTTCGACGCCGTCCGCCAGGACCCGGTTCTCACCCGCACCAAGCTCATCGCCGAACCCTGGGACATCGGCCCGGGCGGCTACCAGCTCGGCTCCTTCCCGCCGCCGTTCCACGAATGGAACGACCGGTTCCGCGACGGGGTGCGCCGGTTCTGGCGCGGCGATCCGGGCCGGGTGCCCGACCTCGCCGACCGCATCACCGGGTCGGCGGGCGTGTTCGACCGCGCCGGGCGGTCCGCCACGACGTCGGTGAATCTCATCACCGCCCATGACGGGATGACGCTTGCCGACCTCACGCTCTATTCCAGACGCCACAACGTGGTGAACGGGGAAGGCGGGGCGGACGGTCATTCCGAGGACTTCTCCGACAATCTCGGAGAGGAGGGCCCGACGAGGGACCGCGCGCGCGCCGAGGCCCGGGCGCAGCGGCGGCGCAACCTTCTCGCCACGCTCCTTCTGTCGCAGGGCACGCCGATGCTGCTCGCGGGCGACGAGATCGGCAACACCCAGAACGGCAACAACAACGCCTACAACCAGGACAACGAGACGACCTGGCTCGACTGGAACGAGGTCGACGAGCAGATGCTCGGGTTCGCCCGGCGCCTCATCGCGTTCCGCAAGGCGCACCCGATCGTCTCCCAGCGCCGCTTCCTGCATTCCCGCGAGCGCGCCGTCGACGGCACGCAGGATCTCTTCTGGCGCCGCGAAGACGGCGCGCCGATGACGACCGAGGACTGGAACGACCCCGAACGGCGTCTTCTGGCGGTGGAGATGCGCACCGCGTCGGGCACACCGCCGTACCGGAGCCTCGAATACGCGATCTTCATGATCTTCAATGCCGGCGACGAGGCGGAAGTGGAACTGCCCGAGCCGCCCGAGGGGCAGGTCTGGTGCGTTCATCTCAACACCGCGCGTCCGAACGACGAGAGCCGGCCGCGTCCCGTGAGAACGGTCATGTCCGCCGCCCACAGCGTGAAGGTCTTCGTTCTCGAACCCGCCGAATGAAGAGGAAGCCATGGAAACCATCACCGTCCCCACAACGCCCATCGAGGGTCAGAAGCCCGGCACGTCGGGGCTGAGAAAGAAGACCCGCGTCTTCATGGAGCCGCATTATCTCGAGAATTTCGTCGCCGCGATCTGGGCCGGCATCGGCGGCGCGGCGGGAAAGACGCTCGTCGTGGGCGGCGACGGGCGCTATTTCAACGACCGCGCGGTGCAGGTCATCATCCGCATGGCCGCCGCCGAAGGGGCCGAGCGGCTGATCGTCGGGCAGGGCGGGCTCCTGTCGACCCCTGCGGCCTCGCACCTCATCCGCACCCGCGGCACCGACGGCGGCATCATCCTCTCGGCCTCCCATAACCCCGGCGGCCCGGACGAGGATTTCGGGATCAAGTTCAACATGCCCAACGGCGGCCCGGCCCCCGAGGAGGTGACGAACCGCATCTTCGAGGCCACGAAGACGCTCGCCGAGTACCGCATCACCGAGGGGCAGGACGTCGACCTCGCCGTCCCCGGCGAGACGCGCTTCGGCGCCCTCGTCGTCGAGATCGTCGACCCGGTGGCCGATTACGC
>Ga0008833_1000772_pt1 | contig 22374 bp, 18 predicted proteins | sample HotLakConsoUCCLE_FD_62216 | JGI IMG/M metagenome (GOLD analysis project Ga0008833, IMG submission 62216) | Hypersaline microbial mat communities from Hot Lake, Washington, USA - Hot Lake Consortium UCC-LE | ecosystem: Environmental > Aquatic > Non-marine Saline and Alkaline > Hypersaline >... | reverse complement strand
CGCGGGCTTCGTGGCGAAGGTCTGGCTGGAGAATGACGGCGACGACGCGACCCAGGAAGAGGCAGCCGCCCGCTGGGCCGAGGCGAACCTTGCGGTGCGCCATGTCTGGGGCAAGCGCGCCACGGCGGCGTTCGACGGCTGCACGCCCGGCGAGATCGTGGTGATGGCCGCCCGTCACGAGGGCCCGGCACCGGATTGCGTGCTGCTCGACATGTCGGTTCTCTCCCGGGCAGGCAGCGTGGCGCTCTACAGGCGAGGGGATGGCTTCCTGGTGGTCAGCACCGCCGACCGCCAGGGCCGGCGTCCTTGGGCCGGGCAGGGCACCGACAGGCTCCCTGACCGGCTTGTTCGCAATGACGGCACGCGCCTGGCCCTGGCGCGTCCCGCACTTCAATAGGTGCGGATGAGCCCCACGAGCTTGCCCTGAACGGCCACGCTGCCGGCCGGGAGCACCCGGGTCTCGTAGGCGGGATTGGCGGCCTCCAGCGCGATCATGTCGCCGGTGCGGCGAAAGCGTTTCAGCGTCGCCTCGTAGCCTTCGACCTGGGCCACGACGATATCGCCGTTCCGTGCCTCGGAGGTTTCGCGGATCACCACCACGTCGCCGTCGTTGATCCCGGCCTCGATCATCGAGTCGCCCTTGACCTCGAGCGCGTAGTGTTTCCCCCGGCCAGAGAGCATCATGCCGGGCACGGCGATCTGCGGTGCCTCGTCCGAGATCGCCTCGATCGGGGTGCCGGCGGCGATGCGCCCCATCAGAGGCAGGTCCATCGCGTCCACGGCGACATCGCGCGCCGCCGCGGGCCGCGAGGCGGGCGCGCCGCCCTCGATCACCTCGGGCACGAAACCGCCCTTCTTCGCCAGCGAGTCGGGCAGACGGACGATTTCCAGCGCGCGGGCGCGATGAGCGAGGCGGCGGATGTAGCCCCGTTCCTCGAGCGCGGTGATGAGTCGGTGAATGCCCGACTTGGAGCGCAGGTCGAGCGCATCCTTCATCTCGTCGAAGCTGGGTGGAACACCGTCGCGTTGCACGCGACGATGAATGAATTCAAGGAGATCGAGTTGTTTTTTCGTCAGCACGGCCTGCACCTCACCTGCATGCGTTTTGGTTTGTTCTACGCATGTTCTCGTTTTGTGTCAACCGTTGCCGCGCGCTAGCTTCCGAGTGGCAGGTAGTCCACCATCTCGCCCGTGGCGCGGGCCCCGTCCTCTGGGGGGCGCACGACCAGCGCATCGGCCCGGGCCAGAACCGACAGCAACGCACTGTCCTGCGTGGCCGCGACCTGAAGGCCGGAAGGCGTCAACCTCGCGCGCATGTAATGCTCGCGCGGTCCGTTGGCCGGGATCGGTGCGGCGAGCGGGGCGCGGGCCCGCGGCGCGGGGGCGCGGCCCAACCCGAGCATGTGGCGGATCACCGGCGCGAGAAAGACATGACCGCAGACGAGGGCCGAAACCGGGTTGCCGGGCAGTCCGATCATTGCAGAGCCCCCGAGACGGCCCGCCATCAACGGTTTCCCTGGCCTCATCTTCACCTTGTAGAAGGCTGTTTCCATTCCCATTTCATGCGCTACGGGCGCCACGAGATCATGGTCGCCCACCGATGCGCCGCCGATCGTCACGACAAGGTCCGCCCCTTCGGCCAGCGCGAAGGCGGCGCGCAGCGACTCGCGGGTGTCGCGGGCGATGGGCAGCAGGCGGGCCTCGGCGCCCAAGCTTTCCAGCAGCGCCTTCAGGCCATAGCCGTTGGAGGCCACGATCTGATCCGGGCCGGGCGCCTCTCCCGGAGCCACCAACTCGTCGCCGGTGGCGATCAGCGCAACCGTGGGGCGACGTGTCACCGGCACCTCCGGCAGATTCATGGCCGCCAGCAGCGCGATATCGGCCGGGCCAAGCCGCGCAGGCGCATCGAGCCGGTCCCCTTCGTGGAAATCCACACCGGCCGGGCGCACATGCGGGCCCTCGCCGATGGCGGGGCCGATCTCGACCATGTCGCCGTGGCGGGTGACATCTTCCTGGATCACCACGCGCTCGGCGCCCTCGGGCATCGGCGCCCCGGTGAAGATGCGCACCGCCTCGCCCGCCGACAGCGTCCCGGCGAAGCGGCGACCGGCGGCGGCCTCTCCGATCACCCGCAGCCGCGTTCCGGGACAGGCGTCCGCGTCGCGAAGCGCGTACCCGTCCATGGCGGAGGCTGCGAACGGAGGTTGCGTGCGCCTTGCCGTCACGGGACGGGCGAGCACGCGCCCGCCCGCCTCGGTCAGAGGCACGATCTCTTCCCCAAGGGGGGCGACCAGCGCGAACAGGCGGTCCAGCGCTTCGTCAACGGTGATCATGTCGCCTCATAACGCCCTGATTTTCCGCCATCCTTCAGGATCACTCGAAGACCGCCGATTTCCATCGCCCGGTCCACCGCCTTGCACATGTCATAAACTGTGAGCGCCGCGGTGGAGACCGCGGTCAGCGCCTCCATCTCGACCCCGGTCTGGCCGGTGGTCTTCACGGTGGCGTTGATCCGCACGCCCGGAAGATCGGGATCGGGCTGCAATTCCAGCGCGACCTTCGTGACGGGCAGCGGATGGCAGAGCGGAATCAGGTCGGACGTTCGCTTGGCCCCCATGATCCCGGCCAGCCGTGCCACACCCAGGACATCGCCCTTTCTGGCAGAGCCTTCCATAATGATATCAAGAGTTTCCGGGAGCATTCTCACCCAGCCTGCGGCTTCCGCGACCCGGGCCGTTGCAGGTTTGTCGGAGACGTCGACCATATGCGCGGCGCCGCTGGCGTCGAAATGGGTGAGTCCCGCCATGTCAGAAGCCGCCTGGCGTCAGCGGGTTGGCCAGGAGCGCCTTGGTCGCGGCCGTTACGTCGTCCTGCCGCATCAGCGCCTCGCCAATCAGGAAGCAGCGCGCCCCGAAACGGGCGATATCGGCCAGATCCTCGGGCTTGGACAGGCCGCTTTCCGAAACGATGACCTTTTCCGGCGGCACCCGTTTGGCCAGCTTGCGCGTCACCTCCATCGAGGTTTCGAAAGTGTGCAGATCGCGGTTGTTGATCCCGATCAGGGGCGATTTCAGCGCCTCGGCCCTCGCCAACTCGTCGCGGTCATGCACTTCGATCAGGACGTCCATGTTCCAGTGCTGCGCGGCCGCTTCCAGTTCCTGCGCCTGCGTGTCCGAGACCGCGGCCATGATGATCAGGATGCAATCGGCACCCAGCGCCCGCGCCTCGGCAACCTGGTAGGGATCGAACATGAAGTCCTTGCGCAGCACCGGCAACTCGCAGGCCTCGCGCGCGGTCGTCAGATCGTCCTTGGCGCCCTGGAAGCTGGGCGCATCGGTGAGGACGGACAGGCAGGCTGCCCCGCCCTCGGCATAGGCCCGGGCCAGTTCCGCCGGGTCGAAATCCTCTCGGATCAATCCCTTGGAAGGCGAAGCTTTCTTGATTTCCGCGATCAGCCCATAGCCGGTCTTGGAGGCCTGGATCAGCCGGTCGGCAAAGCCGCGCACCGGCGATGCGGCGCGGGCCTCGCTCTCCACCTGCTCGATCGGCTTGGCGGCCTTGCAGGTGGCGATCTCTTCCAGCTTGTAGGCGCGGATACGGTCCAGGACGGTGTCGGTCATCAGGCCTCCGATGTGATGCGGGCAAGCGCCTCGACCTTGCCGCGCGCGGCACCGCTGTCGAGACTTTCGCGTGCGATTTCAACACCCTGCTTCAGTTCGCCAGCGCGCCCCGCGATCACCAGCGCCGCGGCGGCATTCATCAGCACGGCGTCACGATAGGCGCCCGGCGCCCCTCCCATGAGCGCGCGGAAGGCCGCGCCGTTCTGCTCGGGCGTGCCTCCGAGGATCGCCTCGAACGGGTGCGGGGGCAAGCCGAAATCCTCGGGATGCAGTTCGGCCTCGCGCAGGGCGCCGTCTTCTTCCAGCGCACAGACGAAGCTCGGCCCGGCGATGGACAGCTCGTCGGTGCCGTCGGCGCCATGGACCAGCCAGGCGCGCTCCGCCCCCAGCCGGAGCAGCGTCTCGGCCATGGGGCGGATCAGGTCGCGGGTGAAAGCGCCCGTGAGCTGGCGTTTGACCCCGGCGGGATTTGTCAATGGACCCAATATGTTGAAGATCGTTCTTGTACCAAGCTCAGCGCGCACCGGCCCGACATGGGCCATGGCCGGGTGATGGATCGGCGCCATCATGAAGCCGATCCCCGCCTCGGCCAGCGCGCGCTCGACCACATCGGCATGGACCATCACCTTGACGCCCATCTGGGTCAACGCGTCGGCGGCACCGGATTTCGACGACAGGTTGCGGTTGCCATGCTTGGCCACGGGCACGCCCGCGCCCGCCACCACGAAGGCCGTGGCGGTGGAGATATTCAGCGTTCCCTTGCCGTCGCCCCCGGTGCCCACGATGTCCATCGCGCCCGGCGGGGCGCTGACCTTGTTGCATTTCGCGCGCATTACGGCGGCGGCGGCGGCGTATTCGTCCACCGTCTCCCCGCGGGTGCGCAGCGCCATCAGGAAACCGCCCATCTGGCTGGGGCTCGCCGCTCCCTCGAACAGCGCGGTAAAGGCCGCCTCCGCCTCGAGCGGGTTCAGCGGCCGGTCCGCGGCGATGCCGATCAGCGGCTTCAACTCGTTGGTCATGCGGGCACCCGCGCCATGTCCAGGAAATTGCGCAGCAGCGCATGCCCATGCGCCGAGGCGATCGATTCCGGGTGGAACTGGACGCCGTGCACCGGCAGGTCGCGATGCGCGAGGCCCATGATCTCGCCATCCGCCGTCTCGGCGGTGACGCGCAGGCACCCGGGCAGCCCGTCGCGCGCGACAGCCAGCGAGTGATAGCGCGTGGCCTCGAAGGGCGAGGGCAGCCTGGCGAAGACGCCGCTGCCATTGTGGTGGATCGCGTCGGTCTTGCCATGCACGATCGCGCCCGCGCGCACCACGCGCCCGCCGAACGCCTGTCCGATGGTCTGGTGGCCCAGGCACACGCCCAGGAGCGGCACGCGCGCCTCGGCGGCGGCGGCCGTCAGGTCCAGGCAGATCCCGGCGCGATCGGGATCGCAGGGGCCGGGCGACAGCACGATCGCCGCGGGCCGCAGCGCCAGCGCCCCGGCCACATCGAGCGCGTCGTTGCGGCGCACCTCGACGCGGGCTCCCAGATCACCGAGGTAATGCACCAGGTTCCAGGTGAAGCTGTCGTAATTGTCGATCAAGAGCAGCATGGGCCCGCCTGTCAGCAAACTCGGGGGTGGAGACGTGCACCCGGGTCGGGCTATACATGTTCAGGCTTGCGCCGGAGCGTCAAGGGGGGCGCCCGGCATGGCGGGCCCGCCGGAGGCAAGGCCCGAAAACGGGCAAGGGCAGAGCAGGAAGGGCAGGGGCGTGGCACGCGGTTTTCTCTCGGGTTTCATGTGGGGCAGCGTTGCGGCGGCGGCGGGGGCAGTCGGGCTGGCGATCCAGGCCGGTCCGCCGCGCCCGTTGGCCGAAGAGGTGGCCGATCTGTCGGTGCCTTCGGGCTCGGGCTTCGGACGTGGGGTGGAGGGGGCGCAGACCGCCCGCGAGGCGGTGCCGCAGGCGGATGCGCCCCGCGCCGATGCGCCGCGCGCCGACGATCTCGCACCGCTCGACGAGGCCGATCGTGCGGCCGCACTGCGCCCCGAGGCGGGCGCGGCGCCCGACGGGATCGCCAGCCCTCCGGGCGAGGGACGGCCGGCGCCCGCCCTCGAGAGCGCGGCCGATGCGCCCTTGGATGCGCCGACCGCCTCGGTGCCCAGCATCCCCGAGACAGAGAGCCAGGCGGCCGTTCCCGGAGACACGCCCGCGCCGCAAGCCGGCCCGGCACTGGCGCCGGGCGCGCTGGCCGCGCCCGCAACTCCGCCCGACGACGGCCCGGTGGCGCCCGCTGCGGACCTGTCCGCGCCCGCGACCCCATCCGCCGCCGAAGCCCCTGCCCGCGCCACTCCGGAGGACGATCCCGCCGCCGATACCAGCGCGGCACGGCCCGATGCCGGCGCCGACGATCTCGCACTCGACACGCCCGGCGTGCCGGAGACAGCCCCGGGCGTGCAGGCGGGCACGGAGACGCCTGTGCTGCCCTCGCCGGGCACACCCGCCCCGCCGCCTCCCGGCGGCGAGGACAGCCCCTCGATGGCCACGGCCCCGCTCCAGCCGCCCGCGCCCGAGGGCACCGCGCAGGAAAGCCCCTTCGAGGATGCAGCCGAGGAGGACACGGCGGGCCAGCGGTTCGGCCGGCCTGCGGGCAGTCTCGACGATCTGGCGCCGCAGGTCGCCACCAACCGGCTGCCGACCGTGACCGATCAGCAAGAGGACACCGCCACCACGACCGAGGACCAGCCCCCGGCGATCGATACCGATGCCCCGCCGCTGGTCCGCTACGCGACCCCCTTCGAGCCAAGCGGGGATCGCCCTCTGATGGCGGTGATCCTGCTCGATGAAGGGCCGGGCGGGCTTGGCCCCGAGGCGATCCAGAGCCTGGGGTTCCCGGTCAGCGTGGCGGTCGATGCCCAGTCGGCCGACGCACCGGACATGATGCGGGCCTACCGCGCCCAGGGGCGCGAGGTGCTGGCCATGGGCGCATTGCCCGCGGGCGCGCAGCCCCAGGATGCCGAGATCGCGCTGGCGGCCTGGTTCGCCGCCGTCCCCGAGGCGGTGGCGCTGATGGAAGCCTCCGAAGGGGCTCTGCAGCCCGGCCGCGATCTCTCCGAGCAGGTGTCGGCCTTCCTCGCCGACAGCGGGCACGGGCTGGTGCTCTTCCCGCAAGGGCTCAACACCGGCGAGGCGCTGGCCGTCCGCGCGGGCGTGCCCGCGGCCACGGTGTTCCGCGATTTCGACGGGGCGGGCCAGGACGCCCGTGCGATCCGCCGCTTTCTCGACAATGCCGCGTTTCGCGCCCGCCAGGAGGGCGCGGTGATCATGGTGGGCCGGCTCCGGGCCGAGACGCTCAGCGCGCTCACCTTCTGGGCGTTGCAGGACCGCGCCGAAAGCGTCGCGCTCGCGCCGGTCTCGGCCTTGCTCCAGGCCCGGAGATAGGCCCTGCCTCCTGGCTGGACGGTCGGAGAATTCGGCCGCTGGCCCCGCGGGGGCGGAGCCGCCGGATCCCGGCCCGAGCGCAGGCCGGACGCAACCCGCGCATCAGCGGGTCGGCGGAATGACCGGCGGCCTCAGCCGTTGCCCTCTCCGGTGAACCGCGCCGCCTCCTCGGCGGCCTTGCGCAGCGCGCGCGACTTGTTGACCGTTTCCTGCCACTCGGCCTCCGGGTCGCTGTCATGCACCACACCGCCGCCGGCCTGGATATGGAGCTTGCCATTCTTCACGATTGCCGTGCGCAGCGCGATGCACATGTCCATGTCGCCGCCCGCGCTGAAATAGCCCACGCCCCCGGCATAGAGCCCGCGCTTCTCGGGCTCCAGCTCGTCGATGATCTCCATCGCGCGAACCTTGGGGGCGCCCGAGACGGTGCCTGCGGGCAGGCCCGCCAGCAGCGCCGACAACGCGTCGTGATCCTCCGACAACTCGCCCACCACGTTCGAGACGATATGCATCACATGGCTGTAGCGCTCGATCACGTAGGTCTCGGTCGGGCGCACCGTGCCGATCCTGGCCACACGCCCCACGTCGTTGCGGCCCAGGTCCAGCAGCATCAGGTGCTCGGCACGTTCCTTCTCGTCGGCCAGCAGGTCGGCCTCCAGCGCGCGATCCTCGGCCGGGTCGGAGCCGCGTGGCCTGGTGCCGGCGACCGGGCGGATCGTCACCTCGCGGTCGAAGACGCGCACCAGGATCTCGGGGCTGGCGCCCACCACCTGGAACCCGCCGAAATCGAAATAGAACATGAAGGGCGAGGGGTTGGTGCGCCGCAAGCTGCGGTAGAGCGCGAAGGGCGGCAGCGGGAAATCCTGCGTCCAGCGCTGGCTGGGCACCACCTGGAAGATGTCGCCCGCGCGGATATAGGCCTTGGCCTTCTCTACCGCCGCGAGGTAGTCGGGCTTTGAGAAATTCGAGACCGGCTCCGACAGCGCCGCCGGCTGGCCAATGGTGCGGCCGGCCTGGGGCAGGGCGCGTTCCAGGTCGCGCACCGCGTCCATCACCCGCTCGGCCGCCTGCGCATAGGCGGCCCGCGCCGAAAGCCCCCCGCTGACCCAGGCGGGCGAGACCACCGTCACCTCGCCCTTCACACCGTCCAGCACCGCCACCACCGAGGGCCGCAGCAGCACCGCGTCGGGCAGGCCCAGCGGGTCGGGATTGACGTTCGGCAGATGCTCGACCAGGCGGATCATGTCGTAGCCGAGATAGCCGAACAGCCCCGCCGCCGATTGCGGCAGATCCTCGGGCAGGTCGATCCGGCTTTCGGCGATCAGCGCGCGCAGATTGTCGAGCGGGGCGCCCTCCTGCGGCGCGAACGTGTCCGGGTCGTAACGCGCGGCGCGGTTGATACGGCTGGTCGTACCGTGGCATTGCCAGACGATATCGGGCTTCATCCCAACGATGGAATAGCGTCCGCGCACCTCGCCGCCGGTCACCGATTCCAGCATGAAACTGTCGCGCGCGGTCCCCGCAAGTTTCAGCATCAGCGACACGGGCGTGTCGAGATCCGCGGCCAGCCGGGCAGAAACCACCTGGTTGCGCCCGGCCTTGTAGCCTTCTTCGAAGCGGTCTAATCCGGGCGTGAGCGGCATCGCCATGAGACGGGTCTCCGGGATTACTGGAAGGAGGCGTGAACCGCGTTGATCGCCGCCTGGTCGATCTGCAGCCCGGCGCGCTGCCGGATGTCGCGCGCGAAGATCTCGAACAGATCCTGCGCGACGCCGTTCGACGCCTGGTCCACGACCCGGGCCCGCAGCGCCGCCATGTCCTCGCTCTCCATGTCCGCCGGCAGGATCTCGTCCAGCCGAAGGATGGCGACGCCCGCGCCGTCGGGCACCTGGCGCACTTCGCCCGGGCGCATCTCGAAGGCCGTGGGAATCAACGCCTGCGGCGCCTCCGGCAGGAACCCGGTGCGCAAGACGCCCTCCGTCTCGATCGGGGTCAGGCCCAGCGAGTCGAAATTGCGCCCCTCGGACAATTGCGGGATCAGGTCCTCCGCGCGCGCGGTCAGCCGGGCCTGCACCTCCCGGTCTTCCCAGGCCTCTTCCACCGCGTCGCGGACCTCCTCGAAGGGAATAGGCTCGGGCGGGCGGACTTCGTCCAGCCGCAGCGCGAAGATGCCGCCATCCTCCAGTTGCAGAACCTCGGGGTAGTCGTCCTGCGACACCTCCCGCGCGGCCTTGCGGAAGGCTTCATAGGCGGCGATATCGTCGCTGACGCCGCGATGCCAGCCGATGGTGCCAAGGCGCATCTCGGTGTCCTCGGCCAGTTCCTCCAGCGTGGCGCCGCCGGCCAGAAAATCGTCGATGCTCTCGGCCTGGGTCTCGATCACGCGCCGCGCGCGGTCTGCGGCCAGTTCCTCGCGCAGGCCGTCACGCGCCTCATCGAAGGGCGTGCGCTGCGCGGCGAGGACGCCGTTGATGCGGAACAGGGCAGGGCCCACGCCGGTCGGCAGAGGGCCGACCACCGCACCGGAGGATGCCGCGAAAACGCCATCCGCCGCATCGTCGAGATCATCGCGGGTGACGTCTCCCATGTCCACGTCTTCCAGCTCCAGCCCGCGCTCTTCCACCAGCGTGTCGAAATCGATCTCGCCGGCCTCGATCCGCGAAAGCGCGGCCTGCGCCGCGTCCTCGTCGGAGAAGACCAGCCGCTCGACCAACCGGCGCTCGGGCTGGTTGTAGCGCTCCGCGCGATCGTCGTAGAGCGCACGCAGCGCGGCTTCGTCCACCTCGACGGTGTCGAGGATCATCTCGGGCGTGAGCCAGGCATAGGTGATCTGGCGCGTCTCGGGCCGGGTGAACCTGTCGCCGTTCTCCTCGTGGAAGGCGCGCAGGGTGGCCTCGTCCGGTTCGGGAAGTGGCTCCTCCAGCGAGGCCGTGTCGAGCCGGGCCCAGGTCACGCGGCGCTGTTCGCCCACGAAGCCCAGCAGCGTCTCGGTGAAGGTGTCCGATACAGGGGTGCCTGCGAGGACCGCGCCCTGGATCACGCTGCGCGCGGTCTCCTGGCGCAGATCCTGCTCGAAAGACGCCTCGTCCAGCCCGCCATTCTCCAATGCGAACCGGTAGGCCTCGCGGTCGAACGCGCCGTTCGGCCCGTGGAAAGCCGGGATCTGGCGCAACTGCTCGGCCAGGGTCGCATCGCCCACCGAGATCCCCAGCCGCCCGGCCTCGTGATCGAGCGCCGCGTTGGTCACCAGCCGCGACAGGATTTCGCTGTCCAGACCGGACTCGAGCGCCTGCTGGAACGGCACGGCCTGCCCGGTCTCGGCCTGGATCGCGCGCAACTCGTTCTGCAGGGCACGGGCATAATCCTCCGCATCGATCGACTCGTCGCCGACCGACCCGATGGTCCGGATGTTGCCGGACAGGTTGGTGGCGCCGAACCCGGCAAGACCCACGAACAAGAGGCCCATCAGGATCCAGACGAGGGTTTTCGAGATGCTGCTGCGCGCTGCCATGCAGGCCCCCTTGAGGATTGGCTGTTTCGCCGTTCCTACCGGGCCGGGCCTGCCTCGGCAAGCGGGAAGGGCAGGGTCTCCAGCCGCCGAAACAACACGCCGATGCCCGCGCGGTCCACATTGGCGAAGGCGATGCGCAACTGGCGCGCGCCGGTCGGATCGTTCCTGGGCGTGAACATGGTGCCGGGCAGCGCCAGCACGCCGGCCTCGCGCACCATCTGGCGGCACAGCGCGTCCGAGGACAGGGCGAACGGGTGCTCCAGGTAGGCGAAATAAGCGCCCAGACCCATCAACCGCCAGCCTTTCGCGGCCAGCCGGGGGAACCCCTCGGCGATGGCCGCGCGCCGGTCGAGGATCTCGGCCCGCTCGCCCGCCAGCCACTGGCCCAGGTTCCGCATCCCCCAAAGCGCCGCGCGCTGGCCCAGCTGCGGGGCGCAAATTGCCACGGTGTCGAGGAACTTTTCCACCTCCGCCAGAAGGGGCGCGCCGGCCACGAGGGCGCCGGTGCGGTGCCCGGTCAACCGGTAGGCCTTGGAGAAGGAATAGAGATGCACCAGCGTCCCGGCCCAGTCGGGATCGGTGAAAAGGTCATGCGGCGGGCCGGGCCGGGCGTCGAAATCACGGTAGGTCTCGTCCAGGATCAGCGCGATCCCGTGCGCGCGGGCCAGATCGAAGAAGGCGCGGATCAACGCCGCAGGGTATTCGACGCCGCCCGGGTTGTTGGGCGTGACCAGGGCGATGGCCCGGGTCCGCTTGCCGATCAGCGCGCGCACCATGTCGGGATCGGGCAGCAGGTCGGGGCCGGTGGGCAGGGGCTGGGCCGTGACGCCCGCCATGTCCAGCCACATCTTGTGATTGAAATACCAGGGCGTCGGCAGGATCACCCCGTCGCCCTCCCCGGTGAGCGCGGCGATCGCGGCGGCGAAGGCCTGGTTGCAGCCCGCGGTGATCGCGACCTGCCCGGGCGCGATGGCGCCCCCATAGGCGGCCGACCATTGACCTGCGATCTCGGCGCGCAGCTCCGGCAGGCCCAGGACCGGGCCATAGAGATGCGTCTCGGGCAGCTCCAGCACCGCCTCGGCCATCGCCCGGCGCAAACCCTCGGGCGGCGGATCGACCGGGGCGGCCTGGCTGACATTGATCAGCGGGCGGTCGGGGGCGAAGCTGACTCCCTCCAGCCAGCGCCGGGCCTCCATCACCGGGGGCGCGAAGGTCGCTGCGGTCCGGGTGGTCACGGGCGCGACCGCAGGCGCGGGGCGGATGCCGCGAGGAGCGCGCGCAGCGACCGAGGCGCGTCCCGTTCCCCGGCCTCAGTCGGTGCCACGATAGGGCTCGACATATTGCAGCGCCATGTCCCAGGGAAAGAAGATCCAGGTGTCCTGGCTGACTTCGGTGACGAAGGTGTCCACCTGGTTGCGGCCCATCGGCTTGGCATAGACCGTGGCCACATGCGCCTTCGGATAGAGGCTGCGGACCAGTTCCAGCGTCTTGCCGGTATCGACCAGGTCGTCGACGATCAGGATGCCTTCGCCATCGCCCATCAGCGCGGCGTCGGGGGCCTTGAGCACCTGCGCCTGGCGGCGCTGATCGGCCTTGCCGCCGCCCGAATGATAGGACTTCACGCTGATCGTATCGACCGTGCGGATGTCCAGTTCGCGCGCCACGATCATCGCGGGCGCCATGCCGCCGCGGGTGATCGCAACCACCGCGCGCCAGGCGCCGTCATCGGGGCCGTGCCCGTCCAGCCGCCAGGCCAGAGCGCGCGCGTCGCGGTGCAGCTGGTCCCAGCTGACATGGAAACCCTTCTCGTGGGGCAGGCGGTCGCGCATCGGTCAGCCTTTCGTCATGTCGGGGGCGTCCACGGCCTTCATGCCCACCACGTGATAGCCCGCATCCACATGATGCGTCTCGCCGGTCACGCCGCTGCCCAGGTCGGACAGCAGGTAGAGCGCCGACTTGCCCACATCGTCGATGGTCACGTTGCGGCGGAGCGGCGAATTGTACTCGTTCCACTTCATGATGTAGCGGAAATCGCCGATGCCGGAGGCCGCCAGCGTCTTGATCGGGCCGGCGGAGATCGCGTTGACGCGGATGCCGTCCTTGCCCAGGTCCTCGGCCAGGTAGCGCACCGAAGCCTCCAGCGCGGCCTTGGCCACGCCCATCACGTTGTAATGCGGCATGACCCGCTCGGCGCCGTAATAGGTGAGCGTCAGGCACGACCCGCCGGGCCCCATCATCTTCTCGGCGCGGTTCACCACGGCGGTGAAGGAATAGACCGAGATATCCATGGTGGAGGCGAAATTGTCGCGGCTGGTATCGACGTAGCGGCCGCGCAGCTCGCCCTTGTCCGAGAACCCGATGGCATGCACCAGGAAATCCAGCCGGCCCCAGCGCTCGCGCAGGTCCTCGAACAGCCGGTCGATGGAGCCCTCCTGCGCCACGTCGCATTCCAGCACCAACTCGCTGCCCAGCTGGGCCGCCAGCGGCACGACGCGCTTCTTCAGCGCCTCGCCCTGATAGGCGAAGGCCAGTTCGGCCCCGGCCTCGGCGCAGGCGCGCGCAATGCCCCACGCGATGGACTTGTCGTTGGCAAGGCCCATGACCAGCCCGCGCTTGCCCGCCATCAGACCGTTTGACATGGCACCCTCTCCGACCAGATATTGCGTTGCCTGTCCCTTAAGCGATTGCCCCCTGGGCATCAAGGGCGCGGGCGCCGCCGAGGCAGGGGAGCATCAGGACATGACCGAACGCAGTGGCATCTTTGCAGGGGACGACCCGTTCGCGATCGCGCGGCGCTGGCTGGAAGAGGCCGAGGCCAGCGAGATCAACGACCCCAACGCGATCGCTCTGGCCACGGTGGACCCGGACAGCCTGCTGCCCAATGTGCGCATGGTGCTGCTGAAGGAGATCGAGGAGGCGGGATTCGTCTTCTACACAAATTACGAGAGCGCCAAGGCCTCCGAGATCGAGCGCGCGGGACACGCCGCGTTCGTGATGCACTGGAAGAGCCTGCGCCGCCAGATCCGGGTGCGGGGCTCCGTCACCCGCGAGGAAGGGCCGCAGGCGGACGCCTATTTCCGGTCGCGCTCGCTCAAGAGCCGGCTGGGCGCCTGGGCGTCGCGGCAGTCCCGCCCGCTGGAGTCCCGCGCCGCCCTCATGGCCGAGGTGGCCCGGATGACCGCGCTGCACGGCACCGCGCCCCACCGCCCGCCGTTCTGGGGAGGTTTCCGGATCACCCCTCTCGAAATAGAATTCTGGGCCGATGGCGCATTCAGGTTGCATGACCGCTTCTGCTGGCGGCGGCCTCGCACCGAAGATGAATGGACGGTTCTTCGGTTGAATCCCTGATTTCTTCTGAGGCCGCGCTCGAGGGCGTTCGGAAACCCGCTTGCAAATACCGGGCGGTTTGTCGCAAGAGTTGAGCGGGGATGAAGTCAATTGGACACTGACGTTGGAACATGAAAACGACGAGCCGCACCGGCTGACCGGACAGGTGAAATGGTTTGATCCTGTCAAGGGGTTCGGGTTTGTCGTCGCCGACGAGGGGGGGCCGGACATCCTGCTGCACGCGAACGTGCTGCGGAATTTCGGCCAGAGCTCCGTCGCGGATGGCGCCCGAATCGAAATTGAAACCCAGCGCACCGACCGGGGGCTGCAGGCGACCGAGGTGATCTCGATCACGCCGCCGGATCCGTGCGAGGGCGTGGCGCTCGCCGATTTCGAGGAGATCGACCCGGAGGTGATCCGGTCTGCGCCTCTTGAGCCCGCGCGCGTGAAATGGTTCGATAAGGGCAAGGGCTTCGGGTTTGCCAACGTGTTCGGCAAGGCCGAGGACGTGTTCGTGCATATCGAGGTGCTGCGCCGGTCCGGGCTTGCAGACCTGCAACCGGGCGAGGCGCTGGCGATCCGCACGGTGGAAGGCAAGCGCGGCCGCATGGCCACGGAGGTGAGTGCATGGGAAGCCGCGTTGCCGCGAAAGGGCTGATTGCCGCCGCGCTGCTGGCCGTCTTGGCCGGTGGCGCCGGCGCCGCCTGCAGGGACGACATCGTGGAGCTGCGGGGCGACTGGGGCGAGGCGCGGTTCCATGTGGAACTCGCCGATACCGCCGCCGAACGCGCGCAGGGCCTGATGTTCCGCGAGGAGATGTCGCGCAACGCGGGCATGCTCTTCGTCTACCCATGGCCGCAGAGAGTGACCTTCTGGATGAAGAACACCCTGATTCCGCTCGACATGATCTTCGCCGACGCGCGAGGCACCGTGCGGCACGTGCACCAGAACGCCGTGCCGGAAGACCTGACCCCGATTCCGGGCGGTGACGACATTCTCGTGGTGCTGGAGATCAACGGCGGGTTGGCGGGCGCATTGGGAATCGCGCCCGGCTCCGAGATCCGCCATCCGGCACTCGACCGCGACACCGCGGCATGGCCCTGCTAGCAGGGGTTTTCAACCGCGTTCGACGCGGCTATTGGGAGCCTGTCGGGGTGTAGCGCAGCTTGGTAGCGCGTCGGTTTTGGGTACCGAAGGTCGTGAGTTCGAATCTCGCCGCCCCGACCATCCTTCCTCTTCATTGTTGCAGCCCTGCCGCAAGCCCGTGCGCCCCTTTCGGCACAGCCGGATTGAGGCAGCGCGTCACCTCGCGCGGCTAAGCCTGCTGGAGCCAAGCGGATTTCCGCCGCAGGCACGGCGCGTCCGCGTGCAGGGGCCTGCCCGCCCGAATCGCAGCCCCCTCGGGTCAAGGCAAAAATGCTGGGGAAAACTGTAAAATTCCCGTTGACCCCTTGTGGCAATCTACGTCAGTTTGTGCGGGCCGACAGCAAGGACACAACATGTAGTGTCGGCAGCGGTTGGGACAGAGCCATATCTACAAGCGGGCAAGCATCCTGGAAAAAGGGTGCGGACCGGACGCGCCGCGTCCGACCGGAGAAGATATGCCCTGGGCCGCCGGAGACGGGCCGACACGAGCACGGCCGATCGGGAAGCCAAAGGTTGGGAACGAGGCAGATGAAGATCGAAAGAAAATTCACGAGCGCAGGGCAGGACGCATACGCGGCGTTGGAGTTCGTCTCCACGAGCTCGGAGATCCGCAATCCCGATGGCAAGATCGTGTTCCGCCTGGAAAATGTCGAGGTGCCCTCGACCTGGAGCCAGGTGGCCAGCGACGTCATCGCGCAGAAATACTTCCGCAAGGCCGGCGTGCCGCAGAAGCTCAAGAAGGTCCGCGAGAAGGACGTGCCGGAATTCCTCTGGCGCTCGGTCCCGGCCGATGACAACGAGGGTTTCGAGGGCGAGACCTCGGCGCGGCAGGTGTTCGACCGGCTGGCCGGCGCCTGGACCTATTGGGGCTGGAAGGGCGGCTATTTCTCCAACGAGGAGGACGCCCGCGCCTATTTCGACGAGATGCGCTACATGCTGGCGACCCAGCGCGCGGCGCCGAACTCTCCGCAATGGTTCAACACCGGCCTGCACTGGGCCTATGGCATCGACGGGCCCAGCCAAGGCCACTTCTACGTGGATTACAAGACCGGCAAGCTGACCAAGTCCAAATCGGCCTACGAGCATCCGCAGCCGCATGCCTGTTTCATCCAGTCAGTTTCGGACGACCTGGTGAACGAGGGCGGCATCATGGACCTGTGGGTGCGCGAGGCGCGACTGTTCAAGTATGGCTCGGGCACCGGAACGAACTTCTCCAGCCTGCGGGCGGAGGGCGAGTCGCTCTCGGGCGGCGGCAAGTCCTCGGGCCTGATGGGTTTTCTCAAGATCGGCGACCGGGCAGCGGGCGCGATCAAGTCGGGCGGCACCACGCGGCGCGCGGCCAAGATGGTGATCTGCGATGCCGACCATCCCGATATCGAAGCCTTCATCAACTGGAAGGTGGTCGAGGAGCAGAAGGTGGCGAGCCTTGTCGCCGGCTCGAAGATGCACGAGGCCCGGCTGAACGACATCTTCGCCGCCGTGGCCAAGTGGGACGGCGACATGGTTGACGCCACCGATCCCAAGAAGAACAACAGCTTGAAGGACGCCGTGAAAGCGGCCAAGAAGGTCTCGATCCCCGAGACCTACATCAACCGCGTGCTGCAATATGCGCGGCAGGGCTACAGCTCGATCGAGTTTCCCACCTATGACACCGACTGGGACAGCGAGGCCTATGCCAGCGTCTCGGGCCAGAATTCCAACAACTCGGTGCGGGTGACCGATGCCTTCCTGAAGGCGGTCAAGGATGACGGCGACTGGGAGCTGATCCGGCGCACCGATGGCAGCGTGGCCAAGACGGTGAAGGCCCGCGACCTGTGGGAGCAGATCGGCCATGCCGCCTGGGCCTGCGCCGATCCCGGCATCCAGTTCCACGACACCGTCAACGCCTGGCATACCTGCCCCGAGGACGGTGCGATCCGCGGCTCCAACCCGTGCTCGGAATACATGTTCCTCGACGACACGGCGTGCAACCTTGCCTCGATGAACCTGCTGACCTTCCTCGAGGATGGCGAGTTCCAGGCCGACGATTACGTGCATGCCACGCGGCTTTGGACGCTGACGCTGGAAATCAGCGTGATGATGGCGCAGTTCCCGTCGAAGGAAATCGCGCAGCTGTCCTACGAGTTCCGCACGCTGGGCTTGGGCTATGCCAATATCGGCGGGCTGCTGATGAACATGGGCTACGGCTATGACAGCGACGAGGGCCGGGCGCTGTGCGGTGCGCTGAGCGCCATCATGACCGGCGTCGCCTATGCCACTTCCGCCGAGATCGCGGCCGAGCTGGGCCCCTTCGCGGGCTTCGACCGCAACCGCGAGCACATGCTGCGGGTGATCCGCAACCACCGCAACGCGGCGCATGGCAACGGTCATGGCTACGAGCAGCTGGCGGTGAAGCCGGTGCCGCTGGATCATCTCAACTGCCCCGACGCGCAACTGGTGGACCTGGCCATGACCAGCTGGGACGAGGCGCTGCGCCTGGGGGAACAGCACGGCTACCGCAACGCCCAGACCTCCGTGATCGCGCCCACCGGCACGATCGGGCTGGTGATGGATTGCGACACCACCGGGATCGAGCCCGATTTCGCCCTGGTGAAGTTCAAGAAGCTGGCCGGCGGCGGCTATTTCAAGATCATCAATCACTCGGTGCCGGCGGCGCTGGAAAAGATGGGCTATTCCTCGGCGCAGATCGAAGAGATCATCGCCTATGCCGTGGGCCACGGCTCGATCGGCCAGGCGCCGGCGATCAACCCGCAGACGCTGCGCGACAAGGGCTTCGACGAGGCCGCGCTCGGCCGTGTCGCGGCCGCGCTGGGGCAGGCGTTCGACATCCGCTTCGTGTTCAACCAGTGGACCCTGGGCGAGGAGTTCTGCCGCGAGACGCTGGGCATCGCCGCCGAGAAGCTGAACGACCCCACCTTCGACCTGCTGCGGCACCTGGGCTTCACCCGGGCCGAGATCGAAGCGGCCAACGATCACGTCTGCGGCACGATGACGCTTGAAGGCGCGCCCTACCTGAAGCAAGAGCACTACTCGGTGTTCGACTGCGCCAATCCCTGCGGCAAGAAGGGCAAGCGCTTCCTCAGCGTGGACAGCCATATCTACATGATGGCCGCGGCGCAGAGCTTCATCTCGGGGGCGATCTCCAAGACGATCAACATGCCCAACGACGCCACGATCGAGGATTGCCAGAAAGCCTACGAGCTCTCGCACTCGCTGGGGGTGAAGGCCAACGCGCTCTACCGCGACGGCTCCAAGCTCAGCCAGCCGCTGGCCTCGGCCCTCGTGGAGGATGACGAGGAGGCCGCCGAGATCCTGGAGACCGGCTCGGCGCAGGAGAAGGCGCGCGTTCTGGCCGAGAAGGTGATCGAGAAGGTCGTGGTCAAGGAGGTGGTCCGCTCGCACCGCGAGAAGATGCCGGAGCGCCGCAAGGGCTATACGCAGAAGGCGATCGTGGGCGGCCACAAGGTCTACCTGCGTACCGGCGAGTACGAGGACGGCAACCTCGGCGAGATCTTCATCGACATGCACAAGGAAGGCGCGGGCTTCCGGGCGATGATGAACAACTTCGCGATCGCGGTGTCGGTCGGCCTGCAATACGGCGTGCCGCTGGAGGAGTTCGTGGATGCCTTCACCTTCACCAAGTTCGAGCCCGCCGGGCTGGTACAGGGCAATGACAGCATCAAGAACGCCACCTCGATCCTCGACTACATCTTCCGCGAACTGGCGGTAAGCTATCTCGACCGGACCGACCTCGCCCATGTGAAGCCCGAGGGGGCCAGCTTCGACGATATCGGGCGCGGCGAGGAAGAGGGCGTGTCGAACGTGCGCGAGCTGTCCGAGAGCGCGGCCAGCAAGTCGCTGGAGGTGCTCAAGCAGATCAGTTCGACGGGCTACCTGCGCAAGCGCCTGCCGCAGGAGCTGGTGGTGTTCCAGGGCGGCCAGACCGCCGGGGCCACCGCCTTCGCGACCGGCATGGACGCCTCCGCCGCGCTGCAGACGCTGGTGCCCGAGGCGGCCACCGGAACCGCGGGGCCGAGCATGACGGCCGCCACCCGGGCGCGGATGCAGGGCTACGAGGGCGAGGCCTGCGGCGATTGCGGCAACTACACGCTGGTGCGCAACGGCACCTGCATGAAGTGCAACACCTGCGGCGCGACGAGCGGGTGTAGCTGAGAAATTGAGGGATGGGGACCGGTGCGCCAACACCGGCCCCCCGGCCCATCCCGCACTAAACTAGCACGTTGCGGGAAGAACCGAGTCGGCCCTCTAGGGTCGATCACTCTACGAGAAACACGGTCGAAGTCGGGGTTCAATAGCGTGCTGATTAACTCACAGAGTTGCCACCAAGTTCTGCTCGCAACCTGTGGATAATTGTGGAGTCTAGGATGACTTCTGAAAAAGACCTGATGCTGCCTGCCCTCGAGGCCTTGAATGCCAGCCTGCTGGGCGAGCTTACTACGACGGAGTTGAGGCTGAAGATAAAGTCTCGGGTTCCTCTCTCTGAAGAAGATCGGAAACCTCTCAAGAATCGGAACGATCAGCGGATTGACCAGATCATCCGGAACTTGAAGAGCCACAAGAAAACGCCCGGCAATCCAGTTTTCGAAGGGCTGATTGCAGAAGTCCCGAGAGGCTTCAGGATCACGGAAGCTGGAAGAAGGGCTGTCGAAAGGAACAAATAGAGTTCCGGGGCGGGTGCGCTCGCCCCTGACATCGGACCGGCCGCAGGTAAGAGAGTTCCGAGCGGTCAATGAATGAGCCGGTCCGGTGAAAACTGGGGGCGCCCGCGGGCGCCCCCATTTTCGTTTCAGGCGAACAGCACGTTCACCCCGAACACCTCGGGCGGCACCTCGGGCAGGTAGAGGCTGTCCTCGCCCAGGTGCAGCACCGTCCCGCCCCAGCGCGATTCGATGATGACGCCTTCGGGCTCGGCATCCTCCAGGCGGACCCGGTCGAGCCCGGCCTCGAAATCGGCGACGGTGTCGTGCCCGCTGCCGGGCCCGAAGATGAACACATCCGCGCCCGCGCCGCCGAACAGCGCATCGCGCCCCGCGCCGCCCGACAGCACGTCGTCGCCCGCATCTCCCGCCAGCCAGTCGTCGCCGTCGCCGCCCTCCAGCGTGTCGGCCCCGTCGCCGCCGCGCAGCTTGTCGCGGCCCGCGCCGCCCAGCAGCAGGTCGTCCCCGCCATGCCCGTCGATCCGGTCATCCTCGGCGCCGCCATCCAGCGTGTCGTTGCCGCCAAAGCCGAACAGCGCGTCCCGGCCGCCATGCCCGGACAGCGCGTTGTCCGCGCCATTGCCCACCAGCATGTTGGCGCCCGCGTTCCCGGTGCCGGTGCGGGCATCCCCCTTGAGCCAGAGATCTTCGAGGTGATCGCCCAGCACGAAATCCACCGTGGAGATCACCTTGTCGCGGCCCTGGCCCGCGGATTCCTCCACCACGTCGCCCGCATCGTCGACGAAATAGGCGTCGTTGCCCGCACCACCGCGCATGGTGTCGGCACCGGCCTCGCCGCTGAGCAGGTCGTTCCCCGCACCGCCCTCCAGCAAGTCGTTCCCTTCGCCCGCGCGCAAGTGGTCGTTGCCCTCTCCGCCATGCAGCGCGTCATTGCCCCGGCCCGAGAAGATCTTGTCGTTCCCGCCATGGCCCATGATGATCTCCGACAACCCGTCGGCGCCGTCGATCTGCTGGCCCTCCGCGTCGGTATAACCGGCACCCGCCATCATCATGTCGTCGCCCTCCGTCCCGTCCACCGGGTCGGCCGCAAGCGAAAGAAAGGCGGTGTCGCTGGCGCCATTGGCGGTGCGAATCGTGTAGGCGACGGTTTCGGCAGCGAAGGGATCGTCCGGCGCATCCACCCGCAGCGAGAGGTTGGGCTGCAACATCAGCCGAAAGCCCGATCCGAGGGTGAGCGTGCCGCCCGGGGCCAGCACCTCGCCGTTGATCTCCACCGTGGCGACGGCCGCGCCATCCGGCAGCCGGTCATTTGCCATCGGCGCGATCAGGGAATGGCCGCGCGCGGTGATCAGGGCGGTGTCATCGGCGGCGATAAGCGCGCTCTGGATCGACTTGCCCACGATCAGCAGGTTGCTGTCGTAGACCGCGTCGCCCGCATCCGCGATGCCGATCCGGAGCGTGTTCTCGCCCGTGGTGCTGACCGGCGCCTTGACCGTCAGCGTCACGGTCAGCCCGTCCATCTCGGAATTGTAGGCCGAGCCCGAATTGTCGAGAAACAGCCCCGCGTTCGAGCCCGTGTTGATGTTGTCGATCGAGATCTCGCCATCGCCCAGGGCCATCGGCGCGCGCACCCCATTCACCCAGATGCCCACCGCGTCGTTGTAGCCGGCATTGACCCATTCCAGGTATTCCTCGGAGGAAAAGGTCAGCTGCATCGACAGCGTGTCGCCGCCGGAGGTGAAGCGCGCCTCGAAGAAGGCGCCGTCATATGTGGGCACGCCGGCGATCTGGTCCAGCCCCGGGTCGCGATCCACCCCGGCGGTGTCGGTGCTGGTGTCAGGGGCGCTGTTGGCGGCACCCATCGCGCCGGTGAAGTCCACCGCATGGCCGGTCGACAGGATCACGCCGGTATCGGCCGGCACCGCGCCCGGCGCGGCCGCCAGGCCGTTCTCGTAGATGCCGGAGGCGAGCGGGTCGCCGAAGTAGCTCGCCTCCAGCACGGTGATGCCGCCGCCGAACATGGCGTTGGCCATTTGCATCGCGTCCGCATCGGTGCGGATCATCAGTTGGGTGGACATTTCGGGGCTCCGCTGCTTGTTCGCTTGTCACCCCAAGTGCTAGGCGAGAAACGAAAAACATGCGCGGAGGCGTGCGGATAGCGGCGGGGGCAGGTGGCCCGCGACCTATCCGGACGGAGAGGGGCGCCCCGCCCGACCGGGCAGGGCGCAAGCGTCGGGTCAGGCCCCGAGCGCCTTGTTCAGGTTCTCGTCGACCTTCTCGAGGAAGCCCATGGTGGTCAGCCATTTCTGGTCGGGGCCCACCAGCAGCGCCAGGTCCTTGGTCATGAAGCCCGATTCGACGGTCTCGACCACCACGCGCTCCAGCGTTTCGGCGAAGTTCTGCAGGGCGGCATTGTCGTCGAGCTTGGCGCGGTGCTTGAGCCCGCCGGTCCAGGCGTAGATCGACGCGATCGAGTTGGTCGAGGTCTCCTCGCCTTTCTGATGCTGGCGGTAGTGGCGGGTCACGGTGCCATGCGCCGCCTCGGCCTCGACGATCTTGCCGTCGGGCGTCATAAGCTGCGAAGTCATCAGGCCCAGCGAGCCGAAGCCCTGCGCCACGGTGTCGGACTGGACGTCGCCGTCGTAGTTCTTGCAGGCCCAGACAAA
>Ga0008833_1000771_pt1 | contig 22421 bp, 23 predicted proteins | sample HotLakConsoUCCLE_FD_62216 | JGI IMG/M metagenome (GOLD analysis project Ga0008833, IMG submission 62216) | Hypersaline microbial mat communities from Hot Lake, Washington, USA - Hot Lake Consortium UCC-LE | ecosystem: Environmental > Aquatic > Non-marine Saline and Alkaline > Hypersaline >... | reverse complement strand
CTCGCCCTCGAAAGGCTCGGAAAGACCGACCTGTCGCTCTACGACGGGTCCTGGGCCGAATGGGGCAGCTACCCCGACCTGAAAGTCGCCACCGGAGACGCCTGATGTTCGAAGCCCTCACCGACCAGCCGCCCGACAAGATCATCGCCCTCGGTCAGGCGTTCCGCGACGACCCGCGCAAGGACAAGATCGACCTCGGCGTCGGCGTCTACAAGAACGCCGAGGGGGTGACCCCGATCATGCGGTCGGTGAAGGCCGCCGAGACGCGCCTTCTCGCCGAGGAGACGACGAAGGCCTACACCGGCATGCTGGGCGACCCGGTCTTTCGCGAGGCCCTGTCCGACCTGATCCTTGGGAAGGGCGCCCATGCCGAGCGCCGCGCGACCGCCGCCACCCCCGGCGGCACCGGCGCGGTGCGCCAGGGGTTCGAACTCGTCCAGATGGCCCGGCCCGGCGCGACGGTCTGGGTCTCCGATCCGACCTGGCCGAACCACACCTCGATCCTCAAGCACCTGAAGATCTCGGCGAGGTCATACCGCTATTTCGACACCGCGACCGGGGGGGTCGACTTCGACGGCATGATGAGCGATCTCGCGCACATCGGCCCCGGCGACGTCGTGCTGCTGCACGGCTGCTGCCACAACCCCACCGGCGCGAACCTCGACGCCGGGCAGTGGGCGGCGGTCACCGACCACCTCGCGAAGTCCGGTGCGCTGCCCTTCGTCGACATCGCCTACCAGGGCTTCGGCGACGGGCTCGAGGCGGATGCCGCCGGCCTGCGCCATCTCGTGGCCGGGGTGCCCGAGGTCATCATCGCCGCCTCGTGCTCGAAGAACTTCGGCATCTACCGCGAGCGCACCGGCCTCCTGCTCGCCCTCGGCGACGCCGCCGGGCGCGACCGGCTGCAATCGAACCTCTTCTATCTCAACCGGCAGAACTTCTCCTTCCCCCCCGACCACGGCGCACGGCTCGTGCAGATGATCCTGACCGACGAAGCCCTCCGCGCCGACTGGGCGGGCGAACTCGAGGACGTGCGCACGGGCATGCTCGCGCTTCGAAAGCAACTCGCGGACGAGTTGCGCCAGCGCACGAACTCCGACCGGTTCGACTTCATCGCCGAGCATCGCGGGATGTTCTCACGGCTCGGCGTCAGCGCGGAGGCGGTCGAGACCCTGCGCCGCGAGCACGGTATCTACATGGTGAGCGACAGCCGCATGAACATTGCGGGGCTGAATGCGCGAACGGTTCCGGTCCTCGCCGAAGCGATCGTCGCGGCGGGCATCTGACCCCGGAACGTCGGGTCTCTCCCGAGGCACGGCCCCGCCCGGCGGCACGCGCGGGCGGTCGAGTATTTCCGGAACGAAGAAAGACCGGAGAGCCTCGCGCCCGAGCCTTCTCTGTTCCCCGAAATACTCCCGCCGGAGGCACGCGCCGCAAGGCGCGTTCTGTAACGAAAAAGCCCGGGCGCGAACGCCCGGGCAGTTGAACCAATGGCCAATTGGAAGGGAGATCAGCCCTTGGAAAAGTCGGGGTAGGCCTCCATGCCGAGCTCGGCGACATCGAGGCCGACGTCTTCGGATTCCTCGTCGACCCGGATGCCCATGACGGCTTTCAGGATGAACCAGACCACGAGGCTGACGATGAAGGTGAACGCGCCGACGGCGACGATGCCCATGATCTGCGCGCCCCAGTTGCCGGTGTAGAAGGCGACGGCGAGCGTGCCCCAGATACCGGCGATGAGGTGCACCGGGATGGCGCCGACCACGTCGTCGATCTTCATGCGGTCGAGCATCGGTACGGTGAAGACCACGATCAGTCCGCCGACGGCACCGGTCAGGAGTGCGCCGAAGAGCGACGGCGCGAGCGGCTCGGCGGTGATCGACACGAGGCCCGCGAGAGCGCCGTTCAGCACCATCGTGAGGTCGACCTTGCCGTAGACCACCTGGGTCAGGATGAGGGCGGCGACGGCACCCGCGGCCGCGGCCATGTTGGTGTTGGCGAAGATCCGGGAAACGTCGGTGATGTCGCCCACGGTGCCGGCGGCGAGTTGCGAGCCGCCGTTGAAGCCGAACCAGCCGAGCCAGAGGATGAAGGTGCCGAGCGTCGCGAGCGCGAGGTTCGAACCGGGAAGCGCATTCACCTGTCCGCTGGGCCCGTACTTGCCTTTCCGCGCACCGAGAACGATCGCACCCGCGAGTGCGGCGAACCCGCCAGCGGCATGCACCAGCGTCGAGCCGGCGAAGTCCGAGAAGCCCGCTTCCGACAGCCAGCCGCCGCCCCACTGCCAGGACGCCTCGATCGGGTAGATGAAGCCCGTGAGGATCACGACGAAGATCAGGAACGGCCAGAGCTTGATGCGTTCGGCGAGCGTGCCCGAAACGATCGAGGCGGCGGTCGCGCAGAACATCAGCTGGAAGAAGAAGTCGGAACCCACCGACGCGTAGTCGAGCGAGGCGTCGGCCGCGTCGAGGCCCACGGGCTCGAGAACCGTCGGCGAGAACAGGATGCCGACCCAGCCCTGGATGACCCATCCGTCGCCAGGATACATGAGGTTGAAGCCGACGAGCCAGTACATGATCGCGGCGATGGAGAAGAGCGAGATGTTCTTCGTCAGCTGCATCGTGACGTTCTTCGACCGCACGAGGCCGGCCTCGAGCATGGCGAAGCCCGCCGCCATCCAGAACACGAGAAAGCCGCCCACGAGGAACAGCAGCGTCGTCATGATGTAGGGGCCGATCTCGTCGAAGCCCGGCGCGGCGGCTTCGGTGGCTTCCTGCGCGAAAGCCAGCGCGGGCATCAGGGCGGCCGCCCCGAGAATCCCCGCAAAAAGGCGCGTGTTGAGTGTCATGTGTCCGATTTCCCTCTTTCCGACGCTCAGATCGCGTCTTCGTTGGTCTCGCCCGTGCGGACGCGCACGGCGCTTTCCACATCGAGGACGAAGATCTTGCCGTCGCCGATCTTGTCGGTCTTGGCGGTGGAGGCGATGGTCTCGACGACCTGATCGACCATGGAGGCGGTCACGACGATCTCGAGCTTCACCTTCGGAACGAAATTCACCGCATACTCTGCGCCGCGATAGATCTCGGTGTGGCCCGACTGCGATCCGAAGCCCTTTATTTCCGTCACCATCATGCCGCGCACCCCGATGGAGGTCAGCGCTTCGCGCACCTCCTCGAGCTTGAACGGCTTGATTGCTGCAATGATGAGTTTCACTTGCGTCCCCTTCGTTTCGCGGGTCAGGCGAAGCCCCCCGCACCTACGCGCCAAGAAGGAGGCCGCGAATGGGGGAGTCTCAAGGCGCAGCGCCCGCTTCGCTGCCTCCTGCGCGACCTTAGTTGCACAATTTTTGCACAGTTGGGAAGTAATGCTCAGTTTCTAGGCGAAAATGAAAGCCGAACCGTTACGAGTTCTTTACCTCGCCGTCTCCACATTCCGCCGCACCGCAGTTATCTTGCCGGAAAGAATAAGCAGGGCAGAGCGGGGCTTCGGAACAGTCATGGGCAAGTCAGGCGACGGCCGGAAGCCGCTGGTGGCCGAACGGCGCGCCCGCGCGGCCCAAAAGAAGGCTGCACCGCGAAAATCCGCGCGCCAGGCCACGCGCCCACGCCGGGGCGGCCTCCTCTCAATCCTTCTCTGGCCCGTCAGGCTCGTCGTGCGAATCGTCTGGTGGTTTGGCCTGCGCCTCGGCATCGTCGGCGCCGGGGCCCTCGGCATCGCCGTCGTCGCGACCGCGCTCACCCTTCCCGGCCCCGGCGAGGTGCTCGACGGGCGTGCGCGCGGGTCCGTGACCCTCCTCGACCGCGACGGCGAGATATACGCCTGGCGCGGCGAGCAGTTCGGCGGCCGGATCGACGCGCAGACGGTGGCGCCCGAATTGAAGAACGCGATCCTCGCGACCGAGGACCGCCGCTTCTACAAGCACTTCGGTGTCAGCCCCCGGGGCATCGCCAGCGCCGTGCGCATCAACCTTCGCGAGGGGCGCGGGCCGTTCTCGGGTCACGGCGGCTCCACGATCACACAGCAGACCGCGAAGCTTCTCTGCCTCGGCGTCGAATACGACCCCGCAAGCGGCATGACGGAAGCCGAGTACGAGGCCGACTGCCGGCGCACCACCATCTCGAGGAAGGCGCGGGAAGCGCTCTACGCGATGGCGATGGAATTGCGGTATTCCAAGGACGAGATCCTCACGATCTACCTCAACCGGGCCTATCTCGGGGCGGGCTCGCGGGGCTTCGAGGCCGCCGCGCAGCGCTACTTCGGCAAGTCCGCGAACCAGGTCGATGCCGCCGAGGCCGCGATGCTCGCGGGGCTTCTCGTCGCCCCTTCGCGCTTTGCGCCCACCGCCAACCTCCAGCGCTCGCAGAACCGCGCGAATCTCATCATCGGGCTGATGGAGGAGCAGGGCTATCTCACCGCCGCCGAGGCCGACGCGGCCCGCGCGAATCCCGCCCGGCTGAGCCAGGCCGCCGAGGCCCGGGCCGGCGGCTATTATGCCGACTGGGTGATGGACCAGGGCCCCGCGTTCCTGACCAACCAGACGACCGAAGACGTCGTGATCCGCACCACCTTCGACCCGCGCATCCAGCAGGCCGCCGAGGACGCGCTGGGGTGGGTCTTCGAAAACCAGGTGCGCGAAGGCTCCCAGGCACAGGCCGCGATCGTGGTGATGTCCGCCGACGGCGCCGTGCGCGCCATGGTCGGCGGGCGGAATCTTCGCGGCGCGGCCGGCCAGTTCAACCGCGCGATCCAGGCCAACCGGCAGACGGGGTCTGCCTTCAAGCCCTTCGTCTACGCCGCCGCACTCGACCTCGGGTATTCGCCCTACGACTGGGTGGTGGACGAGCCGATCACCATCGACGTGCCCGGGTCCGGGCCGTGGAGCCCGAGAAACTACACCAACGACTTCAAGGGCCGGGTGACCCTGACCGACGCGCTCGCCCAGTCGCTCAACATCCCCGCCGTGCGGGTCTCGGAATTCGTCGGCCGGGACGTGGTGCGCGACATCGCCGCAAGCTTCGGCATCGAGAGCGACCTCGCCGCCGGGCCCGCACTGGCGCTCGGCGCGTCCGAATCGACCCTCCTGGAAATGACGTCGGCCTACGCCGGCATCCTGAACGGCGGCTCGGCGGTGGAGCCTTACGGCCTTCTCGACCTCAGGCTGAAGGGAGAGACCGCCTCGCTCATCGACCAGACCGGCGGCATGGGCGAGCGGGTGATCTCCGAAGACGCCGCGCGCCAGCTTGTCTGGATGATGAAGCAGGTCGTCGACGTGGGCACCGGCACGCGGGCGCGGCTTCCCGACCGGCCGGCGGCGGGCAAGACGGGCACCACGCAGGCCGCGCGCGATGCGTGGTTCCTGGGCTTCACGGCGAATTACGTCGCCGGGGTCTGGATGGGCTACGACGACAACACGCCGCTGAGCGGGGTGACCGGCGGCGGCCTTCCGGCGGAGATCTGGCGCGAGACCATGGTCCGGGTGCACGAGGGCCTGCCGCCGGTGTCACTGCCGATGATGGTGCCGGCCGAGCCGGTGCGGACCGTCGAGCGCGAGCGCGAACGGCGGCCCGCCCGCCGCCCCCCGCCGGCGAACGACCTCGAACGGGCCATCGAGCAGATTCTGGGAAACATCTTCCGCTGAAAATTCGCGCGTGAGCGGCGCGCGTCAGGCCGACCGCAGGTCCCGGATCAGACGGTCGATGTCGCCGCCCCGGCGCTCGAGCATCGAGCCGATCTCGACCCGCTCGGTCTTCAGGAGCGACACGCCCTCGATGACGATGTCGAAGAACCTGTTCGCGCCCGACCGGTCCGAGACCATGAAGCTCACCGAAAACGGCGACTGGCCGCGCAGGTCGACCGTCGAGCGCACCTCGAAGAAGTTCTTCAGCTCCCTTGCGTCGCGCACCTCGATCTCGCCGCCGATGAATTCGCGGAACCGCGCGCCGTACTTCCGGGCGAGATAAGCCCCGAACGCATCGCCGAACGCCGCCAGTTGCGCGCCCGAGGCCGACCGCGCGGGGGGCCCGAGCGCCGAACGCGCGATGGTCGGAACGTCCGCGTAGCGGTCGAAGATCGACTCGAAGCCGCGGTACATCGCCTGTTCGGACTGACCCGAATTGATGATGCGCTTGATTTCCGAGACGACACGGTCGATCAGCGCGCGCGCTTCCCCGACGGTCAGGGCCTCGGCGCGCGTGCCGGCGAAGGGAAGGGCCGCCGCCCCGAGAAGAAGGCCGAGGACGGTGCGTCGTCCCATTTCATTCCTCGAAAATATCGCCATAGAGATCCTCATAGGGGTCGAGTTCCGGTTCTCCGCCGACGACACCGCTTTCCGAAAGCTCGAACCGCCGGTTCTGAAGATATAGGGAGCGCAGCAGCGCGTAGCTATCCGCGCTGTCGTACAGAATTTCGTCGAGCGTGTCGCCGAGCGCGTAGCGGTCGTCGAGCACCGTCGCGCCTCTCGCGCCATAGACGACCGCGGCGTATTCCGGCCCGAATATGTAATTGACCGGGTTCAGCACCAGGTCGACGACGTTGCCGGCGAAGGCGCGCTCGGTGCGGGGGCCGAAGAACGGCACTTCGACATAGGCCCCCTCCGGGGCGCCCCAGACCGCAAGGGTCTCGCCGAAGTCGGTCGTCCGCTCCTCGAAGCCGCCGGTGGTGGCGACGTCGAACAGCCCGCCGAAGCCCAGCGTGGTGTTGAGCACGAACCGGAAGCCGTTGTGCAGGGCATCTCCGGGGTTGCCCTGAAGAAGGTCGTTGAGGACCATGCTCGGCATCCCGAGATTGGACGAGAAATTGGCCACGCCCATGCGCACCGGAACGGGGACATACGTGCCGTAGCCCGTGGCGGCGGGGCGAAGTGCCGACGCGTCGACCGCACGGTTGAAGGCGTGCACCTCGCGGTTCTCCGCTTCGTAGGGGTCGAACGTCTCCACCGGCTGATCCGGTGTCGTACAGGCGGAAATCGCCAGAAGCGCCGATTTGAGCGCAAATCGCCCGATCTTTCGTGCCATTCAATGAAACTCGGTCAGTGAGAATGCGTTCCAAGACATGGCATAGCTCCAAGGGCATAGAAAGCCGCACCGGGTGAAATACACGTTTCTGTGCGGTCCGCGTCATCAAACCGGGCTTTTCGCCGCCATTGCGGGCCGGTAGCGTCTGTGACGAACAAGGAGCCCCGCCATGACCGCGACAATCGAAGCCCGCCTCGCCGAACTCGGCGTCACCCTGCCCGACGCCCCGGCACCGGCGGCGAATTATGTGCCCTTCGTCCGGACGGGCAACCTCGTCTGGGTGTCGGGGCAGATCAGCATGGACGAAACCGGGCTGATCACCGGAAAGCTCGGCGCGGACCTCGACGCGGCCGCCGGCGCCCGGGCCGCGCGCACCTGCGCGATTTCGCTTCTGGCGCAACTCAAGGCCGCGACGGGGGGCGACATCGACCGGCTCGTGCGGGTCGTCAAGCTCACCGGCTTCGTGAACTCCGCGCCCGATTTCACCGACCAGCCGCAGGTCATCAACGGCGCGTCCGACTTTCTCGTCGAGGCCCTTGGCGAAAGGGGCCGGCACGCGCGCTCGGCCGTCGGCACCGTTTCGCTCCCCAAAGGCGTCGCGGTCGAGATCGAGGCGGTGTTCGAGGTCGCATGACCGCGCTCCCTGCGGCCTTTCTCGACACCCCCATCGCGCACCGGGGCCTCCACGACCGCGACGCCGGGCGGATCGAGAACTCGCTTTCGGCGATCCGGGCGGCCATCGCCCGTGGCTTCGGGATCGAACTCGACCTCCAGCTCTCCGCCGATGGCGCGGCGATGGTCTTCCACGACGCCACGCTCGACCGGCTGACGGGCGAGACCGGAGAGGTCCGGGCGCGCACGGCCGCCGAGCTTGGCGAAATCGCGCTCACCGGCGGCGCCGACCGCATCCCCACGCTCGCGGCGGTGCTCGCGGAAGTCGGCGGCCGGGTGCCGCTCCTTCTCGAGATCAAGGATCAGGACGGCGCGCTGGGCGAGAACGTAGCCCCGCTCGAGGCGGCGGTGGCGGCAGCCCTCTCGGGCTACGCCGGACCGGTGGCGGTAATGTCCTTCAACCCCCATTCGGTCGCCGAAATGGCCCGCCTCGCCCCGAACGTCCCGCGCGGCCTCGTCACCGACCCGTTTCTTCCCGCCGACTGGCCCGGCCTGCCCCGCGCCCGGGGCGACGCCCTGCGCGAGATCGACGATTACGACCGGGTGGGCGCAAGCTTCATCAGCCACAAGGCCACCGACCTCGCCGCCGCCCCTGTCGCCCGCCTGAAAGCCGCCGGGGCGGCGGTGCTCTGCTGGACGGTGCGCTCGGCCGAAGCGGAAGCCGAGGCGCGGCGGGTGGCCGGCAACATCACCTTCGAGGGTTACGATCCGGGCACGGCCGCGTCTTGACGCGCTCGCGGCACGGCCCAACTCTTCTAATGTGCAACAGCCGACCTCAGCCATGACATCACCCGATGCGATCGAGATCGCGGTTCTCGCCGGGTTGGGCGACATCGACGCCGCCGAATGGGACGCCTGTGCGGCCCCCGAAGCGGTGGACGGCGGCAGGCCGCGCGACCCGTTCACGACCCACCGCTTTCTCCACGCGCTCGAAGCCTCGGGCTCGGTCGGCACCGGCACCGGCTGGCAGCCCCGCCATCTCGTCGCGCGCGCGGGCGGCGAGGTCATCGGCGTGGCCCCGCTCTATGCCAAGGGCCACAGCCAGGGCGAATACATCTTCGACCACAACTGGGCCCATGCCTGGCAGCGCGCCGGCGGGCGTTATTATCCCAAGCTGCAACTCGCCGTCCCCTTCACCCCCGCCACGGGAAGACGCTTTCTCGTGAAGCCCGGCGAGGAGGCGCGCGGCACCGCAGCCCTCGTGCAGGGCGCGGTGAGCCTCGCCAGCGAGCAGCGGCTCTCGTCGTTCCACGTCACCTTCTGCACGCCCGGGGAAGCCGCGCGCGGGACGGACATCGGTCTTCTCCACCGCGTCACCCAGCAATACCATTGGGAGAATCGCGATTACCCAGACTTCGAGGCGTTTCTCGCCGACCTCTCGTCGAGGAAACGCAAGACCATCCGCAAGGAACGGCGCACGGCGCAGGACTTCGGCGGCGAGATCGTGGGCCTCACCGGCGACGCCATTCGCCCCGAGCACTGGGACGCCTTCTGGCACTTCTACCAGGACACCGGCGCCCGCAAGTGGGGCACGCCCTATCTCACGCGGGCCTTCTTCGACATCGCGCAGGAAACGCTCGCCGACGACATGCTGCTCGTTCTCGCCCTCCGCGACGGCCGCCCGGTGGCGGGTGCCCTGAACTTCATCGGCCGCGAAACGCTCTACGGCCGCTACTGGGGCGCGATCGAGCACCACCCCTGCCTGCATTTCGAGGCCTGCTATTACCAGGCCATCGACTACGCCATCGCCCACGGGCTGAAGTCCGTGGAAGCCGGCGCGCAGGGCGAACACAAGATCGCGCGCGGCTACCTGCCGGTGGAGACCCATTCGCTGCACTGGCTGGCCGATGCGGGCTTTTCCCGCGCCGTCGAGGACTACCTCGAGGCCGAGCGCGCGGCCGTGGGCGAGGACATCGAGGTGCTCACGAGCTATGGACCGTTCCGCAAGGTGACCGAGGAGGATTGATGGCCGAGAAACTCGAAGGAGCCGCCCGCGACGAGGCGCTGCAGGACCTTCTGGGCGCGGGCTGGGCCCACGACCCCGAGCGCGACGCGCTCACCCGCGAATACCGTTTCGGCGGTTTCATCGCGGCCTGGGGGTTCATGACCCAGGCCGCGATGCGGGCGGAGAAGATGAACCACCATCCCGAGTGGTTCAACGTCTACAACCGGGTCGAGGTCACGCTCACCACCCACGACGCCGGCGGGATCACCGAACTCGACGTGAAGCTCGCCCGGTTCATGGACAAGATCGCCGGCCAGACCGGGGCCTGACCGGCGCTTCTTCGTTCCGGAAATACTCATGTCGCACCGGCGGCGACCGGCGCGTCGGCCCGCATCAGACGAGGGCGAGCAGCGTCTCGCCGGCGGTGATTTCGCAGACGCCCCGGGCCTCCTCGACCTGGAGCAGCGTCACGACGCCGTCCTCCGCGAGAAGGGCGTGCCGCACGATCCGGTCTCTGAACCCGATCGGCGGGGCGGAAAACACCAGTCCGGTGGCCTTGGCATATTCGCTGTCGGTGTCGGCGAGCATGGTGATACCGGCCTCGCCCGCGCCCGACTGCCTGTCCCATTCCTCCATCACCCAGATGTCGTTGACCGAAATGCAGATGATCTCGTCGACCCCCTTCTCCCGGAAGGCCGCAGCGGTGCGGATGAAGCTCGGCAGATGCGCCGTCGAGCAGGTGTCGGTGAACGCCCCGGGCAGACCGAAGATGGCGACCTTGCGGCCCGTCAGCTTCTCGCTCAGCGACACCTCACGGGGTTCACCGTCTTCGCGGTAGCGCAGCGTCACGTCCGGAAGCCTGTCGCCGACCTTGATCGTCATCCTCGTTGGTCCTTTCGATTGCACCTCATCGACCGGGCGATATAACGCAACGGACGGGGGTGACCAGAGGCATATCCATGGGCGTAGTCATCATCGGCGGCGGGCAAGCCGGCGCGTCACTCGCCTTCAAGCTGAGAGCGCTCGGCCATTACGGGCCGGTGGCCCTCATCGGCGAGGAACCCGAGCCGCCTTACCAGCGCCCGCCCCTTTCAAAAGCCTATCTCCTCGGCGAAATGGCCCGCGAACGGCTCTATCTCCGTCCCGAAGCCGCCTATGCGGAAAAAGAGATCGACCTGCGCACCGGGGTGCGGGTAAGCGCCATCGACACAGCCGCACGCACGGTCACGCTCGGCGGCGAGATCCTCGGCTACGACCACCTCGCCCTGACGACCGGCTCGCGCCCCCGCCGGCTGCCGGCGGCGATCGGCGGCGACCTCGGCGGCGTCCATACCGTCCGCACGCTCGCCGATATAGACGCCATGGCCGGCGAATTCCGCGAAGGCGCGAGGCTTCTCATCGTCGGCGGCGGCTACATCGGCCTCGAAGCGGCGGCGGTCGCCGCCAAGCGGGGGCTCGACGTCACCCTTGTCGAGGCGGCCGACCGCATTCTCCAGCGCGTCGCCGCACCCGAAACCTCCGACTGGTTCCGCGACCTGCACCTCGCCCACGGCGTCGACATCCGCCAAGGCGTCGGGCTTGTGCGGCTCACCGGCGAAGACCGCGTGACCGGGGCGGACCTTTCCGACGGCACGACGCTGCCGGTCGATTTCGTGATCGTCGGCGTCGGCATTGCCCCCGAAACCGCACTCGCCGAGGCCGCAGGTATCGTCTGCGAGAACGGCATTTCCGTAGACCGCTTCGGCCGGACATCCGCACCCCATGTCTGGGCGGCGGGCGATTGCGCGTCGTTCGATTACAGGGGTCTAGGGCGCATCAGGCTCGAATCGGTGCAGAACGCCATCGACCAGTCCGAGACCGTCGCCGCCAACATCGCCGGGCAGGAACAGCCCTACGAGCCGAGCCCGTGGTTCTGGTCGGATCAATACGACGTGAAGCTCCAGATCGCGGGGCTCTCGGCGGGCTACGACCGGCTCGTCCTGCGCGACGGCGGGACCGGGCGGTCGCACTGGTATTACAGGGGCGACACCCTCCTCGCGCTCGACGCGATGAACGACCCCCGGGCCTACATGATCGGCAAGAGGCTCCTCGAGGCCGGAAAGTCCCCCGATCCGGCGGTGATCGCGGATGCGTCGGCCGATCTCAAGCCGCTCCTGAAGGCGTGAGGATCGTCGGCGGCCGCTTCAGGGGGCTGCAACTCGCACGCCTCGGCAAGGGCGATGCCGCGGCGCATCTCAGGCCCACCGCCGACCGGGTGCGCGAAAGCCTCTTCAACATCCTCGCCAATCATGGCCTGCCCGAGGGCGCGGTGGTGCTCGACCTCTTCGCGGGCACCGGCGCGCTCGGCCTCGAAGCCCTTTCGCGCGGCGCGGCGCTGGCGATCTTTGTCGATACCGGGGCGAAGGCGCAGAGCCTTTTGCGCGCCAACATCGCGAAGGCCCGCGTCGAGGCCGAGAGCCTCGTTCTCGACCGCGACGCGACCCGGCTCGGCCAGGCCGAAACCCCCGCGAGCCTCGTCTTTATCGATCCGCCCTACGGCAAGGGGCTCGGAGAGCGCGCGCTCGCGTCCGCCCGGGCGGGGGGCTGGCTCGCGCCGGGCGCGATGATCGTCTGGGAGGAGGCGACCCCGCAAAGCCCGCCCGCAGGATTCCGGCTTCTCGACAGCCGCCGCTACGGGGCGGCGCACATCCATCTCCTCGAGGGACCGGACGATGGGGGCGCTGCCCCCGCGCCTCCGGCGCTCCCCCGGGATACTTGAGGGCCGATGATGGGGCGGGGCCCGCGCCTCAGGACCAGGTCGGGTGGAACTTGCCGGCCGGCGACAGGGTGAAGATATGCGCCCCGTCGGCGGTGACACCCACCGAATGCTCGAACTGGGCCGAGAGAGACTTGTCGCGGGTCACCGCCGTCCATTCGTCGCCGAGCACCTTCGTTTCCGGCCGGCCGAGATTCACCATCGGCTCGATGGTGAAGAACATGCCTTCTTCCAGCACCGGGCCGGTGCCCGCCCGACCGTAATGCAGCACGTTCGGCGGCGCGTGGAACACCCGGCCGAGACCGTGGCCGCAGAAGTCGCGCACCACGCTCATCCGGTGCGCCTCGACATAGGACTGGATGGCATGGCCGATGTCGCCGAAGGTCTTGCCGGGCTTCACCGCCTCGATGCCCTTCATCAGCGCGTCATGGGTGACTTGTACCAGCCGTTCGGCCTTCCGCCCGATCTCGCCGGCGGCATACATCCGGCTCGTGTCGCCGTACCAGCCATCGACGATGACCGTGACGTCGACATTGAGGATATCGCCGTCCTTCAGCTTCTTGTCGCCGGGGATGCCGTGGCAGACCACGTGATTGACCGAGATGCAGGAGGCGTGCTGGTAGCCCTTGTAGCCGATCGTCGCCGAGGTCGCGCCAGCGTCGGCGACCATCCGTTCTATCGCCGCGTCGATCTCGCCCGTGGTCTGGCCGGGGAACACCATCGGCGCGATATCGTCGAGGATGCGTGCGGCAAGTTCGCCCGCCGCGTCCATGCCGGCGAAGTCGCTTCGGTCGTATATGCGAATGCCATCCTTTGTCAGGCGGCCGCGGCTCTTCTCGTCCACTGGAACGCTCCGGTCTTTTCGGGGCAATACATAGGGCAGAGGCCCGGCGAGTGCCAGAACCCCTTGCCGGAGAGGTCAGATTTCGACGGGCAGAGGCCGGTCCAGCCAGACCCCCTCGCGGGTGATCCGCGTTGCATGGGCGATCATCTCGACCCCCCGGGCGGAAGCCTCCGCGGCGGCGGCGGCATAGGCGGGGTCGATGTCGGCCGCGAGCCGCACCCGCCCGCAATCGGTGCGCTGAACGAGATAGAGCATCACCGCCCGGTGACCCGCCTCGGCCACCGCGGCAAGCTCGCCAAGATGTTTCGCCCCGCGCGCCGTCACGCAGTCGGGAAACTCGGCCCAGTCGTCCTCGCGCAGAAGATGGACGTTCTTCACCTCGACATAGGCATCCGCCATCCCTTTCCCCCGGGCGAGAAAGTCGACCCGGCTGCGCGTGCCGTAGGCGACCTCCGGACGGACCCTGTCATAGTCCGCAAGTGCGGGCACCGCGCAGGCCGCGAGCGCTTCGGCGTCCACCCGGTTCGGCACGCTCGTGTCGATGCCCGCCATGTGCCCGCCGGGAAGCTCGGCGAGCCGCCAGCCGAACTTCAGCTTTCTCTTCGGGTCGTCGTTGGGTTCGAGCCAGATCCGAAGGCCCGGCTCCTTCAGCCCCAGCATCGCGCCGGGGTTGGGGCAATGCGCCGTGACCTCGCGCCCGTCCTCGAGCCGCACGTCCGCGAGAAACCGGTTGTAGCGCCGGATCAGCCGGCCGGGGACAAGGGGGGTTTGAAAGCGCACGCGGCGCGACCTATACCGGCTGCCGGAGCGCGACAAGGAGCCGCCATGCCCAACCCCACCGCCGCGATGCTCGTGATCGGCGACGAGATCCTCTCGGGGCGCACGCGGGATGCCAACATGCATCACCTCGCGGGGCGGTTGACCGAAACCGGCATCGACCTCCGCGAAGCCCGCGTCGTCTCCGACGACCGGGGCGCCATCGTCGGGGCCGTCCGGTCCCTCGCCCCGGCCCATGACCACTTCTTCACCTCCGGCGGCATCGGGCCGACCCATGACGACATCACCGCCGACTGCGTCGCCGAGGCGATGGGCGCCGCGATCGGTGTCCGCGATGATGCGCGGGCGCTGCTCGAAGCCCATTACGCCCGCCAGGGCAGCGAGCTCAACGAAGCGCGGCTCCGCATGGCGCGCATTCCCGACGGGGCCGTTCTGATCGACAATCCGGTCTCGGCGGCCCCCGGCTTCTCGCTCGGCAACGTGCATGTCATGGCGGGGGTGCCGGCGATCTTCGAGGCGATGCTCGCAAGCCTCCTGCCCCGGCTCACCGGGGGCCGGCCGCTCCTGTCCGAAACCCTGCGCGTGGAACTTCCCGAAGGCGAGATCGCGGGGCCGCTCGGCGCCCTCGTCACGGCGCATGGCGACGTCAGCTTCGGCTCATACCCCTTCATCCAGGAAGGCCGGTTCGGCGTGAACCTCGTGGTGCGGGGCGCCGACCCCGAGGCGGTCGGGGCCGCGATGACAGCGCTGCGCGAGACCTTCGGGAGCGCTGCCGGGTGACGCTGCCCGGGGCGGAGGAGGTGCTCGCCGCCCTCGAGGCGACATGGCCCGCCGCCGAGGTGCACGATAGAGGCCCGGTCCGGCTGCGGCGCGGCGAAGGCGGCGGCAAGCGGGTCTCGGCGGCCAGTGTCGAAGCCGAATTCGACGACCACGCTATCGCCCGGGCCGAGGCCGCGATGGCCGACATGGGCCAGCCGCCCCTCTTCATGCTCAGGCCCCACGAGACCGTGCTCGACGATCTCCTCGCGGCGCGTGGCTACGGACTCGTCGACCCGGTCACTCTCTACGCGCGTCCCGCAGGTCCGGGTCCGCTGCCCCCCGAGGCGGAGGGGTGGAGCGACGGCCTCTGCGCGCTCTGGGTCGCGGGCGGCATCGGCCCAGAGCGCCGCGCGGTGATGGAGCGTGCACCGGGGCCGAAAGCGTTCCTCGTCCTGCCCGGCCCGGATGCCCCCGACGCGGCCGTCTTCGTCGCGTGCGGAGGTCAGGGCGCGATGCTCCACGCCCTCCACGTCGCCCCCTCCGCGCGGCGCCGGGGCCACGGGCGGGCGCTGACCGAGGGGGCTGTCCACTGGGCGGCGGCGAAAGGCGCGCCGTGGATCGCGCTCGCGGTCACCGACGCCAATACCCCCGCGCGCGCCCTCTACGCTTCCCTCGGCTTCGAACCTGTGGGACGCTATTGGTACCGGGCCTCGAGGGGATGAGGATGGCGCCACGCCATGAAACGGGGCGGCTCGCCGCCGGCATTGTAGCGATCGCCGTCTGGCTGGCGGGCGCGCCGGCAGGGGCCGTGACGCTCGACCTGCCCGCCGCCGCGACACTCGCGGGCGAGGACGTCCGCGCGGGCGACCGCCTCCTCGTGCCCGTCGGCCCGCGCACGGGCTCAGGCGGGCCGGGTCTCGTCGCGGAAGGCCGTGTGACCCGGCGCGCCTGGAGGTTGCCGGGCGCGGGCCTCACGCCGTTCCAGCTCGTCGCGCCGTTGCGCGATCAGCTCGTCGCCCTGGGGTTCGAGCCCCGTTACGAATGCCGCGACCGCGAGTGCGGAGGCTTCGACTTCCGCCTCGCGCTCGACCTGCTGCCCGCCCCTGCGATGCATGTCGACCTCGGCGATTTCCGCTATTTCGCGGCGGAGCGTGACGGACCGGAAGGGGCCGAGGTGGTTTCCGTGGTCACCTCCCGCTCGGGCGGTGCGGGGCATGTCCATGTCACCCTCGTCACCTCTCCCGGGGCCGCCGAAGGCGCCGGCCTCGCTCTGGCGGACCCCGCACCGGCTCGGACGCCGGCACCGGCGGCGGGCGACCTCGCCGGCCTGCTGGAGACGGAGGGGCACGCAGCACTCGAGGGCCTCGCCTTCCGGCCGGGCTCGTCCGCGCTCGGCGAAGGGCCGTTCGCCGCGCTTTCCGACCTCGCCGGGTGGCTTCTGGACGATCCGGCCCGCGCGGTCGTTCTGGTCGGTCATTCCGACAATGTCGGTGGTCTCGAGGACAACATGCGGCTCTCCGAGCGCCGCGCCGAAGCGGTTGCCGAGGCGCTCGTGCGCGACCACGGGGTGCCGGCGGACCGCCTGTCGGCCCGTGGTGTCGGCTACCTCGCCCCCATCGCCCCCAACGCCACACCCGAAGGCCGCCGCCTCAACCGGCGGGTCGAGGCGGTGGTGGTTTCGCCCTGACAGGGGGCGTGATAGCGCCCCGGCCATGACGGAACATTCCGGTTCGGCCAAGGGCACCGCCCTCATCATCCTCGCGGCGGTCGCCTTCGGAACCGTGCCGTTCTTCGCGCGCGGCCTCATCGAGGGGGGCATGAGCCCGGTCGCCGTCGCCTTCTGGCGCTTCGCGCTCTCGGGGCTGGTCCTCGCCCCGCTTCTCTGGCCGGTCCGCCAAGAGCGCGGGGCGATCTTCTGGGCGCTCTCGGCGGGCCTCGCCCTCGGGTTGGGCTGGATCGGCTACGCCACCGCGCTCGAGACCCTGCCGGTGGCGACGGCGGGCGTGCTCTACATGACCTACCCGCTCTTCACGGCGCTTCTCGGCTGGCTCTGGTTCGGCTTCGCGCCGACCGCGCGCACCCTTTTCGCCGCCGGCCTCGTACTGGTCGCCGCACTGGTGTCGTCTTCGACGGGCCCGGTCTCGCAAGACGACCTGCCGGCGATGCTCGTTGCCCTCACAGCACCCCTCGGCTTCGCCTACGGCATCGCCGTGCTCACGATGAAACTCGCCGCCCTGCCGGTGCTGCCGCGCATGGCGAGCGTGCAGCTCGGCGCGACCCTCGGTCTCCTGCCGCTTTTGCTGGCCACCGGCGGCAGCGCCGCCGCGGTTCTGCCCGCCACCGCCGACGGCTGGTGGCTCATCGCGGGTGCGGCGATCGTCACGGCCCTCCTGCCGCAACTTGCATACACGATCTACGCACCCCGCATCGGCGCCACCCGCACCGCGGTCGCCGGCAGCGCGGAGCTTCCGACGATGTTCCTCGTCGGCTGGCTGGCGTTCTCCGAACCGCTCGGCCCCGGCCAGTGGCTCGCCTGCGCACTCATTGTAATGGCAATCTTCCTCGCACCCGCACGCCCGACCCGGGGCGGTGACCCGGGCGAAAAAATAGGGCGCCCGAAGGCGCCCTGAGGTGGCAACATGCTGAGGGAAAACCGTTCACTCCGCGACACGAACCGCGGTCACCAGTTGTCCGGTCCCTTGTCGGCGAAGGAATGGACCAGGAAGTCGATGAACGCCCGAACCTTCGGCTGCGTGAACCGGCCGGGGGGGTAGACGGCGTAGATGCCCTGGGTTTCGCTCGGCAGCTCCGGAATGGCCTCCTGAACAAGCCCGCGCTCCATCGCGTCGCCGTAGAGAAAGCTCGGCAGGTAAGCGATCCCGAGGCCTGCGATGGCGGCGTTCAGAAGGCTCTGGCCGTCGTTCACCGTCAGCCAGCCGGCGGTGCGCACCTGGCGCTTCTCGCCCGAAGGGGCCGTGATCTTCCAGACGTTGCCCGAGGACTGGTTCGAGTAATGCAGGAGCTTGTGCTCGTTCAGGTCGTCGATCTTCGCGGGCCGGCCGTATTTCTCGTAATAGGCCGGGCTCGCGATCATCCGCTTCGTCGTCTCGCAGAGCTTGCGGGCGCGCAGCGTCGAGTCCTCGAGTTCCCCGATCCGGATCGCCATGTCGAAGCCTTCCGAGATCAGCTCGACGTAGCGGTTGTTCAGCACCATGTTCACGGTGATGTCGGGAAATTCCTGGAGGAACTCGCCGAGCACCGGAGAGAGGTGGTTCACACCGAAATCGGTGGCCACGGAGATGCGCAGCAGTCCCGAAGGGGCCGACTGCATCGACGTGACGAGCGCATCCGCCTCGCCGGCGTCGTTCAGCACGCGCCGTGCCCGGTCGTAGTAGGCAAGGCCGATTTCGGTTGGGCTCACCCGCCGCGTCGTCCGGTTCAGAAGCCGCGCGCCGAGGCGGGCTTCGAGCGAGGAGACGTGTTTCGAGACGGCGGATTTCGAGATCCCCATCTTCTTGGCAGCATCGGTAAACCCGCCCTGATCGACGACGGTCGCGAACGCTTCCATTTCGGTCAGACGGTCCATCTTGTCTTTCAACCCTTCAACGAGGCCGCCCCCCAGCGGTCGTTTCCGGTATCGAGGTCAATCAAGGCGAGAATTGGGTATCGGCCCGACAATATCGGGGTTTCTTGCGGATCGTGTTTTCCGCAGAAACAGGGCCGGATCCGAATGATCGAAATCCTTCGGCAAATCGCATCAGGATAGCCTCGGCGGTTGCTCGCCTAGAGCTTCGCGGCCAGCCGCGCGCCCTGGTCGATGGCGCGCTTGGCGTCGAGTTCGGCGGCCACGTCGGCCCCGCCGATGACATGGGGGCGACGGCCTGCGGCGATGAGCGCGTCGGCGAGACCGCGCAGCGGCACCTGACCCGCACAAAGCACGATCGTATCGGCCGGAACCACCTCGGGCCCGTCCCGGCCGGTCACATGAAGGCCGTCGGCATCGGCCTTGTCGTAGGTGACACCGCCCTGCATCCGCACGCCCGCCCGATGAAGCGACAGACGGTGGATCCAGCCCGTCGTCCTGCCGAGGCCCCGCCCGGGCTTTGTCGCCTTGCGCTGGAAGAGCGTGATGTCGCGCACCGACCTCGGAGCCTCGCCGCCACCCTCGGCAAGCCCCCCGGGGGCGAGGGCGGGGTCGGTGATGCCCCATTGCGCCAGCCAGGCTTCGCGGTCGAGTGTCGCGCTTTCGCCGGAATGGGCGAGAAACTCGGCGACGTCGAAGCCGATGCCCCCGGCACCTACGATCGCCACCCGGCCGCCGACCGGCGCGTTTCCGGCCAGGACGTCGGCGTAGGAGACCACGTTGGCGCCCGGATCGCTCGGAATCGCGGGGTCGCGCGGGGCGACGCCGGTGGCGATGACGATCTCGTCGAACTCATGCAGCATCCCGACCTCGGCGCGGGTGCCGAGGCGCAACTCGACGCCGGCACGCCGGGCACGCCGCTCGAACCAGGCCACGAGCCCGTCGAATTCCTCCTTGCCGGGAATGCGTCTGGCCATGTTGAGCTGTCCGCCCACCGTGTCCGCCGCCTCGAAGAGCGTCACCGCATGACCGCGCTCGGCGGCGATTGTCGCGGCCATCAGGCCAGCCGGCCCGGCCCCCACCACGGCCACGGTTTTCGGCGCTCGGGTGCGGGTGTAGCGCAGTTCCGTCTCGTGGGCCGCGCGCGGATTGACGAGGCACGAGGCCACCTTGCCCTCGAACGTGTGGTCGAGACAGGCCTGGTTGCAGGCGATGCAGGGCGCGATCTCGTCGGCCCGCCCGCTCCGTGCCTTTTCCACGAACTCGGGGTCGGCGAGAAACGGACGCGCCATCGAGACGAGGTCGGCCGCGCCCTCGGCGAGGATCGCCTCCGCGACCTCGGGCGCGTTGATCCGGTTCGAGGCGATCACCGGCAGGCCGACCTCGGGGCGGAGCTTCGCGGTCACCCAGGCGAAGGCGGCGCGCGGCACGCTGGTCGCGATCGTGGGAATGCGCGCCTCGTGCCAGCCGATCCCGGTGTTGAGAAGACTGGCCCCCGCCGCTTCCACGGCCTGCGCAAGCTCTACCACCTCGGCCCAGGTCGAGCCTCCCGGCACGAGGTCCAGAAGCGAGATGCGGTAGATCACGATGAAGTTCGGCCCCACGGTCTCGCGCACCCGGCGCACGACCTCCACCGGCAGGCGCATCCGGTTCTCGTAGGCCCCTCCCCACGCGTCATCCCGGTGGTTCGTGTGCCGGGCGAGGAACTGGTTCAGAAGGTAGCCCTCCGACCCCATGATCTCGACCCCGTCATAGCCCGCCGCCTGGGCGCGGCGCGCCGCCCGGGCGAAGTCCTCGATCTGCTTTTCCACGCCCGCGGCGTCGAGCGCGCGCGGCGTGTAGGGCGCGATCGGCGCCTTGATCGCCGAGGGCGCGACCGCCAGCTTGGAATAGGCGTAGCGGCCGGCATGAAGAAGCTGCAGGGCGATCTTTCCGCCCGCGGCATGGACCCTGTTCGTCACCACCCGGTGCCCCGCGATCTCGGCGTCGTCCCAGAGGCCCGAGGCCCCATCGTAGACGGCTCCCTCGGGGTTCGGCGCGACGCCGCCCGTGACGATCAGCCCGACCCCGCCCCGCGCCCGCTCCGCGTAGTATTCGGCGAGCCGCTCCCAGTCACCGGTCTCCTCGAGGCCGGTATGCATCGACCCCATGATCACCCGATTGGGCAGGATCACGTGGCCAAGGTCGAGCGGAAGAAAGAGATGCGGATAGGCACTCATCATTCTTACCGTGATGCACTGCGCGGGAATGTCACCTGCGACGCTACGTCAACCGAAGGTTCATCGGGTCAGCCTTCCGCGCAATGACGCCGGAACGCGCGCTTCAGAAGATCGAGTTCCGCGCGCAGGAGATCCACCTCGGCGCGGATGTCGTCGCCGAGGGTCTCGCCCAGCGACACCATGAAACTGTCGAGCGCGAGGCCCGTGGCGCGGTCGACCAGCGTGAAGGTCTGCACCCCGTCGGCCAGCGAGCCGGCCGGAACCGGTACGCTCACTGCCCAGGAGGTCTCCGAACGCGCCGTCACATCCGCCGCCCCGACCGGCAGGTCGCGGTGGCAGAGATCGACCTCTGGCGTGCCGTCGCCGGGGCCGACCCGGGTCAGGAGGCCCTGCCAGACCCCGTCGCGGATCGCCGTGCGCTGAAGCCGGAGGCTGGCAAGGCCGACGTCCTTCACAGCGCCGCCCTCGGCCGGCGGGTCAGCGTGATGTCGCGCACCCTGATCTCGTTGAAGGACGGCCGTTCGAAGATGAGGTCGAGCCAGGCCCGCTCGACCCGCCGCTCGTTCATCTGGCTATAGGCGAGGTCGAACTCCACCGCCCGCTCGCCGTTGCCCGGCGGAACCTCGCGGACCACCTGCTCCGTGTTCGGCCCGTGGCGCACGTTGAGGCGCGCGAAAAGCTCGAGCGGCCGCTCGGTCGTCACCCGGGTCTCGAGCCGGACGATGTGGTTCTTCGTCAGCCCGTCCACCGCCCCGGGCGGCAATTCGACCACGAGCGAAAGATAGGAGCCGTCGAAGGCGAAGACGTCGAGGCGCGCGCCGTAGGGCGCGAGGTCCTCCTCGTGGGTATTGCGGATCTGGCGCAGCGTGATCTCCGACCAGTCGCAGTCGTGAAACAGGGTCGTCTCCGACCCGAGGCGGGTGCTCGACGAGACCGCGACCGCGCCGAGGGGCCGCACCGGGCCCGACCAGAGCTCGGGCCGCCAGGCCCAGTCCGTGTGCAGCGGCCTCTTGATGCCCGCGGCCCCCACCATCGGCAGCGCGAGCCGCTCGTCGGCGACGTGGATCAGCCGGTCGACCCGCTGCTGAAGCGCGCGGGCGCGGGAGCGGACGCGTTTTAGCGTCTCGGGGTCCTCGGTACCGGCACGGTCGGCCAGGCGCGACCAGCGGCGAAGCGTCCTCCGCTCCACCCAGCCCTGCATCCGTGCCGCCACGTTCACGCCCATCGCGCACCTTCTTCCGCACCTTTCCGGGAGCCTCTGCGGAGTATGGCGGACAAACCTTTCATCGAGGCAAACCCGAGGGGTTTTCCCGCCGAAGCCGGTCGGTCAGCGCGGTCAGCGTCCGCAGCCCGTCCCCGGGTTCGAGCGGCCGCGCCTCGAAACCGATCACGGTCGCGGTCACGAGATGTCCGTTGAGGTCGAGAAGGGCCCGCCAGTAATCGTCGGCGACCCCTGCGGGCCGGTCGCGCGACAGGTCGCGCGCCCGCACGAAGACGAGCCCGCCCCCGGCGCGGGTCTCGAGCACCTCGACGCTTTCGGCGCGGCCGTCCGCCGAAAGCGCGGCGCGGCCCTCCTCGCTGGAAAAGAACCTCTGAATCTGACGTTCCGACGCCGCCGAGAAGACCGCCCCGCCGCCCGCGGGCGACACCAAGACGGTGAGCACCCCCGGGTCATCGGGCACCGCCCGGTTTCTGCCGCCCGACAGCGACGCGCAGCTTCCAAGGAGGACGAACGCCGCCGACCCGGTCTCGCGCACCGCACCGGGGTCGATGCAATAGCCGGGCGGCCCGGCAACGACGACCCCGGTGGCGACCCGCACGCTTTCGGGTGCCAGCCGGGCCACATCGACCGGG
>Ga0008833_1000770_pt1 | contig 22445 bp, 6 predicted proteins | sample HotLakConsoUCCLE_FD_62216 | JGI IMG/M metagenome (GOLD analysis project Ga0008833, IMG submission 62216) | Hypersaline microbial mat communities from Hot Lake, Washington, USA - Hot Lake Consortium UCC-LE | ecosystem: Environmental > Aquatic > Non-marine Saline and Alkaline > Hypersaline >... | reverse complement strand
CCACCGCGGTGGATGCCTACAACCCCGATCACATCGTGGCGCTGACCCAGTCCGAGATCGACGGCATAAGCGCATCCATCAAGATCTGGACGCCGGACGAACTGATCTACGGCTTCGGGGTCGGCCTGTTGCAGCCCGTGACCGACACCCAGACCGCGAACGAGGAGCCCAACATCATCGCCGGGTCGCTGTCGCTCGACGTGCATGGCAGCATCGGCTTGACCGAGGGGCAGGAACTGATCGACCTGGACCAGGAGCTTACGGGCGATCAGCGGATCCTCCTCGCCGCGGCAGAGCGGCGCGACATCAGCTTCCTGACCACCGACCGGCTGTCGGCACGGGTGAATTTCGACGTTGCCGGCAACCGTCTTGAGAAGGCGGCCCAGGTCGGCCCGGACTGGCGCACGATCTTCAAGGCGGGCGACAAGCTCCAGGTCGAGGGCACGACGGAGAACGCCACCGAGGGCAGGCTCTACACCGTCGAAAGCGTGACGGCCCACAGCCTCGTCTTCACCGGTGACGGGGCCCGGACGGTCGAAGTGACCGAGTTCCTTCAGGACATCCACCTGGCGGCGGTCTCGCTCAACCCGCTGGGCGACGAGGTGAACGTCCTGGTGGACGTGAACGGCTCCGCCGGCACGATCACCCGCAAGGACGGGGGCGATTTCGGCGCCACCTTCGCGGTTGGCGACCGGATCGTGGTGGCCAATGTCAGCCCCGCCGCGCCCGGCTTCGAGGAAGGCGCCCGCCGCCCCTCGACCAATGTGAACTCGGCCAACACGGCCTATACCGTCACCGCCATCTCGGGGGCCACGATCACGCTGTCGGGGCCGCTGAGCGACGAGGCCGACATCGCGCTCAACCTGCGCGCGCCGGAGGATGTCGCCTGGGTGCAGGTGCGCCTTCAGGACGATCTCAACGTCACCGTGACCGGCGCGATAGAGACGCTGGCGGGCGGCGATACCTTCTTGGGATCCGAGCAGGATCTGCGGCTGGTGCGCGTGGACGCCGGAGAGGCGGTGCGCGTCAAGACCGCCGGCAACATCGCGTCGCTGCGCGGCGACAGTGCCGAGGCCATCCTCGCCAACGACTCGCTGATCCTCGAATCCGGCAGCGGTGCCATCGGCAGCGCCGCGCTGCGCATCTGGTATGACCTGGCCTCGTCCGAGGCAGACGTCACCGCGCGCGCATCGAAGGATATCTGGATCGGCGAAACGGCGGGCGACATGCGCGTGGGCACGGTCTATTCGCGCTCCGGCGCGGCCGATCTGCGCGCGCGGGCGGGCGATATCGTCGACGCGATCAACGCCAGCTATGTCAATATCGAGGCCGGCGACATCCGGCTCCGGGCCGCGGGCGATATCGGCAGCGGCGCCAATCCCTTCGACATCGAGGCGCGCGACGGAGACAACGGGGTGGTCACGCTCTTCGCGGGGCAGGACATCACGGTGATCGAGGCCAATGGCAGCATGGCCATCCGCCAGGTCAGCGCCGGCGGCGACGTGGCCCTCACCGCCGCCGTCTCGATCCTGGACGCGGTGGACCTTGCGAACCCGGCCGACTTCTACAGCGAAGCGGAGCCGAGCCCGGCCGCCAGCCTTCCGGCGACCGACATCTCGGGCGACTCGATCACCCTCACCGCGCTGTTGGGCTTCATCGGCGAGGCGGGCAACGATCTCGATATCGACATGTCCCGATCCGCGCCCGGCCTGCTGCGCACTTCGAGCTTCAACAACACCTACCTGATCGAAACCGCGGGCGACATCCGTCTGGACCAGGTCAGCGCCCGACCCCCGATCGCGCAGCGCTCGGACATCGCGCTGACCGATGCGCTGGCCGAGGGCGACAGGCTCACCGTCACCATCGACGGTGCCGACCTGGCGCTGACGGTCGCGGCGGGCGAAACCCCCGAAACGCTGGCCGCACGGCTGGCGGCGGCGATCACCGGCTCCGACCTGCTGGGCAATGTCGTGCGCGCGCAGTCAACCGGCAGGACGGTCTCGCTCGAGGCGCTCGCCCCCGGCGTGGCCTTCACCGCGGCGCTCGCGGTCAACGGGGCCGCACCGGGCGGCAAGGCGACGCTCGCCCAGGCCAAGGCGGCCGAGGACGGGCGCACCGCCTTCATCACCGCGATCGCCGGTTCCATCCTGAACGCCGCACCGGCGGGCCAGCCCAACATCAAGGGCGGCGGCGCGTTCCTCGTGGCGCAGAAGGATATCGGTCGCGTCGACACTCCGATCCTCAGCCAGATCAGCCGCGTGCAGGGCGAGTCGACCACCGGCGACACCTACCTGACCAATCTCGGCCCGCTGGAGGTGACCTCGATCACCGGAGGCGAGATCGGGATGAAGGCGGACGACCGGATCGACGTCGTCTCCTCCTCGCCGATCCGCTTCACGAAGAATGTCGAGGCCGGCGGCGACATCACCTACCGCGCGACCGAGACCCGCCCCGAGGATTACGACACGATCACCGTGGCCTCGGGCGTGTCGATCACCTCGACCGGCGGCAGCATCACCTTCGAGGCGGGCGACGATTTCGTCGTCGAGGCCGGGGCCAGCGTGACGGCAAAGACGGACCTGCACATCGTCACCGATTTCGACGATGCCGACCTGCAAGGCGGCGACGTGACCATCGCGGGCTCCATGAAGGCAGAGGACGGCGAAGTCCGGATCGAGACCTCGGCGCTGCAGGCCGATGCGCTGGCCGTCAGCGGCACCATCGACGCGGGAACCGACGTGGTGGTGCTGACCGGCGCGGGCGACGACAGCCTGAGCGTGACCGGCCAGGTGCGCACCGGCAGTGGCGACATCGTGCTGGATTTCGGCACCGACCGCGACGATCTGGACACGCTTTCGCTGTCAGCCACGGGCCTGCTGGACGCGGCGCGCGACGTGTTCGTGTTCAAGCTGCCCGGGGCCGATCACCTCGCACCCGAGGCGGGCGAGGTCGCGCTTGCCCCCGGTGCGATCGTCCGGGTCGAGCGCGTGCTGACCGATGAGGACGAGGACGCCGCCGAACCCGGCCGCAGCGTGCGGTTCGTCTCCTGGCAGGGCGATCCGGGAACGCTGGTGGACCTGTCCACCGAGACTTTCGACAATAGCGCGTTCTGGGCGCCCGTGGCGGACTTCCCGGCCCGCGACGGCGCCATGTCGGTCATCATGGCCGATAGCGCTAGGATTGCCGCGGATCGCGACCTGCTGGTCTGGACCGGTTCGGGCGATGACAGTCTTTCGGGCGCGCTCGACCTCACGGCGGGGCGGGATTTGACAGTCAGGACGGGCGCGGGCACCGACAGCGTGTCCAGTACCAGGCTGCTCACCGCGAAGACGGGCACCATCGCTATCGACTTGGAAGATGGCGCAAGGTCTGGCCTACCTTCGTTGCTGGAACCGCAAATGCTCACCCTGACCGGGGGGCGCCTCGTGGCTGGCACCGATATCCGTGTGTCCGGCACCGGCGCATCGCCCGTGGCGATCCGCTCCGACGGCCCGCTTTCGGCAGGGCGTGACATCGTTTTCACCACCGCGCGCGGCGCCGACGTCTTCACCTTTGAAGGGGATCTGACGGCGGCGCGCAACATCGTGGTGCTGGCGGCATCCGGCGCCGACCGGATCACGCTGGACGCGGACATGACGGCCACCGCCGGCACGATCCGGGTCGATTTCGGCGATGACCGCGACACGCTGGACCGGATGAGCGTGAATGGCGCCATGACGGCGGGAACGGACATCCTGTTCCACAAGCTGCCCCAGGCCGACGCGATCATCGAATCCGAAGAGGGCGAGCTTCGCCTTTCCGAGGGCGACGTGGTGCGGGTGGACCTGTCCGCAAGGCCCGAATTCTACCGCTTCCTCGGGCGGGACGGCACGGTTCTCGACCTGTCGCGCCTCAACCTCGCCAATACTCTTCTGTGGAGCGAGGAGGTCGTCTATCGCGACAATACAGGCCGGCTGGAGATCGCGACGACATTCGCAAGCCCCCTCGATGCGGGCCGCGATATCGAGATCCGCAGCGGCGGCGGCGACGACACGGTGACGCTGGGCGGTGCGGTCCGCGCGACGCGCGACGTGGCGATGCTGCTTCAGGGCGGTCTCGATTCCGTCGCCGCGACGGCGCAGATCACCGCAACCGAAGGCACGATCTATATCGACCTGGACGAGGGCATCGTTCCGGAAGACCCCGAAAAGGGCCAGCGCGTGGCCCAGGCCGTGACCGTCGGGCAGGCCGGGCTGTCCGCCGGGACCGACGTGATCATTCTCGCCACGGGCACCGCGCCCCTCGCCGTGTTGGTGGAGGACGAGATCACCGCCGGGCGCGACTTGGCCATCCGCACGGGGGACGGCGCGGACAACATGGTGTTCGATGCCGAAGTGACCGCCGGGCGCAGCGTCTTCCTGATCGGCAATGGCGGCAGCGACAAGCTGACATTCACCACCGATCTGACCGCCACCGCCGGCGACATCACCATCCGGCTGGGCGAGGGCGACACGACCCGCGCGCAAGGCTTCGAGATCCTGCGCGGCGACATGACGGCGGGCGGCGCCATCTCGCTGACGTCCACCGGCAGCACAGCGACCAACGTCAGCCTGGACGGGCTGATCGACGCGGGCGGCACGCTGAGCGTGAGCACCGGCTCGGGCGATGACAGTTTCGCGCTCACCGGGACGGCCACCGCCGGAGAGGCGCTGTCCATCGCGCTGGGCGCGGGCGCCGACCGGATCACCATCGACAAGGCCATCGAAAGCACCCGCGCCTCCGTGACGATCGACCTCGGGACCGGGCCCACCCTGTCCGATATCGACCGCATCCTCGGCCGCGTGCCGGGCCGCGACCTGCTGACCCTGGGCGCGGGCATCACCGCGGCGAGCTTCGTGCGCCTCTCCCAGGGCGGCACCAACGGGACGACCTTCGACATCGCCGGCCCGATCGTGGCGGGCACCGACATCATCATCGTCACCGGCGGCGGGGACGACCTGCTGACCCTGCGCGACGCGCTGAGTGCGGGCGGGCGCATCGAGATCGACACCGGCGCGGGCCGTGACGAGCTGCGCCTTGAACGCGCCGTGCATGCGCAAACCGGCGCGGTGCGCCTCGACCTGGGCGCGGCGACAGCGGGTGTCAGCCTGCTCGACCTGGCAGAGACGGTCCGGGCGGGCACCGACTTCATCGTCACCGCCAGCGGCGCGGGCGACGTTCTGGCGCGCATCTCCAAGGCCGTCACCGCGGGCGGTGCCGCGCGCATCGCCACCGGAGCGGGCGACGACGAGATCGTGATCGACGCCGCCGTCACCGCCTCCGGCAGTGCCAGTGTCGAAACCGGCGCGGGCGCCGACCGCATCGCCATCTCGGCCACCGGCGCGCTTGAAAGCACCGGCGCCGATGTCTCGATCGACCTGGGCGCCGCGGACGCGGTGCTGGATACGGTGGAACTCGCCGGGGCGCTTGTCGCCGCCCGCGCGCTCAGCCTGCGCAACACCGGCGCGGGCGCCACGCGGCTTGCGGTCACTGCCGGGCGGCTGGTCGCGGGCGAACAGGGCATCGGGATCACGCTGGGCACCGGCGCCGACGGGCTCGTGTTCGACCGGGCCGAACTGCGCAGCGGCGGCAACATCGCCATCGCCACGGATGCAGGGGCCGACACGGTCAGCCTGCGCGACGCCACCGTCGCCGCCACCGCCCGCCTGACCCTAGATACCGCGGCGGCGGCCGATACCGTGGAGGTTCTGCGCAGCGACCTGCGGGCCGCCCAGACGCTCATCGCGCTGGGGGAGGGCGCGGATGTGCTGCTGATGCGCGATCTCGCGCGTTTCGCCGGCGCGTCCACCGTCACGGGCGGCGCGGGCGATGACCGGCTCAGCTTCGAGCGGATGCCCGGCCAGGGCGCGGGCGACAGCCTGCTGGTCGATGGCGGGCAGGGCAGCGACGAGGCCACGGTGCAGACTCACGGCTCGCAGGGCGTGGCGCCCGGCGCCGTCGATTACCGGATCGAACTGCGCGACAGCGGCACGGCCGGCGATGACCGCCTGTTCTTCCTCGGCACCGCGCAGGACGATGTCGTGCTGTCGCGGATGGGCAGCCTCGCGCTGCTGCACGGCGCGGCGGAGGCGCTCGCCGCCGGCGAGGCCGCGGTCAGCGCGGAACGGGTGCTTTTCGACGCCAACCAGAACGCCGGGGCGGTGATCCTGACCCGGGCGGGCGACGATGTGCTGCGCCTCGACGATACCACCACCGTCACGGCGGTGGATACGGGCGAGGGGGCCGACGACATCGTGATCGGCCAGCTTTACGCGACGCGCCCCGCCTACGGCTCGGGCGACGCCTTCGGCGGGGGCGCGCCTTCGGGCATCGAGACCACCGCGGCGGCCGGCCGCTGGCTGTCCAACGGGGTGGGCCACGCCACGCTGATCCATGCCGGCGACGGCGCGGACCGGATCGAGGTCAACGCCAACAGTGCGAAACTGCGGCTCGAAGGTGCGGCGGGCGACGACACCTTCCTGCTGCGCGCCTTCCGGTCCGAGGCCGGGCCCCGGATCAATGCCGAGTTGGAAATCGCCGGCGGCGCCGGGCTCGACCGGGTGCTGGCCGAGGGCTCCGACGGGGCGGAAACCTTCCGGATCGAGGCCACGGCGCTCACCGGAGCAGGCCGGAGCATCCGCCTTTCGGGCGCCGAGGAGCGCATCGCGCTCGACGCGCGCGGCGGCGACGATTCCATCGCCATCGAGTCGGTCGCCGCGGGCGTCCTGCTGGATGTTCATGGCGGTGCCGGAAGCGATGCGGTCACCGTGGCGGGCGGCGTGCCCGCGGGCGTGATCGGCGCGGGCGGGGCCGGCGGCGAAACCGGCGGTTTCGGCTTCGGCGCGCCCGGCGGACAGTCCGGGCAGGTCTCGCGGGTGGAACGCGACATACTGGGCTGGTTCGCGGCCGAGGCGGGCGCGGCCCGAATGGGCGCCACCGCGCTTTCCGCCGATCCGCAAGCCGCGTCGCAGGGCGCGCGGGTGCTCACCGCCATTGCCGGGCTGGTCCGGGTGCATGGCGGGGCGGGCCTTTCCGATCCGCTGCGCGCGGTCATCGTCGATGCGGGCGACGCGCCCGGCGGCACCGGGGCGGCCCGGCCGCTCGCGGTGGATGCGCAGGGCGTGGACAGCCTGACGGTTCGTGCCGATGCCGCGCGCAGCGCGCTGTCCGGGCAGATCGATCTCGACGGGGCATATCAGCGCATCTCGGGCCTGGGCCTGGCCTCCGGCACGCTCGACGCGGGGGGGCTTTCCCTCCAGGGCGGCCTGCGGGCAACGGGGCTTGAACTGACCGAGCTTCTGCTGGGCGCGGGCGACGACCGCCTCGAGGTGGCGCGGCTGGCGCAGCTTTCGGACGGGCAGGGCGCCGTGACCGCGGTGCATGGCGGCGCGGGCAACGACACGTTGCAGTCCGGCACGGTCGATGCGGGCGCCGGGCTGGTGCTCTTCGGCGATACCGAGGTGGGCGGCGCCTTCTATGCCGACCTCCAGGCGGTGGAGGCCGCGGCCGACAACCCGTTCGGCGCCCCGCGGACCGAGCAGGCACCCGGCAATGACCTCATCACGCTGACCGGCCAGGGCGGCGGCCTCGTCTTCGCGGATGGTGGCGGCGGTGCCGACACGCTGCGCGCGGGCGGCACCGGCGCGGTGCTGCTGGGCGGGGCGGGCGACGACCTGATCGAAGGCGGCGCGGGCGACGACCTGCTGATCGGTGACGGCATGTTGCGGCTCGATCGCGCGACGGTGACGCTGCGCCTGGCGGCGGGCGCGGGCGCCGGGGCGGACACGCTGCGCGGCGGCGCGGGCGATGACCGGCTCTGGGGCGATCATGCGGTGAGTGCCGCGCCGGTCGCGGCCTGGCGCGCCGACGCGGCGCGGGGCCTCGTGCTCGCCTCCGGCGCGGGCGGCGGCGCGGACCTGCTGGAGGCCGGCGAAGGGCGCGACCTGCTGGTCGGCGGCGGCGGGGCGGACCGCCTGCTGGCCGAAAGCGGCACCGGGGCCGACATCCTGATCGGCGATGGCGCGCAGCTGTCGCGAGACGCGCAGGGCATCGTGAACGTCATCGAAAGCCTGGCCCTGGCATCCGGCGCTGCCGACACCATCCTTGGCGGCAGCGGCGGCGCCACCGTTCTGGGCGGCGAAGGCGGCGACGACATCCGCGTGGCGGGCGACGTCGCCATCGTCGCGGGCGATCACGCAAGGCTCGACTTCACCGGCGGCGCGCTGTCGGCGGTGCGGTCGCTGGCGCTGGCCGGCGCGGGGAACGACACGATCCGCACCGCGGCGGGCGACGACCTGCTGATCGGGGGCGGCGGTGCGGACCGCATCGCCTCGACCGGGGGCGGCAACATCCTCGCGGGCGATCATGTCGAGGTCACCGGCCTGACCGGGGCGGTCGCGCTGCCGGTCGAGGGCGGCGCGGTCCGGGTGCAGTCGCTGCATGGCGGCGCGGCGCTCGGCGGTGCGGACCTGGTCGAGGGCGGCACCGGCCGAGACCTGCTGATCGGCGGGCAGGGCGACGACACGCTGCTGGGCGGCGCGGGCGATGACGACCTGGTCGGCGATCACATGCTGGCCGAGGGCACCGAGGCGGAGGGTTTCGCCACCGGGGCCGACATCATCGACGCGGGCACCGGGGACGACGTGGCGCTGGGCGACACGGGCCACGTGGTCCTGTCCGCAACGGGCCTCTCGGCGCTCGTGACCGGCGGGACCGGTGCGGCGGCGCCGCCCGCGGGCGTCCTGGTGCGCGCCATCTCCTACGACGGGGCCGCCAGCGCGGGCGGGGCCGATTACATCCTGGGCGGCGCGGGGGCAGATATCCTGCTGGGCGGCGCCGGGGCGGACGTGATCCTCGGGGATGCGGCGCTCGCGCGCGGCACCGGCGGCGCCGTGGTCACCGATCCGGCGACGCGCGCGGCGATCTGGACCGGCGGCGCGGTGTTCGGCCTGCTCGACGGCGCGGCGGGCCAGGGCCTGACCGGCTACCGGGACGCCGCGAACCAGGACGCGCGCGTGCTGATGGTGCAGGAGGGCGGCACGCTCTACCTGCACGGCACCGCCACCCCGGGCGGCACCGACATCTTCGCGCTGCGCGCCGTGGTCCAACGCGGCCCCGAGGATGGCGACGACCATATCGAGGGCGGCGCGGGCGACGACCTGCTGATCGGGCAGGGCGGCTCAGACGACATCATCGGCGGCGGCTCGTCCCTCCTGGGCGGCGAAACGCTGGCGGCGGCCGGATCGGACGCGCTGTTCGGCGGCACCGGGCGGCTTGACGAGGCGGCCCCGGCCGAGGGCAACGTGCTGGTTGCCGGCAATGCCTCCGTGCGGCGCCTGGTGGCGTCGGGCGCCTATGTGCTCGAACCCGTGGGCGACGCGGCGGAACGCGTGATCGCGCGCGCGGTCGAACTGGCCGGCGCCGCTGCCGGGGCCACCCCGTCGCGCCTTGTCGCGGCGGGGGTGTCCGACCTGCTCGTGAAGTCGCTCGTGGCCGATATCACCTATGGCGATCCCGAGGCGGCGCCCCGCGGCGTCCAGGCCGGCGGCAGCCGGGTCACCGTGCCCGCCGATGCGCAGGCGGCCGCGCTGATCGGCGTGATCGACCGCGCTGCGCCGCAGGTCGCCATGCGCGATTTTGCGGGTCAGTCCGGCGTGGCGCTGTCTGTGGAGGCCCCGGTCTCCGAACGGCGTGCCGCCGCGGTGCCGGTCTATGGCTACGACCCGGAGAGCGGGGGCTTCCGCGAGACCACGCCGTTCAGCCGGCCCGTCTCGGAGGAGGCGGCCGAGGTGATCGACATCCGCACGGCCGGAGGCGACGGCTTCGCCTATCTCGACGATCTCGGCGGGCTGTGGCTGATGGGCACGCCCCCCGCACGCGGCGGCGATACCGGCACGGGCGACACCGGCGATACGGGCGATACGGGCGGCGACACCGGCGATACGGGCGATACGGCCCAGCCCGCCGACCCGCAGCAACCCGAGTCCACGGAGGGCCTTGCGGGCGAGGCAGGGATCGTCAGCGGCGCCGCATCGGGCCGCGAGATCCGCGTCGATTTCGCCAGGGCGCTGCCGGATGCGGTGATCGTGCTGACCGGCATGGGCGAAGACCGCGAACCCCACACGCTGCGCGTGATCGACCGCGATGCCACCGGATTCACCTTCATGGTCCAGCACTGGGACTACCTTGCCGGCAAGCGCCTCGATCCCGTCGACGTGCATTGGCTCGCCATCCGCGAGGGCATCCACCGGCTCGACGACGGCCGGATCATCGAGGCGGGCTTGGCCGACATGGATCACACCGGGGCCGAGGTGGATTTCGCCGCCGGGTTCGGCGATGCCCCGATCGTGCTGACCACCGTGCAGACGCGCAACGATGCGGCGGCCGTGGATGCCGATCCGTTCGACGTCACAGCCCGGGGTGTCCGGATCCGCCTGGAGGAAGAGAAGGCGGCGGATGGCCGCCACGACACCGAGACCGTCGCCTATGTGGCGATCTCGCTCGGCTCGGGCAGCAGCCGCCAGACCTTGGGCAGCTCGACGCGATCGTTCTCGCTGGGCGGGGTCCGCGACGCCGTGGTGCTGGCCGAACGCCAGACCCGCAACGACACCGACCCGGTGATCGTGAACATCGAGCGGATCACCTCCAGTTCGGTGTCGCTGCGGCTGGCCGAGGACCGCTCGAAGTTCGGCAGCACCTCGCATGCGAACGAGACCCTCGCCCTCGCCGTCTTCGCAAAGGGCGAGATCCTGGGCGACCGGCGCGCGCCCGCACAGGGCGGCAGTTCGTCGGACGGCTCGTCTTCGGGCGGCTCGTCTTCCGGCGCGTCGAGCGGCGGTTCCTCCTTCGGGCGCGGATCGCTCTTCGGTTCGAGCAGCAGCCTGTTCGGCCGCTCCAGCGTGTTCGGCGGATCGCTGTTCGGGCGCAGCCCGGCGCCCGCACCCGCGCCCGAACCCGCGCCGCCCCCGGCACCCGCGCCGGAGCCCGAACCCGCGCCCGAGCCCACGCCGCCCCCGGCGCCCGCGCCAGAGCCCGAACCCGCTCCGGAGCCCGCGCCGTCCCCGGCACCGTCGGGCGGTTCCTCCTTCGGACGCGGATCGCTCTTCGGTTCGAGCAGCAGCCTGTTCGGCCGCTCCAGCGTGTTCGGCGGGTCGCTGTTCGGGCGCAGCACGACGCCCGCACCCGCCCCGGCCCCTGCGCCCGCCCCGGAGCCGGAACCCGAACCCGCGCCGCCCCCGCCGCCGCCGCCGCCGCCGCCAGAGCCCGAACCCGAACCGGCGGCGGCGCCGACCCGCAGCTTCTCGACGTTCTCCTTCTCCAGGTCGAGCCTCTTCGGAGGGTTCTTCCGCCGATGACGCCCGGGCCGCATGAGAGATCTGCGCCATGACCATGCTCGGCACCCGCGGCGAGGAGGGTCTTCGGGCTCAGGCGCAGCAGGCCGGCCCGGAAGCGCCCCGGGCCGACCTTCTTGCCGAGCGGCTTTGCACGCGGCTGCTCCGGCTTCCGGGGATGGAGGATGTCGTGCTGTGCATCGACCTCGGGATCGGGGCGCAGGCATGGCCCGGTGCCCGGGTCGTCCATCCTTCCGGCCGGCTGCCCGCCGCGGGGCTGGCCGCCGCCGCCGCCGAGGCACGCCGCCTTGCCGCGCCGGTGGTGGCCGGGGCGATGCCCGGCGCACCCGATGCGGCGGGGCCCTGTTTCGTGGCGGTTCCGTTCCGCGCGCTCGAGGGCGGCCCGGTCACCGCGATTCTGTCGGCCGAGCTGCGCCTGTCCGACCGGGCGAGCCTGACCACGGCGCTGGACATGCTCGACCTGGCGCTCGGCTGGCTGCGGGCAGAGGCCGCGCAAGCCGCCCGCGACACGGCAGAGGCGCAGGCCGGCCTGGCCGCCTCGGCGCTGGGCGCGGTGGTCTCCCTGGCCGAGCCGCCCCGGCTTGCGGAATCGCTCCAGGCGCTCGCGGTCGATCTCAAGGACCGGTTCGGCTGCGACAGGGTCTCGATCGGACTGGCAGGGCTGCGGCGGGTCCGGGTGAGGGCCATCTCCAACGCGCCGCAGATCTCGCGCGCGCAGCCGCTGGTGCGCAACCTGGCCGCGGCGATGGAGGAGGCGCTCGACCAGGACAGCCCGCTGCTCTGGCCGCTGCCCGGCAGCGCCGGCCCGCGGGTGACGGAGGCCCAGGCCGCGCTGGCCGAGGCCGATCCCCGCCGCGCCGTCTTCACCGTGCCCATGACGGCGCATGACCGCCAGGTCGGCGCCCTGGTCTTCGAGCGGCACGGCGCGCGGAGCTTCGAACAGGCAGAGCTGGAGACGCTGGAGGCGGTGGTGACGACGCTCGGCCCGCTGCTCGACGAGAAGCGGCGCAATGACAGATTGCTTGCGGTCAAGGCGCTGGCTTCGCTGCGCGACCTCGCGGCGGCGGCGATCGGGCGGCGGCACTTCGCCTGGAAGGCTGCGGCGCTGGGCGTGGCGGCGACGATCTGGGCGCTGGGCGCGGTGCAGGTCCCGGATGCGGTCAAGGCCGAGGCGGTGGTGGAGGGCGTGCAGCAACGCCTGGTCTCGGCCAGTTTCGACGGTTTCATCGCGGAGGCGCCCGTGCGCGAGGGCGACCGGGTCGCCGCGGGCGACCTGCTGGTGCGGCTGGACGACCGCGAGCAGGCGCTCGAACTGCTGCGCCTCGACACGCAGACCGACGAGACGCAACTGGAACTCGACCGCGCGATCGGCGAACAGGAACGTGCCGTGGCGCAGATCCTGCGCGCCCGGCTCGACCAGATCAAGGCACAGCGCCGGCTCGTCGAGGAACGCATGGCCCGGATGCGCATGACCGCGCCGTTCGACGCGGTGGTGATCTCGGGCGACCTGTCGCGCGCCGTGGGCCGCTCCGTGTCGCGCGGAGAGCCGCTGCTGACCATCGCGCCGGCGGGCGACTACCGCATCCGCCTGATCGTGGACCAGTCCGATGCCGACCTTGTGGCACCGGGGCTGGAGGGCGCGCTGCGCCTGACCGCGCGGCCCGGGCAGGACCACGCGATCACGCTGGCCGAGACCCTGCCCGTGGCGCAATATGCCGACGGGCGCACCACCTTCGCGGTCGAGGCCCGCTTTCGCCAGGCCCCGCCCGAGGCGCTGCACGGGATGGAGGGCAGCGCCCGAATCGCCGTCGGCGAACGGGCGTTGGGCGCGGTGTGGTTCGGCCCGCTGCTCGACCGGGCGCGGCTGTGGCTTTGGGGGGCGGGGCTGAGCTGAAATGGCCGGCTTCCTGTCTCCAGACTGGTATCGCGTCGCGGATTTGCGGCCCCGGCGCCGGCTGGGTGTGCGCGTGGTGCGCCAGGTGCATCGCGGCACGCCATGGTTCGTGCTTCAGGATCCCGTGTCGGGCAAGGGGCACCGGCTCGGCCAGCAGGGGTATCACTTCTTCGCCTTGGCCGACGGAACGCGCACCGTGCAGGAGCTGTGGCAGATCGCCTGCCGTGCCTTCCCCGAGCGGCCGCCCACGCAATCCGAGGTGGTCACCCTGATCGCCCAGCTGCACCAGGCCGACCTTGTCGTGGCCGACCGGATGCCCGACCTGTCGGACCTGGTTCGGCGCGCGGGCAAGCACCGCCGCCAGCTGCTGGTGGCGGCGCTCAAGAACCCGTTGGCGCTGCGGCTGCCGCTGCTCGATCCGGGCCCGTTCCTCGATGCTACCGGCGCGGTCGGCCGGGCGCTGTTCTCGCGCTGGGGCTTCGCGCTCTGGGCGCTGCTGGTGGCGGTGGCGCTCGGCCTTGTCGCCACCCGCTGGCAGGAGCTGGGCGGCAACATGCCCGACCGGCTGTTCAGCGTCTCGAGCATCCTGCCCCTGGTGCTGGCCTATATCCCCGTCAAGCTGCTGCACGAGCTGGGCCATGGCTACGCCCTGCGCCGCTGGGGCGGCGAGGTGCGCGAGGTGGGGGTGATGTTCCTCGTGTTCTTCCCGGTGCCCTACGTGGACGCCTCGCAGGCGATGATGCTGCCCTCCAAGTGGCAGCGCATCACCGTGAGCGCGGCGGGCATCCTCATCGAGACCGGGCTGGCGGCGCTGGCCACGCTGGTCTGGGTCATGGCGGAGCCGGGCGCATTGCGCGCCACCGCCTTCAACGTGATGCTGATCGGCGGTGTCTCGACGGTGCTGTTCAACGGCAACCCGCTGTTGCGCTTCGACGGCTATTTCGTCCTGTCCGACCTGCTGGAAAGCCCCAACCTCGCGCAGCGCGCCAACTCCTATTTCTGGTATCTGTGCGAGCGCCGGATTCTCGGCGTGGAAGAGGCCGTCCCGCCTCAGATGGTGCGCAGCGAACGCGGCTGGCTGCTGGGCTACGCGGTCGCCGCCTTCGCCTACCGTGTGCTGCTGCTGGTACTGATCTCGCTGTTCATCGCCGCCCGGTTCCTCGGGCTTGGTATCCTGCTTGCCGTGTGGAGCCTCGTCATGGCCTTCGGTGTCCCGGCCTTCAAGGGCCTGTCGTTTCTCGTCCGCAATCCCCGCCTGGCGGGACAGCGGCCCCGGGCGGTGCTCAGGGCGGGGGGGGCGCTGGCCGCGCTGGCGGGGCTGGTCGCGCTGGTGCCCCTGCCCAGCGTGACCACCGTCGCGGGCTACCTGCGCGACCCGGCCAGCGCGCAGCTGCGCGCGGGCACCGACGGCGTGGTCTCCGAGGTTTTGGCCCGCAACGGAGCGAGGGTGATGGCGGGCGACCCGGTGCTGGTGCTGGAGGTGCCCGAACTGGAACGCCTGATTCTGCTGGCCACCGCCACCCTGCGCGATCTCGAGATGCGCCGCGCCGCCCGCCCGCTGGAGGACGGCACCGCCCGCGCCGCGCTGGAGCGCCAGATCGCCTTCGCCCGCAGCCGGCTGGACGACCTGGAGGCCCGGCGCGAGGACAGGGTGCTGCGCGCGCCCGAGACCGGGATCGTCGTCCTGCCCGAGGCGCGCGACCTCGCCGGGCGCTTCCTTGCCAAGGGCCAGGCGGTGGGGATCCTGCGCACCGGGCGCCCCCCGGTCGTGCAGGCGGCGGTGCCCCAGCGCCGCGCGGGGCTGGTGTCAGAGCACACCCGCGCCGTGGAACTGCGCTTCCGCAACGCCACCGGCACCGCCGCGCATGTGGCCCGGATCGTGCCCGAAAGCACCACGCGCCTGCCTTCGGCGGCGCTGACCACGGTGGCGGGCGGCTATGGCCTGCTGGCGGATCCGCGCGATCCGGAAGGGCGTGCGAGCCTGGAGCCCGCGGTGCTGCTGGAGCTTGCGCCGGACGGCCCGATGCCCACCTCCGCGCTGGTGGGCGAGCGTGTGCTCGTGCGCTTCACCCATCCGCCCGAACCGCTGGCGCAACAGCTCTGGCGCAGCGCGCGCCAGACCTTCCTCGCCGTGGTGGAGTTCTGACCCATGCAGCCCACCGCCCGACCGGACGGGGCCGATCTGCGCCTGCCGCGGCTCGACGAGTATCCCGAACGCCATGTGGCGCCGTCCACCCGGTTCGACGACATCGCCCTGAAGGCGCTCGGCGCGGTTCTGCCGCTGGGCCTGCGCAGCCCGCCGCTGGGGCCGCGCGCACCGCTTCTGCGGGCGGTCCGACGTGCCGCGCGCAGGCTTGCCGCCGCCGGCGCGCTGGATCGACCGGGCACCGCGGCAGAGGCGCTGCGCCAACGTCGCCCCGCGCTGGTTCAGGCGCTGCGCCGGGGCGGGCCGCGCCGGGCGCTGCTGGCCGAGTGCCTCGCGCTGTTGCGCCGGGTCTGCGAGGACACGCTGGGGGTGTCGCCCTATGATGTGCAGCTTCTGGCCGTGGCCAGCCTGCTGCGCGGCGAGGTCTGCGAGATGCGCACCGGCGAGGGCAAGAGCCTCGCCGCCGCGCTTGCCGCCGCGCTGATCGCGCTGGCCGGCCGGCCCGTCCATGTCATCACCGTGAACGACTATCTCGCCGCGCGCGACCTCGACGACCATCGCGCGCTCATCGAGGCGCTGGGCCTGTCCTGCGCCGTGGTGACGGAGACCAGCCCGACCGCGGCGCGGCACGCGGCCTATGGCGCCGACATCCTCTACGCGGCGGCCAAGACCATCGTGTTCGACTACCTGCGCGACCGCAGCGCGGCGCGGGGCCGCCCGCCCACCCGGCTGTCGGCCAAGCTGTTCCGGCTCACCGGCGAGCGGCCCGAGGCCGAGCGCATCCTGCGCGGCCTGCCCGCCGCGATCGTGGACGAGGCCGATTCCGTGCTGATCGACCAGGCGGTGACCCCGTTCATCCTGGCAGGGCGCGAGGTGGCGCTGGGCGGGCTGGACCCCGATCTGCTGCGCCAGGCGTTCCGGATCTCGGCCGGGCTGCGGACCGGGCGCGACCACCTGGTGCGCCCGGGCGAACGGCAGGTGCTGCTGAGCGCCGAGGGCAAGCGGCGCCTGCGCGCCGTCTGCGCCGGGCGCGACGACCTGCTTGCCGTGCCCGCCATCCACCAGCACCTGGTCACCCAGGCGCTCGTCGCGCGCGAGACGCTTCGCCGCGGGCGCGACTACATCGTGGAGGAGGGCAATGTCTGCGTGGTGGACGAGGCGACGGGGCGGCCCATGCCGGACCGGCAATGGTCCGACGGGCTGCACCAGATGGTGGAACTGCAAGAGGGACTGGACATGACCGAGATGCGCGCCACCACCGCGCGGATCAGTTTCCAGCGGTTCTTTCCGCGCTACCTGCACCTGTGCGGCATGACCGGCACGGCCCGCACCGCCGCGCGCGAGCTGTGGCGGGTCTACGGGCTGCGGGTGCGCCCGATCCGGCCGCGGCGCGGCGACGGGCGGCGCTGGGAGCGGGTGCAGGTCTTCGCAACCGCCGAGGCCCGCTGGCGCGCGGTGGCGATGCGGGCGGCGGAGCTTCGGGCGCAGGCCGCGCCGGTGCTGATCGGCACCCGCAGCATTGCGGCCTCCGAGGCGTGTTCCCGCGCGCTTGCCGCCCGGAACGTCCCGCACGAGGTGCTCAACGCCGGCAGCGCCGCGCGCGAGGCGGCCATCGTGGCGCAGGCCGGGCAGGCCGGCCGGGTCACCGTGGCCACGAACATGGCCGGGCGCGGCACCGATATCCGGCTCTCGCCCGAGGCCCGCGCGATGGGCGGGCTGACGGTGGTGCTGACCGAACTGCATGACGACCGGCGCATCGACCTGCAACTCTGCGGCCGCTGCGGACGACAGGGAGAGCCGGGCCGGGTGCTGCGCATGCTGAGCCTGGAGGACGACTCGGTCACCTCGGCCCCGCCGCTGCTGCGCCGCGCCGTGCGGGCCGCGCTGCGGCTCGGGGGCGCGCGGGCGGCCTTCGTGGTGATGCGTCTCGGGCAGGCCCTGCGCAGCGCCGCGCAAAGTCGTGCACGCGACCGGCTGCGCGCCGGTGACCGCCGCCGCCAGCAGGCGCTGGGCATCGCCGGCGTTGAGGAATAGCGCCACTGCGCGGCCAGGTCCGGACTCGTGCCGCTTGACCCCCGTGCCGAGCATGGCATTAACAGGGGACTTGTGAAGGAGAGCGCATGGCCCGCGAGACCGCCCCGCAGACCACCCAGAGCGAACGCGAGAAGTCGCGCCGGATCGGCGCGCTGGCCGAGCTGTGGCCGTTCATCAAGCCCTATCGCGCGCTGCTGGGCGCGGCGCTGGTGATGCTGGTGGCCACCGCGGTCGTGTCGCTGGTGCTGCCGCTGGCCGTGCGCCGGGTGGTGGATAATTTCGGGGTCGAGGACGGCCGCATCCTGGACCAGTATTTCGCCGGCGCCCTCGGCATCGCGGGGCTGTTCGCGGTGGGCTCGGCATTGCGCTACGCGCTTGTCACGCGGCTGGGAGAGCGCGTCGTGGCCGATATCCGCAAGGCGGTGTTCGACCGGGTGATCGGCATGAGCCCGGCCTTCTACGAACGGGTGATGACCGGCGAGGTGCTCTCGCGCATCACCACCGACACCACGCTGATCCTGTCGGTGATCGGATCGTCGATCTCGATCGCGCTGCGCAACTCGCTGATCTTCGTGGGCGGGCTGGGCCTGATGCTGGCCACCTCGCCCAAGCTCACCGGCCTCGTGCTGCTGATCGTGCCGGCCGTGGTGGTGCCGATCCTGGTTCTGGGCCGCCGGCTGCGCAAGCTCTCGCGCGAGAATCAGGACTGGATCGCGGTGTCCTCGGGCAATGCCTCGGAAACGCTCAGCTCGGTGCAGACCGTTCAGGCCTTTACCCACGAGGCGCTCAGCCGGGCGCAATTCGCCGACGTGACCGAGAAAAGCTTCGACGCCGCGCGGCGCCGGGTGACCACGCGGTCGGTGATGACGGCGATCGTGATCTTCCTGGTGTTCACCGGCGTGGTGGGCGTGCTGTGGATCGGCGCGCGCGACGTGCGCGCGGGCGGCATGACGCCGGGCGTGCTGGTGCAGTTCGTGATCTACTCGGTGATGGTGGCCGGCTCGGTCGGCGCGCTCTCCGAGATCTGGGGCGAGTTGCAGCGCGCGGCGGGCGCCACCGAGCGGCTGGTGGAGCTGCTGCGCGCCACCGACAGCGTGCAGGATCCCGAGGCCCCGCGGCCGCTGCCCGCCCCGCTGCGCGGGCAGATCACCTTCGAGAACGTGCGGTTCTCCTACCCTTCCCGGCAGGACGTCGCCGCGCTCGACGGGATGGACCTGACCATCGCGCCGGGCGAGACCATCGCGCTGGTGGGGCCCTCCGGCGCCGGCAAGACCACGGTGATCCAGCTTCTGCTGCGGTTCTACGACCCCGATGGCGGGCGCATCCTGCTGGACGGCACCGACATCGCTTCGATGAAGCGCAGCGATTTCCGCGGTGCCTTGGCATTGGTGCCACAGGATCCGGTGATCTTCGCGGCCTCGGCGCGCGAGAACATCCGCTTCGGCCGTCCCGACGCCACCGATGCCGAGGTCGAGGAGGCCGCCCGCGCCGCCGCCGCGCATGACTTCATCGCGAAGCTGCCCGAAGGCTATGACAGCTATGTGGGCGAGCGCGGCGTGATGCTCTCGGGCGGGCAGAAGCAGCGCATCGCCATTGCCCGGGCGATCCTGCGCGACGCGCCGGTGCTGCTGCTGGACGAGGCGACATCGGCGCTCGACGCCGAAAGCGAGCGCGCGGTGCAGCGCGCGGTGGACCGGCTGAGCGCGGACCGCACCACGATCATCGTGGCGCACCGGCTGGCCACGGTGAAAAAGGCCGACCGCATCATCGTGCTGGAGGACGGGCGCATCGTGGCCCAGGGCCCGCATGACCGGCTGGTGGCCGAGGGCGGGCTCTATGCCCGGCTGGCGCGGCTGCAATTCACCGACGGCATGGCCGCCGAATAGGCCGCGGCCGGGCGGCGCGCCTCTCCGCCCCGGGGGGCCTCCTCGCGGCGCGCTCGGGGTCATCACGCATCGTCACCCTTGCGCGGGGCGCGAAAGCTTCACATCTTGGTCCGAGGGATGGAAACGGGCCATGCAAGGCCCCCCGCGTTTTTGGGAGGAGACGCCATGGCCTTCGTGTCGCTTGCGGACAAGCACGCCATCGAGAACGAGATGCCCTGGGAGGCGCGGGACCTCCCGAAGACCATCTACGGCTTCCTGTCCTCCACGAATGACCGTTTCCCGGATCGGCCCGCCGTCACCTTCCAGCTGCTTTCGGGCCCGAAGGACAAGGCCGAGACGCTGAGCTGGGCGCAACTGCACCGCAAGGTCACCCAGGCCGCCAACCTGTTCCGCGATCTCGGCGTGGGCGAGACCGACACCGTCGCCTACATCCTGCCCAACTGCAACGAGACCACGATCACCCTGCTGGGCGGGATGGTGGCGGGGATCGCCAACCCGATCAACCCGCTGCTCGAGCCCGAGCAGATGTCGGCCATCCTGCGCGAGACCGACGCGCGGGTGGTGGTCACGCTGAAATCCTTCCCCAAGACCGACGTGGCCCAGAAGGTGGCCGAGGCGGTGCGCCACGCGCCGCGGGTGCATACGGTGCTGGAGGTGGATCTCAACCGCTATCTGACCCCGCCGAAAAGCTGGATCGTGCCGTTGCTGCGCCCCAAGCCCGGCACCAACCATCACGCCGACGTGAAGGATTTCAACGCCGAACTGGCCCGGATGCCGGGCGAGCGGCTGCAATTCGACGATTCGCGCGGCAACCGGGTGGCGGCCTATTTCCACACCGGCGGCACCACCGGCATGCCCAAGGTGGCGCAGCATCTCTATTCGGGCATGATCTACAATGGCTGGATCGGCCACCGGCTGCTCTTCACCGAACAGGACAACATCATCTGCCCGCTGCCGCTGTTCCATGTCTTCGCCTGCCACGTGATCCTGATGGCGGCGCTGGCCTCGGGCGCGCATGTGGTGTTCCCGACGCCCGCCGGCTATCGCGGCGACGGTGTGTTCGACAATTTCTGGAAGCTGGTGGAGCGCTGGAAGATCAGCTTCGTCATCACCGTCCCCACCGCGATCAGCGCGCTGATGCAGCGCCCGGTGGATGCGGATGTCTCCAGCGTCAAGACCTCCTTCTCCGGCTCGGCGCCGCTGCCGCTGGAACTGTTCAACCGGTTCGAGAAATCCACCGGCGTGACCATCGTCGAGGGCTACGGGCTGACCGAGGCCACCTGCCTGGTCTCCTGCAACCCGCCCGAGGGCACCAAGAAGGTGGGCTCGATCGGCATTCCCTTCCCCTACACGGATGTGCGCATCGTCAAGCAGACAGCTGACGGCCCGCAGGAATGCGCGGTCGACGAGATCGGCGAGATCTGCGTCGCCAGCCCCGGGGTCTACGCGGGCTTCACCTATACCGAGGAAGCGAAGAACCGCGACCTGTTCCACCAGGGCACCCACCTGCGCACCGGCGATCTGGGCCGGGTGGACGAGGACGGCTACCTGTGGATCACCGGCCGGGCCAAGGACCTGATCATCCGGGGCGGGCACAATATCGACCCGGCCGAGATCGAGGAGGCGTTGCTGGCGCATCACGACGTGGCCTTCGCGGGCGCCATCGGCCAGCCCGACGCCCATGCCGGCGAGTTGCCCTGCGCCTTCGTGGAGCTGGTCTCGGGCGGCAAGGTGACGGCGGAGGAGCTGATGCAGCATGCGCGCGTGCATGTCCACGAGCGCGCGGCGATCCCCAAGCATATCGAGGTGCTGGACGAACTGCCCAAGACGGCCGTGGGCAAGGTGTTCAAGCCCGACCTGCGCAAGCGGGCGATCACCCGGGTGTACAACGGCGCGCTGGAAGCGGCGGGGCTCGACGCGCGGGTGGTCGCGGTGGTGGACGACAAGACCCGCGGGCTGGTGGCCCAGGTCGCGGGCGATGCGGGCGACGACGCGGTGGGCCATGTGCTGGGCGCCTTCACCCGCCCCTGGGAGCGCGTTTCGGGCTGAGCGCGGGCAAGCTTGCCGGGTGAGGCAGTATCGGAAAAACCACCGCGTCCGAAGGGGATGGGACGGGCCCGGAGGATCCTGACGGGCATGCCTGGATGTCCAGGCAGCGCCGTTTTCCTGAACGCCGCACTCCGAGGAATGCAAAGGCCGAGTGAGACGTTCCGTATCGACCCTTCGAGAAGCCGCAGGGTCCTGTGTCCTTCTCTGGCTGGCCTGTGACAGGGGGGGGCCAATGCCCGAAGGGCGCCGCGCGGGGCTGGCGTTCGCCCTTGGCTCACCTGTCGTCAGGATGTCCCGCTCCGCTCGGAGACGGGCGCCCTTGAGTTATGCCCGAAAGTTGGTGATGGGCTGAGGTAGGCGGCATGTCATGGCGGTGTTCAAGACGCCGTCGTTCTCAGAGAGAAAGGATATGCCACCATTGCCAAATCTACCGTTGTCCCGTTCGAACTGCCATCAGAATTTTCGCCTGATCCGCTGACAGAGGTGATCCAGGCAGGCGCCAAGGAGCTGCTGCGCGCGGCGGTTCAAGCTGAGGTGTCGGCGTTCATCGCCGAGCACGCGAATTTGCTGGACGAGGAAGGACGCCAGCGTCTGGTTCGCCACGGTTTTCTGCCCGAGCGTGAGATGATGACCGGGATCGGGATGGTACCGGTGCAGGTTCCGCGTGTCCGCGATCGCGGCAGCAATGAAGATGGCAGCAAGATCAGGTTCCGATCGTCGCTGGTCCCGCCCTATCTGCGCAAGGCCAAGTCGGTCGAGGAACTTCTGGAGACTGTGCCGAATTTTGTGCGTGACGCGTCTTCTTACGCCATTGGGAATCGGTCTTCGAACATGATGGCGAGCTGCGATCTGACAGCGTGCCATTCGCGGACCGAGCGCTTCCACTTGGTGGATGTAGTATTGAGCGCCAGGTAGATTGATTTCGCTGCCGCATCGTCGCTTGGGAAGTGGCCACGCGTGCGAACGGCGCGCCGGATCTTCGAGTTCAAGGCCTCAATGGCGTTCGTGGTGTATATCAGCCTGCGGACCTCAGGCGGGTAGTCGAGGAACGGGATCACCTCGTTCCA
>Ga0008833_1000769_pt1 | contig 22467 bp, 23 predicted proteins | sample HotLakConsoUCCLE_FD_62216 | JGI IMG/M metagenome (GOLD analysis project Ga0008833, IMG submission 62216) | Hypersaline microbial mat communities from Hot Lake, Washington, USA - Hot Lake Consortium UCC-LE | ecosystem: Environmental > Aquatic > Non-marine Saline and Alkaline > Hypersaline >... | reverse complement strand
GTCCCGGCCCACCGTGCAGGCGACCCGGCCAAGGCCCGCGCAGGCCCGCCCCGCGGCGCAGGTGCAGGCCCCGGCCGCCGCGCCCGCCAGACCCGCCGCGCAGGCGCGCCCCAGCGATGAGGCGCGTGCGGTGGCCCGTGCCGTCTGCCCGGGCGTCTCGCAACTCTCGGCACGGTTCATCCGCACGTCCGAGGGCGTGGCGGTGCGCTGCGGCCCGCAGGCGCGCCCGCCCTACACGATACGCGGCGGCGCCGATCTCGCCCGGCTGCCCGCGGACACGCCGGTCTACCGCTATACGCCCGCCGCCTCCGACGGTAGCGCCCCCGGGCGCGTCTATCGCAGCGTTTCGGGCCAGCCGGTCGCGGGCGAGGCGCGGGTGCTCCCGCGTCACCTGTGGGAACCCGGCTATCCTTCCGCCGAGAACGTGGAGACGCCCGAGGGGTTTCGCCCCGCCTGGGATGATGGCCGGCTCAACCCGCGCCGCGCCGAGCAGACGTTGAATGGTCGTGCCCAGATGCGCATGATCTGGACCGATGGCACCCCCCGCCGCCTGATCGACCAGAGCACCGGCCGCGACGTGACGGCGGATCATCCGCGGTTGTTCTACCCGTTCACCGACATCGCGACCCAGCGCGCCTATCTGGCCTCCAAGGACAGCGTGCGCGTGCTCAAGGCGTCGGACGGCTCGGTCCGGCTGCAACCGGTCGAGGGGGCGACGCGGGTCTCGACCCGGTCGGCCGCTCCGCTGCGCGAGACCCCAAGGCCGCAGGCCGCGCCGGCGCCGGTCCGGCGGGTTGCGGCCGCGCCTCGCGCCGCGGCTCCGGCGGCGGCCTCCTCGCCGTCGCACCGCTTCGTCCAGGTCGGCACCTTCGGTGTGCCTGCCAATGCCCAGGGCACCGCGTCCCGGCTTCAGGCCATGGGGTTGCCGGTGCGGGTGAGCCAGCTGAACCGCGGCGGAAAGAGCCTGCAGATCGTGCTGGCCGGCCCCTTCGCCAGCCAGCAGGCCCTGGGCGCCGCGCTGGGCAAGGCCCGCCAGGCGGGTTTCCGCGACGCCTTCGCCCGGAATTGACGCCGCGTCGCCGCCGAACCGGAAAGGGCCCCGCAGCGATGCGGGGCCCTTTCCCGTGGCGCAGCCTCAGCTGCCGCAGATGCCCTGCAGGCGCAGCCAGTCCGCATCGGTGAGGACGGGGCGCGGCGGCGTGGTGGCGAAAGGATCGGCCTCGATCAGTCCGAGCGTGGTCTCGCCGGTCACATCGAGCGCATAGGCATAGGGCGCGGCGCGCACCCGTGCCTCGGCGAAGGCCGAGAGCAGCGCCTCGTCGGTGAGCGCGATGGCCGGTGCGGTCATCAGCGTTTCGGCATGGTGATCCAGCACCTCGTCCGGCAACTGGCCGGTTGTGAGCAGGCGGAAGCTCGCCATCAAACCGCCTTCGCGCAGCAGTCGCTCGAGCGGGTCCTCGCGGGCGGCCCGCAGCGCCTCGGCCAGGACATAGCCCGCCGCCACGTCCGGCTCCTCGAAATCCTCCACCACGGCGCGCGACAGCAGGATGTGGCCGCCGGGCAGATGCGCCGCCCCCTTGAGCCCGTCGCGCAGCACCACCAGCCGTCTTGCGGCGGGGCCGTCCAGCAAACGCGCTCCCAAGCGGTTCAGCGCGTTGCGGCCGGCGGGATCCTCGCAGGGGGCTCCGGCCACGCGCTCGATCCGCGACAGCAGGGCGGCGCCGATCTCGGCGCGCTTGACGGCGGGAACCACGGTCAGCGTGTGCGACAGGATTGTGCCGGGCAGCCAGAAGACGGCCAGCCCGGTCAGCGCAGCGGTTATGGACAGGCCCGAGACCAGCCGCAACCGCCCGGGGCGGGGCCGGCGCCGCTGGATGGCTTGCCGGACCCGCTCGATCGCCGTGATCATCTCCTCCTCGTCCGGAGGGAATTCCAGGCTCTCGCCGGGATCGCCGTCCGGGTGGTAGAGCGCGGGCAGCTCGCCCGGATTGGCCCGCTCGACCGCGGCCAGCGACCAATGCGCCAGCGGCGTGTCGTTGAGATCGGTGATCGTGAGCGTCGCGTCGCCGAGCGAGACGATCACGTCCCGCCTCTGGGCCTCGGGCGCCGCGCGCCAGAGCGCCGCGGCTTCCAGCCGGTCGTATTGGTCCAGCGCGGTCATGCGGGCGGAACTGCTCTGCCTCTTTGTCTGGGCACAGCATAGCACGCGGCCCGGCCCCTCGGCAATCGCGGCCGGGTCGGGCCCTCGCCGGCCCGGCGGGGGCCGCGTCGCGAGAAGGTCCCGCACGGGCGCGTGGGAGCGCCACGGCTACACGGCGCGGGCCTGGTTGCGCAGTTCGAATTTCTGGATCTTGCCGGTGGAGGTCTTGGGCAGTTCCTGGAACACGATCATCTTGGGTGTCTTGAACCCGGCCAGCCGCTCGCGCGCATAGGCGATCAGCGTGGCCTCGTCGGCCTGGGCGCCGTCCTTCAACTCGACGAAGGCGCAGGGCACCTCGCCCCATTTCTCGTCGGGCTTGGCCACCACCGCGCAGAGCAACACCGCCGGGTGGCCCATCAACACCCCCTCCACTTCGACCGAGGAGATGTTCTCGCCGCCCGAGATGATGATGTCCTTGGCCCGGTCCTTGATGCAGAGATAGGTGTCGGGATCCTGCACCGCGATATCGCCGGAATGGTAGACCCCGTGGCGGAATGCCTCCGCGGTGGCGTCGGGGTTCTTCAGGTAGCCTTTCATCACCCCGTTGCCGCGAAACACTATCTCGCCTTGTGTCTTGCCGTCCATCGGCACCTTGTGGCCGGCCTCGTCCACCACGAAGATGTCTTCCATGAAGGGCATGGCCACGCCCTGGCGGGCCTTCTTCGCGGCGCGGGCATCGCCGGTCAGCCCCTCCCACTGTGTGCCCCAGGTGCATTCGGTGGCGGGCCCGTAGGTCTCCGTCAGGCCGTAGACATGGGTGATGTTGAAGCCCATGGGCTCGATTGCCGCCAGTGTGGCGGGCGCCGGGGGCGCGCCGGCGGTGAACACCTCCACAACGTGATCGAAGCTGCGGCGGTCCTCGGGCTTGGCATTGACCAGCATGTTCAGCACGATGGGCGCGCCGCCGAAATGGGTGGCCTTCTCGTCGGCGATGGCGTGGAAGATTGGCCTGGCCGCGATATCGCGGCAACAGACCAGCGTGCCCCCCACAAGCGGCATCATCCAAGTGTGGCACCAGCCGTTGCAGTGGAACAGCGGCACGATGGTCAGGTAGCGCGGCCGCAGCACCATCCGCCACGAGATCACCTGCCCCATCGCGTTCAGGTAGGCGCCGCGATGGTGATAGACCACGCCCTTGGGCCGCCCGGTGGTGCCGGAGGTGTAGTTGAGCGCGATACTCTCCCATTCGTCCTCGGGCATGATCCACCGGAACTCCGGATCGCCGCCCGCCAGCAGCGCCTCGTATTCGGGATATTGCCCACGGTGATGCACACCGGCGTGATCGTCGGCCACCTCGATCACCTCGGGGGCGGGGCCCTCCATCCGCTCCATCGCCTCGGCGGCGACGGGCAGGAATTGCGGGTCCACCAGCAGCACCTTCGCTTGCCCGTGATCGAGGATATAGGCGATGGTGTCCGCATCGAGCCGTGTGTTGATCGTGTTGAGGATCGCGCCGCAGGCGGGGACCCCGAAATGCGCCTCCGCCTGGGCGGGGATGTTGGGCAGCAGGGTGGCCACCACGTCGCCCGGCGCCACGCCAAGTTTGGTCAGCGCCGAGGCCAGCCGCGTCACCCGTTCCGCATATTGGCGATAGGTCCGGCGCACCGGGCCGTAGACCACCGCCTCCTCGTCGGGAAACACCGATGCGGCGCGCCGCAGGAACGACAGCGGCGTCAGCGGCACGTGGTTCGCCGCGTTCTTGTCCAGACCCGTTTCGTCGGCCAGCCAGCCCATGAGCGTCCTCCCTTTCCCCGGTCTTGCCGAAGGTATAGGGAAAGATTGTTGCGCCGCAATACGGGAACGGGACATGACCGCACTTGAACCGGCCACGCACCGCAATGCCGCGGGCGCCCTCTCGATGCTGGCGGCCATGGCGGTGATCGGGCTGGTGGACAATGCCGTGGCGATGATCGCGCGGGACATGGGGCTCTGGCAGTTCCAGTTGATGCGCGCGATGATGTCGGCGCCGCTGCTGTTTCTCGCCGCGCTGATCCTGCGCCAGAGCTTGTGGCCCGTGGCCATGGGGGCGGTGCTGCTGCGCTCGGCCGCGGTGATGGTGGCGATGGCGCTCTATTTCTCTGCGCTCGCCTTCCTGCCGATCGAGCAGGCGCTGGCGGGCCTGTTCACCTCGCCGATCTGGGTGCTGATCATCACCGCGCTGGGGCTGCGCAAGCGGGTGGGCCCGTGGCGGGTGGGGGCGGCGCTGGTGGGCTTCGCGGGACTCTTGGTTGTGCTGGACCCGAACCCGGAAACCCTGTCGCCGGTGATCCTGCTGCCGGTGGCGGGGGGGTTCTTCTACGCGCTGGGCATGATCGCCACCGGCACGATCTGCGCGAAGGAGAACGCCGCCACCCTGCTGGGCTGGATCCTGCTGGCGCAATTCGTGGCCAGCGCCATGATGCTGGGCGTGCTGGCGCTGTGGGTGCCGGAGGGAGAAGGCTTCCTCGCGCGCGGCTGGACCTGGGACATCGCCCGCGCCATGCCCTGGCTGAGCCTGCAGACGGTGGGCGCGCTGATCGGCGTGGCCCTCATCATCCGGGCCTACCAGATGGGCGAGGCGAGCCAGATCGCGATCTTCGAGTATGCCGCCTTCATCTCGGGGCCGTTCTTCGCCTGGGTGCTGTTCGGGCAGGGGATCGGGCTACAACAGGTGCTGGGCATCGCGATGATCGCCACGGCGGGCAGCGTGATCGCGCTGCGGATGCGATGATCGTCTCGCGCGGGCGCGGCTACATCTTCGTGCATATCCCGAAGACGGGGGGCACGGCGCTGATGCTGGCCCTGGAGGCGCGGGCCATGGCCGACGACATCCTGGTCGGCGACACGCCCAAGGCCCGGCGGCGGCGCGGGCGGCTGAAAGGGGTGAAGACGCGCGGGCGGCTGTGGAAACACGCGCGGCTTGCCGATGTCGAGGGGCTGGTGAGCCGCGCCGAGATGGCGGAACTGTTCATCTTCACGCTGGTGCGCAACCCCTGGGACCGGCTGGTGAGCTATTACCACTGGCTGCGCGGGCAGCGCTTCGAACACGAGGCGGTGCGGCTGGCGCAGGCGCTGGACTTCGCCGATTTCCTCCGCCACCCGCACACCCAGGCCGCCTTTCGCGCGGCCCCCGCCGACAGCTACATGCGCGATCCCGACGGGGCCGAGCGCGCCGATCTCTACATCCGGCTGGAGCATTTCAGCGAAGACGCGGCGCCGCTCTTCGCGCATCTGGGCTTTGCGCTGGAGTTGCCGCGGGCGAACGTGTCCGAGCGGGACCGGGACTGGAGGGGCTATTACACCAACGAGACGGCCGCGATCGTGGCCGATATCTGCGCGCCCGACATCGCCCGCTTCGGCTATTCCTTCGCGCCCTGATCGTCCCGCATCAGGCGTTCGGATTTCTTGCGCACCAGCACGCTGCGCAGATCGTGCATCGCCATCAACAGCGCATCCGTGACCTCTTCGAGCTGGTCGTCGGTGGCCTTGGTCTGCGCCCAGTGGGTCGTCAGGTTCAGGTAATCGACCGCGCGGTGGATGTCGTCCATGTCGCGCTGGGCCAGCACCTCGACCCGCTCCTCCATCCAGTCGCGGATCACCTCCAGGTCGGTCTCGGTCAGGTCGCGCCCGCCCTGCGCCTTGATCTCGCCGTTGCGGATGTTGAGGACGGCGATCGGGTCCATCTCGATCCGGCGGTGGCGGTTCTCGGTGTCCACGCGGAATACCAGGGCGCCGTTCTCGCGCACCCGGAAGTAATAGTCGGGCAGGACGCTGGACATGGCGTCTACCTCAGCCCGGCACAGAAGCGCGCGATCCGGGCGCAGGCGTCTTCCAACGCCGCGTCGGAGGTGGCGTAGCTGATGCGGAAATGCGGCGACAGGCCGAAGGCCGCGCCAAACACCACCGCCACGCCCTGTTCCTCCAGCAGCGCGGTGGCGAAGGCTTCGTCATCCGCGATGACCGTGCCGCCCGCGCTGGTCCGGCCGATCAGCCCGGCGATGGAGGGGTAGACGTAGAACGCCCCCTCGGGCACCGGGCAGTCGATCCCGTCGATGGCGTTCAGCGCCCCCACCACCAGGTCGCGGCGGCGGCGGAACACCCCGTTATTGGCGGCGATGAAATCCTGCGGGCCGTTCAGCGCCTCCACCGCCGCCCATTGGCTGACCGAGCAGGGGCAGGAGGTGCTCTGCGACAACACCTTGCGCATCGCCACGATCAGCGCCTCGGGCCCGGCGGCATAGCCGATGCGCCAGCCGGTCATGGCATAGGCCTTGCTGACCCCGTTGACGGTGAGCGTGCGCTCGGAAAGCCCCGGCTCCACCTGCGCGGGCGAGCAGAAGGCGAAGCCGTCATAGGCAAGGTGCTCATACATGTCGTCCGACAGCACCCAGACATGCGGATGGCGCATCAGCACGTCGGTGAGCGCGCGCAGTTCGTCCCAGGCATAGCCGGCCCCGGTGGGATTCGAGGGCGAGTTGAAGATGAACCACTTGGTGCGCGGCGTTATCGCCGCCTCCAGCGCTTCGGGCGTCAGCTTGAAGCCCGTCTCCATCCCGGCGGGCACGATCACCGGCTCGCCACCCGCCAGCCGCACCATGTCGGGGTAGCTGACCCAATAGGGCGCCGGGATCAGCACCTCGTCGCCCGGGTTCAGCGTGGCCGTCAGCGCGTTGTAGAGGACCTGCTTGCCGCCGGTGGCGACGCTGACCTGCGCCGGTCTGTAGCCGAGCCCGTTGTCGCGGGCGAACTTGTCGCAGATCGCCTGTTTCAGCTCCGGGATACCGTCGGGCGCGGTGTATTTCGTTTTCCCCGCCTCGATTGCCGCAATCGCCGCAGCCTTGATGTTGGCGGGCGTGTCAAAATCGGGCTCGCCGGCGCCCAGCCCGATCACGTCGCGCCCCTCCGCGGCCAGTTCGCGCGCACGTTGGGTGACCGCGATCGTGGGCGAGGGCCGGACGCGGGCGAGGGAGACGGAAAGGAAGTCCATCGTGGCTCCGATTTGACAAGGGACCGCCAAGTCTTAGGCTGCGCGCAAAATCCGATCAAGAACGATCGGGCCGGGATGGAGAGAGCGATGACCGAGATGAATACCCCGAACCACGATGACTGGTACGGCCCCGATGCCGCCACCTTCGGCGACCGCGTGGCCGCGGCGCGCGAGCGCGCGGGCATGACCCAGGCGCAACTGGCCCGCCGGCTGGGTGTCAAGCTGGGCACGCTGCGGGGCTGGGAAGAAGACTTGTCCGAACCCCGCGCCAACCGGCTGTCGATGATGGCGGGGATCCTGAATGTCTCGATCATGTGGCTTCTCAACGGCGAGGGCGAGGGGATCGAAGGCCCGGCGGAGGAAACCGAACTGCCTCCCGACATCAACGAGATCCTGACCGAGATCCGCGATCTGAAGGGCTCGCTCAAGGCCACCGCGGACCGGCTTGGCCGGCTCGAGAAGCGGCTGCGGCTGAAATTGAAGGAAGACACGGTTTGACCGAGACGCACGAGACGAGGCTGAAACGGCTGCGCATGCGGTCGATGCGGCGCGGCATCAAGGAGATGGACCTGATCCTGGTCCGGTTTTCCGACGCGCGGCTGGACGCGATGGACGCCGCCGCGCTCGATGCCTACGAGGCGCTGCTGGACGAGAACGACCAGGATCTCTACGCGTGGATTTCGGGGCAGCAGCCGCTGCCCGAGCGGGTGCGCGCGCTGATCGAGGAGATCGCCGCGCTGGTCCACGCGCCGCAATAGATCGCATTCGAGGCAATATTCCCCCGTCTTAACGGCATTTTCGGTTTTTTCGCCCAAACCTGCGGGCCACGCAGGTCAAATCGGAGAGACGCCGAAGATGAGCATGCATCACCCGATGCCGAGGTCGGAGCCCGGTTTCATGTCCGGCTACCTCGAAGCGCTGTCGCTGGTGGAGCGGCTGCACCGCCTGTTGCTCGACGTGATCAAGGACGAGTTCGAGCGCGTGGGCGTGCAGGAAATCAATGCCGTGCAGGCGCTGCTGCTGTTCAATATCGGCGAGAACGAGGTGACGGCGGGCGAACTGAAAAGCCGCGGCTACTACCAGGGCAGCAATGTCAGCTACAATCTCAAGAAACTGGTGGAGGCGGGCTACATGCACCACCAGCGCTGCGAGATCGACCGCCGCTCGGTCCGGGTGCGGCTGACGCCCCGCGGGCGCGAGATCCGCGACGTGGTGTCTGCCCTCTTCGCCCGTCATGCCGAGGGGCTGCGCGCGGGGCGGGTGCTGGAGCATGGCGGGCTGGAGGATCTGAACGGCGCGCTGAGGCGGCTGGAACGCTACTGGACGGACCAGATCCGCTACATCTATTGAGGCGTGGCCCGCCCGATCATAGGCGCGCCGATCTCGCGCAGCAGCTTGCGTTCCATCGCGCGGCGGAAATCACCGTAGCCGTCGGCCACCTCGACGAAGGCGCCGGGGCCGTGGCGCAGCTGGCCGAGGTAGTAATCCAGCAGATCCGGGTCATGCCCGGTCACGGCCAGGCCGTTCACGGTAACGCCCTCGAAAGGGAAGTGGCGATAGGCCAGGTGCGGGCCGAACCCGTCATTACCCACGCCGTCGCCGGAGACGTCCAGCACCCGGCGCGCGCAATCGGGCCCGCGCCGGAACAGCGTGGCGCCATAGCCCAGCGCATAGCCGATGGCGGTGGGAAACTCGGAGAACGCCCGGCCGGGCGCGCGCAGGGCCGCGACCGCCCGCCCGATGGCGGCCTCGCTGTCCAGCACGGTCCAGTCGAGCAAAAGCGCCTGCTGCTGCCGACCGGACCATTCGTAGATAGCCAGGGCCACATGGCCCGGCCCGGCCTGTAGGATCGCGTCTCGCACCGCCTCGCCCTGCAGCGCGAGCGCCAGCCCTTCGCGTTGCAGGCGGTGTTCGCGCGCATCGACCGAGCTGGACACGTCCAGCGCCAGCGCCAGCGCCAGCCGACACTCGGCCCCCGCCACCCCGCCCCAGAGGGTCAGCGCGGCTGCGAGGGCCCAGGGCCTCACCAATGGCCCGTGCTCTCCATGCTGGCCCAAGGCTCTTTCGGCGCCAGTGCGCCTCCCTTCTGCAACAGCTCGATCGAGATGTTGTCCGGCGAGCGGACGAAGGCCATGCGCCCGTCACGCGGCGGGCGGTTGATCGTGACTCCGTTCGCCTGCAAGTGGGCGCACATGGCGTAGATGTCGTCCACCTCGTAGGCGAGATGGCCGAAATGGCGACTGTCGGAGGGCAGGCCCTCGTCGCCGTCCCAGTTCCAGGTCAGTTCCACCGGGCAGTCCTCCTGGCCCGGGGGCGCCATGAAGACCAGCGTGAAGCGGCCCTGTTCGCTGTCCATGCGCCGGGTCTCCTGAAGGCCCAGCAATTCGTAGAAGGCCTTGGAGGTCTCCAGGTCCTCTACGCGCACCATGGTGTGCAGGTAACGGATGGTCATCGCTCGCGGCTCCTTCGGTTGCGCGGTTGCCGACGCACGATAGGGCAGGGGGCCGGAATGTCGAGGGCCGGGCCTCAGAAGGCCGAGCGGAATCCCAGGTGCAGCCCGGTCTCCTCGCTGTCATAGAGCGCGACGGAGGATTCCGTGCGCGCCGCCCGCAGCGTGAGCGAGGGAACGAAGCCGTAATATTCCACCCCTGGCAGGATCGCGGTGATCTCGGCGGCGATCTCGGTCTCCTCGCGGCCCGAGGTGGTGAAGCGCGAGCTGTCATGCTGGCGGTAGCGGGCGCTCAGCCCCATCTCCAGCTCCAGCCCGAGCACCGGGCGGGCCAGGTCCAGCCGCAGCCCGGCCGAGACGGCGCTGTAATCGAGCCAGTCCGCATCCGAGTGGCTGCGCTCCGCGCCGAGATCCAGGTGCAACCGATGACCGCCCTCGATCACCCGGACGAGCCCGGTTCCCAGCCGCAGGACCCGGGCGTCCTCGGCCCGGCCCAGCCCCTGCTGGGCCTCGGCCGCCAGCGACAGGGTCAGCCCCGTGCGCTGGCCCAGCGCCCATTGCCGCGCGCCCGCGAGGCGCAGCAGCTGCATGTAGGGATCGCCGCCATACCAGGTGCGGCCGGCGATGATGGCGCCCTGCACCCGACCCTGTCCGGCCGGGCGGCTGTGGGCGAGGCCCGCGGTCGCCGCGCTGAAGGCGAAATCGTGGCCGTCCACCCCGGGGGCCTTGCGGCGCGCCTCGTCCGACAGCCGGTAGGTGCGGTGATGCAGCTGGAACAGCAGTTCGGTGCGCGCGGGCCCGGCCTCGCCCAGACGGTAGCGCGTGGCGATCCCGCCCGAGATCTCGGTGCCCGAAAGCGCCTGCGCCGCGCCGGAAAGCTGGAAATCGAAGGGCAGGCCGTAAAGCTGCACGGTGTCGTTGGCGCTGCCGTTGTTGATGTTCGAGCGCGGCGCGATGGCGAAATGCAACTCGGTGGACCAGGGATTGCGCTCGCGCACATAGCGGAAATCGCGCAGCGCCCGCGCGCGCAGTTGCGGATCGGGGGCGTGATGGGCCGCGCGGCGCAGCCACCATTGCGCCGGCAGCCGCCGCCCGTCGGATGCCAGCGCCTGCGCCATGGCCAGCGAAGCGCCATAGCGTTCCAGCGGCGCGTCCGCTCCGCGCCAGGCGGCGCGGGCGGCCTGGCGGGAGGCTGCATAGCGGCCCAGGTCGCGGCTGGCGCGCGCGCGCAGCAGCAGCGCCTGGATGTCCTGCGGATCGCGTTGCAGCAGCGCGTCGGCCAGAAGCACGGCCTGGTCGGGGCGGCCGGCCGAGATGGACAGGGCGGCCGCTTCCTTCATCTGCCGGGCGGTGAGGGTCTGTTCCTGCGCGGTTGCGGGGGGCGGTGTCGCAACAAGCGCCGCGGCAAGGGCGAGAGCAGCAAGGCGGAAGATGCGGGCCGCCACGGTGATCCTAGCGATTGACGAGGAAGCCGCCGGTCTCGCGCACGGTGACATCGTCGAAACGCGGATCATCCGCGGTCACGACGATCACGCCCGCGATCTCCTCGGCGTTGTCGCCCGACATGACGGCATAGTAATTGCCCGACTCGTAGATCTCGGGGCCGTTGTCGGTGGCCACGGTGCTGTCCAGCGTGCCCGTGATCTCGCCATTGGCGTCGAGCGCCGCATCGGTCACCACGAAGAGCAGCGTGGGCAGGGCGGTGTAGTTCACGCCGTTCTCGGTTTCCAGCGCCTGGAGAATGCTGTCGGTGATGTCCACCCCGGCGGTGTCGAACACGCGCCGGTTGGTGACCGAGCCCAGCACCCCGCCCGCCTGGTTGAAATCGTCGAAGTCGATCTGGATGTTCATATCGCCCTGGGCATACTCGATGCCCCCGGAGCCCTGGAAATCGCGCAGCGCCGCGTAGTTGCCGGTATAGATCGCCTGGCCCGTGGCGGGCAGGGTGACGCCGCCGTTGCGCTGGTAGATGAAGCCGCCGAACCCGTAATCGCGATAGCTGCCGGTGCGCACGATCGCCACCTCGGACTGGCCCGAGGGGCTTACGAGGTAGAGCGCCTTGTGGTCGAGCTGCGCCACCGGGTTGCCGGTCAGAGGATCGGGGAAGGAACTGTTGTTCTCGTAGACGGCAAAGCCGTTCAGCGTGCCCACCTGATCGTCGCGGGTATAGGCGTTGTCGCCGTCGAAGGCGAGGTTGTCCACGCTGAACGTGTCTGTCGCCGCGTCGTAGGTGACGGATTCGGCATAGCCCGTCCCGCTCTCGCCGCGCGCCTCGCGGCGGAAGATCGAGGTGTCGGGCGACGGGCTGGCGGTGCCGGGCGGGAGGGTCCGGTCGCTGTCGATCGGGGTGCCGTCGTCGCCGGTGCCGTCGCCGGTGCCGTCTCCAGCGTCGTCATCCGGGGTCTGATCCGGGCGATCGAACGGGTTGGACCCGCTGTCGCTGCATGCCGAAGCAAGGCCAAGTGCCAGAATGAAAAAAGCGATACGTCCCATTGTTCTGCCGCCTCGGGGTTCTTGTCGAGTTTTGCCGGAGAGTCCGGTGCGAGCGACCGAAAGTCAATCTTTCAGTTCGAAAGCGTGGGGAAAAAGCCCGATCTGCGGCGCATTTGCAGCCACCGGATATCGCGTTTCCCTGTGAGGGCGCATCAAGATATAGTTTGGATGCGACTCATATTGTGCCGAAGGACCAGCCCCATGCCGCTCAGCCCCGAACAACAGGCCGAAATCGACGACCAGCGGACGCAGACACGTCCCACCCTGCGCGCGGTGTCCGAGGGGATGGAGGCGCATCTCTACACCGCCTACCCGGTGCTGGATCACGGCTTCGTCCGGGTGGTGGACTACATGGGCGATGACGCGGCGATCTGCCAGGCCGCGCGGGTGAGCTATGGCAAGGGCACGAAATCCGTCAGCAACGACGAGGGGTTGATCCGCTACCTGATGCGGCACTGGCACTCGACCCCGTTCGAGATGTGCGAGATCAAGCTGCATGTGAAGCTGCCGGTCTTCGTCGCACGCCAATGGATCCGCCACCGCACCGCCAACGTGAACGAATATTCCGCGCGTTACTCGATCCTGGACCGGGAATTCTACATCCCGGCGCCCGAGGTGCTGGCGGCGCAGTCCACCGTCAACAACCAGGGCCGCGGCGCGGTGTTGGAGGGCGCAGAGGCCGCGCGCGTGCTGGAGATCCTCAAGGCCGATTCCGCGCGCAGCTACGACAATTACGAGCGGATGATCTCGCAGGAGGGACAACAGGGGCTGGCGCGTGAACTCGCGCGGATGAACCTGCCCGCCAACATCTATACCCAGTGGTACTGGAAGACCGATCTTCACAATCTGCTGCATTTCCTGCGGCTGCGCGCCGATGCGCATGCGCAATACGAGATCCGCGTCTATGCCGAGCAGATCGGCCGGATCGTGGCCGACTGGGTGCCCTTCGCCTGGCGCGCCTTCGAGGATTACCGGATGGGGGGCGCAACGCTCTCGGCCAAGGCGCTCGATTGCCTCCGTCGGATGCTGCAGGGCGAGGCTGTCGGCCAGGAAAGCTCCGGCATGTCCAAGGGGGAATGGCGGGAATTCGTCGATCTTCTGGGGGACGCCGCGCCGCGGGATTGATCGCCTCCCCCTCTGCCCGGCCGGCCCGGGAAGCGCCGGGGCCGCCTCCTGCATCCATCGCCGTGATAGGCTCCCGGCCCGGTCCGGATCCTGCTATGCCTGCGCGACCGACGCGCCCCGCGCGGTCGCCCGCAGCACCGCTTTTGTCTTGAACTCGCGGCTGAACTTCCGTCTCGTCCTATCCGCTCTGCGTTTCCGTGGTCACGATCTCTTCTTCGTGTCCACGAAACCGGCGGCAGGCCAGCCTTGCGAATTCGCGCCCCTGCGCTCAAGGGGCCAGGTGCCGGGACATGTGTAGCGGAAGACGAGAATTATCCACAGCCCGCGCGGGCGATGCCGCCCATGCGCTTGTCATCGACCGAACTGGATGTGGATTACTGGAGACCCAATGGAGCGGGCGATGAGATTCGAACTCACGACCCTTACCTTGGCAAGGTAATGCTCTACCCCTGAGCTACGCCCGCGTCCTTGGGTAGAGGTGAGGTATAAAGTCTGGCCGCTGACTGCAAGAGGAAAGTCGTGCTGATCGACAAGATTTTTCGGAGCGCCGCGGACGGGGAGGAAAGGGCGTCCCGTACCCCGCCCGGCGGCCGCTTCGGCGTCTCAGAACAGCGAGTGCCCGAGGCAGGCAAGCGCCGCCAGCGCGAGCATCGACAGCGTCAGCAGCATCCCGGCCTGCCGCATCCACACCACCTGCGGCGTGCGGCCGTAGCCCAGCGCGTGCAGCACCCGGCCGGCCACCAGCATCGCGCCCAGCAGGTGCACCACCCAGACCGGGGCGCCCTGCAATTCCGCCAGCGCCAGCAGGATCAACGCCATCGGCGCGTATTCGACGAAATTGGCCTGCACCCGCATCGCCTTGTAGAGGCCCTTGTCCTCGCCGTCGCCCACCGAGACGCGCGTCCGCAGGCGGTGGCGGATCACCTCGGCGCTGAGCCAGACGAGCAACAGGCCCAGAAGGCCGGCGTGGATCGGGGTGGCGACAAGGGGAAGGTCGGTCATGGGGTGCTCCGGTCAGGACGCGCAGGCCAGCTCGGTCCGCGCCGGGGATGAGAGAATCGTGCTATACTCGGCTCATTCGAGTGAAGGAGAGCAAGGAATGGCAGCCGATCACAAGGTGACATTCATGTTCAAGGGCGGTGCCGTCGTGACAGTGCCCGCGACCGATGCCGAGCAGGTGAAGATCGCGCAGATCTGGCAGGATCACCTGGGAGGCAAGAGCATTGCGATGAGTCTCGGCTATGCGGCCGGGCAAGGAGGCCTGCGGCTTTCGCTGGCCGAGATTGCGGACCTTTTCATCGAGAAGACCTGAACACCGCCGCGCGCCCGGGGAGCTTCCCTGGGCGCGCGGCGGCCTCATTCGAACTCGATCAGCAGATCCTTGGCGTCGATCTGGCCACCGGGCTGCACATGCACCGCCTTCACGGTGCCGTCGCGTTCGGCGTGCAGGCCGGTTTCCATCTTCATCGCCTCGATCGTCAGCAGCATGTCGCCCGCGCTGATCTGCTGGCCCACCTGAACCGCGACCGAGGCCACCACCCCCGGCATGGGGGCGCCCACATGGGCCGCGTTGTCCAACTCGGCCTTGGGCCGCGCGGCCGTCTGGCTTTTCACGAGGCGGTCGGGGACGCGGATGATGCGGGGCTGTCCGTTCAGCTCGAAGAACACCCGGACCTCGCCGTCCTCATGGGTCTCGCCCACCGCCTGCAGGCGGATCTCCAGCGTCTTGCCCGGGTCGATCTCGGCCTCGATCTCCTCGCCCGGCTGCATCCCGTAGAAGAAGGTATGGGTGGGCAGCGCGCGCACGGGGCCGTAGGCATCGTGGCGCTCGGCATAGTCGAGGAATACCTTGGGATACATCAGGTAGGCGTTCAGATCCTCGTCGTCGATCTCGCGCCCGCCCAGCTTTTCGGACAGTTCGCGGCGCCGGGCCTCCAGATCCTCGGGGGGCAGGTGCTTGCCCGGGCGCTCGGTATTGGGCGCCTCGCCCTTGAGGATCTTCTGCACGATCGGGGCCGGGAAGCCGCCCGGCGGCTGGCCCAGGTTGCCGCGCATCATGTCGATCACCGAATCCGGAAAGCTGACCTCCTTGTCGGGATTCTCCACATCGGCGCGGCTCAGGCCCTGGCTGACCATCATCAGCGCCATGTCGCCCACCACCTTCGAGGAGGGCGTGACCTTCACGATATCGCCGAACATCTGGTTCACGTCGGCATAGGCGTCGGCCACCTCGTGCCAGCGTTCCTCCAGGCCCATGCTGCGGGCCTGGGCCTTGAGATTGGTGAACTGCCCGCCGGGCATCTCGTGCAAGTAGACCTCGGAGGCGGGCGATTGCAGGCCGCTCTCGAAGGCGGCGTAATGCAGGCGCACGGCTTCCCAGTAGTTCGAGAGCTCGCGCACGGCGGTGATATCCAGCCCGGTGTCGCGCTCGGTGAAGGCCAGGGCCTCCACGATCGTGCCCAGCGTGGCCTGGCTGGTGTTGCCCGACAGCGCGTCCATGGCGCAATCCACCGCGTCGACGCCCACCTCGGCCGCGGCCAGGATCGTGCCGCAGGCGATGCCCGCCGTGTCATGGGTGTGGAAATGGATGGGCAGGCCCACCTCTTCCTTGAGCGCCTTGAACAGGACGCGCGCGGCGGCGGGTTTCAGCAGCCCCGCCATGTCCTTGAGGCCCAGCACATGGGCGCCCGCGTCGCGCAGTTCCTTGCCCATGGCGACGTAGTATTTCAGGTCGTACTTGGCCCGCTCGGGATCCAGGATGTTGCCGGTATAGCAGATCGTGCCCTCGCAGACGCGCGCGTTCTCGATCACGGCATCCATCGCGACGCGCATGTTCTCGACCCAGTTCAGGCTGTCGAAGACGCGGAACACGTCCACCCCCGACACCGCCGCCTGGCGGACGAATTCCTGCACCACGTTGTCGGGATAGTTGGTGTAGCCCACCCCGTTCGAGCCGCGCAGGAGCATCTGGGTCATGATGTTGGGCATGCGCGCGCGCAGGTCGCGCAGCCGCTGCCAGGGGCATTCCTGGAGGAAGCGGTAGGCCACGTCGAAAGTGGCCCCGCCCCAGCATTCCACCGAGAAGAGCTGCGGCAGGTTGGCGGCATAGGCGGGGGCGGCCTTGATCATGTCGACCGAGCGCATCCGCGTGGCCAGCAGGCTCTGGTGCCCGTCGCGCATGGTGGTGTCGGTGATCAGCAGCTGGGTCTGCGCCGCCATCCAGTCGGCCACGGCCTGCGGGCCCTTTTCGTCCAAGAGGGTCTTGGTGCCGGGCGGGGGTGTTTCCACCCGCGGTTTCGGGGCGCGCGCCTCCTTGATGTCGGCGGGCGGGCGCGGGCGGCCCTTGGTCTCGGGATGGCCGTTCACGGTGACGTCGGCGATATAGGTGAGCACCTTGGTGCCCCGGTCCTGCCGCTTGGGGAAGGCGAAGAGCTCGGGCGTCTCGTCGATGAAGCGGGTGGTGTATTCGTTCGACAGGAACTTGGGGTGCTTGAGCAGGTTCTCGACGAAGGAGATGTTGGTCGCCACGCCGCGGATCCGGAATTCGCGCAGGGCGCGGTCCATCCGGGCGATGGCCTGTTCGGGCGTGGGCGCCCAGGCCGTCAGCTTGACCAACAGGGAATCGTAGTAGCGGGTGATGACGCCACCGGCATAGGCGGTGCCGCCATCCAGCCGGATGCCCATGCCCGTGGCCGAGCGGTAGGCGGTGATGCGGCCATAATCGGGGATGAAGTTGTTCTGCGGATCCTCGGTGGTGATCCGGGTCTGGAGAGCGTGACCGTGCAGCGCGATGTCGCCCTGGCTGGGCATGCCGGTGGCCTCCGGCAGGGTCTTGCCCTCGGCGATCAGGATCTGCGCCTGGACGATGTCGATGCCCGTCACCTCCTCGGTGACGGTGTGTTCCACCTGGATGCGCGGGTTGACCTCGATGAAGAAGAACTCGCTCGACTCCATGTCCATCAGGAATTCGACGGTGCCGGCGCATTCGTAGTTCACATGGGCGCAGATCTTCCGGCCCAGCTCGCACAATTCGGCGCGCTGCGCGTCGGTCAGGTAGGGGGCGGGGGCGCGTTCCACCACCTTCTGGTTGCGGCGCTGGACCGAGCAGTCCCGCTCGAACAGGTGGTAGATGTTGCCCGCCTTGTCGCCCAGGATCTGCACCTCGACATGCCGGGCACGGGTGATCATCTTTTCCAGGTAGCCCTCGCCGTTGCCGAACGCGGCCTCGGCCTCGCGCCGGCCCTCCAGCACCTTCTCCTCCAGTTCGTCGGGGCCCTGGATCGGCCGCATCCCGCGCCCGCCGCCGCCCCAGCTGGCCTTGAGCATCAGCGGATAGCCGATTTCCTCCGCCTCGCGGCGGATCGCGGCCATGTCGTCGCCCAGCACCTCGGTGGCCGGGATCACGGGCACGCCCGCCTCGATCGCCACGCGGCGCGCGCTGGCCTTGTCGCCTAGCTGTCGCATGGTCTCTGCCCGCGGCCCGATGAAGGCGATGCCCGCCGCGTCGCAGGCGTCCACGAAATCGGGATTCTCCGACAGCAGGCCATAGCCCGGATGGATCGCGTCGGCGCCGCATTCCCTTGCCACGCGGATGATCTCGGGAATCGAGAGATAGGCCTGCACGGGCCCCAGGCCCTCGCCGATCCGGTAGGCCTCGTCCGCCTTGAAGCGGTGCAGGCCCAGCTTGTCCTCCTCCGCGTAGACCGCGACGGTGCGCTTGCCCATCTCGTTGGCCGCGCGCATCACGCGGATGGCGATCTCGCCGCGGTTGGCCACAAGGATCTTGCGGAATTCGGTCATGGGCCATGTCCCCCGTATCTGGATGAACGGATGTGTAGGCAGAATCCGCCATCCCGTAAACTCGTAACACTGGGTAGGGCTATCGCGGCCCTGCGCTGCGGCTGATGCGGCACTTGGCCGCTCAGACCAGACGCGCGGAAAGATCGGCGAAGCTGCGGGCGCCCAGCTGGCCCATGTTCGCCTCCAGGTCCTTCTTCAGGATCTCGGCCAGATGGGCGGGGCCCCGCGGCCCGAGCGCCGCCAGCGCGGCGTGCCAGGCCCGGCCCAGCATGACGAAATCCGCCCCCAGCGCCAGCGCCCGCAGGATATCCAGCCCACCTTCCACCCCGCTGTCGAAGATCACCGGCAGGCGCGTCGCCTTGCGGATCGCGGGCAGCACCTCGATCGTGGCGGGCGCGGCGTCGAACTGCCGGCCCGCGTGATTCGAGATCCAGATCGCGTCCACACCCTCGGCTTCCAGCCGGCTGGCATCCTCGGCCACAAGCACGCCCTTGACGATCAGCGGCCCCTGCCAATGCGCGCGCAGCCAGCGCAGGTACTCCCAGTCGGGCGAGGTGCGCAGCAGGTAGCCTACATGCGCCGTGGGCGGCAGCGAGCGCGACAGGTCGTCGGCATAGGGTTCCAGCGTGCGCATCCGCGGCATGCCCGCGCCCAGCACGTCCAGCGCCCAGGCCGGGCGGGCCAGCACCTGCGCCAGGATCCGGGGCGTCAGCCGGGGCGGGCTGGTCATGCCGGAACGGGTCTGCCGTTCGCGCCGGCTGGCCACGGGCACGTCCACCGTCAGCACCAGCGCGCGGAAACCGGCCTCGCGGGCGCGTCGCAGCATGTCGGCGCGCACGCCCTCGTCGCGCGGCGGATAGAGCTGGAACCAGCCGTCGCGCCCGGTCAGCGGCCCTACCGCCTCGGGGGTCTGGGCGGCGACGGTGGACAGCGTGTAGGGCAGCTCCAGCCGCGCGGCGGCACGGGCGAGCGTCAGTTCGGCGCCGGGCCAGATCAGCCCGGACATGCCCACCGGGGCAATCCCGAAGGGCAGGGGGTGGCGGTGGCCCAGCAGCTCCACCGAGAGGTCGGGCGCGATCTCGCCATGCAGGATCGACGGAGCCAGGCGCACCCGGTCCAGCGCCGCGCGGTTGGCATGTTTCACCGCCTCGGTGCCGGTGGCGCTGTCGAGATATTCCCAGACGAAACGCGGGATGCGGCGGCGCGCGCGCGCCCGCAGGTCGGACAGGGCCGGGTATCGCTGATGCAGGTCCATGGGCGGCATTTGCGGGGCTCGGGCGGGAAATGTCCAGCGCCCGCGCGCAGGGCGCGGATCAGTCGCCGCGCGCGGCCTTTTCGTCGAGCCCCGAGCGTCCCTCGCGGCGTTCCAGCTCGGCCATCACATCGGCCAGCGACACGTCGCGCGACCGCAGCATCACCAGCAGGTGATAGAGCACGTCGGCCGCCTCCGCCGTCAGGCGCGCGCGGTCGCCGCGCACCGCCTCGATCACCGCCTCCACCGCTTCCTCGCCGAATTTCTCGGCGCATTTCTCGGGCCCGCGGGCCAGCAGCTTCGCTGTCCAGCTGGCCTCGGGATCGGCGCCGGCGCGGGCGTCGATGGTGGCGGCGAGACGGTCCAGCGCGCTCATTCGATCCTCATCGGGATGCCCTGCGCGGCCATGTGCTCCTTGGCCTCGCGGATGGTGTATTCGCCGAAATGGAAGATCGAGGCGGCCAGCACCGCGTTCGCGCCGCCCTTCTTCACCCCGTCCACCAGGTGGTCGAGCGTGCCAACGCCGCCCGAGGCGATCACCGGGACCGGCACCGCCTCCACGATCCGGCGGGTCAGGTCGAGATCGAAGCCCGCGCGCGTGCCGTCACGGTCCATCGAGGTCAGCAGGATCTCCCCCGCGCCCTTGCCGGCGACGGTGCGGGCGAAGTCGATCGCGTCGATCCCGGTCGCGCGCCGGCCGCCATGGGTGAAGATCTCCCAGCGGCCCGGCTCCACAGACTTGGCGTCGATGGCCACCACGATGCACTGGCTGCCGAAGCGTTCCGCGGCGCGGGCCACCACGTCCGGGTCGGCCACCGCGGCGGAGTTGAAGCTGACCTTGTCGGCCCCGGCCAGCAGCAGGGCGCGCACGTCTTCCGGGCTGCGCACGCCGCCGCCCACGGTGAGCGGGATGAAGCACTGCTCGGCGGTGCGGCGCACCACGTCGAACATGGTGCCGCGATTCTCGTGCGTGGCGTGGATGTCGAGAAAGCACAGCTCGTCGGCGCCGGCCGCATCATAGGCGCGCGCGGCCTCCACCGGATCGCCCGCATCGCGCAGGTCCACGAAATTGACGCCCTTGACCACGCGGCCATCGGCCACGTCGAGGCAGGGAATGAGACGGGTCTTCAACATGCCGGTCTCTTACTGCGGGAATGGTCTCGGATAAAGAGGCCGTTTCCACCCAACGATCATTTGCGAGAGCGTGATTAGCACGTGACCGGTGCAGGCCCCTAGCGTGCGGCCTGAACTGTCATGACCGGGAGAGACGAGATGTTCACCAAACTCACGCGCCGCGCGGCCGCCGCCGCCGTTCTGGGGGCGCTGCCCGCGCTCGCCCAGGCAGAGATCGTGCGCGTTCCAAGCGCGAAACCCGTGGCGGAGACCGCCGATGCCTTCGTCGCCGCGCTCGATCCCGCGGGGATCACGGTTTTCGCGCGGATCGATCACGGCGCCGGTGCGGTCTCGGTCGGGTCCGATATCGGCGCCTCGGAACTGATCGTGTTCGGCTCGCCCGAAGTGGGCACCCCGGCGCTGGTCGACAATCGGCTGGCCGGGTTGGCCCTGCCCCTGCGCGTGCTGGTCTACGAGGACGCCGAAGGCGAGGTCTGGCTCGCCTTTGAAGATCCCTCGGCCATGCTTGCCGGGTTCGACGGAATCGCTGCGGACGCGCCCTACGTGGCCAGGATGACCGGCGCGCTGGCCAAGCTCACCGCCCGCGCGGCCGAATAGGACAAGCCGCAGCCGGGTGTCATTGTCGCCGTTCTGCGGAAAACGGGGGGGCGGAGGGCAATGTTCCCCTTCGGGAAACGATGGCGCGCCCTCAGCCGCGCAGCGCGGCCAGGGCTTCGGCCAGATCCAGCGCCCCGTCGTAGAGCGCCCGCCCCGAGATCGCGCCGGCGATCACGCCGGTATCGCGCAACCGCACCAGATCCTCCATCGAGGACACCCCTCCGCTGGCGATCACCGGGATCGACACGGCCCGGGCCAGCGCCTCGGTGGCCGCCACGTTCGGCCCGCCCATGGCGCCGTCGCGGTCGATATCGGTGTAGATGATCGCCGCGACGCCCGCATCCTCGAAGCTGCGGGCAAGGTCGGTCGCATCCACATCCGTCTCCTCGGCCCAGCCCTTGGTGGCCACCCGGCCCTTGCGCGCGTCGATCCCCACCGCGACCTTGCCGGGAAAGGCGCGCGCGGCCTCGCGCACCAGGGCGGGGTTTTCGACCGCGACGGTGCCCAGGATCACCCGGGCAAGCCCCTTGTGCAGCCAGCCCTCGATCGTCGCCATGTCGCGGATGCCGCCACCGAGCTGCGCCGGCGTGCCGGGGCAGGCTTCGAGGATCGCCTCGACCGCCGCGGCATTCACGGGCTGGCCGGCAAAGGCGCCGTTCAGATCGACCAGGTGCAACCAGTCGCAGCCCGCATCCCGGAAGGCGCGCGCCTGCGCGGCGGGGTCGTCGTTGAACACGGTGGCCTTGTCCATGTCGCCCCGCAGCAGGCGCACGGCCTTCGCGTCCTTCAGGTCGATGGCGGGATAGAGGATCATGGCGCGGCCCTTCGCTTGCGGGATCGCCGGGCTTGTGCCGCGCGGCGGGGGAAATTGCAACCACGGCCCGCGGGCGGGGAAGGGCGGCCGCATCCTGCGGCCCGGTTTGACGTCCCGCTTCGGCTGTGTCACCCTCCGCGTCTGCAACCCGGAGGCCATCTCCATGTTCCGCACGCTTCTGTCCGCCCTTGCCCTGGCGCTCGCCCTGCCGGCCGCCGCGGACCCGGTGCTGGGCCTGTGGCAGACCGGTCCCGATCGCAAGGACCAGGTGGCCCATGTGACGGTCGAGCCCTGCGGCGGTGCGATTTGCGGCACCATCCTGCGGGCCTATGACAAGTCCGGGCAGCAGGTGACCACGCCCAATATCGGCAAGCGGGTGTTCTGGGATCTCCGCCCGGTCGGGCCCGATCGCTACGAGGGCCGTGCCTATGTGCCCGCGCATGACCGCGACTATGACGGCGAGCTGGTGCTCCGGGGCGACCGGCTGACGGTGAAGGGCTGCCTCGGCCCGGTCTGCATGAGCCAGAACTGGCGGCGGGTGCGCTGAGCCCTCACGGTCTCCATTCGAGGAAGTTCCGGATCAGAGTCAGGCCGGTTGCGTGCGATTTTTCCGGGTGGAACTGGGTGCCGAGCATGG
>Ga0008833_1000768_pt1 | contig 22467 bp, 21 predicted proteins | sample HotLakConsoUCCLE_FD_62216 | JGI IMG/M metagenome (GOLD analysis project Ga0008833, IMG submission 62216) | Hypersaline microbial mat communities from Hot Lake, Washington, USA - Hot Lake Consortium UCC-LE | ecosystem: Environmental > Aquatic > Non-marine Saline and Alkaline > Hypersaline >... | reverse complement strand
CCCCCCTGCTGACGATGGCCACCTCTTCGGGCCTGAGGCGCCGCGCGAGGGCGCGGACATGGGCGCGGGCCTGCACACCAGTTCCGAAGACTGCGATCTTGCCGCCCTGCCCCGGCGAAGCTCTTGCCGCGACCACCTCGGTCACCGCCGCAGTGCGGATTTCCGTGAGCGCATCGGCTTCGAGAACCGCCAGCGGCGCCCCGCTCGCGGCATCGAACAGCAGCACGACGAAGCGGAACGCGCCGTCGATCGTGGTATAGACCTTCGCCCCCGCCACGCCCTCGCCGGGCAGGATCGCCGACATCGCCGACAGCTTCAGGCCCGCCGCGGAAATACGCTGGCGCGCCAGCAGGGCGGTCTCTCCCCGCGCAGCCTCGGCGAATGCGTCCGACACCGCCTCGCCCGCCATTACCGGGTCGGCGAAGCTCCGGACCTCGGCGTCCGTGAGAAGCCTCATGTCTCCCGTGCGCCCTCCACGCGGGAGCCGGTCAGTCCGGCCGCTTCGAGGTCCCGGCCGACCGCCGTCACGTGACGGCTCGCGAGAAGCGCCGCCATTTCCTCGTCGCGGTCGAGAACGGCCCGCAGGATGGCGGCGTGCTCGCGCCAGCTTTCCTCGGCCCGGGCGCGCGAGACCGAGGCGAAGAGCCAGTGCGTCTTGGCCCTCAGGGTGCGCATGAAGTCCGCCAGAACGCGGTTCGAGCCGGCATTGGCGAGTTGTCCGTGAAACTGGTCGTTCAGACGATGAAGCTCCTCGATATCTCCAAGGCAAGCGGCCTCCTCGCCCTTGGCGAGAACGCGCGCCAAAGCCTCGCCGGCGTCTGGTTCGAGCCGCCTTGCGGCGAGCCGAGCCGAAAACCCCTCGAGTGCGGCACGAAGTTCCACCACGTCCGCCGCCTCGCTTTCGGAAAGCTCCGTGACCACCGCGCCGCGCCGCGGCACGATCGTGATCAGCCCCTCGTTGCCCAGCGCCTTCAGCGCCTCGCGAACGGGGTTGCGCGACACGCCGAAGCGTTCCGCGAGACGTCCCTCCACCAGCCGGTCTCCCGGCTTGAAGTCGCCGGAGAGAATCGCCTCCCGCAGCGAACCGAGCACCTTGTCGTTGAGGGATTGCCGCTCGCTGACCGCGAGGGCCAGATCGGGACCGGATGGATCGCGTTGCGCAAAGTTCACGGGCCGAAGCCTCCAGACCATAACGGGTGGTGCAGTATACACCCGCTTCTTCGTGGCCGCCAAGCGCCAGGGTCAATTCGCCGGCACACCGCATCTTGCAGGCCACGCCGAATGAGGGTTGTGTGCCGCCGAGCCGCCGAGGGGACGTCAGATGAAGTTCGATTTTTCAGCCAGCTATCCCAGCCGTCGCGCGTCCGTGATGGCGCGCGCGGCAGTGGCGACGTCACAGATGCTGGCCACCCAGGCCGGAGCCGAGATACTTGCCGAAGGCGGCAGCGCCGCCGATGCGGCGGTCGCCGCGGCCGTCGCTCTGACAGTCGTCGAACCCACGGGCACCGGCATCGGCGCGGATGCCTTCGCGCTTCTCAACGACGGAAGCGACATTCTCGGCCTGAACGGCTCCGGTCGCGCCCCAGCGGCCTGGACGCCTGAGCGGTTCGGCGGAGCCACCGCGATGCCCCTTCGCGGCTGGGACAGCGTGACGGTGCCCGGGGCGGTCTCCCTCTGGGTGGCGTTGTCGCGAAGGCTCGGAAAGCTGCCATTCGCGCGGCTCTTCGAACCCGCAGTGCGCTATGCCCGCGAGGGGTTCCACGTGACCCCCCGCATCGCCACGCTCTGGGCCGCGAACGCCGCCGAACTCGGCGGGCAGCCCGGCTATGCCGAAGCCTACATGCCCGGCGGCAGGGCCCCCGCCCCGGGCGAACTCTTCCGGCTGCCGGCGCAGGCCGATACGCTCGAGATGATCGCCCGCACCGGCGGAGAGGCCTTCTACCGGGGCGAGCTTGCAGAGGCGATGGCGGCACACGCGGCCGCGCACGGCGGCGGGCTTTCGATGGACGATCTCGCCGCGCACCGTTGCGACTGGGTGCGGCCGCTGACGACCAGCGCCCATGGCGCGACGCTCCACGAGATCCCGCCAAACGGGCAGGGCATCGCCGCGCTCGCGGCCCTCGCCATTCTCGAACATTGCGACCGGCCGGACGCGGGTCCCGACGACCCCGTCACGCTCCATCTCCAGATCGAGGCGATGAAGCTGGCGCTCGCCGATCTGCGCGCCCATGTCGCCGACCCCGCCGCCATGCGTCTCGCTCCCGAAGCGCTCTTCGCGCCGGAGTACGCGCGTCGCCGGGCGGCGCTGATCGACCCCGCCGCCGCCGGCGACCCCGGGGCCGGCGCCCCGGAAGGCGGCGGCACGGTCCTTGTGGCGGCGGCGGATGCCGAAGGGCAGATGGTGAGCCTCGTGCAGTCGAACTACAAGGGGTTCGGCTCCGGCATCGTGGTGCCCGGCACCGGCATCAGCCTGCAGAACCGGGGATTCGGCTTCTCCCTCGACCCCGCACACCCCAACCTCGTCGCCCCCGGCAAACGCCCGTTCCAGACCATCATCCCGGGCTTTGCCAGCGACGACGACGGGCCGGCGATGGCCTTCGGCATGATGGGCGGGCCGATGCAGGCCCAGGGGCACGTGCAGCTCTTCGAGCGCATCCGTCGCCACCGCCAGACACCGCAAGCGGCCATAGATGCGCCCCGCTGGCGCGCCCTCGGCGGGCGCAGGGTGGCGGTGGAGGCGCACTGGCCGGCCGAAACCCTCGACCGGCTGCGCGCGCTCGGCCACGAGATCGAGACCTCGACCGCCGACGAGACCGACTTCGGGTTCGGCGGCGCGCAGATCGTCCATCGCATCGAGGGCGGCTACATCGCCGGCTCAGACGGCCGCAAGGACGGCGGAGCGATCGGGCTTTCGGGCGCCGTGAGGGTCTCGCGAGACTGACCCGGAACCGACCGGACAGAACCTCAGGCGAATCGCGCGCGCGTGCGGTTCGCGAAGGCGACGAGCGACAGCATCACCGGAACCTCCACCAGCACCCCCACGACGGTCGCGAGGGCCGCGCCCGAATTCAGGCCGAAGAGGCTGATCGCGACGGCCACGGCAAGCTCGAAGAAGTTCGAGGTTCCGATCAGCGCGCAGGGTGCCGCGATCCGGTGCGGGACATTCCAGGCCCAGGCGGCGGCGTAAGCCAGCGCGAAGATGCCGTAGGACTGGATGAGGATGGGCACCGCGATCAGCGCGATGACTTCGGGCCGGTCGAGGATCGTCTGTCCCTGAAGCCCGAACAGGATCACGACCGTCGCGATCAGGCCCACCACAGACCACGGCTTGACCCGGTTCCTGAACGCCTCGATGCGCTCCGCGCTGCCGAGCCTCGCCCGCGTCCAGAGCCCGGCCACCAGCGGCAGGGCGACGAACAGGATCACCGACAGCACGAGCGTCTCCCAGGGCACGGCGATGTCGGTGATCCCGAGGAGGAAGGCGACGATCGGCGCGAAGGCGAAGACCATCACCACGTCGTTCACCGAGACTTGCAGAAGCGTGTAGCTCTCGTCTCCCCGCGTGAGTTGCGACCAGACGAAGACCATCGCCGTGCAGGGGGCCGCGCCGAGCAGGATGAGCCCCGCGATATATTGCTGTGCGTCCTCCGGCGCGATCAGGTCGGCGAAGACGACCTCGAAGAACAGCACGCCGAGGGCGGCCATGGTGAAGGGCTTGATGAGCCAGTTCACGGCAAGGGTGATCGCGAGGCCCCTCGGCTGCCTGACCGCGCCCTTCAGGCTGCCAGGGTCGACGCCGACCATCATCGGGTAGACCATCGCCCAGATCAGCACCGCGACCACGAGGTTGACGCGGGCGACCTCCGCGGCCGCGATCGCGTTGATGAGCGCCGGAGCAGCGCTGCCGATGGCGATGCCAGCCACCATGGCGAGCGCGATCCACAGCGACAGGTATCGCTCGAAGACGCTCACGCCGGGGCCGCCGGCGATGGGTCGGCGCTCAGTCGTCCGGCGGCCAGCGCGGAGACCGCGACCATCGCCGTCGCCGTTCCGAGCATCAGGGGCAGGCCGCCCGTCTGGTAGGTCAGGCCCGAAAGCACGGTGCCGGCCAGCCGCCCGCCCGCGTTCGCCATGTAGTAGAACCCGACATCCATCGTCACCCTTTCAGCCTTGGTGAAAGCCAGAATGAGGTAGGAATGGAGCGAGGAATTGACCGCGAACACCGCCCCGAACGCCAAGAGACCCGCCACGAGCGTCGCCGTCAACCAGGGCTGCGGCTCGGGTGAGGCAAGCGCCGCCGCGGTGAGCGCGGCGGGAATCGCCGCGAGCGTCCAGGCCCAGCCGCGCGCCGTGCCGACAAGCTCCGCCTCGGGTCTGCGGGACGCCCGCAGCAGCCGTGGCGCCAGCGCCTGGACGGCGCCGTAGAGAATGATCCATCCCGCCATGAAGGTGCCGATGAGGAAAAAGGCGGCGCGATTGCCCTCCTCGGTGCCATCCGACAGGACGGCGTAGAAATAGATCGGGATGCCGACCACGAACCATACGTCCCGTGCGCCGAAGAGAAACACCCGCGCCGCGCTCAGCCAGTTCACGTTGGACGATTTCGAGAACACCTCGGAGAACTTCGCCCCCTTCCGCCCCCGTGGCAGGCCCGAGGGCATGGCGATCAGAACGCCGGCAAGGATGACCGCGAGAACCGCCGCCATGGCAAGCACCGCCGCCGTGAACCCCAGCGTCGCCAGAAGGGCCGCGCCCAGAAGAAAACCGAGACCCTTCACCGCGTTCTTCGACCCCGTCAGAAGCGCCACCCAGCGGAAGAGACCGCCATCCGCGGTGGGCGCGAGGATCTTCACGGCGGATTTCGAGGACATCTTGGCGAGGTCCTTGGCGACGCCGCTCGCACCCTGCACCACCATGACGTAGGCCACCGAAAGTCCCATCGCCCAGCCCGGGTCGAGCTGCGCCAGCGCGACCAGGGCGGCGACCTGAAGCGCGAGCCCGGCATAGAGCGTCGAGGTCAGCCCGAAGCGCGCCGCGATCCAGCCGGCCGAGAGGTTCGTGACCATCCCCGCGACCTCGTAGAGCACGAAGAGATAGGCCAGCTGCACCGGCGTGAAGCCCAGCGTGTGGAAATGGAGGAGCACCAGCATCCTGAGCGCGCCGTCGGTCAGCATGAACGCCCAGTAGGACGCGGTGACAGCGATATAGGCGCCGAGGCCCTCGGGCCGCGCGGCGGGGCGGTCGCTCAAATCGAGGCCCCCACCATCAGCGCGACATCGACGAGGCGATGCGCATAACCCATCTCGTTGTCGTACCAGACATAGACCTTCACCTGCGTGCCGTTCACCACCATGGTCGAGGGTGCATCCACGACGCCCGAGCGTGTATCGTTGGTGTAATCCGCCGATACCAGCGGCCGCTCCTCGTAGCCGAGGATGCCCTTGAGCGGCCCCTCGGCCGCCGCCTTGAAGAGCGCGTTCACTTCCTCCGCGCTGGTCTCCCGCTCGACCTCGAAGACGCAGTCGGTGAGCGAGGCGTTCAGAAGCGGCACCCGCACCGCATGGCCGTTCAGCCGGCCCTTGAGCTCGGGATAGATCAGCGTGATCGCGGTCGCCGAGCCCGTGGTGGTCGGGATCAGCGAATTCAGCGCCGAGCGCGCGCGCCGCAGGTCCTTCGCCGGCCGGTCCACCATCGTCTGCGTATTGGTGACATCGTGGATCGTGGTGATCGAGCCGTGCCGTATTCCGATCGCCTCGTGGATGACCTTCACCACGGGCGCGAGGCAGTTCGTGGTGCAGGAGGCCGCCGTGATTATCCGGTGTTCGGCCGGGTCGTAGATGTCGTCGTTGATGCCGTAGACGATGTTCGCCGTCGGTCCGTCCTTCACCGGCGCCGAGACCACGACCTTCTTGATGCCCGCCTCGAAATAGGGCGCGAGGCGCGCCTCGGTCCTGAAGACCCCGGTGCAGTCGATGACCACGTCGACACCGTCGAGCGGAAGCGCCGGGAAATCCCCCGTTCCGACGAACGGGAGCCGCGTGCCGTCTATCGTCACGCTCTCCCCGTCATGCGCGAAGACCGCGTCCCAGCGCCCGTGCACCGTGTCGAACTCCATCAGATGCGCATGCATCGCCGGGTCCCCGACGGTGTCGTTTATCCAGGCGATCTCCGCGCCGCGCTCGAGAAGCGGCTTCAGTGCCAGCTTGCCGATCCGTCCGAGGCCGTTCAGGGCGTAAACGCTCATGCGGGCGCCGCGGTGGAGGCGGAACCGATGTCGTCCACGGCCTTCTGAAGCGATATCCGGTCGAGCGAGGCGAACGGCAGCGCGGTGAAGACCTTGATGCGGTTTAGAAGAGCGCCGTAGGCCTGCTGGAAGGCGAGGCTCTTCTGCGCGTGCGTCCCCTCCACCTTCACCGGGTCCGGCATGCCCCAATGGGCGCTGACGGGCTGACCGGGCCAGGCCGGGCACTCCTCGTTCGCCGCCCGGTCGCAGACCGTGAACACGAAATCGAACTTCGGCGCCTCGGGCCCCTGGAATTCCGCCACGGTCTTCGAGCGCAGGAGCGAGACATCGTGCCCCTTCTGTTCGAGAATCTCGACGGCGAAGGGGTTCAGCTCCGAACTCGGCCTCGTGCCGGCGGAATGGACGCTGAACCGGTCGCCCGCCTCGGTGCGGAGGATCGATTCGGCGAAGATCGAGCGGGCGGAGTTTCCGGTGCAGATGAAGAGCACCTCGTATCTGGGCTGGAGCATGGTCTGCAATCCTGTGGTGGAGGGCAACGAGAATGGCGCGCAGAGATCGGGCCGGCCGCGGCAGCAGTCGAGCATCAGGTACTCGAAGGTGCGTCGCACTTCCGTCATGGCGACGGCATATCGCAGCGACGTGCCGGCGCGTTCCTGGCTGACGAGTCCCGCCTGCATGAGCGCAGAGAGATAGGCCGAGAGAGTGGAGGGCTTCAGCCCCAGCACCTCGGCCAGTTCGCCCGCCGGCACACGGTCGGGATAACGCCGCATGAGCAGACGGAAGATCGCCAGCCGCTGCGGGTGACCAAGGGTCGAAAGACGGGCGGGAATCTCTGTTTCCATATTTCGAGAATATTCGAAATATAATGCACGGCAACCCATGATCGGCCCTGTCGCAAAACCTTCACGTCGCAGGCCGGAGCAGGTACCGCGATGCCGCTCAGCGCCCGGTCTGTCGACGCAGGCTCAGGACCGCAGGAGAAGCGAGACCGCGAGCCACCACATCACGAGACCGATCCCGATGTCGAGCGTACGCCACGCTCTTGCCGACTGCATCGCGGGTGCGAGATGCCGCGCGCCGTAGCCGAGCGTGAAGAAGAAGACGATCGACCCGGCGATCGCGCCCACGCCGAACAGCACGGGGCCACTGCCGGAGAATGTCGTCGAGACCGCGCCGATGAGCACGACCGTATCGAGATAGACATGCGGATTGGCCCAGGTGAAAGCGGCCGCGAGGGCCAGTGTGCCGCCGAGCGTGCGGGTGTTCGCGCCGAAAGCGAGATCGTATTCCCCGATCCAGGCCGCGCGCAGTCGAATTGCGCCATAGACGACGAGAAACGCCGCCGCACCCAGCGCGATGACCCTCGCGAATTCCGACGCCGGGTCGAGAATTGTGGAGAAGCCGGATATGCCGACCGTGATGAGGATGGCGTCGGAGGCACTGCAGAAGAGACAGAGCCAGAATACGTGCTGTCCAACCAGGCCCTGTCGAAGCACGAACACGTTCTGCGCGCCGAACGCGACGATCAGCGAAAGGCTGGTCAGGAATCCCGAAACCAAAGCATACATGCGAACGCTCTGTGACGGCCCGTTTTCTCCATCGCAAGGATTTTATGCGAACCTCGCATTTCGTGCGACGCCAATTCTCCCGAATTGCCGAATGAGCGGGCTTCCGGGCTTGGACCGATACGGTGCTCGGCCTTGCGCATTGCACATCGCGAGGCGTCCGGAGATCGCGAATCACTCCGCCGGAGTCGATCACGATATATCTGAACTCCTAATGGCGCATTAGTGCTTCTTTTCCAGATGCCACACTCCTGGCGCAAATCATGTGGGATACGGAAATACTGCGCACCGGTATCGCCCAATTGTGCGGGACCATCGACAATAACGCCGGCCATATTCCCGCCACATTCACTTAGCTAATTCGGTGCACCACCAACTTACCCTCTACCGCTGCGTCCCCAAGTCTTGCTCTTGCCCCCGAAGGAAACCTCTTACATGGAACGCGCAGTTTCAGGCTCCGAACCAACCCGCACCGACCCCGGCAAAGACCCTGTCCGCAGCAAGCCTCGCCGTGCAGGCTCAGGCGCCCGTCGGAAAGGCCTTGCGGCGTGCGGCACTCCCCGGAATGACGACCGCGACATGCGGGCCCTTTCGAACATCAGCTGGCCCGAAGGCCCTCTGACACTCATGGCCACCGATTTCGCCGATCTCGAGTGCGAAAAGCCGGCGCGGACCCTCGAGGCCCTGCTCGAGCTCTGCCGTCACATCGACCGGGACGAGGTCCTGATCCTCAACCTCGAGTACCTTTCGTGGGAGAGGTCCCCGAACACCGTCGACACAAGACGCGTCGGCATGCTGTCCGATACCGTCGAGCGCACCTGTCGCCGGATGAACGTCTTCGCCCCCTGCATCGCCATCGAAGAGCGTGGCGCGAGCACCGACATGCGCATTTCCCTTACCACCGTCCACTAGCCAGACCGGCTTCGCGGCAAGCGGTCCGGCGAATGTCGGACCGCGTGGCCGTTGAAACTCTCTGACGTCTCGGATGTCAGGATTCCGCCCGCGCAAGAAGACCCGTGAGGTTCAGGTGCGTCGGCCGCGCCGCCAGGGGCTGCTCGCGGTACTCGGGATCGGCGCAGAGCTGTTCATGCGCTTCCTTCAGGTGATGCGCCGGGACGTGCGGAAACAGGTGATGCACGAGATGGTAGCAATCGTGCCGCGGGAAGAACAGGACCCGGATCGGCGCAGGCGCCAGTACGTTCCGGGACGCGGCAAGTTCGTCCTCTTCGCCCACAAGGCCCGCATGGTCGAGGCAATCCGTCCAGAAGTTGATGGTCGGAAAGACGTAGAACAGCGGAAGAATCACGAAGAAAATCGATGTGAGCGGCTCGAAGACCGAGAACATGACGATCGCGACCAGGAGCCCGATCTTCAGCGCGAAGAACGCCGGGCCGTCGTCACGGGACATGTTCACGCCCGAATACATCCGCAGATGGCGGCCGGTCAGCGGTGTCACGATGTGCCTCAGCACCGTGCGCAGGGTCAGCGGGTCGTGCAGGCGCAGTGTCTCGATCGCCCCCAGTTCCCTGTCATGTTCGTAGTCCCCGAGGTGGGCGTGATGCGAAAGGTGGTCGTCCTTGTATTGCCGGAAACAGCCCGTCAGCAGCGACGCGCATAGCTTGCCCAGCACGACATTGTCGGCGCGGTGCGCCGAAAACGACGAGTGGCAGCACTCGTGGACGATGTTGTTGAGCCCGCGCAGCCGGGTCCCGATGAAGAGCGCCGTCAGGAACATCAGCGCAACGCTCGTCGCCGTCGTCTCCAGAGAGAGCAGGTAGTGCCCGACGAAGACGCCAGCCAGCGCCTGCGCCAGAAAGGCCAGGACGATCGACCACGCTACCCACCTCGAATTCCGCGTCATCCCCGCGAAGCGGCGCATGAAGCGCTCGCGCACTTGCTGTCCAGACATGTTTCCCCTCACCTTGTCCTAATCGAACATTAGCAGGGCGCCGGGCCGTGAACACCCTGTTTCCAAATCGGAAACTGTGTCCGCAGCACAGCTCCATCAGCCCCACTAATCCAAAGTTAGGAAAGAATGTAGAAGTACAGGCGTAAAGTGATAGATGTTGTGCGCACACTACTTGTAGATCAGCCAGACTTATACAGAGGCGCCGAAAAGAATTGAAATTCGACTACGATGCAATCGTCGCCTTGGCGGCAGTCGTGCGCGAGGGGCGCTTCGACATGGCGGCGAAATCGCTGAACGTGACGCAATCGGCGGTCAGTCAGCGAATCAAGCAGCTCGAGGAGAACGTCGGTTCGGTGCTGATCGTGCGCGGGCGTCCCTGCGTGCCGACCGAGGCGGGGCTTCAGCTCTGCCGGCATGTCGAGCAGGTCGAACTTCTCCAGCACGAACTCAACGAGCGGATGAACGCGCTGGCTGGAATGACCGACCCGGTCGCCGCGACGATCCGGATCTCGGTGAACAACGACAGTCTCGCCACCTGGTTTCCCAGCGTCATCAAGCAGGCGAAGGACGAGCTCGGCATCCGCTTCGACATCTTTCCCGATGACCAGGAGCATACCGAACAGAGGCTGAAGACCGGCGAGGCGCTCGCGGTGGTCACGGCCATCGAGAGACCCGTGCAGGGCTGCCGCCGCGTCTCGCTCGGTGCGATGGACTACATCGCCGTGGCGTCTCCGGACTTCTATGAGGCGACCTTCCCCGACGGGGTGACGCTCGACGCGCTGGAGAACTCGGCGTGCCTCGCGTTCGACCGCAAGGACACCATTCAGGAGCAGTGGATGATGAACTGCTTCGGCGAGGCCGTGCATGTCTCGACGCACATGGTGCCTTCATACGAGGGGTATGTCGCCTGCTGCCTCAACGGCACGGCCTGGGGCCTTGTGCCCAGCGTCGCGGCGGTCAGCCAGATCGAGGACGGACGTCTGGTGGAATTGAGCCCCGGCAACTCGGTCCGGGTTTCGCTCCACTGGCAGGCCAGCACCCAATCGAGCGAAATCCTGCGAAGACTGGGCGAACTCGTGCTGGACGTCGCTAGGGTGCACCTCTCGCCCGACACCTACCGGACGGACTAGATCGGGTCTGGCAGGAAGGCTCCGTTCGCGGACTCACCGGGGCCGCCCTCGCGGCGACCCCGGTATCTCGTTTTTACTCGCAGCACATACGCTACAAACCTGGTACTCAGGACACTCGTACAGACCAAACCGAACTCGTTACTCACGATCCACACACGATCGATTAGCCTCTCTTATCAACCATCAGTGCGGCTAATCTATGTCTAATTTCGAAATCGCGGCCTACAGTCCATTTCCTCACGCGCAACAACGGAAAATTCCCCGGCACCACGGGGTCTTGTGGTGTTCGGACGATCGGCAACCGGTCGATCCGGGCGGCCCGCGCTCCCGTTCGGGCCGGCCCGGGCCATCGCCCGTCTGATCCAGCGCAAGGCGCCACGCGCGGCGGCGCGCCACTTTCGAACCAGCGAAAGGAGCCGCCGATGACCGTCACCATGAGCGAGCACCCCGAAGAAGGCTGGGTCGAACTCACCGTCTCGGGCCGCGTGACCGAGGCCGATGTGAAGGCGCTCCTGCCAAAGCTCGAGACCTTCATCCGCAGACACGGCAAGATCCGCGTGGTCGAGGTCATCGCCGGTTTCGAGGGCTACGACCTGGGCGCGGTCTGGCCCGGCCTCGTCTTCGAGTACCGCCACCTCGCCGACATTACCCATGTCGCCGTCGTCTGCGACATCGGCTGGCTCGGTCCGGTGAGCCGGGCGGTCGGTGCGGCGATGCCGCTGACGCTGCGGACCTTTTCGAGCCACGACCGCGACGCGGCCCGGGCCTGGATCGCAGATCCGGGACGCAAGGTCGCCTGACGCTGCGCCGGGAGCCTTGTGCCACCCGGACCGCGCCCAGTCCCGAGCACGCGGGACGAAGCCGGCAAGCACGACCGGCAGGCCGGTCGCGGGGTCCTCTTTTCGCCCCCCGAGCGGCATACGAAAGCCATTGTGGCAAGGTTGACGGAACGCCGGCGCCACCCGATGGTGGCGCCAGCCCAATCCCGCCGAAAGGTCGCGTCATGCCCCCCATCGCCCGCCCCCTCGCCGTCGCAGCGCTTCTGTCGTCCGTTTCCCTGCCGGCCGCGGCGGAAATCACCGCCGCCGAGGTCTGGGCAGACTGGCAGCGCATCGTCGAGGACTACGGGCCGCAACTCACCGTGGGCGACGAGGAGAGGTCGGGCGATAGCCTCACCGTCACCGACGTGGCGGTCGACTACGAGTTTCCCGACGACGCCGGCCGCATCGCCGCAACCATACCCGAGATCACGTTCGAGGAACTGGGCGACGGCACGGTCGAGATCAGGGTCTCGCCGGTCTACACCGTCTCCATCGCCGGTGTCGCCGAAGAGAGCGGCGAGCCGTTCTCCTTCGACCTTCTGTCGAGACAGCCGGGTCTCGTCACCATCGCCTCGCGCGACGGCGGCACCACGCGGTACGACTATCTCGGCCCCGAACTGACGGCCACGGTCGAGAATCTCCTGCTGGAGGGCGAAGAGGTCGATTTCGACATCGAAATCGGTCTCACCGGGCTGAACGGGAGCTACGAGATCACCGAGGGCACGCCGCGCCGCTTCGTCAGCAGGACCCGCTCCGAGGACCTCTCGATCACCGCCGAGGGGGTCGACCCGGAGGATCCCGCAGCGAGTTTCGCGATGGCGATGAACCTCGCCGAGGTCGTTTCGGAGGGCGCCGGCACGATCTCCCCGCTCGCCGCCACGGGCGAACTCTCGTCGGTTTTCGCGACAGGGCTGGAGACCGACTGGTCGCTGTCCCACGGGCCGGCGGAGTACACCTTCGCCGGGGTCGATGACGGCGACAGGTTCAACCTCACGACCGCCGCCGAAAGCGGCAGCTTCAGCGGGTCGATCAGCCCCGAGGCCCTTGTCTACGAGGGCAGCAACACCGGCCTCGCCTTCGCGGTCTCTTCCTCCGACATGCCCTTCCCCGAAGTCAGCTTCTCGATGGCCGAGACCTCCGGTCGGTTCGAGATGCCGATCGCGCCCGCGGACGAAGCGGGCGATTTCGGCCTTCTGCTGCGGATAATCGATCTCGACCTCGACGAGGCGCTCTGGGGCCTGTTCGACCCCGAAGGCCAGTTGCCCCGCGACCCCGCAACGCTCGTCGTCGACCTCGCCGGCAAGGCCCGCTGGCTCGTCGATGTTTTCGACCCCGAGGTCACCGGCGAGATGGGCGAGGGCGAAGTGCCCGGCGAGATCGAAAGCCTTTCGATAGAAGCCCTCGAGCTTTCGGTGGCGGGCGCCGAGATCACCGGGGACGGCGCCTTCGTCTTCGACAATACCGGGGCCGGACCCTTCGCGCCCGCGCCCTCGCCCTCGGGCACGCTCAACCTGCGCCTCGAGGGCGGCAACACGTTGCTCGACACTCTGGTTGCGATGGGCCTCGTGCCCGAGGAGCAGGCGATGGGGGCACGGATGATGCTCGGCCTCTTCGCGCGACCGGGCACCGGGACCGACACCCTCGTCTCCACGATAGAGGTCGGCACCGACGGCTCGATCTCGGCGAACGGCCAGCGCATCCGCTAGAGCGCTTGCAAGACTGGCGCCCCTGACCTAGGTCCGGGGCGATGACAGACACGTTTCCCGACCTTTCAGGTCTGACCGAAGCGCTGCTCGCCGCCGCGACGTCCGCCGGTGCCGAAGCGGCAGATGCGCTCGCCGTTGACGGCACGTCGATTTCGATCGACGCGCTCGACGGCCGGCTCGAACACGCCGAGCGCGCCGAGGGCATCGAGGTGGGCCTGAGGGTCCTCATCGGCCACCGGCAGGCCTGCGTCTCCTCCTCGGACACCCGGCCGGAGACGTTCCGCGAGATGGCCGAACGCGCCGTCGCCATGGCCCGCGAAGCCCCCGAGGACCCGACCATCGGCCTTGCCGACCCCGCCATGCTCTCGGCGCGCCGCGATGCCGCCATGCTCGACCTTTCCGACCCCTCGCCCGAGCCCGCCCCGGCCGAACTCGAGGACGAGGCTCTGCGGGCCGAGGCCGCCGCACGCGCGGTCAAGGGCGTTTCCAAGGTCCAGTCGGCCTCCGCGGCCTATGGCCGTCGGCGCATCCATCTCGCCGCGACCAACGGTTTCGCGGGGGGCTACGAGCGCACCGACCGGTCGCGCTCGGCGGTGGCGATCACCGGCGAGGGCACGGCCATGGAGCGCGACTGGTACGCCGACACGCGCGTCCACGGCTCGGACCTTCTCAGCCCCGAGGAGATCGGCCGCCTCGCGGGCGAACGCACCGCCGCCCGCGCCGGCGCGAGAAAGCCACCCACCGGCAATTTCCCCGTGATCTTCGACGAGCGCATCTCGTCGTCGCTCATCGCCCATCTCCTGGAGGCGGTGAGCGGAACCGCCGTCGCCCGCGGCTCGACATGGCTGCGCGACGCGCTGGGCGAGACGGTCCTGCCGAAGGGCATCTCGCTCGTCGAGGAACCCCTGCGCCCCCGCGCCGGCGGCTCGCGGCCGTTCGACGCCGAGGGTCTCGAAACCCGCGACCGTCCCATCGTCGAGGACGGGGTGCTCATGGGCTGGACCCTCGACCTCGGCACCGCCCGCAAGCTCGGACTCGAAAGCACCGCGAACGCCGCGCGCGGCACGTCCTCGCCGCCAGCGCCCAGCGTCACCAACGTCCGGCTGACCGAGGGCGGCAAATCCCTCGACGAGCTTCTTTCCGACGCCGGCACCGGCCTCCTCGTCACCTCGCTCATCGGCGCGACGATCAACGCCACCACCGGCGACTATTCGCGAGGCGCCTCGGGGGTCTGGATCGAGAAGGGCGAGCGGGCCTACCCGGTCAACGAATGCACCATCGCGGGCAACCTCCGCGACATGCTGCGGGGCCTCGTCCCGGCGAACGACGCCCGGCAGCACCTCTCCCGCGTCGTCCCGTCGCTTCTCGTCGAAGGCCTCACGATTGCCGGCGGCTGATCTCGCGCTTCTGGTGACGGCGGCACGCGAGGCGGGCGAGATCGCGCTCGGGCACTGGCGCCGAAACCCCGAGGTCTGGGACAAGGGCGGCGACGATCCGGTCTCCGAGGCCGATTTCGCGGTCGACCGCCATTTGCGCGAGCGCCTTCTCGCGGCGCGCCCAGGCTACGGCTGGCTCTCGGAAGAGACCCCCGACACCACCGACCGGCTCGACCGCGACCGCGTCTTCATCGTCGACCCGATCGACGGCACGCGGGCCTTCGTCGCGGGCGAGAAGACCTGGGCGCATTCGCTGGCGGTCGCCGAGGCCGGCGTGGTGACGGCGGGCGTGGTCTTTCTTCCTGCGGTGAACCGGCTCTACGCCGCGGCGCGGGGCGAGGGCGCGACCCTTCAGGACGCCCCCATCGCCGCCTCTGCCCGCACCGAGGCAAAGGGTGCGCAGGTTCTCGCGAACAAGGCCAATTTCGAGCCCGGCCACTGGACGATCCCGCCCGACGACCTCCAGCGCAGCTTCCGCCCCTCGCTCGCCTACCGCCTCGCCCTTGTCGGCGAGGGCCGGTTCGACGCGATGCTGACCCTGCGCGACGCCTGGGAATGGGACATCGCCGCGGGTGCGGTGATCATCGCCGAGGCCGGCGGCATCGTCACCGACCGCACCGGGGCGGCGATCCGCTTCAATGACCCAGGCGCCCGGGCGCCCGGCGTGCTCGCCGCGGCACCGGGCATTCACGGCGCGCTTCTCGCCCGCCTCGCCGCCGCCGCTTGACCGGCGGACCCGGTGCAGTAGGGTCGCGCCGACAAACGGAGGCCGACATGACACAACGCCTGCACCTCGTCTTCGGCGGCGAACTGGTGGACCCGACCAGGAACGTGTTCCGAAACGTCGAGGACATCCATCTCGTCGGCGTCTACCCCGATTATGCCTCCGCCTACGACGCCTGGAAGCGCGAGGCCCAGCGCACCGTCGACAACGCCCACATGCGCTACTTCATCGCCCACCTGCACCGGCTCCGCGACGAGGAGGCGGCGGGCTCGCCGACGGAGGAACTGGGCGACTAGGACCCATGGCCCGCCCCTCCTCGGCGCTTTCGGTCTACCTCGTGACGGCAGGCTTCCGCCCGCCGCTCCCGGCTCCGGAAAGCTTCGCACGCCACTTCGGCGAGAAACTCTGGATTCACGTCTCCGACGCCGCCGCGGCAAGCGCGGTGCCGACGCTCGTCGCCCGGCTCGCGGAAGCCCGCGGCGAGCCGCTGAAGGCGGTGATGTCCGGCCATGTCGGCACCGCGCAAGACATCGGTGCAAGGGTGACGAGGCTGCCCCGGGAGCGCGCAGCCGACATCCGCGCCGCTCTCGCCGTCGATCCTCCGGGGGCCGCGCTCTTTCTCGGATTCGACATCCTTCCGGCGTTTCTCTACGGCCTGCGCGAGGCGGGCACCCGCACGATTCTCGTCGCGGGGCCCGACAGTGCCGAGGTCTCGCCCGGCGGCCGGCTTCTCTCCCGCGCAACCCTGCGGCTCTTCGACCGCGTCACCGCCACCACCGATTCCGCCGCCACGAAGCTCTCCCGCCTCGGCGCGCCCCACGCCGGGATAGAGGTCGTCGGGCGGCTCGAGGTCACCGCACCGCCGCCCCCGGTCGACCCCCGCGCGCAGGAAGACCTCGCCCGGACCCTCGCCGGCCGGCCCTCCTGGCTCGCCGCCGATGTCGTCCTCGACGAGATCCGGCCGATCCTCGCCGCCCAGCGCCAGGCCAACGGCATGTCGCACCGCCTCCTTCTCGTGATCGCCCCGGCGCCGGGGGAAGACCCCTCCGCCTTCGTCGCCGCCGCCGAGGCGCGGGGCTATTCCGTCGCCCGCCGGTCCGAAGGCGGCGTTCCCTCGGAGGACGTGCAGATCCTCGTCGCCGACCTGCCTGAAGAAATCGGGCTCTGGTTGCGCCTCGCACCGATCACCTTCGTCGGCCGCTCGCTCGTGCCGACGGGGGGCGACGCGCGGCCCGACGCGCCCGCCGCCCTCGGGTCCGCCATCCTCTACGGTCCCGACGTCGGCGCGCACCGGACCGATTTCGACTACCTCGCCTCCCTCGGGGGTGCGCGTCTCGTCCACGACGGACAGGCCCTCGGCGCCGCGGTCTCCTCGCTTCTCGCACCCGACAAGACCGCCGCCATGGCCCATGTGGCCTGGACCGAATCTTCCCGCGGCGCCGAGGGCACCGACCGGCTCGTCGACATCCTGATGACCGCTCTCGACGACCCCGAGGCCTTCTAGTCGGCGCCCCAGGGGCTCACGCCCGAAAGCGCCGCCGCCCGGATCGTCGGGCCGTGCTCGTCATGCCGGGGCGACGCCCGCTCGAGAGCGAGTTCGGCGTCCGAGAACGTCATCGGGCTGCGGATGCCGGGCACGCCTTCGGGCGCGATCTCGAGCCCACGGGCGACGACCTGGGGGTCGGCGAACACCTGCGCGAAATCGTTGATCGGCCCGGCGGGCACGCCGTGGGCCTCGCAGGCCGACAGCAGCGCGTCGCGGCTCATCGCGCCGGTCAGTGCCGAAATCTTCCCGGTCAGTTCGGCCCGGTGCGCCACCCGGTCCGCGTTGTGGTGATACTCCGACGCCGCGCCGAGGTCGCTGGCCCCGAGAAGGTCGCAGAACCTGTGGTACTGCGCGTCGTTGCCCACCGCGACGATGATCCAGCCGTCGGAACAGGGAAAGACCTGGTAGGGCATGAGGTTCGGGTGGGCATTGCCGAGCCTGACGGGCGGTGTCCCGGTGGCGAGGTAGTTCATGCCCTGGTTCGAGGTCACCGCGACGGCGGTGTCGAGAAGCGACAGGTCGATCTTCTGGCCCCGCCCGGTGCGGTCACGCTGGGCGAGGGCCGCCTGCATCGCGACGACTGCGTAGAGCCCGGTGAAGAGATCGGTGATCGCGATGCCCGCCTTCATCGGCTGCCCGTCGGGCTCGCCGGTCACCGACATCAGGCCCGACATGCCCTGGATGATGTAGTCGTAGCCCGCCCGCGTCGCGTAGGGGCCGGTGTGGCCGAACCCGGTGATCGAGCACCACACGAGCCGCGGGTTCACCTCCGACAGCACGTCCCAGCCCACGCCGAGCCGTTCGAGGCTCCCGGTCTTGAAGTTCTCGATCAGCGCGTCGGCCTCGCGGACGATGGCCTTCAGCGCATCGCGGCCTTCGTCGGTCCCGAGGTCGAGCGCCACCGACTTCTTGCCCCGGTTGGCCGAGTGGAAATAGGCCGCCGAACGGTCGCCCTCGCGCTCGATGAAGGGCGGTCCCCAGTTGCGCGTGTCGTCGCCCTGGGGGCTCTCGATCTTGATGACCTCCGCTCCGAGGTCGGCCAACGTCTGCCCGGCCCAGGGCCCCGCGAGGACCCGGGCAAGTTCGACGATGCGCAGCCCTTCCAGAGGTCGCTGCATCAGCTTCCGAGTTCAGCGTCGATCAGGGCCGCAAATTCGTCGTAGGACATGTTCTGGTAGGTCGTGCCGTTGATCACGAAGGACGGCGTCGAGTTGATCCCATGTTCCGCCGCGTTCGCCTCGAACACCGCCTGCATGGCGACGGCCTTCTCGGCATCCGACAGGCAGGCGTCGAGCGCCTCGGGCTCTATCCCGGCGGTCAGCCCGATCCGGCGCAGCGCGCCCGCCACCGCCTCGGCGCTTTCCTGCCGCGCCCACTCGGGCTGCTGGCGGTAGATCTCGTCGACGAGACCGAAGAACCGGTCGGGCCCGGCGCAGCGCGCCACCAGGCCGGCCCAGAGCCCCGGCCGGTCGAAATAGACCTCGCGGTAGATGTAATGAACCTGCCCGGTGTCCACATACTCCGCCTTGAGGTCCTCCAGGGGGCCGAGGTGGAAGGTCCGGCAATGCGGGCAGGTGTAGGACGCGTATTCGATGACCGTCACCGGCGCCTCGGGGTCCCCGAGCGTCATCTCCTCGACCATCGAGGTGTCGATGTCGGCATCGGCGGTGACCGCGGCCTCCACGAGGTCGTCCTGCCCGGACTGGGTCATGTACCAGTAGGCACCGCCGCCGATAACGACGATGGCGGCGACGATGGCGAGTAGTCGGGTCATCGGTCAGGCCTTTTCTGTTGTTTGCCGTCAGATAGAATGCGCGCGCCAAGGGCTTCAAGGGCCGATCTGAGGCCGGGGTCGCCCACGGGCGCGGCTGCCGCCTCGGCCCGCGCGCAAGCGGCGGGGTCCGGTGCGCCCGCATCGGCGGGTGCGGCGCGGTACTCAGCCGCCGCCTCGCCGAAGCCCGTGGCCGCCGTCTGGGTGAAACGGATGCGCGCGATGGCGTTGTAGCCGTAGCAGGCGTTCACCGTCTCGCGAATGCGCTCCTTCTGCATCTCCAGAAGCGGCGCCTCCGCCCCCTTCACGAGAAGCGTGAGCGTCGCCCCAAGCCCCTCGCGGCCGTATTTCACCTCCACCGGCGTGGCCGACCGGGCGATCTCGTCTCCGACGATCTCGGCCCAGTGCGTGAGCAGCCGCGACACCGCGAAGCCCCGCGTCGCGCCCACCCCCTTCACCCGCGGCTCGATCAGCACCGCGGTGCGACGAAAGCCCTTGCCGCGGCGGATCGCACGGGTGTTACTCTCTGTCGACATGCCGAGCTCTCCGACCAGTTCCCTTCGCATCCTACGCCCCCTCCCGCGCGCCGCCAGCCCCTTCGACAAGCCTGCGATGACGAATGCGTGACGAAAGCCCGGCACAGCCCGACGCGGAGCGCCTCCTGGCTTGGTACGACCGCCATGCCCGCGCCCTGCCTTGGCGGGTTCCGCCCGGATCGGACGCGCGCCCCGACCCCTACCGCGTCTGGCTCTCCGAAGTGATGCTCCAGCAGACCACCGTCGCGGCGGTGAAGGGCTACTTCGAGCGCTTCACGACCCGCTGGCCCGGTGTGGCCGATCTCGCGGCTGCCCGCGACGCCGACGTTATGGGCGAATGGGCCGGCCTCGGCTACTACGCCCGTGCCCGCAACCTCCTCAAATGCGCCCGCGCCGTCGTCGCCGACCACGGCGGCCGGTTTCCAGACACGCGCGAGGCGCTCCTGACCCTGCCCGGCATCGGCCCCTATACCGCCGCCGCCATCGCCGCCATCGCCTTCGACCGGCCCGAAACGGTCGTCGACGGCAATGTCGAGCGCGTTATGGCCCGGCTCTTCGCCGTCGAAACTCCGCTTCCGGCGTCGAAGCCCGAGCTTGTCGCCCATGCCGCGCGCCTCACGCCTTTCGAGCGGCCCGGCGACTATGCCCAGGGAGTGATGGACCTCGGCGCCACGATCTGCACTCCGAAAAAACCGGCCTGCGGCCTCTGCCCCTGGGTCTCCCCCTGCCGCGCCCGCGCGGCGGGCATCGCCACTGGCCTGCCGAGGAAGGCCCCGAAGAAGGCAAAGCCCGTCCGTCTCGGCATCGTCTATGTCGGCCGCCGCGCTGACGGCGCCTGGCTTCTCGAACGCAGGCCCGACAAGGGGCTTCTCGGCGGCATGCTCGGCTGGCCCACGACCGACTGGTCCGACGCGCCGGCCCCCGCCCCGCCGCTCGCGGCCGACTGGCGGAGCGTCGGCGAGGTGCGCCACACCTTCACCCATTTCCACCTCCGCCTCGACGTGCAGGTCGCCGAGGCCGGCGGCAGTCCCGAGAGGGGGGCGTTCCTCGAGCGCACCGCGTTCCGGCCCAAGGACCTGCCTACGCTCATGGCGAAAGCCTATAATCTCGCGCGCGCTACGCTGACGGGCGATTGAGCGTTCCCGCGCCGAAGCGCTATATTGACGCCGAACCGGGAGCACGGGCCGTGACGAGCTACGCCAAACCGACCCTCAGAAACGCTCTGCCTTTCTGGTCGGTCCTCCTCTTCGTGCCGCTGGCAATCGTCGGCCCGGCGCTCGGCGGTCTCTGGGTGCTCGCCCTGCCCTTCGCGGTCTGGAACGTCACCCTGCTCCTCGACCTCGCGGTGGGCTCCGACGACGTATCCCTCGACCCGGCCACGCCGGAGCGCGACATCTTCTGGCACCGCGCCGCGACCCTCGTCTGGCCGCCGGTCCAGACCGCGATCATCTTCGGCTCCATCGCCTGGGTCACCTCGGCGCCGCATCTCTCCGCCCTCGAGGCGGTGGTGATCTTTCTCGGCATCGGCGCGCTTTCGGGTGCGGTCGGCATCGTCTTCGCCCATGAGCTCATGCACCAGAAGTCCCGCGTCGAGCGCTGGCTGGCCGATATCCTGATGACCCAGGTCCTCTACGGCCACTTCCGCTCCGAGCACCTCATCGTTCACCACGCATGGGTCGGCACCCCGCGCGACGCGGTCACCGCGCGGCTCGGCGAGGGCTTTCACGCCTTCTTTTTCAGGGTCCTGCCCCAGTGCCTGCGCTCGGCCTGGGCCGCCGAACGATCACGCCTCGCCCGCAAGGGCCTGCCGGTCTGGGACCGCTCGAACCCGTTCTGGCGCTACGGCGCACTGCAACTCTTCTGGCTCCTCACGGCTCTCGTGCTCGGCGGCTGGGCGGGCGTCGCGCTCTTTCTCTTCCAGGCGCTCGTCGCGATCTGGCAGCTCGAACTCATCAACTACATCGAGCATTACGGGCTCACCCGGAAGCATCTCGGGGAGGGGCGCTACGAGCGCACCCTGCCGCGCCATTCCTGGGAGGACAGCCACAGCGTGAGCCGGGGCGTCTTCATCAACCTGCCGCGCCATGCCGACCATCACGCGAGCCCGGCCCGCCGCTTCCCGCTCCTGCAGACCTACGGCGAAGGCGAGGCCCCGCGACTGCCCTTCGGCTATTCGGCGATGACCGCCCTCGCCCTCGTCCCGCCGCTCTGGCGCCGCGTGATGAACCCCCGCGTGCGCCGCTGGCGCGCGGCCTTCTACCCCGAGATCACCGACTGGCGGCCCTACGACCGGCACGAGACGCCGATGCCCGACTGAGGCGAGGCGCGCCCCCGCCCTCGAAGCGCAGGGTCGGCGGGTCGCTTTCCGGCCCATCGGCGCAGGGTGCCGGATCGGCGGCGAGTTCCGGACGCAAGCCGGCGTCGTCAGGTTTGGGACACGGGCGGCGTCCATGCCTGCCTCGACGCGAACGCGACCGCGACCGCGATGGATGTTGCCGGGCATCGTCGCCCGACAAGGTCGCCGGATTCCGGGCGCCGAACGCGTGCCGCTCGTCCTTCGCCGCCCCGGTCTCGTCCGATGCCTTCCGCGAAAAGCCGTTCGTCCGGGCGACGTCGCGGCCGTCGCCCGGCGCTGCGACATCGAATCGAGCCGGACCAAAAAAAGGGGCCCCGCCGTTTCCGACGGGGCCCGAAGTCGTGCCGTGGTTGGGCCACAGGCACAGGCGGTAACCCTATCCCGTCATCTCCGCGCGGATCTGCTGGCGCAGCGCGTCGATCAGCACCGGTTCCCCGTCGCGCATGAAATGCCAGTAGGTCCAGCCGTTGCACGAGGGCGCCCCCTCGATCGCGGCGCCGACCTGGTGAATCGACCCCTTCGCCTCGCCGGAGATCACCGTGCCGTCCGCGCGCACCTTCGCGGTCTGCCCGCGCGGGCCGGTCAGAACCTCGCCGGGCCGCAGCATCCCGCGCTCGACGAGCTGTCCGAACGGCACCCTCGGCTCGGCCCGCTTCGAGGCCGACACCTCCAGCGCCGCCCGGTCGAACTTCCGCACATCCGCGATCCGCGCCGCCGCGAGGC
>Ga0008833_1000764_pt1 | contig 22592 bp, 18 predicted proteins | sample HotLakConsoUCCLE_FD_62216 | JGI IMG/M metagenome (GOLD analysis project Ga0008833, IMG submission 62216) | Hypersaline microbial mat communities from Hot Lake, Washington, USA - Hot Lake Consortium UCC-LE | ecosystem: Environmental > Aquatic > Non-marine Saline and Alkaline > Hypersaline >... | reverse complement strand
CCGGTTCCGGCAAGTTCTGATTGACGTACCTCAGATAAAGCGGGTTACTGTCCCGGCGAGGAGCGTCATGGGTAAGCCCACAGTCCACGATATCGCCAAGGAGGCGGGGGTGAGCCTCGCGACGGTGGACCGCGTGCTGAACCGGCGGCCCGGGGTGCGCACGGCGACGGTGGCACGTGTTCAGGCCGCGATCGACAAGCTCGGCTATGTCCGCGACCTCTCTGCCGCGAACCTCGCCCGTGGACGGCTCTACCGGCTCGCCTTCGTCCTGCCCGACCGAAAGAGCCAATTTCTGGCCGCGGTGGAGGAGGCGGTGGCGGAAGCCGCGCGCGCGCTCCGGCTCGACCGGCTCGACCTCCAGGCGGTCAGGGTGCCCGTGGGCGACCCTGTGGCGGTGCGCCGGAGTTTCGAACGCCTCATCCGCCAGGGGGTCGACGGGGTCGCGGTGATGGCCGACGAAACCCCGATGGTGCGCGACATGATCGCCCGGCTGAAGGCCGAGGGCGTGGCCGTCGTCGCGCTCGTCACGGACCAGCCGAAGACCGAGCGGGACCATTTCGTCGGCATCGACAACGTCGCCGCGGGCCGGACCGCGGGAGTGCTCATGGGCCGGTTCCTCGCCGGGCGGAACGGTGCGGTGATGGTGATGGTCAACTCGACCCAGGCCCGCGACATGGTCGAGCGCCGGCTCGGGTTCGACGAGGTGCTGGCGGCGCGGTTTCCCGGCCTCGAGGCGCTGCCGTCGCTCGAGGGCTACGACAATTTCGAGGTGACCCACCGGCTGGCCGCGCGGGTGCTCGCGCGGCGCGACGACCTCGTGGGCATCTACTGCACGGGCGCGGGGCTCAGGGGCGTCACACAGGCGGTGACCGAGAGCGGGCGCGGCGACATCGTCGTGGTGGGCCACGAACTGACCGCCCATGCGCGCGCGGCGCTCGAGGCGGGCCTCGTCGACGTGGTCATCACCCAGAACGTCGGCCACCTCGTGCGCAGCGCGGCGCGCGTGCTGCGCGCGCAGTGCGACGGGGTGGACGTGATCGCGAGCCAGGAGGTCATCAGGATCGAGATCGTCATGAAGGAGAACCTGCCGTAGCGCGGGAAGAAAGGGAGGAATGTCATGAGGACCATAAAGGGGCCGGCGCTGTTTCTGGCCCAGTTCGCGAGCGATGACGCGCCGTTCAATGCGTGGGACAGCATCACGAAGTGGGCGGCCGATTGCGGTTACGCGGGCGTGCAGGTGCCGAGCTGGGACGGCAGGTTTTTCGACCTCGCGAAGGCCGCGTCGTCGAAGGATTATTGCGACGAGGTGAAGGGGGTCGCGGCCGAAAACGGCGTCGAGATCACCGAATTGTCGACCCATCTGCAGGGCCAGCTCGTCGCCGTGCACCCCGCCTATGACGTGGCCTTCGACGGCTTCGCCGACCCGTCGGTGCACGGCAACCCCAAGGCCCGGCAGGAATGGGCCGTGGACCAGGTGAAGAAGGCGATCACGGCGAGCCGGAACCTCGGGATTTCGGCCCATGCGACGTTCTCGGGCGCGCTCGCTTGGCCCTATGTCTACCCCTGGCCGCAGCGGCCGGCGGGGCTGGTGGAGGCGGCGTTCGACGAGTTGGCGAAGCGCTGGCTGCCGATCCTCGACCATGCCGAGGAGAACGGGGTGGACGTGTGCTACGAAATCCACCCCGGCGAGGACCTGCACGACGGGGTCACGTTCGAGATGTTCCTCGAGCGGGTCGGCGGGCATGCGCGGGCCAACATGCTCTACGACCCCTCGCACTACGTGCTGCAGGCGCTCGACTACCTCGACAACATCGACATCTACCACGAGCGGATAAAGATGTTTCACGTCAAGGACGCCGAGTTGAACCCAACCGGGCGGCAGGGGGTCTACGGCGGTTACCAGCCCTGGGTGGACCGGGCGGGGCGATTCCGCTCGCCCGGCGACGGGCATGTCGATTTCGGCGCGGTGTTCTCGAAGCTCACGCAATACGATTTCGACGGCTGGGCCGTGGTGGAATGGGAATGCGCGCTGAAGCACCCCGAGGACGGGGCGCGGGAGGGCGCGGCCTTCGTGCGCGACCACATCATCCGGGTGACAGAGGTGGCGTTCGACGATTTCGCCGCCGGCGGCTCCGACGACGCGGCGAACCGGAAGATGCTGGGGATCGGGTAGGGGGCGCTGCCCCCGTCCCCTGTCGGGGACCCCCCGGAGTATTTGCAGAACGAAGAAGACCTGAAAGGAGGAGCGACATGGAGCGTCGGGGCATGGCACGGATACGTCTCGGGATGGTGGGCGGCGGGCGCGACGCGTTCATCGGCGGGGTGCACCGGATCGCGGCGCGGATCGACGACCGGTTCGAACTGGTGGCGGGCGCGTTCTCGTCGACGGCGGAGAAGAGCCGCGCCTCGGGGGCCGATCTCGGCATCGACCCGGGCCGGGTGTACGAAGACTTCACCGCGATGGCGCAGCGCGAGGCGCGGCTGAAGGAGGGAATCGAGGCGGTGGCGATCGTGACCCCGAACCACATGCACTACCCGGCGGCGCGGGAGTTTCTCAAGCGTGGCATCCACGTGATCTGCGACAAGCCGCTGACCTCCACGCTGGCGGACGCGAAGAAGCTCGCGCGCGCCGCGGAGAAGGCGGACGCGCTTTTCGTGCTCACCCACAATTACACCGGTTACCCGATGGTGCGGCAGGCCCGCGCGATGGTCGCGGCGGGCGACATCGGGACCATCCGGGTGGTGCAGGTCGAGTATCCCCAGGACTGGCTGACGGTGGACGAGGACAACAAGCAGGCCCAGTGGCGGACCGACCCCGCGCGGTCGGGGGCGGGGGGGTCGACGGGGGATATCGGAACCCACGCCTTCAACCTCGCTAGCTTCGTGACGGGTCTCGAACTCGAGGCGCTGTCGGCGGATATCCAGGCGTTCGTGCCGGGCCGGCAGGTCGACGACAACGCCCACGTGATGCTGCGATTCGAGGGCGGGGCGCGGGGGATGCTCTGGGCGAGCCAGGTCGCGCCCGGCAACGAGAACGGGCTGCGGCTTCGGGTCTACGGCGACAGGGGCGGTCTCGAATGGGCGCAGGAGGACCCGACCTACCTCTGGTTCACGCCGTTCGGGGAGCCGAAGCGGCTCATCACCCGGGGCGGAGCGGGGTCGGGCGCGGAAGCGGGCCGGGTCAGCCGGGTGCCGCCGGGGCACCCCGAGGGCTATCTCGAGGCCTTCGCGACGATCTATTCCGAGGCGGCGGAGGCGATTCGGGCGCACCAGGCGGGCCGCGCGCCCTCGCCTGAGGTCGTCTATCCGACAATCGAGGACGGCCTGAAGGGCGTGGCCTTCGTCGACGCCTGCGTGCGCTCCTCGGCGCGGGACGCGGCCTGGGTCAAGCTAAACATCTGACAGGACGGGATTTCGGCGCAGGAAGGAGGAAACCCCCACACAGCAACAATCGTTTACTGAGGTACGCCCCTCACAGTTTTTTCTTTACTTGAGGTACGTCCCTCAAATACCATTTGGAAATAGGTCCCGGCGCGAGACGACCGGGGCAATCAGGGAGGACGACGATGAAGATCACCACAACCGCCCTCATGGCGGCGACGGCCCTGTCGGGCGCGACGTTCATGGGTGCCGACGCCGCCAAGGCCGAGGAGCTGACGCTCTGCTGGGCCGCCTGGGACCCCGCGAACGCCCTCGTCGAGCTTTCGAAGGACTTCGAGGCGCAATCCGGCCACACGATGAACTTCGAATTCGTGCCCTGGCCGAACTTCGCGGACCGCATGCTCAACGAACTGAACTCGGGCGGCCAGCTCTGCGACCTCCTGATCGGCGACAGCCAGTGGATCGGCGGTGGTGCCGAGAGCGGCCATTACGTCAAGCTCAACGACTTCTTCGACGCCGAAGGCATCAGCATGGACGATTTCGCCCCGGCGACAGTCTTTGCCTATTCGACGTGGCCGAAGGGCACGCCGAACTATTACGCGCTGCCGGCGATGGGGGATGCGAACGGGTGGTTCTACCGCAAGGACTGGTTCACCGACCCCGAGATACAGGCCGCCTACAAGGAAGAGACCGGCGACGACCTGCGCGAGCCCGAGAGCCAGCGCGAGCTGATGCAGATCGCGAAGTTCTTCCAGGGCCGCGAGATCGACGGACAGACGCGCTACGGCGTCTCGATCTTCACCGAGCGCGGCTCGGAAGGCATCACCATGGGCGCGACCGGCGCGCTTTATGCCTGGGGCTTCAAGTACGAGAACGAACCCGGGACCTACGACATGGTGGGTGCGGTGAACTCGCCCGAAGCGGTCGAGGCGCTGGAGTTCTACAAGGAACTCTACGAGTGCTGCACGCCGCCGGGCTACACCGACAGCTACATGGGAGAGAGCCTCGATGCGTTCAAATCGGGTCAGGTGGCGATGGCGATGAACTGGTTCGCCTTCTTCCCCGGCCTCGCGGTCGACCCCGACGTGGGCGGCGACAAGATCGACTTCTTCGTCAACCCGCCGCAGAACGTGGCCGCCTCGACACTGGGCGGGCAGGGGATTTCGGTGGTGTCCTATTCCGACAAGCAGGACGCGGCACTCGAGTACATCAAGTGGTTCGCCCAGCCCGACGTGCAGGCGAAGTGGTGGGAACTCGGTGGCTATTCGGCGCACAACTCGGTTCTGAACGACCCGGGCTTCGTCGACAGCCAGCCCTTCGCGGCCGACTTCCTCGTCGCGATGGATGGCGTGCAGGACTTCTGGCAGGAGCCGGCCTATGCCGAACTGCTGCTGGCGATGCAGAAGCGGCTGCACGACTACATCGTGGCCGACCAGGGCACCGCCCAGGAAGCCCTCGACATGCTGATCGAGGACTGGACGGAAACCTTCGAGGACGAAGGCAAGCTCTGACGCGCAGGGGTGCGGTGCCGCGCGACCCGCGGCCCCGCACTCCCGTTCGCCAAGAGATCGGTGCCCCGGGTCATGCCCGGGGCACGGTCACCACACGCGCGATGGAAACCTGATGGCCGATACCCCGATTGACCGCGCCGCCCGCGCCACGCCGCCTTCGGTCGCACGGCGCGTGAAGGGGCTTTCGGACCGGGCGATCGCCTGGATCTTCGTGGCGCCGACGATCTTTCTCTTGCTCGCGGTCAACATCTTTCCGCTGATCTGGACGATCAACCTCAGCTTCACGGACTACCGCGCGAACCGGCCGAACCGGGAGGTCGAGTTTGTCGGCCTGCGAAACTACGAGCGCATCCTGACCGACAGCGACATCTGGCTGACGATGCAGGCGACCGCGCATTTTCTCTTCTGGACGATCTTCTTCCAGGTCGTGATCGGCTTCGCGCTGGCCTATCTCATCAACAAGAACTTCAAGGGCTCGCCGTTCTGGACGACGATCATCGTCCTGCCGATGATGCTGTCACCCGCGGTGGTGGGGAATTTCTGGACCTTCCTCTACCAGCCTCAGATCGGGCTCTTCAATTACGTGGTCGCCTGGTTCACCGGGGCCGATCCCTCGTCGTTCTCGATGATCGGGCAGGTCAACCTCGCGCCCTGGGCGATCGTCATCGTCGATACCTGGATGTGGACGCCCTTCGTGATGCTCATCTGCCTCGCGGGGCTCCGAAGCATTCCCGACTACATCTACGAGGCCGCCGAGATCGACCGGGCCTCGAAATGGCGGCAGTTCTGGACGATCACCGTGCCGATGGTGCTGCCGTTCCTGATGCTGGCGGTGCTGTTCCGGGGCATCGAGAACTTCAAGATGTTCGACCTCGTGGTGCAGCTGACCGGCGGGGGCCCCGGGTCGGTCACGGAGCTCACGTCCATCAACCTCAAGCGCGAGGCCTTCGAGAAATGGCGGACGGGCTATGCCTCGGCCTACGCGATCATTCTCTTCGTCACGGTCTTCGGACTCGCCTCGATCTACGTGAAGGCGCTGAACAAGGTTAAGGAGCGGTGAGAGTGCGACACGCGATGCCCGCCCCGGACCTGGTCCGGGGCCCCGAGCCCCGCCGCGCGAGGTCCCGGGTCAGGCCCGGGACGGGGAAGGTGTCATGAGCAGCTATTCGATCACCGAACCGTCCGGCCGTCAGAAGTGGGTCGCGGGCACGCTCGTCGTTCTCTATGCGCTCGTGACGATGGTTCCGCTCCTGTGGATTCTCGTGACCGGCTTCAAGTCGCCGTCCGACGCCATCGCCTACCCGCCCAAGGTGTTCTTCGAGCCGACGCTCGAGGGCTACGTCAACCTCTTCACCCAGCGCACCCGGCAGACCGAGGAATTTCTCGCCGCGAACCCGCCGGCGACCTGGTACGACAGGATTGTCCGGCAGTACGACATGGTCATCGCCGGGCCGTCGAAGTTCGGCGAGCGGTTCCTGAACTCCGTCATCATCGGCTTCGGTTCGACCTTCCTGTCGGTGTTTCTCGGCACGCTGGCGGCCTATGCCTTCTCGCGGTTCAAGATCCCGCTCGCCGACGACCTCCTGTTCTTCATCCTGTCGACGCGGATGATGCCGCCCATCGCGGTCGCGATCCCGATCTTCCTGATGTATCGCCAGCTCGGGCTGTCGGACACGCACCTCGGCATGATCCTGCTTTACACGGCGGTGAACATCTCGCTGGCGGTGTGGCTCCTGAAGGGGTTCATCGACGAGATACCGCGCGAATACGAGGAAGCGGCCCTCATCGACGGCTACACGCGGTTCCAGGCGTTCTACAAGATCGTGCTGCCGCAGGCGGCGACGGGCATCGCCTCGACCGCGATCTTCTGCCTGATCTTCGCCTGGAACGAATATGCCTTCGCGGTGCTCCTCACCTCCGGGACGGCGCAGACAGCGCCCCCGTTCATTCCCACGATCATCGGGGTCGGCGGGCTCGACTGGCCGGCGGTGGCGGCGGGGGCCACGATCTTCCTGTTGCCGGTGATGATCTTCACGATCCTTCTGAGAAAGCATCTCCTGCGGGGCATCACCTTCGGAGCGGTGCGCAAATGAGCAACTCCCCCTTCGACCCCGACGAGAGCCTCACCGAAGCCCAGCTCGACCGGGAGCGGGCGCGCACGCCGAAGCCTGTCTTGGAGGACACCCGCGGCAAGCCGTCCGAGGGCTACCGCGCCCACCCCGCCGCGCGGATCTTCGTGCGGGGGCCGTGGGAAATGGCCGCCTCGATCCTCATCGCGGTCGGCGTGGTGATGCTCATGCAGCCCTTCGTGATGTGGCTCTACACCTATTCCTTCATCACGATTCTCGCAGGCACGGTGATGTTTCTCGTCGTCAGCCATTTTCCGGAGGGCGAGTGATGGCCGAGATCGTCATTCGCGACCTGCGCAAGGATTTCGGCAGTTTCAATGCCGTGAAGTCGTCGTCGTTCACCATCGCCGACGGGGAATTCTTCATGCTGCTCGGGCCGTCGGGCTGCGGCAAGACCACGACCCTGCGGATGATCGCGGGGCTCGAACTGCCGACCAGCGGGGAAATCTGGATCGACGGCGAGGAGGTGGGGCAGCGTCCGGCGAGCGAGCGCGACATCGCCTTCGTGTTCCAGATGTTCGCGCTCTACCCGCACATGAACGTGCGGCGCAACATTTCCTACCCGCTGGTGTCGCAGGGCATGCCCCGCGCCCAGGTGAAGGCGAAGGTGGCCGAGGTCGCGAAGATCCTCGGCATCGAGGACATCCTCCACAAGCCCGTGGGCGGGCTCTCGGGCGGCGACCGCCAGCGGGTCGCCTTGGGCCGCGCGATTGTGCGCGACCCCAAGGCGTTCATGATGGACGAGCCCCTCGGCGCGCTCGACGCGGAGTTCCGCGAGCGCATGGCCGAGGAGTTGCGCGCCCTCCACGACCGGATGGGCGCGACCACGGTCTATGTCACTCATGACCAGCTCGAGGCGATGCAGATGGGCGACAAGATCGTGGTGATGAACCACGGGGTGATCGAGCAGTTCGGCGCGCCGCAGGACATCTACGACAAGCCCGCGACGATGTTCGTGGCCGAGTTCATCGGCTCGCCGCCGATGAATTTCCTGCGCCACCACGGGTCCATCGAGGGCGGGGCCGCCGAGGTCGCCCTCGGCCGTCACCGCTTCGGGGTGCCGGAGACGCGCGAGCCCTTCGACGGCGACATCGTGTTCGGCGTGCGCCCCGAGCACGTGCGCTTCCGCAACGGGGGCGACTACCGGGGCGAGGTGCTGGCGGCGGAATATCTCGGCACGACCCAGATCGTGACACTCGCGACGCCCCTCGGCGAGGTGAAGGCGCGCACGCCCTCGGGGCAGGTCGCGCGGGTCGGCGAGACGGTGGCGCTCGATTTCAACCCCAGAACCGTCACGCTCTTCGACGCGCAGTCGGGCCGGGCGCTTCGGTCTGACCTCAACGAGGGGGTGCTCCATGGCTGATGTCACTCTCAGGGGCGTCACAAAGCGGTTTCGCCGCGATGTGGCCGTCGACGACGTGTCGCTCCATATCGAGGACGGCAGCTTCGTGGTGCTGCTGGGGCCGACGGGGGCGGGCAAGACGACGACGCTCAGGCTGATCTCGGGGCTCGAGAAGGCCGATGCGGGCGACATTCTCATCGGCGGCCGGTCGGTGCTGAACGAGACGCCGGCGCAGCGCGATGTCGCGATGGTGTTCCAGCAATACTCGCTCTACCCGCACATGAGCGTGCGCGAGAACCTCGAATTTCCGCTGAAATCGCCCATTCTGCAGACCCCGCGCGAGCAGATCGCGCGAAAGGTCGCCGAGGTGGCCGAGGTGCTGCGCATCTCCCACAAGCTCGACAACAAGGCGACGGAGCTTTCGGGCGGCGAGATGCAGCGGGTCGCGATCGGGCGGGCGCTGGTGCGCGACCCCGCGATCTACCTGATGGACGAGCCGCTGTCGTCGCTCGACGCCAAGCTCAGGACCGAGCTTCGGGTGGAGCTGAAGCGGGTGCAGATGAGCCTCGGGGCGACGCTTCTCTACGTCACCCACGACCAGATCGAGGCGATGACCATGGCGACCCATGTGGGCGTGCTCGACCACGGGCGGCTGGTGCAGTTCGGCACCCCGCGCGAGATCTACGAGAACCCCGTGAGCCTCTATGTCGCGAGCCGCCTCGGGCTGCCCCGGATCAACGTGCTGCCGGCCGGTCTTTTCGGCGGCGCGCCCCCTGCGGCGAAGACCATCGGCCTCAGACCCGAGCACATCGCCGAAGGGCAGGGCAAGCCCTCTAAGGTCGTCCGCGTCGAGCATCTCGGCGACCAGACCCGGCTGCACCTGACCCTCGAGGGCCATGACATCGTGACGCTGACGGATGTGCACACCGCGCTCGAGCCCGGCGACACCGTGGCGATCAGCCCCGAGAACCCGCTCTATTTCGACGCCAGCGGCGCCCGTGTCGCCTGAGGAGATCCCATGAAGCAGTTCATCAACCGAAAAGAGACACTGGTCATCGAGGCCATCGACGGGGCGCTCCGGACCGCGGGGGGGCGGCTCGCGCGGCTCGACGGCTACCCGCATATCAAGGTCGTGGTGCGCACCGACTGGGACCGCTCGAAGGTGGCGCTCGTGTCGGGTGGCGGTTCGGGCCACGAGCCTTCGCACGCGGGCTTCGTGGGGCAGGGGATGCTGACGGCGGCGGTCTGCGGCGACGTCTTCGCCTCGCCGTCGGTCGACGCGGTGCTGGCGGGCATTCTCGCGGTGACCGGCGACGCGGGCTGTCTTCTGATCGTGAAGAACTACACCGGCGACCGGCTGAATTTCGGGCTCGCCGCCGAACGCGCGCGGGCCTTCGGCAAGAAGGTGGAGATGGTGATCGTCGACGACGACATCGCCCTGCCGGACCTGCCGCAGGCGCGGGGCGTCGCAGGCACGCTTTTCGTGCACAAGATCGCCGGGGCGCTGGCGGAGCAGGGCGCCGACCTCGCCGCCGTGGCGCAGGCGGCGCGGCGCGTGATCGAGGGGGTGGTCTCGATCGGGATGTCGCTCGACACCTGTACCGTGCCGGGCTCGCCGAAGGAAGACCGGATCGCGCCCGGCAAGGCCGAGCTCGGCCTCGGCATCCACGGCGAGGCGGGGATCGAGCAGGTCGATTTCGCGGGCGCGCGGGAGGCGATGGAGATGGTCGTCGACCGGCTCGCGCCCAACATCGGGCCGGGGCCGCACGCGGCCCTTCTGAACAACCTCGGCGCGGCGACGCCGCTCGAGATGTCGGTGCTCGCGGAAGAACTCACCCGGAGCCGGATCGGCGAACAGGTGCGCTGGCTCGTCGGCCCGGCACCCCTGATGACCTCGCTCGACATGAAGGGGTTCTCGGTCTCGCTGATGCCGGTCTCGAAGGCCGACGAGGCCGCGCTTCTCGCGCCGGTCGACCCCCGGGCCTGGCCGGGGTGCCTGTCGGTGGGCGACGTCAACGTGCTGCCGCTGCCGGACGGTCTGACCCCGATCCAGCCCATGCCGTCGAGAAACGAGGCCACGCAGGCGTTTCTCACGCGCTGCTGCAACATCCTCGTCGCCGCCGAGGCCGACCTCAACGCGCTCGACGCGAAGTCGGGTGACGGCGACACCGGCTCGACGCTGGCGACCGCGGCGCGCGCGCTTCTCGAGGCGATGGACCGGCTGCCGATGGCGGACGCGACGCAGCTCTACCGCGCGATCGGGCTCGAGCTTTCGCAGACCATGGGCGGCTCGTCGGGGGTGCTTCTGGCGATCTTCTTCGCCGCCGCCGGGGACGCTTCGGCGAACGGCGCCGACACGGTGGACGCCCTCAAGGCCGGGCTCGACCGGATCCAGCAGGTCGGCGGCGCGCGGCCGGGCGACCGCACGATGATCGACGCGCTCTTCCCCGCGCTCGAGGCCCTGCCCCAGGGACTCGAGGCGGCGGCGGCGGCGGCGCGCAAGGGGGCGGACGTGACCGCCACCATCACCCGGGCGAAGGCGGGCCGGGCGACCTACATCGCCGAGGACAAGCTTGCCGGTCACAACGACCCCGGGGCGGAAGCGGTGGCCCGGATGCTCGAACAGCTCGCCGAGGGCGTCGAGGCCGCCTGAGCCGGCCCGTTTGCGACATTTCCTGTCGCGGCTCGTCTAGTCACCCGCGCGTGCCCGTCCGACGCTTCGCCCGGGTTCGGACCGGAGGCAGGACATGAAATCGCAGTATCGGGTCGTCGTGATCGGGGGCGGGGTCGTCGGCGCCTCGGTGCTCTACCACCTGTCGAAATCCGGCTGGTCCGATGTCGCGATCATCGAGCGCAACGTGCTGACGGCGGGCTCGTCGTGGCATGCCGCCGGCGGGGTGCATGCGCTCAACGCGGACCCGAACATGGCGAGCCTGCAGGCCTACACGATCGACCTTCTCGCCGAGATCGAGCGGGAATCGGGCCAGTCCATCGGGCTCAACATGACCGGCGGCGTGGTCGTCGCGCGCACGCCCGAGCGCTGGGAATGGCTGCAGGGGGCCTACCGCACCTTCCAGTCGATCGGGATCGACGATTGCCACCTGATGACGCCGGACGAGATCAAAAAGGCCTGCCCGATCATGCACACCGACGACCTTCAGGGCGGCATGTGGGCCGACCGGGAGGGCTATGTCGACACCACCGGCACCGTGCACGCCTATGCGAAATGCGCGAAGATGCGCGGTGCCGACGTGATCGAGCACAACCGGGTGCTCGAGCTTCACTGGCGGGGCGACGGCTGGGACGTGGTGACCGAGAAGGGCACCGTACGGGCCGAGCATGTCGTCAACGCCGGCGGGCTCTGGGCCAAGCAATGCGGGCGCATGGTGGGGCTCGAACTTCCCGTCTCGCCCCTGTCGCACCATTACTTCGTGACCGAGAGCATTCCGGAAGTCGCGGCCCTCGACCGGCAGGTGCCGATGTCGGTCGACCCCGACGGGTTCACCTACACCCGGCAGGACCAGAACGGCATCCTGGTGGGCATCTACGAGGTCAACCACCAGCACTGGATGATGGACGGCGCGCCCTGGGATTACGGGATCGAGCTACTGCAGGAGGACATCGACCGGATCGAGGACGAACTGGCGATGGCGTTCCACCGCTTCCCGGTGCTCGAGAACGCCGGGATCAAGACATGGGTGAACGGGGCCTTCACCTTCAGCCCCGACGGCAACCCGCTCGTCGGCCCGGTGGCGGGCGTGCCGAACTACTGGCTCGCCTGCGGGGTGATGGCGGGGTTCCTGCAGGGCGGAGGCGTCGGCAAGACGCTGGCGGAATGGATGATCCACGGCGACACCGAGGCGGACGCCTTCCCGATGGACATCGCCCGCTACGGGCCGCAGCACACCGCGAAGGAATACATCCGCCAGACCACCGGGCAGTTCTACTCGCGCCGCTTCGTGATGACCTTCCCGAACGAACAGCTTCCCGCCGGCCGGCCCCTGCGGATGGCGCCCGCGCATTCCGAGATGAGTGCCGCCGGCGCGCGCTGGGGGGTGAGCTGGGGGCTCGAGACGCCGCTCTACTTCGCGCCAGAGGGTTTCGAGGAGACGCCGACGCTCAGGCGCTCGAACGCACACGGCATCGTCGGGGAGGAATGCCGGGCGGCGCGCGAGGCGGCGGGGCTTCTCGATATCACCGCGTTCTCGCGTTACGAGGTGACGGGTCCGGGCGCCGAGGCATGGCTCGACGGGCTGATGGCGACGCGCCTGCCGAAGCCGGGCCGGGCGCGGCTGGCGGTGATGCTCGCCCCCGAGGGCAAGCTGAAGGGCGACCTCACGCTCTTCAACTGGGGCGACGGGACGTGGTGGATCATGGGGTCCTACTACCTCCGGGCCTGGCACATGCGCTGGTTTCAGGGGCACATGGGCGAGGGCGTGAACATCCGCGATATCTCCGATGACATCTGCGGTTTCTCGCTGTCGGGGCCGGCCTCGCGCGAGGTTCTGTCCCGGCTCACCGACGCGGATGTCTCGAAGGCGGCGCTGCCCTTCATGGGCTGCGTGGAGATCGACGTGGGGCTCTTGCGCGCGAAGGTCGGGCGGCTCTCGGTCTGCGGCGAGCTTGGCTACGAGATCAACGTCAGGGCGTCCGAGCACATCGCGCTGCGGCGGATGCTGCTGGAAGCGGGCGCCGACCTCGGCCTGAGGGAAATCGGCTACAACGCGCTCGGCGCGCTCCGGCTGGAAAAGAGTTTCGGGATCTGGTCGCGGGAATTCACCCAGGACCGCACGCCGGGGATGACCGGGATGGACCGCTGGATCGCCTGGGACAAGGGCGCGTTCACCGGGCGCGAGGCCGCGCTGGCCGAGCGCGACGGCAACGGGCCGGCGCAGAAGCTGGTCACGCTGTCGGTCGATGCGAACGGGGCCGATGCGTCCGGGTACGAGCCGGTCTGGAAGGGCGACAGGCGTGTGGGCTTCGTCACCTCCGGCGGCTACGGCCACACGGTGGGCCGGTCGCTCGCGATGGCGCTCGTCGACACGGCCGAGGCGGTGGAGGGCAACGCCCTTTCGGTGCATGTCGTCGGCGTCGAGCGGGCGGCGACGGTGATCCCGCCGTCGCCCCGCGACCCCGAGGGCGCGGCGATGCGCGCCTGAGCCGCCTGCCGGCAACGCTCTGTTTCCGAACCGTCACAAATCGTTCGCACGGCTGTCGCAAAACCTTGGACTTCCCGTCACACCACCCCCCTATGACCGGCCGCACCACGCTCAAACATGGGGGAATCCTGATGCTAAGAAGAGCGCTTGTTGCGGCCACCGGCGTCGCGATGCTGTCTTCCGCTGCCGCCGCGCAGACGGAAATCACGTTCTGGCATGCCATGGGCGGCCAGCTCGGCGAGGCGACGAACGAACTCGCCACCCGCTTCAATGAAAGCCAGTCCGACTACGTCATCACCCCGGTCTACAAGGGCGGCTACGAGGACACGCTGACCGCCACGATCGCCGCCTTCCGGGCCGGTGAGCAGCCCAACATCGTGCAGGTGTTCGACGCGGGCGCCGCCACGATCATCGGCGCTCCGGGCGCGGTCATCCCCGCCGCGGACCTCATCCAGCAAGCCGGCATCGCCTTCGACCCCGAGGACTACATCTCGGGCGTGCGCTATTTCTACGCCGACAGCGACGGCAAGATGGTCGGCATGCCGTTCAACTCCTCGACCCCCATCATGTACTACAACGTCGAGGCGCTGGAAGCGGCAGGCGTCGAGCCGCCGGCCACCTGGGAAGAGTTCGAGGAAATCGCGCCGGCGATCGTCGAGGCCGGTTTCATCCCCCTCGCCCAGTCGCACAGCCCGTGGATCTTCACCGAGAACTTCCACTCGCGCCACAACCTGCCCTTCGCGACCAACGCCAACGGCTTCGACGGCTCCGAAGGCACGCAGCTTCTCGTCAACAACGACGCGATCAAGACCCATTTCACCAAGCTGACAGAATGGCTCGACAAGGGCTGGTACGCCTATTACGGCGCCGGCTGGGGTGACAACCAGGCGCCCTTCGAGAACGGCGACGTCGCGATGTGGCTCGGCTCGTCGGGCTCGTTCGGCGGCCTGAAGAACTCGGTCGATTTCGATTTCTCGGCGGCCTATCTGCCCTACTGGGAAGCCATCAACCCAGAGCCGACCCAGACCTTCATCGGCGGTGCGGCGCTCTTCGCCATGTCGGGCCATTCCGATGAGGAGAACCGGGCCGCGGCAGAGTTCTTCCGGTTCCTCTCCAGCCCCGAAGTGCAGGTCTTCTGGCACAAGGAAACCGGCTACGTGCCGATCACCACCGCCGCCTACGATCTCGCCAAGGCCGAGGGCTACTACGAGGAATCGCCCCAGGCCGAAGTCGGCATCCAGCAGCTTTCGCTGCCGGGCGGCGATTACTCCAAGGGCTACCGGATGGGCTTCTACGTCCAGATCCGCGACGTGATGAACCGCGAATACGGCCGCATCTTCGCCGGCGAGACCTCCGTCGACGACGGTTTCGCGGTGATCGAGGACGAGGGCAACAAGCTTCTCGCCCGCTTCGCGCAGACCACGAACTGAGGGCCTTTCAGGGCTTCCGGCGGGGGGTGCTTCGGGCGCCCCCCGTCTTGGTAATTCGGGGGACAGGCGCATGCAGAAGGCACAGTACGACAGCCAGTGGATGCCCTATCTGCTGCTCGCGCCGCAGATGCTCATTATCGCGGTGTTCTTCGTCTGGCCCGCGGCCGAGGCGGTGCGCTCGTCGTTCTACCTCGAGGACCCGTTCTTCGGAAACGCGACCTTCGTCGGAATGGCCAATTACGTCGACGCGGTCACCGCGTCTGACTACCGGCGCACGGCCGGGTTCACCGCGCTCTTTGTTCTCGTCGTCTCGGTCGTCTCGCTCGCGCTGGGGCTCATGCTCGCGGTCTCCGCCGACCGCGTGCTGCGGGGCCGCTCGACCTACAAGACGCTTCTGATGTGGGTCTACGCCATCGCCCCTCCGGTCGCGGGGCTCATCGGGGTGATGCTCTTCGACCAGCACATCGGCCCGCTCGTGGATTTCGCGGCCCTCTTCGGCTGGGAGATGCGGATCGGGGTGAACTACTGGGACACCGGCATCGCGATGATGGTGGTCGCGACCTGGAAGCAGGTGCCCTACTGCTTCATCTTCTTTCTCTCCGGCCTCCAGTCGATTCCGAACTCCGTGAGGGAGGCCGCCGCCATCGATTGCCGTTCGGAAACCCGTCGGTTCTGGTCGATCACCTTTCCGCTTCTCGCGCCGACGACGTTCTTCCTTCTGATCCTCAACATCACCTACGCGATGTTCGAGACCTTCGGGATGATCGACCAGATCGTGAAGGACCAGCCGGGTAATTCGCCCGTCACCCTCGTCTACAAGGTGTTCCGCGACGGGTTTCGGGGCAACGACCTCGGCGGGTCCTCGGCGCAATCGGTGATCCTGATGATCTTCGTCCTGCTGCTCACGGTCGCCCAGTTCCGGCTGATCGAGCGGCGGATCCATTACACCTGAGGGGGCGGACATGGCCGTTACGGAACTCGAACGAACCATCGGACAGGCGCCGGCCGCGACGGGGACCGCGCGGAGGCGCCCGCGCGGAAAGGTCAGGGTCTGGGACCACGTCGTGCTTCTTTTCGGCGTGGTGCTGATGATGGGGCCGATCTTCGTCGCCTTCACCACCTCGAGCTTCGACCACGTCACGATCCACCGCGAAGGCATGCAGTTCGGCTGGGGCGGGAACTTTCTCGAGACCTACAAGACCGTGATCTACCAGGAGGGCGGTTTCACGGGCGAGGTGACCGGTCTCCTGATGACCCAGAACTCGCTCATCCTCGGCATCGGTTTCGCGGTCGGCAAGATCGTGGTGTCGATGCTCGCGGCCTACGCGATCGTCTATTTCCGGTTTCCGCTCGCGACGGTGTCGTTCTGGATCATCTTCACGACGCTTCTCCTGCCGCTCGAGGTGCGGATCCTGCCGTCCTACGAGGTCGTCCAGCAACTCGGGATGCTCAACAGCTATTCGGGCCTCATCATCCCGCTCATCGCGTCTGCAACGGGCACGTTCTTCTTCCGGCAGTTCTTCAAGTCGATCCCGAACGAGATGATGGAAGCCGCGCGGATCGACGGCGCCGGCCCCTGGCGGTTCTTCGTCGACATCCTCGTGCCGCTGTCGAAGACGATGATGGCGGCGATCTTCATCATCATGTTCGTGGTGGGCTGGAACCAGTACCTCTGGCCCATGCTGATGACGACCGAAGAGGGGTACTTCACCCTGGTGCGCGGCATCCGCAGCATCATGCAGCAGATGATCGGTGCCGACATTCCGATGTACAACGAGGCTCTGGCGATGGCGATGCTGGCGATGCTGCCGCCCGCCCTCGTCATCATCATCTTCCAGAGGATGTTCATCAAGGGGCTGGTGGAGCAGGAAAAATGACGACGCTGAGGATCAGGAACGCGGTCAAGCGCTACCCCAACGGCGGACTTGCCGTGAAGGGGGTCTCGGTCGATGTCGAGCACGGCGAACTCGTCGTCTTCGTCGGGCCGTCGGGCTGCGGGAAATCGACCCTCCTGCGAATGGTGGCGGGGCTCGAGGAGGTCACCGAGGGCGAGATCGAACTGGCCGGACGGGTCGTCAACGACCTCGAACCGGCCGACCGCAACATCGCGATGGTGTTCCAGAACTACGCGCTCTACCCGCACATGAGCGTGCGCAAGAACCTCGCCTACGGTCTGAAGAACCGCAAGATGCCGGCCGCCGAGATCGACCGGAAGGTCGAGGAGGCCGCCGCGCTGCTCCAGATCGGGGAGTTTCTCGACCGCAAGCCCTCGCAGCTTTCCGGCGGCCAGCGCCAGCGGGTGGCGATGGGCAGGGCGATCGTGCGCGACCCCGCGATCTTTCTCTTCGACGAGCCGCTCTCGAACCTCGACGCGAAGCTCCGCAACCAGATGCGGCTCGAGATCAAGAACCTTCAGCGCCGGCTCGACACCGCGGCGATCTACGTCACCCACGACCAGGTCGAGGCGATGACGCTCGCCGACCGGATCGTGGTGCTGAACGGCGGCGAGGTCGAGCAGATCGGCACGCCGCAGGAGGTCTATTCCCGGCCCGCGTCGACCTTCGTGGCGAGCTTCATCGGCGCGCCGCCGATGAACCTCGTCGGCGCGGAGGTGACGGATGCGGGCCTCCATATCGGCGGTCAGGTGCTGCCGCAGCCGGGGCCGCACCGGGGCCATGTGACCCTCGGACTGCGCCCAGAGCGCGCGCGCATCGGGAACGGAAGCGGCGGCATCCGGCTCGACGTCGGGGCGGTGGAGGAACTGGGCGCCAACCGGCTCATCCACGGCCGGATCGGAGAGACCGAGATCACCGTCGCGCAGGATGCCGACCTGCCGGTGCCTGTCGGTCAGGTCTCGGTCGCGTTCCGCCCCGAGGACGTGCATTTCTTCGACCCCGAGACCGGCCGGCGGCTCTGACGCGGTGACGGGACCCGAAGCCCTGAAGGCGCGCTACCGGGCTGGCCCGGCGGCGATGATCGTCGCGCACCGGGGGGTGTGGGACGCGCACCCGGAGAACTCCCTTGCGGCGATCCGCGCGGCGGGGGCCTTCGACGTGGTCGAGATCGACGCGCGGGTGGCGGCCGATGGCGGCATCGTGGTGATGCATGACGACACGCTCCTGCGCACCACCGGCGACCCCCGCGCGGTGGCCGATGTGCCCGGCTGCGAGATCCGCGCCCTGCGGCTCCGGCACGGCGGGGGCGGGCCGGAGGCCGGGCTGAGCGAGGAGCGGGTGCCGGGGCTGGCCGTGGCACTTGCGGCGGGGCCGGGGCTTCTCTTCGACCTCGACGCGAAGGACCCCGCCGAGGCCGAGGCCGTGGCGCGTGTTGCCGTCGCGGCGGGTGCGGCGGACCGGGCGGCGATCAAGATCGACGTGGCCGACACCGAGGGGTTGGCGGCTCTCGCCGCGCTCGAGGCGCGGACCGGGCTTGCGGTGATGGCCAAGGTCGTCCTGCGGGACGCGGGAAGCCTCGCGCTCGTCGAGGCGGTCGCTTCGGCGGGTGTCGCGGTCGCCGAGGTCTGGTTCGACGACCTCGATCTGGTGCGCGAGGCCGCCCGGATCGGCGGCGGCAGGCTGCTGCTCTCGACCTACACGCTCGATCCGGTGCATTGCGCGGGCCTCAGCGACAGCCGCGCGGCGACGGACCCCGGTGCTGTCTGGGGCCGGCTTCTCGACGCGGGCATCCGCCTCATCATGACCGACCGGCCGGCCGCGCTTCGCGGCTATCTCAAGGCCCGCGCGTCGCGGTTGGCCTGACCGGCTTCTCTCCCGCCGCCGGGACGGGCGATGCGCCGGTCCCGGCGTTTCGGATTTCCGTCCCGGCTATTCATGACGTATAGATCTTGCGCAGGAGGCCATTGCAGGGTTCCATTCCGTCTTCCGCGCCATCCGGTGGCGCGGGAGGCGAGATACAAAAGATGGTCGGGAGGTCCGGCCGATTGGGAGGATGACATGAAGACATTTATGATCACGACGGCGGCCGCTCTTGCCATGGCCGCAACCACCGCTGCCGGGCAGGATCGCGAGGGCTGGCCCGAAAGCTTCACCGTGGGCACCGCCTCGCAGGGCGGCACCTTCTTCACCTACGGCTCGGGCTGGGCCAACCTCGTGGCCGAGGAACTGGGAATTTCGGGCGGCGGCGAAGTGACCGGCGGGCCGATGCAGAACATGGCGCTGGTGCACACCGGCGACGCGCAGTTCGGGATGACGACCATGGGCCCGGCGGCGGAGTCGCTCGCGGGCACCAACCCGATCGCGCCCGGCCTCGAGATGAACATGGCCTGCGCCATGTTCCCGATGTACCAGACGCCGTTCTCGGTGACCGCCCTGGCCTCCTCGGGGATCGAGAGCATCGGCGATATTCCGGACGGCGCGCGCATCGGCTTCGGCCCGGCAGGCTCGACCTCGGACACCTACTTTCCCCGCATGATGGAGACGCTCGGCGTTGACTTCGAGCGCCGCAACGGCGGCTGGTCCGACCTCGGCGGGCAATTGCAGGACGGGCTTCTCGACGTGATCGCCTTCGCCGCCGGCGTTCCGGTGCCCGCGGTGAGCCAGCTCGAGGTGCAGACCGACGTGAACATCATCGAGTTCACCGAGGAAGAGCAGGCCCGGATCCTCGAGGAATTCCCGGTATCGGAGTTCGAGATCGCCGCCGACACCTACACCACGCTCGAGGAGCCGGCGCGCTCGGTCTCGATGTGGAATTTCGCGATCGCCAATTGCGACCTGCCCGAGAGCTTCGTCGAGGCCGTGGTCGACGTGGTGATGTCGGACAACGAGCGGATGGTGAACATCCACCGCGCGGCCCGGTCGACGGTGCCCGAGAACTGGGACAAGAACCAGGTTCTCGACTGGCATCCGGGTGCTGCGAAGTGGTTCAGGGAGAACGCGGGCGCCGACATTCCCGACGACATGATCCACGGCATGTGAGGAACGTCCGGCGCGCCTCACGGCGTGCCGGACGCCGCGGGGGGCCTTGCCCTCCGCACCCCCTCGGTGCTTCTGCCGGGATGACGGGGGAGCGGTCGCGGACGCGGCCGTGATGTTCCTTTGAGGGAGGAAACGCCATGGCCACCGCGGAAACCGCAGCGGACACCCCTCTGATCGCGGAGGGCGTCGACCTCGAACCCTTCGAGGCCAACCGGCGGGACTACAAGGGCCGGGCCTGGTGGTTCATCGCGAGTTATGCGGCGCTTTACGCCGCCTTCCACATGGCCGCGCTCAACGGGTTGTCGATCTCCGACTGGACCGGCATCGAGGTGCCCTTCCTCCCGACATTCCCGATGGAGACCTGGAACTTCCGCATCGTGCATGTCGCCGGGGCGCTGGGGCTCGGTTTCCTGCTCTTCGCCGCGCGGACGGATTTCCCCGAACAGGATCGCGGGGTCGGTCCGGTGACCCTCGCGTCCTGGGCGCTCGCGGCGCTGGCCCTCTTCTCCTGCGCGGTCGCGCTCTGGTTTGCCGTCCAGATCGAGGGCGGGCTGATGTGGAACGGGATCGACGAGACGATCCTGTTCCGCGAGACGTATCTCTACGGCCTGCCGCTTCTGGTGGCGACCGGCGGTGGCATCGCGCTCGGCTGGGTGCACCGCCGCGAGCGAACGGGCTTTTCCGCACCCGACGTGGTGCTCTTGATCTGCGCGGTGTCCGTCGCGGTCTATCTCATCGCGATCTACGGCACGCTGATGCGCAATTCGACGGGCACGCCCTTCGCGCCGATCGGCATTTCCATCGCCGCCGTTGCGGGGGTCGCGCTCATCATGGAACTGACGCGCAGGGTGGCGGGCATGGCGCTCGTCATCATCGCCGCCGTCTTCCTCGCCTACGTCTTTCTCGGACAGTACCTGCCGGGGTTCCTGAACTCGCCGGCGGTCTCCTGGCAGCGGTTCTTCAGCCAGGTCTACACCGACACGGGCATTCTCGGACCGACGACGGCGGTCTCCTCGACCTACATCATCCTCTTCATCATCTTCGCGGCCTTTCTCCAGGCCTCGAAGGTGGGCGACTACTTCGTCAACTTCGCCTTCGCCGCGGCCGGGCGGGCGCGCGGCGGGCCGGCCAAGGTGGCGATCTTCGCTTCGGGGCTGATGGGCATGATCAACGGCACCAGCGCCGGCAACGTCGTGGCCACCGGCTCGCTCACGATCCCGCTGATGAAGAAGGTGGGCTACCAGCGAAAGACCGCCGGCGCGGTCGAGGCCGCGGCGTCGACCGGCGGGCAGATCATGCCGCCGATCATGGGGGCGGGCGCCTTCATCATGGCCGAGATAACCGGCATTCCCTACCAGGAAATCGCGATCGCCGCGGTCATTCCGGCCGTGCTCTACTTCGTCTCCGTCTACTTCATGGTGGACCTCGAGGCGGCGAAGCTCGGCATGAAGGGCATGCGCGAGGACGAGTTGCCGAAGTTCAACAAGATGATCCGGCAGGTCTATCTCTTCATCCCGATCATCATCCTGATCTACGCGCTCTTCATGGGCTACTCGGTGATCCGCGCGGGCACGCTGGCGACGATCTCGGCGGCCGTCGTCTCCTGGCTCACGCCGGTGCGGATGGGGCCCCGGGGCATCGCCAAGGCGTTCGAGCTCGCGGGGATCATGTCGATCCAGATCATCGCGGTCTGCGCCTGCGCTGGCATCATCGTCGCGGTGATCTCGCTCACCGGGGTCGGCGCGCGGTTCTCCTCGCTGCTGCTCGGCATCGCCGAAAGCTCGCAGCTTCTCGCGCTGTTCTTCGCGATGTGCATCGCCATCCTTCTCGGGATGGGGATGCCGACGACGGCGGCCTACGCGGTGGCGGCCTCGGTCGTCGCGCCGGGCCTCGTGCAGCTCGGCATTCCGCAACTCACGGCGCATTTCTTCGTCTTCTACTTCGCGGTGCTCTCGGCGATCACGCCGCCCGTCGCACTTGCGAGTTACGCCGCGGCTGGCATATCGGGGGCGAACCCGATGGAGACCTCCGTGGCGAGCTTCAAGATCGGTATCGCGGCCTTCATCGTGCCCTTCATGTTCTTCTACAATTCCGCCCTCCTGATGGAGGGCGCCTGGCTCGATGTCGTCCGCGCCGCCGCGACCGCCGTGGTCGGGGTGTTCCTGCTTTCCGCCGCCGTGCAGGGCTGGTTCATGGGCGGGCGCTCGGCCTGGTTCATCCGTCTCGGGGTCCTCGTCGCGGCGCTCTTCATGATCGAGGGGGGTGGGGCCACGGACGTGATCGGGGTCGGAATCGCCGCGGCGATGTTCGGGATACAGAAATTCCTGCGGCCGGACCCCGATACCCCGATCCCGGTGCGGGGGACGGCGGACTAGATGTTTAGTCCCGTTGATTGATGGCTTGGATCAGTTTTGAAGCGGTTTGGTTCGTCGGTCCAACATTTGCAGATGAATTCGTATGGCGTGAGACCTCTGAGGGTCTTTAGCCGACTGGCCTGCTGCCGGTTTCGTGGACACCGGGTTAGGTTCGCATAGCTCGCTCCTCGAACGCCATAGGGCTGAGATAGCCCAGCTTGGAATGGCGCCGTGGAGTTGGAGTTCCCCCGGTTTCGTGGACGGTTACGGGCTAGAGAACTCTAGCGTTTCGAGGGCGCTCCTTTCGTAGTCGATGGGCGAGAGATAGCCCAGAGCCGAGTGACGGCGGCCG
>Ga0008833_1000763_pt1 | contig 22692 bp, 24 predicted proteins | sample HotLakConsoUCCLE_FD_62216 | JGI IMG/M metagenome (GOLD analysis project Ga0008833, IMG submission 62216) | Hypersaline microbial mat communities from Hot Lake, Washington, USA - Hot Lake Consortium UCC-LE | ecosystem: Environmental > Aquatic > Non-marine Saline and Alkaline > Hypersaline >... | reverse complement strand
CCGCCCCGACCGGCGTCCAGACGGCGGGTGACTCCGTCGATCGCGTCGCGCGCCTCGCGGAGGGCCGAGATCACCCCGAGACTGCCGGGAGGCACGGCATAGCCCGACGCCGTGCGTTCGAAGAATCGCGTCCCGAAGCGGGTCTCCGCCGCCCCGATCCTGCGAACCACGGTGGACGCGTTCACCCCGAGCCGGCGCGCGGCGGCCGAAACCGAGCCCGCCTCGGCGACTTCGAGCACGAAGCGGAGGTCGTCCCAGTTGTCGTCCTGCACGTATCTATGCCGCCCTTGCGTAAATGCCGGCTGGTCAGAGCCGCCCCTTGCGTTAGAACATCTACGACAATCGCCCATGACAAGGAGCAGAAAATGAACCGTACCAACAGGATTGTGACTGCCGCGACCGCCACGGCGCTGCTCGCCACCGCGGCCTTCGCCGCGGGCCATGGCGGCAACCCGGCGGTCACCGCCCGCCAAGCCCACATGCAGGTCTACGCACACAACATCGGCATTCTCGGCGCCATGGCGCGCGGCAATTCCGACTACGACGCCACGGCAGCGGTCGCGGCGGCCGAGAACCTGGCCGGGCTCGCAGCCCTCGACCAGACGAGCTATTGGGCGCCCGGAACCGACAGCGACGCGTTGCCGGACGAAAGCCGGGCGCTGCCGGTGCTCTTCGAGAACCTCGATGACGTCGACGCCAAGCGCGAGGCGCTCGAAGTAGCCGCCGTGGCCCTTGCCGCCGTGGCCGATGACGGCCTCGATGCCGTACGCGCGGGGCTCGGCCCCGTAGGGGCGGCCTGCGGCGCCTGCCACGAGGCCTACCAGAAGCCGCGGGACTGACCTTGCGGCGTCTCGCCGCCCTTGCCCTCGGTCTCGCCGCGGCCGCCGCCGCGGCGGGTCTTTATGTCACTCGCGCGCAAAGCCTCTCGGACATCGAGCTGGCCGGAATCGAACCGGACCTCGACCGGGGCGAATGGGTGTTCCACGCCGCGGGCTGCGCGTCCTGTCACGTCGCGCCGGATGCGGAACGCGGCGACACGCCCGTCCTCGCCGGGGGGCGCCGCTTTGACACGCCCTTCGGAACCTTCGTCGCGCCGAACATCTCTCCGCACCCCGAGGCCGGCATCGGGGGCTGGACCGACGCCGAGATCGTCACCGCGCTGATCCGGGGCACCTCGCCCGATGGCCGGCACTATTACCCTGCGTTTCCCTACAGCGCCTACGCGAAGGCCGAGCTTTCCGACATGGTCTCCCTCGCGGCCTACCTTCGCACCCTGCCGGCGGATGCCACCCCGAGCGCGCCCCACGACCTCGCCTTTCCCTACAACATCAGGGCCGGCGTGGGCCTCTGGAAGATGCTCTACCTCGATACGTCATGGGCGGTCGAGGTCGCCGACGACCCGGTTCTCCTTCAGGGCCGCTACATCTCCGAGGCACTGGCCCATTGCGGCGAGTGCCACAGTCCACGCGACGCGCTCGGCGGCCTCGACCGCGCGCGCTGGTTCGCAGGCGCGCCGAACCCCTCGGGCGACGGCGACATACCCGCCATTCACCCCGGCGCCCTTTCGTGGTCCGAGGCCGAGATCGCAGCCTATCTCAGCGACGGATTCACTCCGGAGTTCGACGTCGCCGGCGGCTCGATGCGCGCCGTCATCGAAGGCATGGCGCGGCTGTCAGCGGAAGACCGGGCGGCCGTCGCGGCCTATGTCAGGGCGACCTTGCCCGTCGAGTGACCGGCCTTCATCTTCCTGAAAGTACTTCGGGGGCGGCCCGTACGGGCCGGGGGCAGCGCCCCCCGTTCGGCCGTCGCCCGTCAGGCGCGCCCGAGCCTTTCGAGGCGCGCCGCGCGGAGCCGGGCGAAATCGTCGCCGGCATGGTAGGAGGACCGCGTGAGCGGGGTCGCCGAGACCATGAGGAAGCCCTTGCCATAGGCGGTCTTCTCGTAGGCGGCGAATTCCTCGGGAGTGACGAACCGGTCCACCCGGTGGTGCTTCGGGGTCGGCTGGAGATACTGTCCGATGGTGAGGAAATCGACGTTCGCGGCCCGGAGGTCGTCCATGACCTGACCGACGGCCTGCCGCTCCTCGCCGAGTCCGACCATGATGCCGGACTTCGTGAACATCGCCGGATCGATCTCCTTCACGCGCTGGAGAAGCCGCAGGGAGTGGAAATAGCGCGCTCCCGGGCGCACCGTGGGGTAGAGGCCGGGCACCGTCTCGAGGTTGTGGTTGAAGACGTCGGGCCCGGCTTTCACCACCGTTTCTAAGGCTTCCGGGGCACATTTCAGGAAGTCGGGCGTCAGGATCTCGATCGTGGTGCCCGGTGCCTGCCGGCGCACGGCGCGGATTGTCTGTGCGAAATGCTCCGCCCCGCCGTCCTCGACATCATCACGGTCGACCGAGGTGATGACCACGTGGTTCAGCCCGAGCTTCTTCACCGCATCGGCCACCCGGCCCGGCTCGAAGACGTCGAGCGCGTCGGGCCGGCCGGTTGCGACGTTGCAGAAGGTGCAACCACGGGTGCAGATCTCGCCCATGATCATCATCGTCGCATGGCCCTGTGACCAGCATTCTCCCACATTGGGGCACCCCGCCTCCTCGCAGACGGTGACGAGCTTGTGCTCGCGCATGATGTCGCGGGTTTCGCGGTAGCCCTTCGAGGTCGGCGCCTTCACCCGGATCCACGCCGGCTTCTTCGGCTGTGCATTGTCGGGCCGGTGAGCCTTCTCGGGGTGGCGGTCTTCGGGGATCTTGAGATCGCGCATCTGTCGTCCTGCGTGTGCTTCCCCCTGCACATATCCCCAAGCCGGGGTAATTTCCAGAAAACCCGCACGCCGCGCGCCGGAATGCCGCTATGCGCCAGACTCAATGCGCGACGCATGAGCCGCTCGGACCTCAACGAGGCGGCCGCAGGCTACCTGCAAGACGGGTTGAGGGCGGCGGCGCGAAACGCCGCGCCGCCCTTCCCTGTCACCCGATCATCGGAGACCAACCGCCCTCGGCCTCATCGTAGTGACGCTTGAGGCGCTGGAGCGCTATCCTGAGCACGATCTTGCCGGATCGGGCCGCCCAACCCATGCGCCGTTCGACGGCTTCCATGCCCTCGAGAAAGCAGCAGGTCCTGAGTGCAACGTCCGAAAGCCCCGGGCCGAGATCGGTAAGCGCGCGCTGCACCCTGCGCCGCGCGGCCTGCGGGCCGGCGGCGGGCGCACCATCGCCGCGCGGGCCGGCGTCGCCGGATGACAGGAACCGCTCCCAGTTCTGGGTGATCCGCGGACCCATCTGCGCCAGCTCGAAATCCTCCCGAAGCCGTTCGCCCGCCGCGACCAGCTCGGCCGAAAGAAACGGCGCACCCGACCGGTCCTTCCGCCGTGCGAGCGACTGCAGCGGGCTTTCCGCGAGGTTGTAGCGCGTGCGGTTCTTCGGACCCGCTCCGACTTCGCGCTCGTCGAGGTCGCGGTGCTGGTCGCCGAAGGGGTCGCACGCGTCCGGCCGGCCGGACTTCGCCGCGGCCTCTTCGGCGAGAAGGCGCTTGAGGGCCGCGCGACCCGTCGCCGTGATGCGGTAGCGGTTGATCCGTCCTCGGGATGCGCAGGACAGCCAGTCCTTCAGCGCCATCGCCTCGGCGACCGCGCGCTCGACGACCGCGGTGCGCACCGTTCGGCCGTCGACCGTATCGCGTACCACCACCGCGTTTTCCATGTCACGCGCCACCGCAAGGCAGGCGCCCGGCTCGTTCATTCGCCGCAGTACACGCCGCGCTTCGCGTTCGATGGTCACCTCGTCGGGCATTCCGACCCTTATCGCCATGGTTTCGCTCATGTTTCCGCCGTCCTTCGCCATTATGTTGCGCGGCCCGGCAACTCCCGTCGCGCGGCCCAGGCGGCGGAGCGCGTCGTCGACGAGCAGATCGTCACGAAGCCCCTCCATCCGCCGGACCTGACGCAGAATCGTGGAGGCATGACGGCCCGATGCGCGCGCCAGTGCGCGGATCGAGAGCCCCGCGACGGTATGCGCGAGGTAGGCCCGGGCCGAACCCGGCACCCATCCCGGCAGACCGGGCAGTTCCGTCTCGACGACATGACAGGTCTGCGACATGCGTCATTCCCCCACAATTCAGCAACATTTTTCATACAACCTTGGGTTGTAAGCATTACCAGAGTGTTAATTGCTGGACCATGCAAGCGACATTCAGGGCAACCTCTAAACAATTGAAAAAGCATGAGAACGCAGTATGGCTTCAAAGCGCAACGCGGTCTGTCCCCGCTTTATCCACGACTTTGTCCATGCAGGCCAAATGCAACCTAAAGGCGATCCCGATGACCTCCACGTCCGACATTCTCACGCACCTCCGCCGCCCCCGCCTCCTCATCACGGCGGCCCGCTTCGGTCTCGCGGAATACGACCGTACCCGCGACCTTCACCGCATCCTTCGCGACGGACAGACGCCGGCCCCCGCTTCGGCGGTCGCGCGGCTCATCGATGAGGAAGCAGGCCTCGAGGAAACACGCCGCGCGGGCGCGGCAACCTATTCGGTCGCACGCCATATCGACGTGCTGATCGCGCTGATGGGCGAGGCCCGACTTCTGACCCGTCCGGCCGCGGATCCGGTCAGGTGAAGGCGTCGGCCATGCTCGCCTTGCGACGCACCACGTACTCTTCCAGCGATTCGGCGATGCCGGCGTCGAGCGGCGGTGCGGTATAGTCGCCGAGGAGCTTCTTCACTCGGGCCGCGGCGAGCACGTGGGTGTCGCGCGCGCCTTCCTCGGCCCAGGTCTCGAAAGTCTTGTAGTCGAGCACATCCGAGCGCCAGAACGCGCTTTCGAAGTTGCGGTAGGTGTGGGCCGAACCAAAGTAGTTCGCCCCGGTGCCACCACGTACTTCGCGGATCGCGTCCATTGCCTGCGCCTCCTCGTCGACGGCGACGCCCGCGGCGAGCTTGTGAAGGGCGCCGAGCTGGTCGGCATCGAGCACGAATTTCTCGAAGCTCGCCACCAGACCGCCCTCGAGCCAGCCGCAGGCGTGCAGCATGAAGTTCACCCCCGCGAGCAGGGCGACGTTTAGGGAGTTCGCCGTTTCGTAGCCCGCCTGGGCGTCGGGAATCTTGGCGCCGTTGAAGGACCCACCCGAACGATAGGGCAGCCCCAGCCGCCGGGCGAGCTGACCGGCGCCATAAGTGATCTGCGCGGCCTCCGGCGTGCCGAAGGTTGGCGCACCGGAACCCATGTCGGTGGTCGTCACGAAAGCCCCGAAGATCACCGGCGCGCCGGGCCGGATGATCTGCGAATAGGCGACCGCCGCCAGAACCTCCGCGAGCACCTGCGTCAGGGTGCCGGCGACGGAAACCGGGCTCATCGCTCCGCCCACGATGAAGGGCGAGAGGATCGTCGCCTGGTTGGCCTTCGCGTAGACCTCGAGGGCGCCCATCATCGTAGCGTCGAACGTAAGCGGCGAGTTGATGTTGATGAGCGACGTCATCACCGTCCGGCCGTCGAGCCCGCCGAAGAGAATGTCGGCCATCTCGACGCTGTCGGCGGCCCGGCTGGGCTCGGTCACCGCGCCCATGAAGGGCTTGTCGGAAAGCGTCATATGCGCCAGCAGCATGTCGAAATGCCGCTTGTTGACGGCGACGTCGGTGGGCTCGCAGAGCGTGCCGCCGGAGTGGTGCACCCATTTCGACATGTAGCCGAGGCGCACGAAGTTGCGGAAATCCGCGATCGTGCCGTAACGCCGCCCACCCTCGTAGTCCCGCACGAAGGGCGGGCCGTAGACCGGGGCGAGCACCAGCTTCCTGCCGCCGATCTCGACGTTGCGCTCGGGGTTGCGCGCCTCCTGTACGAAAGATGAGGGCGCGGTCGACGCGAGCTTGCGCGCAAGCCCCTTCGGCAGCCGCACGCGGTCGCCTTCGACCATGGCGCCCGCATCGCGCCAGCGTTGCAACGCCGTGGGGTTGTCGGCGAAGACGACGCCGACTTCCTCGAGCACGATCTCGGCATTGGCCTCGATGATCTGGAGAGCTTCCTCGTTCAGTATCTCGAGGTTCGGGATATTGCGCTCGATGACCGTCGCAGCCTCGATGCGCACGGCGGTGCGCTCCGCACGGCGCGCAGCACCACCGCCGCCCCTGCCCCGCCGCATGGCCTTCGCTTCCGACATCCCGGTGCCCCGCTGACTGCGCCCGCTCTCTGCGTAGGCTCCGGTGTAGGCCAATCTCGCGCGCCTGCCGGGCCGATTTGCGCCGCTTCGCGCCGGTTTGCGACATGCAGCATCACCGTCAGGCCCCGCCTCCCATTAATACAACGCTTACCGCGGGGGCGCACATTACCGCGGGAAAGGAGACCGGTTTCATGGCCAAGATCGTCGATTTCGATTTCAACGATCCGGTTTCGGCCGGAAGCGCAGAAGACACCGCCGGTCCGACCCTCGAACAGGGCCAATTCAACGGCGGCGCCGGGACCGACGGACGCGGCAACGCCGTGTTCGATGGCAAGACCGGGTATCTCGAAGTCGCCCCGTCGGAGAGCCTCGGGCTCGAGAAGGGCACGATCGCGATGTCCTTCGTTCAAAACAGCCCGAGTTCTGGCGATGACCCGTCGGGTTGGGACAATGCGGCCCAGACCCTCTTTTCGGTCGACTCCATGAACCTCGACGCGGGCGGTCATCTGACCGTCTATATCGACAGCGCCGGGCGTCTGATGGTCCGCCACCAGACCGAGATCAGCAGCATCGCCTTCGGCGGCGGCACGATCAAGCCGGGGGTAGCCGTGGAAATGGCCTATTCCTGGGGGCCCGACGGCTCTGTCCTCGTCCTGAACGGCCAGACCATCGCCGAAGTATCCGCACCCTTCAGCCTCGCCGGCGATGTCGAGCCCATGCTCCTCGGCGTGGCCCAGACCCGATCGGGCGACGGGGTGGCCGACCAGGTGCAGGGGCATTTCGACGGCACGATCAGCAGGTTCCGGTTGTACGACACCACTATTCCCGAGACCGGCGGGGTTCCCTGCTTCGCAGCGGGCACTCTCGTCGAGACCCAGTACGGGCGGCGAGAGGTGGAGCGGCTCGAGCCGGGTGACCTCGTTCTTACCCTCGATGCGGGGCCGCAGCCGGTCATGCGGGTGTTGCGAAGCGAATTCGGGGCGGCGGACCTCGCGGCGAGACCCTGGCTTCGCCCCGTCGTGCTGTCCCGAGGCGCGCTCGGCGCGGCGACCGATCTGGTGGTCTCACGCCAGCACTGTCTCGCTATTGATACGCCGCAAGGTCCGCGACTCGCGCGGGCGGGCCAGCTGGCCCGTCGCCTGCCCGGCCTACGCATCGCCGAGGGGCGGCGCCGGGTATCGTATGTGCATCTCCTGTTCGAGCGGCACCATATCGTCTTTGCCAACGGCATCGCTGCCGAGACGCTCTATCTCGGTCCTTCCGTCCGTGCCGCGAGGCCCGATCTCGCCTCCCTTCCCGAGATGGCTCGGGCGCTGCCTCTTGCCGACCCGCTTCCGCCCGGGCCGCTCCGCCCCCTCCGCACCCGGGCCCTTGCTTCCGTCGACGGGGCTGCCTAATGCGGGGGCCATGACAGCGCCCCAGCACGACCTCTGCCTCATCGTCGACTTCGGCTCCCAGGTGACCCAGCTCATCGCCCGCCGCCTGCGCGAGTTGAACGTCTATGCCGAAATCCACCCCTTCCAGACCGTCACTGCCGAGATACTCGCCGCAAAGCGTCCGAAGGCGGTCATCCTCTCGGGCGGTCCCGCCAGCGTCCTCGACGAAGGCTCTCCCCGACCGCCATCGGAGGTCTTCGATCTCGGCGTGCCGGTTCTCGGCATCTGCTACGGCCAGCAGGTGATGATGGAGATCCTTGGCGGCCGCGTCGAACGCGGAACAGGCACCGCCGAGTTCGGCCGTGCCTACATCACGGCATCCGCTGAAACGGAGCTTCTCAAGGGCTGGTTTCTCGCCGAGAAGGAACAGGTCTGGATGTCCCATGGCGACCACGTCGCCGCTCTCGCCCCCGGTTTCGAGGTCTATGCCACGTCTCCGGGCGCGCCTTTCGCCGTCACCGCCGATTTCGACCGGCGCTTTTACGCCGTCCAGTTTCACCCCGAGGTGCATCACACGCCGATGGGCTCGAGGCTCTACGAGAATTTCGCGCGTATCGCGGGCTTCACCGGCGACTGGACCATGGGGGCCTATCGCGAGGAGGCGACCCAGAAGATCCGCGAGCAGGTCGGCGACGCGAAGGTCATCTGCGCGCTCTCGGGCGGCGTCGATAGCTCTGTCGCGGCGGTGCTCATCCACGAAGCCATCGGCGACCAGCTCACCTGCGTCTTCGTCGACCACGGGCTTCTGCGCGAAGGCGAGGCCGACGAGGTCGTGAAGATGTTCCGCGACCACTACAACCTTCCGCTCATACACGCCGAAGAGCAGGACAGGTTCCTCGACGCTCTGGAGGGGGTGTCCGACCCCGAGGTGAAGCGCAAGACCATCGGCGGTCTCTTCATCGACGTCTTCCAGGAACATGCCGACGAGATCGCGGGGGCGGAATTTCTCGCCCAGGGCACGCTCTACCCCGACGTGATCGAAAGCGTGAGCTTCTCGGGAGGTCCGTCCGTCACCATCAAGTCCCACCACAACGTCGGCGGGCTGCCGGAGAAGATGGGACTGAAGCTGGTCGAGCCGTTGCGCGAACTCTTCAAGGACGAGGTTCGCGCGCTCGGCCGCGAACTGGGCCTGCCCCCCCATTTCATCGGCCGCCACCCCTTCCCCGGCCCCGGCCTCGCGATCCGCTGTCCGGGCGAGATCACCCGCGAGAAGCTCGCGATCCTCCGCCGGGCCGACGCCGTCTTCATCGACCAGATCCGCCGCCACGGCCTCTACGACGATATCTGGCAGGCCTTCGCCGCCCTCCTGCCGGTCCGCACGGTCGGCGTGATGGGCGACGGGCGCACCTACGACTTCGCCTGCGCGCTCCGCGCGGTCACCTCCGTCGACGGGATGACGGCCGATTTCTACCCGTTCTCCCACGAGTTCCTGGGCGAGACCGCGACGCGGATCATCAACGAGGTCAAGGGCATCAACCGGGTGACCTACGACATCACCTCGAAGCCCCCGGGCACGATCGAGTGGGAGTGAGCTTGCACCCCGGGTTCAACGCGCGGTTCAGAAGCCACTCCGTTTCTCAGGCCACCGTTTCGACCGCATATCCGGCGTTCGGCGGATCGAACCGGCCCATGACGATCTTGACGCGCATTCTGAATTGTACGGGCTCGAGTGCGTCTTGTCCCAAATCTGGTGCCCGGCCATCCGTGAGCGCAATGGCGAGCCCTAGGAAGGCGTCGCCGGTCTGGACAAGGCACACGGTGCGCGGATGACTTCCGGGCTCGATGAGAACCCGCGGGCCGCGCTTCGTCCCACGATCGCAAGACCTGGAAAGGACCTTCGGATGTTCGACGACGCGCCGGAAGTCATCCTTCCTGCCGGGCGCATCGACATTCTCGCCGAGCACCGTGCCAAGCGGGAGGTCGCCATCGTCGCGAACCCGTCCTGCCTCGCGCAGGCACTCGGCCCGTCGAGGCCGTCTGACCCCCGCCCGCCCGCCCCGCCCCCTTCATCACGCAGCAGGTATCCAAGTGGTGCCCCCGCATGGCGCGGGGGTCGCATCGGCCTGCGCCATCGGCTCGAACACCCGATGCAGGGCGTTGCCTTGCCCGCGCGATGATGCGCCTCATCGTCCGCCTTCTCGCCCTCGGCGTCCTTTTCGCCGCCGCCGCCCTTGTCTGGACGCCCGTCTACATCGTCACCTACGCCGACCCCGACCCCCTTCCCGAGGCTGCGGCCATCGTGGTGCTCTCGGGTCCGTTCATGGCCCCCGAAGGCGAGACCGACGAGACCTCCGAGCGGGTGGCGCGGGGCGTGGCGCTCTGGCAGGCGGGGCTTGCGCCGATCATCGTCATGTCCGGCGGAGGCTCGCGAGCCCTTCCCGGCCCCGGCGACGCGGCCTTCATGGCCGAGCAGGCCATAGCGCTCGGGGTGCCGGAAGCGGCGATCCGCACCGAAACGCGATCGCAATCGACGCTCCAGAACGCGTTGAACACCGGGCGGCTCGATGCCATCGATCCCAGCGCGCCGATCCTTCTCGTGACGCACCGCTACCACCTGTCCCGCGCTGTCGCCTCGTTCCGCTGGGCCGGGTTCACCGACGTCACCGCGGTCGCCGCCGACCCCGGGGCGGTGCAGGAGATCACGCCCGCCCTCCTTCTCGAGGGTCTGAAGTGGCCCCTGAATGTGATCCGGGCGGCGGGCGCCTCGGCAGCCTTGGCCCTGGGTGCCGGCGAAAGAGAAGTCGATGTCTGGCTACACTGAACCCGCGGCCCGGCCTCGCGGCACTCTGGATGCTCGGGGCTCTGGTTCCACGCTCTGAACCTCATTCCTCTCGCGCAGTTCTTCGCGCTCGAATTCACCTCGCAGGTCTGGGTGGTGCTGCTCGCGGCTCTGGTTCTCGGGGAACGGCTTACCGCGCTTCGGCTCGCGGCGGCCGGTCTGGGCTTTCTCGGCGCGCTCATCGTCGCCCGGCCCGACATCGGCGGCGACCCCGCAGGCCTTTTGACGGCGGCCGCTGCGGCTATCGGTTACGCCGGGGCGATCGTCACCACGAAGCTTCTCACCCGAACCGAAACGACCACCTCGATACATTGCCTCGCCGGCGCCCCAGCCTCGCGCCTGCGACCCTCGTCGTTCCGATGGACTTCCTGCGCCTGCCGGCCATCGCCGTGATCGGGGCGCTGGTCTACGGCGAACCGCTCAGCCCGCCGCTCTTCGTCGGTGCCGCGCTCATCTTCGCCGCGAACGACCTCAACATCGCCATGTCCCGTCGCGGAGCCGTGACGCGCACGCGCGAGGCAGATTTGTGACGCCGCGTCACAACCCCCCGATAACGCAGCGTAAATGATTGCAAGGCGGCAGAGCGATTCGTAGCGTTCCTGCAAGCGGGTCTGGGAGGAGCAATCCATGAAACGAACGGTCGGAGCGGCGATGGCCGCTGCGCTTCTGGCACCTGTCGCCGAAGCGGGCGGCATCGAGCGGGCGGGGTTCGCATCGTCCATCCTTTTCGAGGAGGGCACCTATTCCGAGTTCAGCCTCGGCGCAGTGGCGCCGAACGTCTCGGGTATCCAGGCGAGCCCCCTCGGTCCATTCGGGTCCGTGGGCGCCTCAAGCGGCGATGTATCGCCGGATTTCACCCAGTGGTCGTTCGGCTTCAAGACCGACGTCACGGAAAGCCTCGCCCTCGCGCTCATCGTCGACCAGCCCATCGGAGCGGATGTGGATTATGCCGACCCCGCCTATGCCTACGGGGCGAACGGCGGCTCGACCGCCACGATCGACGCGATCGGGGTCACGGCCGTCGCGAAATATGCGCTGCCGAATGATTTCTCGATCTACGGCGGCATCCGGGCGCTCCAGACACGGGGCGACGTCGCTCTCTTCAACGGCTACCGGATGTCGACGTCCACCGAACTCGATTTCGGCTACCTCGTCGGCGCGGCCTGGGAGAGACCCGAAATCGCCGCGCGCGTCGCCCTCACCTACCTGTCCTCGATCACCCATACCTTCGACGCGACCGAGCCCGCCGACGCGGGGGACGGGCGGTTTTCCACCACCGTGCCGCAATCGATCCTCCTCGAAGCGCAGACCGGGATCGCCGAGGACACGCTGCTCTTCGGGTCGATCAAATGGCGCAACTGGACGGCGTTCGACATCACGCCCGACTTCTATACCGCCTCCGTCGCCCCCGGCGGGTCGCTGGTGAGCTATGACAACGACGTCTACACCTATTCCCTAGGAGTCGGCCGGCGGTTCAACGAGACATGGTCCGGCGCGCTTCTGACCTCCTACGAACCGCAGACCGGCGGCTTTGCCGGCAACCTCGGGCCGACCGACGGCTTCTTCAGCCTCGGCGTCGCGGCCACACGGTCGAGCGGACCATGGGAGGTGACCGCCGGCCTCCGCCACATCTGGATCGGCAGCGCGCGAACGCAGAACCCCTCCGCGGCGGGCGTCACCCTTGGCGACTTCTCGGGCAATACCGGCCTCGCGGGCGGGCTCAGGATCGCCTACACCTACTGAACACCGCGGCCGGAAGGGTCGGACAGGGCCGGGAATGTCTCCATCCCCGGCTCCACGGCGTCAGGGCCATTCCCACCGCCGCCACAGGATACTGGCGAGACGCATCTTTTCCCGCTAGGACGCAAGCCGGGAACGACGCGGGGACCGACGTGATGATTTACGAAAGCGCGGAGGCCTGGCGCGCGGCACCCGAGAAACGGGTGCTGCTCTTCGGCATGTCGGGCCTCGGCAAGACGCATGTGTCGGCGATGCTGCGCCGGGAAGGCGGCTGGTTCCACTACTCGGTCGATTACCGCATCGGCACCCGCTACTTGGGCGAGCACATCGCCGACAGCGTGAAGGCCGAGGCGATGAAGGTGCCCTACCTCGCGGGGCTCCTCAGGACCGATTCCATCTACATCGGCTCGAACATCACGTTCCAGAACCTCGCGCCTCTCTCGACCTATCTCGGCAAGCCCGGCGACCCTGAAAAGGGCGGCCTCGCGTTCGAGGAATACCGCCGCCGCCAGGCCCTTCACCGACAGGCCGAAGTCGCCTCGATGCTCGATACTCCGTACTTCATCGACCGCGCGAAGCGGCTCTACGGAATCGGGGATTTCGTCTGCGACAGTTCGGGCTCGCTCTGCGAGGTCGTCGACCCACAGGACCCCGGCGATCCTGTCCTGACGGTGCTCCGGGACAATCTGCTGATCGTCTGGATCGAAGGAACAGAGGCGCATACACAGGCTCTTATCGAGCGGTTCGACCGCGACCCCAAGCCGATGTGCTACGACGAGGCGTTCCTCGAGGCGGCGTGGGCCGATTATCTCGCCGGGAGCGGCGATGCCCCGGTCGAGGTCGACCCCGACGCCTTCGTCCGCTGGGCCTATGCCCGGGCGCTCGCGCACCGTCAGCCCCGGTACCGCGCCATCGCCGAGAACTGGGGCGTCACGGTGCCGGCCGAAGAGATCGCCTCCATCACGTCGCCGCGGGACTTCACCGAAGCCGTCGCCCGTGCCCTTGAGGACCGGGGGGAAACGGCCTAAGTCCGGTTTCTCCCGAGAAAAGGCCTTCCCAGACCCATGCCGATCACCCTGCCCCGCGACCTGCCCGCCTATGACGTTCTCTCCCGCGAGGGCGTCATGGTCATGGGAAAGGACGTCGCGGCGCGGCAGGACATCCGGCCCCTGCGCATCGGGCTTCTCAACCTGATGCCGAAGAAGATCCAGACCGAGACGCAGTTCGCCCGGCTCATCGGAGCGACGCCCCTGCAGATCGATCTCCATCTCATCCGGATGACCGAGCACCAGGCGAAGAACACCGCCGCCGAGCACATGGAGGCGTTCTACCGGTCGTTCCAGGAGGTGAGGGGCGAGCGCTTCGACGGCCTCGTGATCACCGGCGCCCCGATCGAGCACCTGCCGTTCGAGGAAGTCACCTACTGGGATGAGTTGACCGAGGTGATGGACTGGACCCAGACCCATGTCCATTCCACCTTCGGCGTCTGCTGGGGCGGTATGGCGATGGCGTTTCATTTCCACGGGCTTCAGAAGCACATGTTGCCGCACAAGGCGTTCGGTTGTTTCCGTCACCAGAACCTCGCCCCCGCCTCGCCCTACCTGCGCGGGTTCTCCGACGATTGCGTGATTCCCGTCTCGCGCTGGACCGAGGTGCGCCAGGACGAAATCGACGCGGTGCCGGAACTCTCGACGCTCTTGGGCTCTGAGGAGGTCGGCCCCTGCCTCGTCGAGGACCCTGACCACCGGGCGCTCTACATCTTCAACCATTTCGAATACGACAGCGGAACGCTCAAGGACGAGTACGACCGCGACATCAGCGAAGGTAAGCCGATCAACGTTCCGGTGAACTACTATCCCGACGACAACCCCGCGCTGACCCCGCAGAACCGCTGGCGGTCCCACGGCCACCTTCTATATGGCAACTGGATCAACGAGATTTACCAGACAACGCCATATGAGCTTGAAAAGATTGGCCGCACTTAGCGCGCTCGCCCTCGCCCTGTTCTACGCCACGGCCTACGGGGTCGCACATCTGCGCGCGGCACGCGCCGAGGCGGCGCACCCTCCGGAAGGCTCCTTCATCGAGGTCGAGGGGCGGCCCCTGCATTATGTCGAGCGCGGCGAAGGCCCGCCGCTCGTGCTGATCCACGGTGCCTTCGGCTCGTCGCGCGATTTCACTTTCGACATCATGGCCCGACTTGCCGACCGCTACCGGGTCATCGCCTTCGACCGGCCCGGCCTCGGCTACAGCGAGGGCCTCTATCCCGGCCCCTTCGCCACCCGGGCCGAAAGCCCCGCCGAGCAGGCCCGGATGCTCGCCGCCGCAGCCGCGCGGCTCGGGGCGGACCGGCCCATCGTGCTCGGCCACAGCTTCGGCGGCATCGTCGCGATGGCTTGGGCGCTCGACCACGAACCCGCGGCGATCGTCATGGTCGCCGGTGTCGCGCTGCCCTGGCCGGGCGAACTCGGATGGCTCTACCAGGTCAACGGCACGATCGCCGGCGGTGCGCTGGCCGCCCCCGTGCTGACCGCCTTCGCCCCCCGCGCGCGGATCGCCGACAGCGTCAAGGGGACCTTCGATCCCGCCCCGATGCCCGAAGGATACGCCGACCATATCGGTGTCTACATGCCGCTCCGTCTGCCAGTCTTCCGCTCGAACGCCCGGCAGGTGAATTGGCTCAGACCCCATGTCGTCGAGATGGAAAAGCGCTATCCCGGCCTCGAACTGCCCATCGAGATCGTCCACGGAGATGCCGACGAGACGGTGCCGATCCGGGTGCATTCGGGGCCGCTGTCGGAGCGGCTCGCCACGGTCAATCTCGACGTCATCCCGGGTGCCGGACACATGCCCCACCACACCCATGCCGACAGGGTCATCGCCGCCATCGACCGCGCAATCGCGCGTGCCGCAGCCCGCGCCGCGGAGTGAGCGGCAGCGCTGGCCCGGTTCTCCGCGCGCATCCGGCGCCCGGAAATGCCGGGCTGGCACCGTGCTTGCCCCCCGGGGCGCATGGCCGTAGGGTCTTGCTGCAAAAGTGAAGGCCCATAACATGACACTTCCCTTCAACGGCGCGATTACCGACTACTTCGAGAACGAGGCGCCGGACGCCGTCCGCGACGCGATCCGCGCCGTTCCGAAGGGAGCGATCCTGTCCGACGCGTATCCCTACGCCGAGCGGCTGAACAAGGGTGAGTACAAGGACACGCTCTACGCGCTGCAGCTTGAACTCGCCAAGCTTCTCGCCGACGTGAAGACGCAGGGGAAGCGGATCATCGTCGTGTTCGAGGGCCGTGACGCGGCCGGAAAGGGCGGCACGATCAAGCGGTTCCGCGAGAACCTCAATCCCCGCGCGGCGCGGACGGTGGCGCTGACGAAGCCCTCGGACCGGGAGCGCGGGCAGTGGTATTTCCAGCGCTATGTGGACGAACTGCCCACCGCCGGCGAGATCGTCTTCTTCGACCGCTCCTGGTACAACCGCGCCGTCATCGAGCATGTCTTCGGCTTCTGCGACACCCACGAGCGTGCCCTGTTCTTCCGCCAGCTTCCGGGCTTCGAGAGCCTTCTCGTCGACGAAGGCATTCACCTCCTCAAACTCTGGCTCAACGTCGGACGCGCCGAGCAACTCCGCCGGTTCCTCCAGCGCGAGCGCGACCCCTTGCGTCAGTGGAAGCTCTCTTCCATCGACGTCGAGGGCCTGTCGAAATGGAATGACTACACGGACGCGATCGCCGAGACCTTCGATCGAAGCCACAGTCCCGTCGCGCCCTGGACTGTGATCAGGACAGACGACAAGCGGCGCGCCCGGCTCGCGGCGATCCGGGCCCTGACCCATTCCCTCGACTATGCCGGCAAGGACCATGCCGTGGCGGGTCCGCCCGACCCCCTGATCTGCGGCGGACCCGACATCTGGCATGCCTAAGCGCGGCTATCACCACGGAAACCTCAAGCAGGCCCTCGTCGATGCAGCCCTGAAGCTCATCGAGGACAAGGGGCCGACGGGCTTCACCGTGTCGGAGGCCGCCAAGCAGGCCGGGGTGACACCGGCGGCCGTCTACCGCCATTTCGAGGGCCGCGAGGACCTCATCGCCGAAGCCGCGCGGCAGGGTTACGGGATCTTCGCCGATCTCATGGACTACGCCTACGAGACCGGCCAGCCCTCTGCGCTGGCAAGCTTCGAGGCGACCGGTCGGGCCTATCTCGCCTTCGCCCGCCGCTACCCGGGCCACTACGTGGCGATGTTCGAAAGCGGCATCTCGGTCAACCGCACGCCTGAGCTCGCCGCCGTGGCCCGCCGTGCTTTCGGGGTGCTCGAACGCGCCGCCGAGCACCTCTCCGAGCACATCCCCCCCGAAAAGCGCCCGCCGCCGCAGATGTTCTCTTCCCATATCTGGGCGATGAGCCACGGCGTGGTGGAACTCTTCGCCCGTGGCTCGCCCGGCACGAAGGCGCCGTTTCCACCCGAGGACCTTCTCGAAACCGGGATCGGGATCTACCTGCGTGGCCTCGGCCTCATCGCGCCCGACAAGTGAGTGGCGAAGGGCGACACGCTCTTGGTACCGGACCCCGGGATGGGCTCGTCCAGATTACATGAGAGCCTTCAGGCGGGGAAAACCACGAGCGCGTCGGGCTCCCAGCCGAGGCGAACCTCTGCGCCGGGGTCGAGCACGGTGCGGCTGGCGCGGTTCTTCATGGACACGGTCACGTGCCGCTCCGTGCCGGGAAGGGTCACGTGATAATAGGTCATGTCCCCGTAATAGGCCCGGTCGGCGACGGTGGCCTTCGTTTCGCGAAGGGACGTCTCGCCCGGCGCGAGAAGCGTCAGGGTCTCGGGCCGAAGACCCACCGACACCGCCCCCTCTGGCGCCGCGATCTCGGCGCGCCCGAGGCCCTCGATATCCACGACACCCCCCATCGACCGGCCGCCCAGAAAGGTCATCATCCCGATGAACTCGGCCACCTTGCGGGACCGGGGGTGGCGGTAGAGCGCCTCGGGGCTGTCCATCTGGGCGATCTCGCCGTCGAACATGACAGCGATGCGGTCGGACATCGTCAGCGCCTCCTCCTGGTCGTGGGTGACGAGGATGAAGGTGATGCCGACCTGGCGCTGGAGACGGCGCAACTCGCCCTGCATCTGCTCGCGCATCTTCTTGTCGAGCGCCGAGAGCGGCTCGTCGAGCAAAAGCACCTTCGGCTCGAGAATGAGCGCGCGGGCGAGCGCCACCCGCTGGCGCTGGCCGCCCGAAAGCGCATGGGCCCGCCGTCCGCCGAACCCCGAAAGCCCCACCATCTCAAGTGCGGCTCCGACCTTGCTGGCCTTCTCCTCGCGCCCGAGACCCGCGCGCCGTAGCCCGAAGGCCACGTTCTCTGCCACCGAGAGATGAGGAAAGATCGCGTAGGACTGGAACACCATGTTGGTCGGCCGCCGGTTCGCCGGGACCCCCTTCATGTCCGCTCCAGCTATCCGCACCCTACCCGATGTGACCTCCTCGAACCCCGCGATGACCCGCAGGAGGGTGGTCTTGCCGCAACCCGAGGGTCCGAGCAGAGAGAAGAACTCACCCTCGGCGATCTCGACCGAGACGTCGCGGAGCGCGTGGTAATCGCCGTAGAACTTCTCGATACCGCCGAGGCTCACGATGCTCACAGAAATCCTCCCTTGTCTCTCAGCCCGGCCCGCGCCACGCCCCGCCGCCGCATGATCTCTGCGAAGGCCAGGAGCAGGATCGAAGCGAGCACCAGAAGCGTGCCGAGCGCCATGACCACGGGTAGCCGCGCGGGAAAACGCAGGAGCCCCCAGATGTAGACCGGCAGCGTCGGCTCGGCGCCGGACAGAAAGAACGCGATGATGAACTCGTCGAGCGAGATCGTGAAGCCGACGAGCAGCGAGGCGACGATGCCCGGCGCGATGAGCGGCACCGTGACGAGACGGAACGCGGACCATCGACTCTCGCCGAGGTCCACGGCCGCCTCCTCGAGCGAGGCGTCGAGGTTTCGGAAGGCGCCGTTGAGGATGGCAATGGAAAACGGGATGCAGATGAGCGTATGCGCGGCCACGATCGTCCAGCGCGAGAGCGGCCAGCCCAGCACCTGGATCACCACGATGAGAAGTGACACCGCGACGATGATCTCGGGCAGGATCAGCGGCAGCATGATCATGCCCATGATCCCCTGTTTGCCGGGAAACCGGTATTTCGCCGCCGCCCGCGCAGCGGCGAGCCCCAGCAGGGTGGCGAGAATGGTCGAGATGACGGCGATGACGAGCGAGTTCCACAGGGCCGCGTGGAGCGCCTCCACCGTCCAGAGCTCGGCGAACCACTTCGTCGTGAAGGCATCGAGCGGAAAGGCGATGACGGTCGAATCGTTGAAGGCGAAGAGCGGCAGGAGTGCGATCGGCGCGTAGAGGAAGACCAGATACGCGATCACATAGACCCGAAGCGTCATTCCGTGCGCCCCCAGCGCCGGGTCAGCAGCACGAACCCGATCGCGATGATCCCCACCGTCACCATCGACACGACCGCAAGGGTCGCCCCGAGAGGGGCGTTGTTGAGTCTCAGGAACTGGGTCTGGATCATGTTGGCGATCATCAGGCCGTCGGGCCCGCCCACGAGCCGCGGCGTCACGTAGTCCCCGATGGTCGGGATGAACACGATCAGCACCGCCGCCGTCACCCCCGGCATGGCGAGCGGCAGGGTGACACGGAAGAAGGTCGTCAGCTTCGTTTCGCCGAGGTCGCGCGCGGCTTCAAGAAGCGACCGGTCGATACGTTCGAGGGAGACGAAGATCGGCAGGATCGCGAAGGGCGCGAAGGCATGCGCGAGCGTGATGACCACGGCATTCGCGTTGTAGAGGATGAACGACAAGGGTTCGTCGATCACCCCGAGCCCGAGCAGCGAGGTGTTGAAGACCCCATTGAACCCGAGGATCACCTTCCAGAGAAACACCCGGATGAGGTAGCTCGTCCAGAACGGGATGGTGATGAGAAAGAGCCAGAGCGACTTTTTCGACGGCTCGACATGGAAACTCACGAAGTAGGCCACCGGGAAGGCCAGGAGCACCGTCGCCAACGTCACCGCGCCCGCGATCGTCACGGACCGCAACAGAAGCTGCTGGTAGAGCGGCTCGGAGACCGCCTCGGCATAGTTCGCGATCGTCGGCGTCCAGTCGATCGTCAGGAAATCCTGCGTGGCGAACGAAATCGCCAGCACCGCCGAAAGCGGCATCGCCAGCAGCGCGACGGCATAGAGCGCTGTCGGTGAGATCAGGAGCAGACCGCGCCGCGCCTCTTTGTCCATCTCGCCCCCGGGGGTCGGTTCCGCGATCACTTGAGCCGGAAACTTCGCCGGTCACAAGATCGAAAACCTGCGCTGCCTCCCTCCGGGGCCAGAAGACCCCGCGGGCGCTTTGACCCTCGTTGCCGCCCGTGCCAGTCTTGTCCGAAACGGGGAAGACATGGAGCCGAACACGACGCCCGATCTCGAGGCGCGCATAGCGGAATTTCTCGAAGCGCTCTTCACCTGGGGCGCGGGCACGCTCGACGCGCTGCTGCGGCCTTGGGTGGCCTACCAGTTCGGCATCGCGCTCGCGCTCTTTCTCGCGGCGCATCTTCTGCGCCGTGCGCTCGGGCCGCGGATTCGCGCCTGGATGCGCGCCCGGGTGGGCTGGCCCGCATGGCGCATGCGCATTCTCGTCGCCCTCCACCAGCGGCTGCGGGGCATTCTCTTCGTCCTCCTTCTCGGTCTCACCGTGGCGCTCATGCGCGAGATCACCTGGCCCTCGCGCAGCTACCTCCTCGGCATCATCGGTAATCTCGCCCTGGCCTGGCTCATCGTCGCGCTGGCTTCGCGCCTGATCCGCAACGTGGTCCTGAGAACTCTCGTGAAATACGGAGCCTGGGCCTGGATCACCATCCGGATTCTGGGCCTAACCGACGATGCGGCGGCCTTTCTCGACAGCCTCGCCTTCTCGATGGGCGACATGCGGATCTCGGTCTGGATCATCCTACAGGCCCTGATCACCCTCGGTGTACTGTTCTTTCTCGCAAGCTTCGCCTCGCGCACCGTCTCTTCCCGCATCGAAGCGACCGAGGACATGTCGCCGTCGATGCGCGTGCTTCTCGTCAAGCTTCTCCAGATCGCGTTCTTCGGCACGGCGATCGTGGTCGGCCTGCGGGCCGTGGGCATCGACCTCACCGGCCTCGCGGTCCTGTCGGGAGCGATCGGCGTCGGCCTTGGATTCGGGCTACAGAAGGTCGTGTCGAACCTCGTGTCGGGCTTCATCATCCTCGTCGACAAGTCGATCAAGCCGGGCGACGTCATCTCGCTCGGCGACACCTTCGGCTGGATCAACTCGCTCGGCGCGCGCTACGTCTCGATCACCACACGCGACGGGCGCGAATATCTCATTCCGAACGAGGACCTCATCACCAACCAGGTGGTCAACTGGTCCCATTCGAACGAACTCGTGCGGCTCGACATCCGTTTCGGCACCGCCTACGTGGACGACCCACACGCCGTCCGCCGCATTGCCGTCGCGGCGGCAAAGTCCGTCGAAAGGGTGCTTCCGGAACGTACTCCGGTCTGTCACATCACCGGCTTCGGCGACAGTTCGGTCGACTACATCCTGAGATTCTGGATCCGCGATCCGACGGCGGGGCTCACCAACATTCGTGGCAACGTCTATCTCGCGCTATGGGACGCTTTCAAGGAGCAGGGCATCTCCATTCCCTTCCCTCAGCGCGAGGTGAAGCTTCTGAATGCCGCAGACCTGCGACGCCCCGAAGCTGCTCAAGACTGACCGCTCCTCATCTTCCCCCAAATACTTCGGGGGAGCGCCCGGCAGGGCGCCGGGGGCGGAGCCCCCGTCCGACGCTGGCACAACGCTGGCACCGGGAAAGGAAACGGGCGCGAGCCGAAGCCCGCGCCCACCCACCCCTCGTCCTTCTCCGTTCTCTGCTCAACGCTTCGAGAACTGGAAGCTCTTTCTCGCCTTGGCGCGACCGTACTTCTTGCGCTCGACGACCCGGCTGTCCCGGGTCAGGAAGCCTGCCGCCTTCAGCGCGGGGCGCAGGCTCGGCTCGTAGAGCTGGAGCGCCTTCGAGATGCCGTGCTTCACCGCACCCGCCTGGCCCGACAGCCCGCCGCCCTTGACCGTCGCCTGCACATCGAACTGACCTTCGACGCCGGCAACCTGGAATGGCTGGCGCAGGATCATCTGCAGAACCGGGCGGGCGAAATAGGTGTCTATCTGCTTGCCATTTACGGTGACCTTGCCCGACCCGGGCCTGATCCAGACCCGCGCCACGGCATCCTTGCGCTTGCCGGTGGCATAGGAACGTCCGAGCGCGTCCCGGACGGGCTCTTTCGGCGCGACAGGCTCCGCGACGGTGGTCGCCTCTGCGACAGAGCCCAGCTCTGCGAGGGAATTGAGTTCGTCGGCCATCATGCGCTCCGGGTGTTCTTCTTGTTCATCGACTTCACGTCCAGCACGTCGGGGCTCTGGGCCTCGTGCGGGTGCTCGGCGCCGGCATAGACGCGAAGGTTCGTCATCTGCTGCCGCGACAGCTTGTTGCCGGGAAGCATGCGCTTGACCGCCTGCATCACGACCCGCTCGGGATGCTTGCCCTCGAGGATCTGGCCCGTGGTGCGGCTCTTGATTCCGCCGGGAAAGCCCGTGTGCCAGTAGTTCGGCTTCTCGCGCTTGTTTCCGGTGAGCTGGACCTTGTCGGCATTAATGACGATGACGTTATCGCCCATGTCCATGTGCGGTGTGAACGTCGGTTTGTGCTTGCCGCGAAGGCGGTTCGCGACGATCGCGGCGAGCCGGCCCAGAACGACGCCCTCGGCGTCGATCAGGATCCATTTCTTGTCGATCTCCGCAGGCGTGGCGGTGAAGGTTTTCATATGTCTGTGCCCTGATGTCGAAGGGAAGCCGGATGGAGGGGTTTTAAGCATTTCCGTGCTCCCGTCAAGAGAGCATCTCTCCCAAAACAGAAGCAAAAACAACGGTTTAAAAGTAAGGTATCTTAATACCCCAATTCCGCATGCTCGAGTGGACGAATATTTTCGGTCAGTTCGCGAATTTCCTTGCACCGAATCCGTCGCACCCCTATCTGCCCTCTCGCGAGCGAGGTACCGATCCCAACTCGGGGGCAAGATCCCCGGGGGGCGCTAAGGGCCTCTGGACATGACATCTACTGGCTTAGAAGGGGCGTGCCATGCATGACGGCGCCAACCTCTTCCAACTGGGGATCGGTCTGGAGACAGGCGCCCATGCGGAAGATCTCCGCGGCCGAGAGGCTGCGTGCGACACCATCGATACCACCCGCGACCTCTTCGACGAAGACCGCGAGGACCATTTCATAAGGCGCGACGGACGGGTGTTCGCCGGCACGCATCTCATCATCGAGGTGGTGAACGGCCACGGGCTCGACGACGAGGCACGCATCCAGCAGGCGTTCCGGGACTGCGTGGCCGATTGCGGAGCGACGCTTCTGCACATTCACACCCACAAGTTCAGCCCTCAAGGGGTCTCGGGCGTGGCGGTGCTGGCGGAATCCCATATCTCGGTACACACATGGCCCG
>Ga0008833_1000762_pt1 | contig 22745 bp, 24 predicted proteins | sample HotLakConsoUCCLE_FD_62216 | JGI IMG/M metagenome (GOLD analysis project Ga0008833, IMG submission 62216) | Hypersaline microbial mat communities from Hot Lake, Washington, USA - Hot Lake Consortium UCC-LE | ecosystem: Environmental > Aquatic > Non-marine Saline and Alkaline > Hypersaline >... | reverse complement strand
CGCCGCCACGGCCTCGGCGCCGCCGGCCACCATGTCGTCGTTCTTCGCGATGTCGCCGAAGGCATTCATGACCTCGATGACGCGCTCGTCCGTGAACTCCATCTCGTTGGAGACCCACATGTCGTAGACTTCCGGCGAATGGATCCGGAGCATCAGGTCTTCCATCCAGTCGGTCGCCGGCCAGCCGGTCGCGCCACCCGATCCGAGCCCGATGCACCAGGGTGTGCCGCCATCCGCGATGATCTGCTCTTCCAGAGCGTCGAGCTCTTCGAGCGTCTCGGGGATCTCATAACCGAAATCGTCAAAATTGTCGGGCACGTACCAGACGAGCGACTTCACATCGACCTTGTAGGGAAAGGCGTACATGAGTTCTTCGCCCTCGGGGCTCGTCATGGTGCCGAGACCCCGCCAGCTCGAGCCTGCGGCGTAGTTCTCGTCCATCCACTCGCCCACATCCTCGCCGAGCGGCACGACAAAGCCGCCATCGATGAGGTTCTGGATCAGGCCGGGCTGCGGCAGGATGGCGACATCCGGCGGGCTGCCCGCCTCGGTGTCGATCACGATCTGCTGCTCGTAGCTCTCGGACGACGAGTAGTTGACGTCGGCCCCCGTCGCCTCCTCGAAATAGGCCAGCATGTTCTCGGCCAGTTCCTGGTCGTCGCCCCGCCACGGACCGAACACGTTGAGTTCCTGACCCGACAGATCGTGTTCGGCCGCGAAGGCCTCCAAGCTGTCCCAGTTGAAGTCACCCTCGCCGGGCGTGAAGACAAGATCTTGGGCCAGCGCACCACCGGCCGAAAGCGCGACCGCCGCTGACGCGGCGAGAAATTTGTGTAGCATGGGTATCCTCCCGATAATCCCAAGGCGGTCGTTGCCGCCGATTTTCGTGCCCGCACCTCCGACCCAAATTGGCCAAAGCGCTTTGGACACCGTGACCCTCGCCCAGAGCGGCCAGCCTGTCAATCCGCTTGTAAAGGTTGACGTTAGCGCCCACACCGGCGGTATGGCGGGCGGCTGGCGTTTGACGACACGGAAGATCGGCGTCTAAGGTCGCCGCCGTCGCAAGCGCTTTGGAAGCCCGGGACATTGGCAAAGACCCTCAAAGACCTCGCCGCCGAACTCGGTCTGTCGCAAACCACCGTCAGCCGTGCGCTCAACGGATTTCCGGAGGTCAAGGAATCGACCCGCCGCCGTGTGATGGCCACCGCCGAAAGGATGAACTACCGCCCGTCCGCACGGGCGAAATCGCTGGCCACCGGGCGGACGATGACCATCGCCCACATCCTCACCCTGTCGGACCGCCACGAGATGATGAACCCGGTTCACGGTGACTTCATCGCCGGGGCGAGCGAGGCCTACCAGGCCGCCGGCTATCACATCCGTCTCGAGGTCGTGGCCGATGCCGAGCAGGAGCGCATCTTCCGCGATATCGCCGCAGAACGCTCGGCCGACGGCGTCCTCCTGCAGGCGCCGCTCACCGGAGACCCGCGCATTCCGCTCCTGTCGGGTATCGGACTTCCCTTCGTCGTCCATGGCCGCGCCTCGTTCGGCGACGACGCGACGTATTGCTGGGTGGACGTGAACAACCGGAAGGCCTTCCGTGCCGCAACCCGGCGGCTCATCGAACTGGGTCACCGGCGCATCGCGCTCATCAACGGGCTTGGCGGCCTCGACTTCGCGCGTCGCCGCAGGGAGGGCTACGAGACGGCATTGGCGGATGCCGGCATCGTCGTCCCGCCGGACTACGTCGTCGAGGGCGAGATGACGGAAAGCCATGGCCACGAGGCCACTCGGCAGATGCTCGCCCGCTCCGAGCCTCCGACGGCCATTCTCGCGGCGTCCATCATATGCGCCCTCGGCGTCGCCCGGGCGGCCGCCGAAGCCGGCCTGACGCTGGGCCGCGACCTGTCGCTCATGACCTATGACGATGACCTGTCGTATCTCGGGAACGGTGGAGAAACTCCGATCTTCGCGGCCACCCGGTCCTCGGTGCGCACCGCCGGACGGATCGCTGCGGAACTGCTGATCCGGCAGATCGCGGGCGAGCCGGGGCCGCCGCCGCACCGGCTTCTCGAGGCCGAACTCGTCGACGGGCCATCGATAGGCCCCTGCCCCGGCCCCACGCACAGACCGAAGGCGACCCTGACAGCATGACCCGTTTCACCTGCGTCCGCGGCGACTTCTCGGAAGACTTCCTTTTCGGAGTGGCCACATCGAGTTACCAGATCGAAGGTCATGGTTTCGGAGGGGCTGGCCCCACCCATTGGGACAGCTTCGCGGCCACCCCCGGCAACGTGGTGCGGGCCGAGAACGGCGACCGCGCCTGCGACCACTACCACCGCTGGGAGGAGGACCTCGACCTCGTCCGTGACGCCGGTCTCGACGTCTACCGCTTCTCGACGAGCTGGGCGCGGGTTCTGCCCGAGGGGCGCGGCGCGGTGAACGCCGACGGGCTCGATTTCTACGACCGGCTCGTCGACGGAATGCTCGAGCGCGGCCTGAAGCCCGCCGCGACGCTCTATCACTGGGAACTCCCTTCGGCGCTCGCCGACCTCGGCGGCTGGCGGAACCGCGACATCGCCGGCTGGTTCGCCGACTTCACCGAGGTCATGATGGGGCGGATCGGCGACCGGGTCTGGTCCGCCGCACCGGTCAACGAGCCGTGGTGCGTGGGCTGGCTCAGCCATTTCCTCGGCCAGCACGCGCCGGGCCTCCGCGACATCCGCGCGACCGCGAGGGCGATGCACCATGTCCTTCTCGCCCATGGCCGCTCGATCGAGGTGATGCGGGGGCTGGGGATGGGCAATCTCGGCGCGGTGGTGAACAACGAATGGGCCGAACCCGCCGACGCTTCGGACGCCGCGAGGGACGCCGCCGACCTCTACGACGGCTACTACAACCGCTTCTTTTTGTCGGGCATGTTCCACGCGCGCTACCCCGCGAACGTCCTCGAAGGGCTCGGCCCCCATCTTCCCGAGGGCTGGGAGGACGATTTCGGCACCATCGGCGCGAAGGTCGACTGGATCGGGCTCAACTACTATACGCGCAAGCTCATCGCACCTTCGGATGGTCCCTGGCCATCGCACAGCGAGGTGGAGGGACCGCTTCCGAAAACGCAGATGGGCTGGGAAATCTATCCTGAAGGCCTCGGCAGGTTTCTACGCCGCATAGGCGCGGATTATTCGGGGGATCTGCCGATCTACGTCACCGAGAACGGCATGGCCAACCCCGACACGGTTTCCGGCGGCGCGGTCGCGGACGACGCGCGGACCGGATACATCGACGCCCATCTCGCGGAAGTGCGCGGCGCGATTGCCGACGGAGTGCCGGTGAAGGGCTATTTCGTCTGGTCGTTGATGGACAATTACGAATGGTCTCTCGGTTACGAAAAGCGCTTCGGACTCGTCCATGTCGACTTCGACACCCTGAAGCGCACGCCGAAAGCGTCCTACCACGCGCTCGCCGACATGCTTCGCGGCTCCGATTGACATGATCCCGACGACATCTCCAAACCTCATCGTCGCCGATATCGGCGGCACGAACACCCGCGTGGCACTCGCATCCGGCGACAGTCTGAGGGGCGACACGATCCGGAGGTATCGCAACGAGACCTATCCCGGGCTCGAGAGCATCCTGAAGGAATTCCTGGAGGAAACCGCTCCCGGGCCGGTGACGGGAGCCTGCGTGGCGGTCGCGGGGCCGGTGCGCGACGGGCGCGCGACGCTCACCAATCGCGACTGGACGATCGACGCGGGCACCGTGGCGCGACCGACGGGCGCCGGCACGGTCGCGGTCCTGAACGACCTGCAGGCGCAGGGCCATGCCCTCGGCCGTATCGCACCCGAAAATCTCCGCGAGATCGTTTCGGCACCGGCACCGGACGGCGGCGACAAGCTTGTCATCGGGGTCGGCACCGGATTCAACTGCTCGCCGGTCTACGAGCTCGGAACCCAGAGGCTCGTATCCCCCGCCGAAGCAGGTCACGCCAACATGCCGATCAGGACCGAGGAAGACCTAGAGCTCTTGCGCTTCGTCGAGACGGCGCACGGGTTTCCCGCGATCGAGGACGTGCTTTCGGGCCGCGGGCTCGAACGGATATACGCCTGGCTCGGCCACCGCGCTGGCGACCCGGCGGAGCTCGGCTCGGCGGAGATCATGGCGCGCTGCGCGGACGGAAGCGACCCGCGGGCGACAGAAGCGGCGCGGACCTTCGTGCGCATCCTCGGGACGGTGGCGGGCAATCTCGCGCTCATCCACCTGCCCTTCGGCGGGGTCTTCCTCGTCGGAGGCGTCTCCCGGGCGTTCACACCCTACTACGAACCCTTCGGCTTTCGGGCCGCCTTCACCGACAAGGGTCGATTCGCCGGGTTCATGCAGAATTTCCGCATCAGCGTCGTCGAAGACGATTTCGCCGCACTTTCGGGCTGCGCGGCTCATCTGTGCCGGATTCTCGGAGCGAAAATCCTGCCGGCGTAACCGCCCCTTAACTTGGAGCGACCTAGACCGTTCGCCACGACTGCGGCGAAGGGTCTGGTACGATGATGGTGAGATTGCCTGCTTGGTGGAGAATGGTCCGGTGACCGTGCGGATCGAGCTTCCCGGAAAACTCGATACGGCGGCGGTGCCCGGCCTTGTCGCCGCGCTGCGCGAGCACCAGGGTGCGAACCTCGCGCTCGACGCCAGTGCTCTCGCTCACATTGGCGGCCTTGCGGTGCAGGCGATCATCGTGGCCGCAAACGACTGGCAGGACGGTGGTCACAGCCTGACGCTCGAGAACGTGTCGGCCGAAGTAGACCACCAGCTGCGGCTTCTCGGCACCGCGCCCGACATCCTGACCGAGGGGGATATTCGATGAGCATCTCGGTTCTTGCGGTGGACGACAGTCGCACGATGCGCGACATGCTCCGCCTCGCGCTGGTGGAAGCGGGCATGACTGCCCATCTCGCCGAAGACGGTCAGCACGGGCTGGAGGTGCTCGACGATCTCGAACCCGACGCGATCATCACCGACATCAACATGCCGCGCCTCGACGGATTCGGCTTCATAGACGCGGTCCGCGGCATAGACCGGCACCGCAGCACCCCGATCCTCGTCCTGACCACCGAAAGCGCGGAGGAGCTCAAGGCGAAGGCCCGCCGCGCCGGAGCGACGGGCTGGATCGTCAAGCCCTTCGACCCCGAGAAGCTCGTGCGCGCGTTGCGCATGGTGACAGGCTAGGAGGCGCAGGTGACCGACCCGATGCAGGAAATCCGCGCGTCGTTCTTCGTGGAATGCGAGGAGCTTCTCGAAGCTCTTCAGGACGGCCTTCAGACGATGTCGGATGGCTCGGCGGACAGCGAAACGATCAACGTCGTCTTCCGCGCCGTGCACTCGATCAAGGGGGGCGCCGGGGCGTTCGGCCTCGATAATTTGGTCGGCTTCGCGCACAAGTTCGAGAACACTCTCGACGCCGTAAGAGCGGGCGGTCTTGTGGTGGACGATGCCCTGGTGAGCCTGTTCTACCGATGCGGTGACATCCTGTCCGACCTCGTCCGCGCTGCGCGGGACGACGAGTTGCTGGATCCCGCACTGATCGAACCGGTACTCGAAGAACTGCTGAAGGCAACCGGGGACGTGGTCGAGGAGGCCGAAGAGACCCTCGAATTCACCCCGACCGCGCTTGTTCTCGACCTGGGCGGGATCGATGACCTCGCCGGAGCCGAGGACGACATGTCGGACCTCGCGGTGCCGGACGATCCGGCAGGTCCCGACGACCTTCTGCCTGCGACGGGAGAGGACGCCGAGGATTCCGGGGCGCCGACTGCCGAGCCGCAACACCGCAGGACTTTCCGGATCGTCTTTTCACCCGAGCCGGAGCTGTACTCGAGCGGCAACGAGCCTCTTTTCCTCTTCCGGTTGGTGGCCGATCTTGGAGAGGTCACGGCGAAAGTCGAAGCCAGCGCGACCCTGCCGGCACTCGACGAACTGCGCGTGAACGATGCGCTTCTGACATGGACCCTCGTTCTGCGCACTTCGGCGGACAAGGCGGAGATCGCGGAAATCTTCGAGTTCGTCGACGGTCTCTGCCAACTCGAGGTCACCGAGGTGTCGCAAGAAGTCGTGATGGCGGAAACACCCGACCTATCCGCCAAGCCCGACATCGGAGCCATCCACGCAGCTGCCGGGGAGATGGATCGTCCCGATGAAGTGCAGCGAAGCGCGGACCCAGGCGAGCAATTGTCGCCGGTCGACGAAGCACCGCTCCTCGAGCCCGATACGCCAGGAGCCCCCACATCGCCGCCCGCGCGAGCCGCCGCGAAATCGCCCACGGTCAGGGTCGACCTCGAGCGGATCGATCGGCTGGTGAACCTCGTCGGCGAACTGGTCATCAACCAGGCGATGCTCGCGCAGTCCGTAACGGAGGCGGGACTGCCCAACAACTCGCCGGTTTCGAGCGGTCTCGACGAACTCCAGCATCTGACGCGCAACATCCAAGAAAGCGTGATGATGATCCGCGCGCAACCGGTGAAATCGCTGTTCCAGCGGATGGGCCGGATCGTACGCGAAGCTTCGACGGCCGTGCGGAAGAACGCTCGCCTCGTGACCGAGGGCGAGGCTACCGAAATCGACAAGACGGTCATCGAACGGCTGTCCGATCCCCTCACCCACATGATCCGCAACGCCGTCGACCATGGGCTCGAAAACCCGGTCGACCGGGACGCGGCCGGCAAGCCGGAACGCGGAACGATCAAACTCACGGCCGGCCACCGCTCGGGCCGCGTTGTCATAGAAGTCTCCGACGACGGCGGCGGCATCAACCGCCCCAAGGTGCAAGCTCTCGCCGAGGCCAAGGGGCTGATCCCCCCGGGACAATCGCTCAGTGACCATGAGATCGACAATCTGCTCTTCCTGCCGGGGTTTTCCACCGCCCAGGAAGTCTCCGACTTGTCCGGACGCGGAGTGGGAATGGACGTGGTCAGAAGCTCGATCAACTCTCTTGGAGGACGAATCGCAATCACCTCTGTCCCCGGTCAGGGCACCAGTTTCTCGATCAGCCTGCCTCTCACTCTCGCCGTACTCGATGGTATGGTCGTCCGAATCGAAGACGAAACCATGGTCGTTCCTCTCAATGCGATCGCGGAAACGCTGACACTCAGCGACAATGACATCCGCGCGGTCGGGCCCCGAACGCGGGTAGTCCTCGTGCGTAACGCGTTCGTCCCGTTGCTCGATCTCGGTGCGGAGCTAGGCTACCGGTCCCCACGGGCAAGCTACGCGGGGTCCATCGCGCTGCTCATAGTTCAGGAAGACGGCACTCGGGCAGCTCTTGTCGTGGACCAGATCGACGACCAGCGTCAGGTTGTCATCAAGGGGCTTCAGGACAGCTACGGGCACGTACCAGGCGTTGCTGCCGCAACGATCCTAGGCGACGGTCAGATCGCACTCATTCTCGACCCGTCCGATCTTATCGCGAACGCCTCGGGATTAAGCGCACCCGATCCTGCGCTTCAAAAGGCGGGATAGAGGACATTGGAGAAAATGACAAATCACCACTCGCCCGACAGCCAGAACCGCACCAGCGAGGTGGAACTGCTGTCCTTTCGCATAGGCACACACGAGTACTCGGTCGACATAATGTCGGTGCGCGAGATCCGGGGCTGGACACGGGCGACATCCCTCCCCCATGCACCGTATTACGTGCATGGCGTCATCAATCTGCGCGGCACGGTGCTTCCGGTGGTCGATCTGGGCCGTCGCCTCGGCCTGGAAGCCGAGGAACCCAGCGAACGGAGCGTGATAATCGTAGTGGATCTGGCGGGTCGTACCGTCGGCGTGAGGGTCGACGCCGTCTCCGATATCCTCTCGATTTCGATCGAGGCCATGCAACCGCCACCCGAAATGCTCAACGACGGAAGCGAACGCTTCGTCAGGGGCCTCATCATAATCGAGGACCGAATGGTACGCGTGCTCGACCTTGAGGCGGTGCTTCCGCCCGGCACCGAGGCTGCCGCGTGACGCATTCGAAAGTGCAAGTCGGCAGCGGCGCCCAGCAGTCCGACATGCCCGAAGATGTCTTCGCGGCAATTTCGAAACTGGCCCATGACGAGGCCGGTCTGATGATACCGGCCTCGAAACATGCCCTTGTACAGTCCCGCATTTCCCGACGATTGCGTGCGCTGGGAATGACGGATTTTAACGCCTATCTCCGCCTCGTCCACTCCGATGCCGGTGGCGGTGAGCGACGCAACATGATCTCGGCACTGACCACCAACGTATCCGCCTTCTTCCGAGAGGGTCACCATTTCGAGACACTTTCGGGAATGGCAACCAGCCTCATCGAACGAGCACGGTCGGGCGAGAAGGTTCGCATCTGGTCCGCGGGATGCTCGAGCGGCCAAGAGCCTTTTTCCATTGCCATGACGCTCCTCGAGGCCGACGGGCGCGCAGGCGCCCACGATATCCGGATTCTCGCAACCGACATCGATCCGGCTGTCCTCGACGTCGCTCGGAAAGGTTTCTTCGACGAAAGCCAGATGGCCGGTGTTTCACACCCTTTGCGAGAACAATATTTCATCGCCTCTTCGGGAGGGAGATTCGGTGCGACGGACGTCCTTCGCAGGATGATCAGCTTCCGTGAGCTGAACCTGCTGGGGCACTGGCCCATGAAGGGAAGGTTCCACGCAATTTTCTGCCGCAATGTTGTCATCTACTTCGACGAATCCACCCAAGCCGCTCTCTGGCCGCGCTTCCGCCGTGCGCTCCTCGATAACGGACTGCTCTTCGTCGGTCATTCCGAACGCGTTCCGAATCCCGGCGCGGTCGGTTTCAGACCAGCCGGCGTGACGACATTCACCGCAGTAGCCACCACATCGGAAGAGACGCCGGGCGGACCGGCACGGACTCACGATACCTAAGCCCAGGAGGATCGGATGTCGCTTCGAGATCAGCTTCGCGTGATGGTAGTCGACGACATGTCGACCAGCCGCGGCCTCATTACCCAAGCGCTGGACGCAATGGGCATTCGCTCCGTTGCCTCGGCCGCTGATGGACCGACCGCCCTTCGAATGATCGAAGCCAGCCCGGTGCATCTGGTCATTTCCGACTACAACATGCCCGAAATGAGCGGTCTCCATTTGTTGCATGCGCTAAGGACAGCTCCCAAAACTGCAAAAGTCGGTTTTCTTCTCATCACCGGCCGCGCCGACAAGGAAATTGTCGACCACGGCAAACGGCTCGGCATGAACAATTTCATCAAGAAGCCGTTCCAGCCGAATGAACTGAAAGGTGCGATCGAGGCGATCGTCGGCCGGCTCTGATGACCTTGCACACCGGAGCACGCACCGCCGCTTCGCTTGACGGGCGATCATTGCCGCTCGCCGACGTGCTCGGGCAAATGTCGCGTGAACTCGAAAACCTCACCATTGTCGCCGAAGACGTTCAGAACCTGACCGCCGCTTTGACGGCTCCTGGTTCGTTGACTGCAGGTCAGACCCGACGACTCCAGCAGCTGGATCTCCTGACACAGACCCTCGGCGATCTCGCGAATGCAACGCGGCATCTCGCCGGACACGCTCCGGACGGCGCCGTCGAAACAGACGACCTCGGTCTGAGCATCATCCTTGCTGATCTGCGAGCCCGGCTCACGGGAAAAGGTGTCGAGGAGAAACCGGAAGAAGATGCCGGCACGGTCGCTCTGTTCTAGCGAGGATGATGTCGGCATCCGGGCGAGGCACCGACGCAATCGGATGCGGTGCACCAAGCGTCGCTTCATTCGCTCAGAAGAGTTCCACGCCGTTTCCGTTCGCAGCGGGCACGACATGGGCGGGCTCCCTGAAGTCGCTGACGAAGCGCTGTTGGACCCGGCCCCCGTGTGGCCAGAACTTCACCTGCCGTGCGGAGCGTCCGCCGACACTCTTCGCGTCACAGGGAATCGTTTCCCGGTCGAGATACTCAAGCGCGAACGCAGCATTGCGCTGCCCGATGTCCGAAAGACCGGCGATCATGGCCGCGCCACCAAAAACCTTCGCACGCAACCGGCCCCGCTCTGCGCCGGTCTTCACGAGAGCGTTGACAAGACGGTCCATCGCGGTGCCCCCAAGATTGTTCAGCCGCGACCAGCTGCCTTCCTCGTCCGGCAGCAGAATATGGTTCATGCCCCCAACGTGTCCGTCGGGATCCCAGAGACAAACCGCAACACAGGACCCCAAGGTCGTGGTGATGACCGCGGTCGGTTCCTGCCCGACCGCCTGTTCGCCCTGGGCAATGTATGTGGCGTTGGTCCGGAACGCTCCGCTCACGCAGCCGCCCCCTCGAAGCCGCCGCAGAGCTCCAGAAGCCGCTCTCCGATCCGGTCCAGCGGGAGCACCGTCTCCGCAGCGCCGTTGGCGCGAGCAGCTCCCGGCATCCCGTCGATGACCGACGTCTCGGCATCCTGCACGATGGTGCGCGCTCCGGCGGCTCGAAGGTCCAGAAGAGCGTCCGCTCCGTCCCGCCCCATTCCGGTGAGAACCACCGCGACGACCGAAGGCGCCATCGGCACAACCGAGCGGAACAGGACGTCGACGGACGGCACGTAGAGGTGCTCGCCATTGTCCTCGACGAGCCTGCAGGTCGGTCGGTCTCCGGATCGAAGCGCCAGGTGATGGCGTCCGCCGGGCGACAGGTAGACAGTGCCCTGTTCGGCCCGAAGCCCGCTCTCGGCGAGCCGCACCCGCGGGGCGATCTTGCCTTCGAGCCGGCGTGCGAAACTCGCCAGAAAGGTCTCGGGCATGTGCTGGGCGACGAACGTGGGCGGAGAATTCGCCGGGAAGGTCGAGAACAATCTCTCGAGCGCGTCGACCCCGCCGGTGGAACTGCCGACAACGGCGATCTGGCCTGTCCATCGGTAGACCCGGGACGCGCCGGTCGCGGGCGCTTCATGTTCCACAGCAGGCTTGCGCAAACTGGCACCTGCAGCGGCGATCAGTGTCTCGGTCAGCTTCGAACGGATATCGGGCGCGCCATGGACCCGCTTGAGGTCAATGCAATCCACCGCGCCCAGCGAAAGCGCCGTGATCGCCTCCTCGCTCTGCTCGCTGGTGCGCGTCGAAACCATGATGACGGGCATCGGACGCAACCGCATGAGATTTCTCAGAAATACCAGACCGTTCATCCGCGGCATCTCGACATCAAGCGTCAATACATCCGGATTGACCGCCTTGATGAGATCGCGCGCGGCATAGGGGTCGCCGGCCTCGCCGACGACCTCGAACCGCTGGTCTCCGTCAAGCACGGAGCGGATCATCGCCCTGATCGTGCGGGAATCGTCGACGATCAGCACCTTCACCGGGCGGACTCGGACCGCTTCGTTCATCGGCAGCTCTGCAGGCCCGGCGTGGCCCGGTCAGCACCTAAGCAGAAGCAGCATTTCATGACCGCCTCCTCGTTCAGTCAAAAGGTTGAAGAGGCTATCGGTGAAAGATGTGAAGAATGAATTTATGCTTCCGGACGTCGCTCAGGGTTCGACCAAGAGAAACATCTTGCTGGCCTGAACCACCTCGGGCTCGCCAAGATGGAAAAGCGTGTAGGTGTACATCGCCTCCGCCTTGCGGAAAACGCCGTGCCGGCCGAGAAGATCGAGCGCGAGGTCATGGCTCCCGGAGAGCTTCGACGCCTGCCAGTCGATGCGCTGGCGCGGCGCAAGGTAGACGTCCTGGCTCGGGACGCCGCGGCCCAGAGAGTTGGCCCGTACATGAACAGGCAGCGCATCGGGGTGCAGCGAGAGGAATTCCTCGTCAAGGACGATCCGGTCGAGCCACTGGATGCGCTTGAAGTCCCCGTTCCGGGTGCGCACGAGGTCGCGCACCCGCAGTGCCTGGGCCGGGACCTCCCCCATCGACGTGGTGATCCGGGTGAGGGGTCCGAAGCCAGGCAGCATCCATTGACGGGACCTGACACCCGGCACGCGCCGAAGCGGCTTGCCCGGAGCGCGCGAGACCGGTTGAGGCTCTCCCACCTGCCTGAGAATGCCCTCTATATCCATCGCGATACTCCTCCACCATTTACATGACTCACAGCGCATTGCTGCCGCTCAAGCATAAGAAGGGCGCGCCGGATCTTCCACTCCACCCGGCACGCCCGGGACACTGAAGGTCACCGGAACCGCCCGGATCTCCTCGAACTTGTAACTCAAGGCGACCGGTTCGAGTGGCGGCCGGTCGCTTCGACACGGATCTTTTCCCAAGGTCGGGCGGCAAGAGTTGGGCGCACTTCGTCCGAAGGTGACGACATCGTGCAAACAGGGCCGAAACGAAGATGTCTGGCGGGAAAGACGATTGCGGTTTCGTGGACAATTCCACTTAAAGCAGAGCGACCCGTCACGATTCCCTTTAAAAATTGAAGAGATTGTTCCGCGAAATGGGACAGGTTTTCCTTTGGAAGCGGTGACCGAATATGTCTGCATCGCCATGTTGTGACTGTTTCCTGTTTCGGAACAGTGTGTTCGGATGCGGATTTTTGTGAACGGCGAAGAGCATTTCGAAGCGACTCATCGCCGGGAGAGGGCAAACGAGGCAGCGGCTCATAAAACTGCCCAAAACCTTAACGCGCGACTTCTTCGTCACTCGCGGCCGCAGCCGGATCCGCAACATCGGCCGCCGCGATCGCAGGCCAAAGCCCGGCCATCAGGGCAAGAGCAGTCGCAAGGCGCTTGCACCTTCCTGGAAAGCCCATGATCATCCGATGCGGAAAGGGCCGCAAGCGCCCGGAGAACGGGCCGGAATGGGAGGCTGAGACTGTCCGACGACGATTTCAACATGTCCCTGAGAATGTTCCTGAAAACCGTGGGCGTGACATTTCAGCAGAAGATCGAGAAAGCGGTTCGCGACGCACGAGAGGCAGGCACCCTGCCCGCCGGTCCGCTCAAGGCGAAGGTTGTCCCGAGCGTGGACGGCGTGAACCGCACCCATGTCGTCGAAGGTGAAATCACTGCATGACCATCCCTGATTCCGCCCGCCACTTCGCTGAGCGACCGGCCCGGGGAGACGTCGCTTCACGAGGAAGGATGCATCGACATCACGCCGCCGGCCCTCATCGCGAGTTGGTCGCGCCACATGCTCTCCCGGATCCACCGCTTCGTCGAGGACGGTCTTCCACCGCTCCTGGCCAACTGGCGCGGAAGATGCGACCGTCGGCGAGAACGTCACCTACCCCGAGGCCGGCACTTTCGTGGGGCTCGACGACCGGGGGGAATGTTCTTGCGGAGCGGGAGCGAGACGCGGACCATTCCGCTCACGATGCTTCTCGGAGACCGCTGATGCTCTTCGCCCGTGTCTTCCGCCTCGACGAAGGCGACACCAATCTCTTCGAACCTGCCGCAAAGCCCGGCGAGCGGGCGACTCCCGGCACGTTCCTGCGCGAGAAGTTCCGCCTCGTCCCGCCACAGGGGGCCTCCATCGAGGCCTTCGCGGTGCACGGGGACGGAAGGTGAAGCGCTATTCCCGCGATCTTCTGGGCCATGGGCCACGCTCGCCGCTTTCGGCTTGGCCTGGTGGCGCGAAGATCGCCGTACAAGTGGTTCTGAACTACGAGGAAGGCGGGGAGTACTCGCTCGAGCACGGAGACCGGCAATCCGAGGCGTTCCTGTCGGACATCGTCGGCGCGGCGAACTGGCCCGACCGGCGCCACTGGAACATGGAGACCATGTACGATTACGGCGCGCGGGTCGGCTTCTGGCGGCTTCACCGGCTTCTGACCGCGGCGCGCGTGCCGGTCACGGTCTTCGGTGTGACCTCTGCCATGGCGCGGGGTCCCGAGCAGGTGCGCGCGATGCAGGATGCGGGCTGGGAGATCGCGTCGCACGGGCTACGGTGGATCGAGTACGGGGACTTCACGGAAGCCGAGGAACGCGCCCACATGGACGAGGCGATCCGGCTTCACCGGGAAATCACCGGCGCGCGGCCGCGCGGCTGGTACACCGGACGGGCCTCGATGAACACGGTGAACCTCGCCACGGAAGACGGCGGCTTCGACTGGGTGTCCGACAGCTATGCCGACGAACTGCCCTATTGGCACCGGTACGCCGGCCGCAACCAGCTCGTCATCCCCTATACGCTCGACGCCAACGACGCGCGTTTCATCGGCGCGCAGGGGTTTTCAAACGGCGAAGATTACTTCATCTATCTCAGGGATGTGTTCGACGTTCTTCACGCCGATGGCGCGGCGGGACACCCCAAGATCATGTCGCTCGGCCTGCACTGTCGGCTTGCAGGCAAGCCGGGGCGGATGGCCGGCCTGCAACGCTTTCTCGCCCATGCGCAATCCAGGGGCGACGTCTGGTTCGCCACCCGGGGCGAGATCGCCACCTACTGGAGAGAGCATCACCCGCCCGCCACCGGCCCGCGTCCTTCGCAGATGGACCGCGGCGCCTTCGTCGCGGCCTTCGGCGATGTCTACGAGCATTCTCCCTGGGTGGCGGAAGCCGCGCACCGTCTCGAACTCGGCGCGGCGCATGACAGCGCAAGGGGGCTCGGAGGGGCCTTGGCCCGCGCCTTCCGCGCCGCCCCCGAGCAAAGACGCCTCGAGGTTCTCCGCGCCCATCCGGACCTCGCCGGCAAGCTCGCCGCCGCGAGACGGCTGACCGACGCCTCGACCGCCGAACAGGCGTCCGCCGGGCTCGACGCGCTCACCGACGAGGAGCGCGCGGGCTTCACCCGTCTCAACAGGGCCTACACCGGGAAATTCGGCTTTCCGTTCATCATCGCGGTGCGCGACAACACCAAGGCCTCGATTCTCGCCGCCTTCGAGCGCAGGCTCGGCAACGACCGCGAGACGGAGTTTCACGAAGCCTGCGAGCAGGTCGTGCGCATCGCGGAGCTTCGGCTCATGGACCGGCTGCCATGACCCGCATCGTCGCCCGGCCGATCACCGCCGAGGCCTTCGCGCCCTTCGGCGACCTCCTCGACACAGCCGGTGCGCCGGACAAGATCATCAACGAAGGGCTCTGCGGGCGCTACCACGACCGTGCCCGGCTCGACTTCGGCGACGGGCGGGCCGGCGTCAGCCTGTTCGATGCCGAGCCGCGCGCCCTGCCCTGCGAGCTTGGACTCGTGGAGCGGCACCCCGACGGAAGCCAGTGCTTCGTGCCGATGACCTGGCAGCCCTTCCTTGTGACCGTGGCTCCCGACGAGGCGGGAACGCCCGGTACGCCCCTGGCGTTCATCGCCGGCCCCGGTCAGGCGGTGAACTACCACCGGGGAACCTGGCACGGCGTGCTCACTCCGCTGTCGGCACCCGGCCTCTTCGCCGTCATCGACCGCATCGGGCCGGGATCGAACCTCGATGAGTACCGCTACCCTTCGCCCTTCGAGATCGCTTTTTCCTGAAGCTGCGAGCGCAAACAACCGTTATCTCGTGGGTTTGGTTCACAAAACTTACCAAATCCCCAATTTGTTGGATTGCGAAACGGGCCGAACGTGATATTCCATCCTCCATTCGTGCGGCGTCCTGTTACGGTTCCGTCGCAAACGCCCGGAATTTTCCGGGCCTGTGTGAGACTGGGAGGAAACACACATGTCAACACATCAAAAATCCGTTAATCGTCGTTCGTTCCTGAAGAAGTCGGCACTCGCCGGCGGCACCGCCGCAAGTGCAGCCCTCGCCGCTCCAGCAGTCCTTGCCCAGGCCCCGATCCTGTTCCGGATGCAGACATCCTGGCCCGCGTCGGACATCTGGCAGGAGTTCGCGCAGGATTACGCCGACCGTGTCGAAGCGATGTCGGGGGGGCGTCTGCGCCTCGAAGTTCTGCCTGCCGGCGCGGTCGTCGGTGCGTTCCAGGTGATGGATGCCGTCAGCGACGGCGTGCTCGACGCCGCGCACTCGGTCTGCGCCTACTGGTACGGCAAGTCGAAGGCCGCGTCGCTCTTCGGCACCGGCCCGGTGTTCGGCGCCTCGTCCCCCGCGATGCTGGCGTGGTTCTATGAGGGCGGCGGCCAGGAACTCTATCGCGAACTGACCCAGGACGAACTCGGCCTCGACGTGGTCGGCTTCCTCGGGATGCCGATGCCCGCCCAGCCGTTTGGCTGGTTCAAGGAAGAGGTCAGCACCGTCGACGACATCGACGGTTTCAAGTACCGCACCGTGGGCCTTGCCGCCGACCTTCTCCAGTCGATGGGTATGTCGGTCGCGCAGCTTCCGGGCGGCGAGATCGTCCCGGCCATGGAGCGCGGGGTCATCGACGCGTTCGAGTTCAACAACCCGACGTCGGACCGTCGCTTCGGCGCCCATGACGTGGCCAAGAACTACTACATGTCGTCCTATCACCAGGCGTCCGAGCAGTTCGAGTTCCTCTTCAACGCCATTTCCTACGAAGATCTCGACCCCGACCTTCAGGCGATCCTCCGTTACGCGGTCGAAGCCTCCGCCACCGCGAACGCCAACAAGGCGATGCGCGTCTACTCGGCGGACCTTCAGTGGCTGCAGGACGAGGGCGGCGTGACCGTTCATCGCACCTCGACCGAAATCCTCGACGCGCAGCTCGAGGCATGGTCGGAGATCCTTCCGTCGCTCGAGGAGGACCCGATGTTCAAGAAGATCGTCGACAGCCAGCGGGAATGGGCCGAGCAGGTCGCGTTCTACGAACTGATGAACGCGCCCGACTACGCGCTGGCCTACCAGCACTTCTTCCCGGGCAAGCTCGAACTCTGAGACCGTTCCGGTTGCGAACTGATGATCCCGGCGGCGTTGCCGCCGGGATTTCTTGAAACGAGGGAATCCGATGATCGGCTATATCCGCTTTGCCGATGCCCTGTCTGCCGCCTTTGGCAAGGCCTTCGCCTGGTTGATCCTGCTGATGGCGTTGGGGACGGGCTACGAGGTCTTCGTCCGCTACGTGCTGAACAAGCCGACGGCCTGGGCGCTCGACGTGTCATTCATCATGTACGGCACGCTTTTCATGATGGGCGGCGCCTACACGCTGTCGCGCGGCGGGCATGTGCGTGGCGATTTTCTCTACAGGCTCTGGCAGCCGAGGACCCAGGCGAGGATCGACCTCGTTCTATATTTTCTGTTCTTCTTCCCCGGCATCATCGCCCTGATCCTCGCGGGCTGGAAATATGCCGCGCGGTCGATCGCCCAGGGCGAGGTCTCGGTCAGCTCGCCCGCAGGCATCCCGATTTACCAGTTCAAGACGGTGATCGTGGCGGCAGGAATCCTTCTGCTCATCCAGGGGGTCGCGCAGGTCATGCGCTGCCTCCTCGCGATCCGCACCAACGAATGGCTTGAGGCTGACGAGGACGTCTTCGAGACGGAAGACCTCCTGATGCGCGAAGCCGACAAGGCCGAAAGGGATGCACATCCATGACCGACCCGCAGGTCGCCCTCATGATGCTGGGGATCTTCATCTTCATGGTGTTCCTCGGCTTCCCGATCGCCTTCACGCTGATGGCAATGGGCATCGGCTTCGGCTATTACGCCTATTTCAACGAGCGCCGCATGTGGCGCGACTACGACCGGCTGGCCGAGGATGCGTCCTGGTGGGACGGTGTCTCGACCTATGTCGGCGGCTTCTTCAACAACCGGATATTCGATCTCTTCGTCAATCAGACGTATAACGTCATGTCGAACGAGGTTCTGACGGCGGTGCCGCTGTTCCTGTTCATGGGCTACATCGTCGAACGCTCGAATATCGTCGGCAAGCTGTTCTCGACCCTCAACATCGCCGCGAAGAACCTCCCGGGGTCGATGGGCGTCGCCGCGCTCGTCACCTGCGCGCTCTTCGCCACGGCCACCGGGATCGTCGGCGCGGTCGTCACGCTGATGGGGCTTCTCGCCCTGCCGCAAATGCTTAAGGCGCGCTACAGCAATTCCTTCGCTGCCGGCATCATCTGCGCCGGTGGCACCCTCGGCATCCTCATTCCGCCCTCGATCATGCTGATCGTCTATGCCGCCGCCTCCGGTGTTTCCATCGTGCGGCTCTACGCCGGGGCACTCCTGCCGGGCTTCACGCTTGTCGGCCTCTACATCATCTACGTGATGGGCCGGGCCATTCTCCAGCCTTCGATCGCGCCGCGCCCGACGAAGGAGGAAGTGCCGGACGTGCCGATCGGCAAGCTGATCGTGATGCTCTTGACCAGCTTCTTCCCGCTGGCGTTCCTCATCTTCGCGGTGCTTGGCTCGATCCTCTTCGGTCTCGCCACCCCAACCGAAGCGGCCTCCATCGGGGCGCTCGGCGGCATGGCCCTCGCCATGGCCTACCGCGCGTTCTCCTTCCAGCGCTTGCGGGAAAGCGTCTACCTCACCGTCCGCACGACGGCGATGGTCTGCTGGCTCTTTGTCGGCTCCTACGTCTTCGCCAGCGTCTTCTCGTACCTCGGCGGCGAGCACCTCATCGAGGACTTCGTACTCGGGCTCGACCTCAGCCCGCTGGCGTTCCTGCTGATGGCGCAGCTCATCATCTTCCTGCTAGGTTGGCCGCTCGAATGGTCTGAGATCATCATCATCTTCGTGCCGATCTTCCTGCCGCTCCTGCCGCTTTTCGGGATCGACCCGCTGTTCTTCGGCATCCTCGTGGCGCTGAACCTTCAGACCTCGTTCCTGACACCACCCATGGCGATGTCGGCCTATTACCTGAAGGGCATCGCGCCACCGGAAGTGAAACTGACGCAGATCTTCGCCGGCTGCATGCCGTTCCTGTTCTGCGTCTTCATATCCATGGCGATCATGTACAACTTCCCCAACATCGTCTTCTACCTGCCGAACCTCGTCTATGGCCCCTGACACGAAGACAAGGGCCAACCCCGCGCTCGCCGCGCTGACCGCACTGGAGGCGCGCGACCGCATCGCGAAGGGCCTGCTCACGGCGCGCGACTACGCCGAGGCGCTCATCGCGGTGATCGAGGCCGACGAACCGAGGGTGCGGGCATGGGTGTGGTTCGACGCCGACTTCGTGCGCAAGCAGGCCGACAAGCTCGACCTCCTGCGCCGTTCTGGGCGCGCCATCGGGCCGCTCCACGGGTTGCCGGTGGCTCTGAAGGACATCATCGACACCCTGAAGATTCCCACCGAGAACGGCTGCGCGGCCGACAAGGGCCGGGTCGCGGGCATGGAGGCCTGGATCGTCACCGAACTTCGCGCGGCGGGGGCGATCTTGATGGGCAAGACCGTCACGACCGAACTCGCCTTCATGCACCCTGGCGTGACCACGAACCCGCACAATGCGGCCCATACACCCGGGGGGTCGTCTTCGGGTTCGGCCGCGGCGGTGGCGGCCGGCATGGTGCCGCTCGCCATCGGCACCCAGACCGGCGGCTCCGTCATACGTCCCGCCGCCTTCTGCGGGGTCACCGGCTACAAGCCGACTTTCGGGGCGATCCCGCGCACTGGCATCCTTTCACAGAGCCCCTCGCTCGATACGGTCGGTGTCTTCGCCCGCACACCACAGGACGCGGCGTTGCTGGCGGATGCGCTCTTCGGTCACGACCCGAAGGACAGTGCGACGAGCCCCGCACCGCCCCCGCGGCTTCTCGCGACAGCGTCCGAAAAGCCACCGCTCGAGCCGATCTTCGCCTTCGTGAAGCCACCGGGCTGGCAGGAACGGGCGACGGAGGAGACGAGAGCGGCGTTCGAGGAGCTGACATCGGCCCTTGGAGATCGGTGTTTCGAGGTGCCCCTGCCGCAACCTTTCGAAACCGCGGCCATGCTGCGCGAACGGATCAACTTCGCCGAGATGGCGAAGACCTACCATCGCTATACCCGCGACCTCGACGCGCTGGGCGCACCGACCCGCGCGGCTCTGGAAGAAGGTGCGGCGATCACCGCGAAGGAGTATCTCGCTGCGCTCGACTGGCGCGAGGTGCTCTATTCCGGAACCGACGAGATCTTCGAGCACGCCGACGCGATCCTGACCCTTGCCGCCCCCGGCCCCGCACCGGAAGGCCTCGAAAGCACCGGAGACGCCATCTTCAACGGCCTCTGGACCTTCCTTGGCATGCCCGCCATCACGATCCCGGTCCTGCAGGCCGAGAACGGCCTGCCCATGGGCGTCCAGATCGTCGCCCGCCGCGACGGAGACGCAAGGCTTCTCAGAACCGCCCGCTGGCTCTATGATTGGGTCGAGGGTGCCGAAACGGAGAACGACACGTGAATATCATCCTGCCCCTTCTGGCGCTCGCGGTCTTCGGCGCGTTTCTCGCGGTGCTGATCTGGCACGTGCCGAGCCTCGATCTCATTGTTGTCGTCCTCCTCACCTTCGGGTTTGCGGCCTTCGACCTGTACCGGTCCGAGGGTACTCGCAAAAACAGGTAACACCTGGTGCGCCGCGCGCGGTGACGGGCCGCGCCCCGAACCGATGAAGCTACACGACGGACACGAGGGCTGCGCCGTGACTGCGGAGACAGATACCGGCGCTCCGAAGGCGCGGAAGCCCGGGAAGATCTGCGTCTTCGGAGCCGGCGCAGTCGGAGGCTTCATGGCCCACAGTCTCGCGCGCGCGGGCTTCGAGACCTCGGTCGTCGCGCGCGGCCCCCATCTCGAGGCGATGCGGGCGAGCGGGCTCGGGGTGGTCCGGGACGGCGAGGAAACCCGCGCGAAGGTGACCGCGACCGACGATGCCGCAGACCTCGGGCCACAGGACTACCTCGTCGTCGCTCTCAAAGCGAATTCCCTGCCGCTGACCGCGCCGGATCTCGCGCCCCTCATCGGCCCGGAAACCACCATCGTCACGGCGATGAACGGGCTGCCGCACTGGTATTTCCACGGCCTCGCCGGCGCGCCCGTGACTCGAATCGAGGCAGTCGACCCCGGGGGCGTCGTCAGTGCCGCCCTGCCGCCGGAGCAGTCGCTCGGGTGCGTCGTCTATACGGCGGCGGAGCTCGCCGGACCCGGCCTCGTGCGGGTGATGACGGGCCGGCGGTTCATCCTCGGTGAACCCGGCGGCGCCATTACCCGACGCGCCACGACCTTTGCCGACGCGCTTCGGTCAGCCGGCTTAGACGCCCCGCTCTCGCCATGCATCCGCGACGACATCTGGATGAAACTCTGGGGCAACCTCTCGTTCAATCCCCTCTCGGCCCTCACCGGCGAGACGCTCGACATGCTGGCGCGGCGCGACGACCTCGCCGCCGTGGCGCGGGCGATGATGGTCGAGGCGCAGGCGGTGGGCGAGGCGCTCGGGGTCCGCTTTGGAACGGATGTCGAGACGCGGCTCGGCGGGGCGAAATCGGTCGGTCCGCACAAGACCTCGATGCTTCAGGACCTCGAACGCGGCAAGCCCCTAGAGATCGACGCGCTCGTCACCGCCGTCACTGAACTCGGCCGAGCCACGGGCGTCGCCACGCCGACCATCGACATGATCCTCGCCCTCGTCCGCGCCCGCGCCCGCACGCTCGGGCTCTACGATGTCGGGTCGGGCGCTTCGGGATAGAAGCAGGCCGCCGGTTGCCGCGCGCCTTCGAGCCGCGGACGCTCGGCGCGGCATCGGTCGGTGGCCTTCCAGCAACGCGGCGCGAAAGCGCAACCATCGGGGACGTTGAGCGGCGAGGGCAATTCGCCCTCGAGCTTGATCCGGTGCGACTTTCTCGTCGGGTCCGCCTGCGGCGTCGCCGAAAGGAGCGCCTTCGTGTAGGGGTGGCGCGGTGCTGCGAAGATATCCGCCTTCGGCCCCATCTCGACGGGCCGGCCGAGATACATCACGATCACGTCGTCGGCGACGTGTCTCACCACGGAAAGGTCGTGGGAGATGAAGAGATAGGCGAGCCCGTGCTCCTCCTGCAGGTCGATCAGGAGGTTCAGGATCGAGGACTGGATCGATAGATCGAGCGCAGAGACCGGCTCGTCGAGCACGAGGAGGCGCGGGTCGAGCATGAGGGCGCGCCCGATGGCGATCCGCTGGCGCTGGCCGCCGGAGAACATATGCGGGTAGCGGTCATAGTGTTCGGGCCTCAGCCCGACCTTTCTGAGCATCTCGCGCGCCTTCGCCTCGCGTTCGGCCGCCGACATCTTCGGGCGGCTGATGACGAGGGGCTCCTCGAGGATCGCGCCGACCCGGTGGCGCGGATTCAAGGACCCGTAAGGGTCCTGGAAGACGATCTGCACGCGCTCCCGAAAGTCCCCCCAGCGGTCTTCGGTGACCGGTTCCCCGTCGATCTCGAAGGTGCCCTCGGTGGGCGGCTCGATCATGGTGACGAGGCGTGCGAGCGTGGTCTTTCCACACCCGGACTCGCCGACCACCGCGAGGGTGCGCCCGGCCTCGAGGGTGAAGCTCGCCCCGGTCAGTGCCTGCACCACGCCGCGCTTGCCGAAGAACCCGCCCCGGACCGGGTAGTGTCGGGTCAGCTCCTTCGCGGCCAGCACCGTCTCGCTCATGCGACCGTCTCCGGGACATTGAGGGGGTAGTGGCACCGCGCGCGCCCTGCCTCGTCGACGACGGGCGGGACCAGGGTGCGGCATCGGTCGTCGGCGAAGCGGCAGCGCGGACTGAAGAGACAGCCTGTCGGCCGGTCGAACTGCCCCGGCACCACGCCGGGGATCGTCGGCAGCTTCTTCGTTTTCGCTCGCTCGGGCAGTGCCGAGAGAAGCGCCGCGGTATAGGGGTGGTGCGGGGTCGAGAAGAGTGCCCCCACCTCCTGCGTCTCGACCGTCTGGCCGGCGTATTGCACGCTCACGCGCTCTGCCGTCTCGGCGACCACGCCCATATCGTGGGTGATGAGCACCAGCGCCATGCCCGTCTCCTGCTGAAGGCTCGTCAGCAACTCGAGAATCTGCGCCTGGATCGTCACGTCGAGCGCCGTGGT
>Ga0008833_1000751_pt1 | contig 23300 bp, 21 predicted proteins | sample HotLakConsoUCCLE_FD_62216 | JGI IMG/M metagenome (GOLD analysis project Ga0008833, IMG submission 62216) | Hypersaline microbial mat communities from Hot Lake, Washington, USA - Hot Lake Consortium UCC-LE | ecosystem: Environmental > Aquatic > Non-marine Saline and Alkaline > Hypersaline >... | reverse complement strand
GATGTAGTCCCGAAACGCCTCCGCGCCATCGAGAAATTGCACTTGTTCTTCGGTTCGTTCGTCTCTATCTTTGTTCATTGGTGGTTTCCTTGGTTTCTTATGTTCACTACCATCGAGTCTTCAGGCTCGGCGGCAGGGAAACCACCTCAAAATTTTAACAACTCTCGGGGCTCTGCCCTATCCGGAGGTCCGAATGCGAACACCGCAGCGCATCCCGGCCTGGCATAGAAACTATCTGCAAACCTTGTTTGAGAAGGACGCTCACGAAATTTCAACCATTCGTGACAGCGGCCAGCTACACAGACTACTGACCAAACTAGCCCTGCAATCGGGTTCGCTGCTGAACAAAAGCTCCCTCGGTCGCGACCTCGACATGGACCGTGACACCGTCGACCACTATTTGGAGGTCCTGCAAAGGCTCTTCCTCTTACGCTTGCTTCCCGCATGGCACCGGAACCGGAGCAAACGTCTGGTCAAGAGCCCGAAAGTTCACCTCATGGACTCGGGGCTAGCCGCCACACTGATGGATCTTCGCGCGTCGGAATGGAATACCCGGCGCATGGACTTTGGGCATTTGCTGGAATCATTTGTCGTGCAACAGCTGATCGCTCAGGCCGGATGGACGGATCCTTCCCTGCTCTTTCGCCACTATCGCGACCGGGACCAGGTCGAAGTCGATTGCGTGATCACCCAAGGCAGCCGGACCTGGGGCGTCGAAGTCAAAGCCTCACGCTCCGTGACGACAAGCGACTACAAGGGACTGAAGACGCTGGCAGATCAGGCAGGTAAAAACTTCCAATCCGGCATCATTCTTTATAACGGCGACAGTATCCTTCCAAGTGGCGACGAACGCTTTCTAGCCGTGCCGATCTCCAAACTCTGGGAACTCTAAGCCAATGCCAACTTCATCTCCGAGGACGACATCGAGCAGGCCATGCTGCAGCATTTGCAGCACAGCTACGCCTACGACGTGCTGGATTGCTACACGGAGGATCCGAACGAGCTGGCCGACGATTCCGGCCGCAGCAGCAAGCGTGAGGTCATCCTGCAGGACCGCTTAAAGGCGGCGGTGGTCGAGCTGAATCCCGAAATCCCGGAGGCCGAGATCGACGAGGCCCTGCGCGAACTGTGCGACAAGCGGCAGACGCTGGTCTCCATCGAGCGACGGGACCGCGTTTCGATTTGTTGCTCGATCCTTCCATGAACCACCGGAGCTGGGCCGCCTAGCGCTCCCACCGCCCGCTCCGGCACTTTTTGAGGGAATCGTCGTTTCGACGCTGGACAGCGCCTCCCCCGGGCTATCGGATAAAGCGCGTTTGCGGGGTGGAAACAGGCCCTGCGGCGTCGAATGAGCGATACGGACCCCCTAAAGCCCGGCCCGGGCGAGCCGTCCAACTGGACGATCATCAAGCGTCTACTGCGCTTGAGCTGGGAGTTCCGCAAACGCTGCCTCCAGGTCCTCTTTTACCAGTTGATCGTGCTGGTCATGGGGCTGTCCGCCCTCGGCCAGACCGGTCTGGCCATCGATTTCCTGCGGCATGAGCTGGGCGACGCGGAGGTGCCGCGCTGGCCCTTCGGGATCACGCCGCCCGAGGACTGGACCCCCATGATGGTGATCCTGACGATCGCCGGGACGACCGCCGCCTTCGCCCTTTGCCAAGCCTTTTTCAACTACGCGCTGAAGGCCTCCCTCGGCCGCCTGACCCACGTCGAGATCGTGGCCAGCCTGCGGGCCCGGGTCTTCCGCAAGCTCCAGCGGCTGTCCTTCCGCTTCTTCGACGAGAACGCCAGCGGCTCGATCATCAACCGCGTGACCGGCGACGTCCAGGCCGTCCGCATGTTCATCGACCAAGTCCTGATCCAGGTCTTCATCATGGCGCTTTCGCTGGCGGTCTACCTCGTCTACATGCTCAGCATCCACGTCTGGCTGACCGTGGCCTGCCTCGTCTCGACCCCCCTGCTCTGGTTTCTCTCCGCCAGCTACTCCCGCACCATTCGACCCGCCTACATGAAGAACCGGGAGCTCATGGATCACATGGTGCTCGGCTTCTCGGAGACCGTCTCGGGCATCCAGACGGTCAAGGCCTTCGCGCTGGAAGAGGCGCGCAGCGAGCGCTTCCGCGAACAGAGCGAGGCGATCCGGGCCCAGCGCCACTCGATCTTTCGCAAGATCTCCACCTTCGGTCCGGTCATCGGCCTGATCACGCAGGTCAATCTTTTCATCCTGCTGCTCTACGGCGGCTACCTCGTCTACCAAGGCGAGCTTCCGGTCGGCACCGGCATCGTGGTCTTCGCGGGGCTGCTCCAGCAGTTCTCCGGTCAGATTTCGAACATCGCGGGCCTTGCGGACAGCGTGCAAAACAGCCTCGCCGGGGCCCGCCGGGTCTTCGAGATCCTCGACGCCCCGATCGAGATCGAGAACCGCCCCGGCGCCCGGCCGATCGGGAAAGCCCGAGGCGAGATCGTTTTCGAACAGGTCGACTTCCGCTACGAGCGGAAATCCGATGTCCTCCGGGAACTTTCCTTCTCCGTCGAAGCGGGCGAAGTCATCGCCATCGCCGGAGCCACCGGCGCGGGCAAAAGCGCGCTCATGTCCCTCATCCCCCGCTTCTTCGATCCCACCGCCGGGCGCATCCTGCTCGACGGCCACGATCTCCGCGACCTCGACCTCGAGGATCTCCGGCGGAACGTCGGCTTCGTCTTCCAGGAGAACTTCCTTTTCAGCAACACCATCGCTGAGAACATCGCCTTCGGAAATCCCGACGCCACCGAGTCGCAGATCGAAAAGGCCGCCCGCATCGCCTGCGCCGACGAGTTCATCCGCGAAATGCCGCAAGGCTACCAAAGCGTGCTCGGCGAGAGCGGCGTCAACCTCTCCGGCGGCCAGCGCCAGCGCCTCGCCATCGCCCGCGCCATCCTGCCGGAGCCCGCAATCCTTCTGCTCGACGATCCCACCGCCGCGATCGACCCGGAGACCGAGGACGAGATCCTCAACGCGATGGAGCGGGCGATCGAGGGGCGCACCACCTTTATCGTCGCCCACCGCCTCTCCACCCTGAAGCGGGCCGACCGCATCCTCGTGCTCGAGAAGGGCCGCCTGATCCAGTCGGGCACCCACGAGGCTTTGATGGAAGAGCCCGGCCCCTACCGCCAGGCCATCGAGAGGCAGGCCGTCGACCCCGAGAGCTGGGCCATCCTCAACGGCATGCGCGAGCGAAGTGACGCGGATGGTCAAGTCCGCGAACCGGAAAGAGGCGGGCCCCGATGAGCCGCCGCGATCTCAAACTGATCCGCCGTTCGGTGGAGGAAGTCCGGGAGGAGGAGCAGCGCGAGCGCACCGGCTTCAGCCTCGCCCTCTTCCGGCGCCTCTTCGCCTACACCCGGCCCTATGCGGCGAAGCGCAACTGGCTGATCGTTTCGGTCGTCCTGCGCTCGCTCCAGCTCCCGGCCCTCGCCTGGATCATCGCCGCCGTCATCAACGGCCCGGTCAGCGGGCGCGACGCGGGCGGCGTGGTTTGGGGCGCGGTCGGCTTCCTCGCCTTCGCGGCCTTCACCCAGCTGACCATGCACTTCCGCCAACGCCTGGCCCTGGAGCTCGGCGAAAATGTGGTCTACGACCTCCGCAACGCCGTCATCGCGCAGGTCCTCCGCCTGCCCATGGCCTACTTCAACAAGGCCAAGCTCGGCAGCATCCTTTCCCGCCTGACTTCGGACATGGAGGCGCTCCGCGCGGGGGTGCAAAACGTGCTCTTCGTCACCCTCGTGCAGGCCGGCCAGATGCTCGGCTCGGGCGCCCTGATGGCCTTCTACAACTGGCGGCTCTTCACCGTGATCCTCGCAATGGCGCCGATCCTCTTCGTCATCAACCAGTACTTCCAGAAGAAGATCAGCCGCCTCGCCCGCGACACCCAGGCCTCCTTCTCCCGCGTGACCGCTTCCATCGCCGAGTCGGTCAAGGGCATCCGGGTGACCCAGGGCTTCTCCCGCGAGAACGTCAACGCCGACCTCTTCCAGCACCTCGTAACCGACCATTCCGGCTACAACCTCGGCCTCTCCCGGAGCATCGCCATCTACCTGCCGCTGCTCGAGCTCAACTCCCAGATCTTTATCGCCCTCACCCTCCTGATCGGCGGCTACGGCGTGCTGACCCCCGAGTGGGCCATGCCGATCGGCGACCTGGTCGCCTTCTTCTTCCTCGCCAACCTTTTCTTCTCCCCGATCCAGTCGATCGGCCAGCAGTTCACCACCGCCCTCTCCGCCCTCGCCGGGGCCGAGCGGGTCTTCGACATCCTCGACCGGAAACCGGAATGGTCGGACGATCCCGACGCCGTCGATCCGCCTCCGATCCGCGGCGAAGTCGAATTCCGCAAGGTCAATTTCCACTACGAGCCGGAAAAGCCCGTTCTCCACGAGCTCGACTTCCACGTCCCCGCCGGCTCCACCGTCGCCCTCGTCGGCCATACCGGCAGCGGCAAGTCCTCCATCATCAACCTCGTCTGTAAATTCTACCTCCCCATCGAGGGCGAGGTCCGCATCGACGGGCGCGACATCCGCAAGATCCGCACCGAGGCCCTCCACCGGCAAATGGGCATGGTCCTCCAGCAAAACTTCCTCTTCTCCGGGACCGTCATGGACAACATCCGGATGGGCAAGCCGGGCGCCGAAGACGCGGCCGTGATCGAGGCGACCGAGCGGCTCGGCTGCCGCGACCTCTTCGAATCGATGAAGGACGGCTTCCAGACCACCGTCGGCGAGCGCGGGTCCGGGCTCTCCCTCGGCCAGCAACAACTCGTCTGCTTCGCCCGCGCGATGCTCGCCGACCCCCGCATCCTCATCCTCGACGAAGCCACCTCCTCGGTCGACACCCTGACCGAGGCCCGGCTCCAAAAGGCCCTCGAAAACCTGCTTCGCAACCGCACCTCCTTCATCGTCGCCCACCGCCTCTCCACCGTCCGGAAGGCCGACCGCATCTTCGTGCTCGACCACGGCCGCCTGATCGAGACCGGCTCGCACACCGAGCTCCTCGCGGCCGGCGGCACCTACGCGGGCCTCTACCGCTCCTTCATCAACGCCGCGTCCTGATCGTTTTTTCCCTTTCACTCCACCGCGATTCCGAAGCATGATGCCTGCGGATGATTTGGTTCTACCGTCTGTTTTTCCTGCCCGCCCTGCTTCTGGCGCTCCCCTACTACCTGCTGCGCATGTGGCGGCGCGGCGGGTACCGGAAGAGCTTTTCCCACCGCTTCGGATGCCTGCCCCGGCTCCCGCCTCCCGCCGACGGCAAACTGCGGATCTGGCTGCAGGCGGTCAGCGTGGGCGAGGTCCTTGCCATCGGCCCCTTACTCGAAGAGCTCCAGAAGCGGGGAACGATCGAGATCGTGCTGACCACCACCACCAGCACCGGTTACGCGGAAGCACGCAAACGCTACCTCGACCGGGTCCTCTGCTGCGCCGTCTTCCCCCTCGATTTCTGGCCCTTCTCCCGCGCCGCCTGGAAACGCCTGCGGCCCGACGCCCTGATCCTCACCGAGAGCGAGCTCTGGCCCGAGCACCTGCACCAGGCCGGAAGGCGGCAGGTCCCCGCCTTCCTCGTTAACGCCCGCATCTCCGACCGCAGCTACGCCCGCTACCGGAAGCTGGGCCGACTGCCCCTGCGGCTCTTCTCCAGACTCGACCATCTCTACGCCGCCACCGAACTGGACCGGGAGCGCCTGCTCTCGCTCGGGGCGGATGATTTTCGCGTCACCTGCAGCGGCAGTATCAAATTCGACGTCCCGCTCCCCGACCTCCTCGACGACGCCGCCCGCGCCGCCCTTCGAGCGGAGCTCGGCTTCGGGCCCTCGGACAACGAAGACCGCTTCGTCCTGATGGGCTCCTCCACCTGGCCCGGCGAGGAAGCCCTCCTCATCGAGATCCAGCGCGAGCTCCTCGAATGCGGCGTCGATTGCCGCCTGCTGCTGGTCCCGCGCCACGCCGAACGGGGGGCTGAAATCCGGCGTCTGCTCGAACGGCAGAACCTTTCCTGGCACCAAAGGTCCGCCGGCGCGAAAGCCCCGCCCGACATTCGTATCCACTTGGCGGATACGACCGGCGAACTCCCGCGCCTGACCCAAGCGGCGGACCTCGCCTTCGTCGGAAAAAGCATGCCCCCGAACGCCGGCGGGCAGACCCCGATCGAAGCGGCCGGCCTAGGGATCCCGGTGGTCATCGGGCCGAACATGACGAACTTCCAGAGCGTCGCCCGCTCGCTCGTGCGCCGGGAGGCGGCCATCCAAGTCGCCGATCCCCCCGGACTCGGCGAAGCGGTCCGCAGGCTCGCCGACGCGCCCGACCTGCGCCGGGCGATGGGAGCGGCGGGGCGTGAATGGCACCGGCGCAACCGCGGCAGCAGCGCACGGATCGCCAACGGCATCCTGACTCACCTCTTCCCCGGCGACGCAGCCTGATCAAGCTCCACCACTTCAAGAAATCCGCCCTCCGCGGGAACCCCCCTCGATCCCACGATCGGATTCACCGCAGCCACGGCCCTCACCACCGCGGCCAAGTCGCTCGCAACCGACATCGTCCTCCCGTCGGCCGGCCGGATGATCGTCCGGCAGGACTTTTTAGACCCCGTCCAAGCCCCGCAGCACGACGGCAACAGCGTACCACGCCGGCGACAGCGTAGCACGACGGCGACAGCGTAGCACGACGGCGACAGCGTAGCACGACGGCGACAGCCGTTGTGCCACCCCGCCCGCATCGTTCCGTTCGTTTCAGCCATTCAGACCAATTTCAGCAGAAAACCCAGGCACCGAATCAATGCGAGCGGCCCGCCGTCTCGGGGTCCGCGCTTCTCCGTCCGGGGGGCTTCAAGCGATAAATGGGATAGTAGCGGGACCAAGGCTTCCCGGAAATAGTGCGGGCGCTGAACTCGAAACCGCGTTCCACGAGCAGCCCTTCCCATACCTCCCGGCGCACGAGACAGTTGGGACCGTCGAAGCGAAACGGCCGGATGGCCGCCCACTCGGCTTGGGTCAGGCCATCCGTTTTCTCCGCCAATCGGGCGCACTCGCGGAAAATGGATCGATTGTCCAGAATCGCCCGGTCGACATCGTAAAAGCTGTGGAGGAAGGCCTGTAATCGCACCCCGAGTCCGAACGCGTCGGCGCCGATCCTTCCCAAGCGGAAGTCCTCACGGAGCTTGGCCAAGGCAGTGGAATCGTCGGGAAAATCGAAAACCGCCAAAGCCTTCCTAAAAACCATAATCGCCTCGGGAAAGCGAAGTGCCAGCAGATCGAGAAAGCGGCCGTGGGCTTCGATATCCGGGAGATTTGCTATTATCCCGTCCCCGAGCACCGCGCGGACCGGCGGCAGTCCGCGGAAATCAATGAAGCGAAGGTGCATCCAGTCGGCCGAGAAGATCTTTTCCTTGGCACGAAGCTCCGCGGCCAGCCAGTCCCGGTAGAGTTCGATTGCCGCCCGGCTTCGATCCACCGCCACGACAGCCTTGAACCGCCTCGCCGCCATTTCCCGAAGCTCCGGGGTCATTCCGAGGACAATGGCGGTCCCGTCACGGCATTCGTCGACGCTAGGAAGCGCATCGGCATACGCGGCGATTTCCTCTTCGTCGGGGCTGGCGGCTTGATGCCGTTTGCAGGCGACTGGATCGGCGATCCGGGCCCGAAGGCTGTCCTGTTCCCATCCGGGCTGTGTCCCCGTCGACGCGACGGCTCCGGGGTCTTCCGCACGGTTCGACCGGGAACGCTCGAAGAGCCGCTCCACCGCGTTCCGAACCTCTTCGCGCAGCGCGGGATGATTCAAGGCATAGGTGTAAACCGACGATCGATTTGCAAGGACCGGCAAGCGGTCGATCGCCTCGACCAAGTCGATGTCGTTTGGAAAATTGGTCGGTCCGCCCGTGTGGCCGGTCATGAGCAGCCCGAGCTGGTTTCGAACGCACTTCTCGCAGCGGCCGCAATTAAGGGGTTCCCCTTTGCCGCGCCAGCAAACCACCAGGTTCTTGGCAAACCGCTCCTCCTTGCGGTTCCGGTCCATTTTCTCCAAACGCCAAGCGTCGTCGCCAACATGACGGATATCCAACCATCCTTTCGTCCAGAGGTGGTCGAGCAAAGGGTGCGAACCCCAGGGCTCGAGGGATTCCGACGGATAAGACGCCGAAATGTAAAGACGCTCGTACTCTTCGCGCATCAACGCGCCCACCGCGACGAGCGCCGCTCCGTGGTTGCGAACCCAGCCGCCCTTTTGAAAGCCGCGATGCTCGCGAAGGTTGGTGCGGACCACCACCAGCCTCTTTTGGCAGCCGCGGGCGATTTCGTCGGCCTGCCGGGCGAGGGCCGCAAAGCGTTCGCGATCGGCCAGCGGAACGTCGAAGCCGTGAACCAGAATCAGGTCATCGACCTCGTCGCCGAGACGGAAAAGGGAATCGAGCGAGTCCACCCCGCAGGAGAAAAACAGGCCCTTCCGTCCAGGTCGCTTTTCCGGCGCGAGCGCACTCACCCGATCCCTCCCGATTTCGCGAAGGCGCAGCGTCGACGGATACGCCCACCAGTCGGCCAATAAGGCGGTCACCTCGGAGAGGTTCGTTCGGGCTCGATCGTCGAGCCGGGCCTAGATCCTCAGCTCCCGATCCCGGCGAAGCGCGGAAGGAACGAAGGCCGCGAGCCAGGCGAAAGGCTCGGCCCGTAAAGCCACCGTGTCCGATGCAAACCAGACTTTGCGGCCGCCGACTTCCGCCGACACCCGCGAGCCGCGCGAATCGCATTCCTCGAACGGCCTGCGGATGACGATGGCACCGCGGCGAAGGCGGTCGAAAAATGGGGCGATCCGTTTCACCCCGTGCTCCCTTCTTGGTTGGCGAACGGGCCTTGAGCGTGCCCGTGCTCACGAAAAGTGACCTTGGAGAAACGCGAACGCATCGAGTGCTCGAAAACGGCCCGATTCTTGAAGTAGCTGCCGGGGTAAAGCGTCGTCGGCTTTCCCAAAAGGGCGCCGGCGATCGCCACATGCAGGCGGTCGGTCCGAATCGCCTCGACCCGGGCGAGAAAGGAAAGCAGCGTGTCGGCGATCGCCAGGGGTTGCGCGGCCTTGCGCTGCACGGCGGAGAGCAGAAGGGAGATATCGATGCCGGCTTCGTCCCCGCCCGCTGAGGAGCGTTCTTTGTCGGTGCGGAAGAACTCCGTCCCACCGGCATCGACGTAGCGGGCGACTTTCCGCATCTTTCGCCACCAGCGCCACTGCCGCTCGGGCCCGACACCCGGGTAAAGCCAACGGCTTTCGGCCGTCCGAAGATCCGAAGGACCCAATGCAAAGGCCAGGTCATGCGACAGGCGCACCGACGCGCCCCCGGAGGCCTGCCGAAGGCAATGGGCATGGCTCGTCGAATCCCTGCAAAAAAGGGTGAAACGCCGATCCATCCTCGCAAGCAGGTCTTCGTTGCCGTCGACCGTATGAGGCAGCAGGGTGAAGCTCTCGAAGCGATCCCAATTCCGCTCGATCAAGTACCGACAGGTTGAGTACCCCGGAACGAAATTCCCGCCCCCGCTGAAAACAATGCGGCTCCCAGGAGGAATCCGCCCGTCGAACTTCGCTTCGTAGACCAGCCCGTGGCGGCGGAAAAGCGCGGACATGCCCTTGAAGATCAAGGCGTCGCCCGCGTTGCCGACATTGTGCACGTAAATGAAGGGCTGGATCGACTCGAGATGGGACAGCAAGGCCGTCCAATCGAAGCCAGCCGGAATCCCGCTGCGAGGATCAACTTTCATAACGGACTACCTTTCACCTCTCGACCGGTTTGAGCTCCGTCAGTTTGTTCAGGCCGAACGGGCAAACCACCTCTTCGATTGCGTCTTCCCGCCGTTCGTTGATGCGCTGCTGCGAGGCATGCCACAGGTGCCAACAAACCGCCCCATAGCGAAGGTGCCGCTCGTTCACCCCGGCGCGAAGCAACCGCCTGGCCAGATTCTGGTCTTCCTCGCCCCAGCCGATGAAACGGTTGTCGTAGCCGTTGACCCGGATCAAATCGTCTTTGAAGAAAGCCTGATGGCAGCCGGAAACCTTCCGAGGACTTCGATAGACTCGGGAGTAAAGACGGGCCATGACCTGCGAAAGGATTCCCCCAAATACGGCGCTTGTTGCTTGGTTCGCGCCCGAACAAAATTTCGAAACCTTTGGGGCGACGCTCCTCCAGGATCAGCCGCTTCGACAGCTTCTCGCCCAATTTCTGCCGGGTGCCCTGCACGAAATTGCCCGGCCGCGCCCAGAAAAGATGATCCTCGATAAAACGGCGGTGCAGCAGGATATCGCCATCCACCGATACGAGGTAAGGCGAGGACGAGTGAAGAATCCCGAAGTTCCGCAGGCGAGCCAGGCGAAAGCCGCGGTCCTCTTGGGCGATCAGCCGGAGACCCGGAATCTTGCCTTCGAACTCGGCGAGGACCGCCTCGGTCGCCTCGAAATGACCGTCTTCAAGGATCAGGGTCTCCATCGGCGCAACCGACTGCTCGGCGACGGTCCGCAAAACCATCCGAAGAGCCCCGGGATTACCATAGGTCGCAACGTTCAAACTGATTTGCATAGACGGGCCGGAGCGTGGAAATGGGACGGGGGGTTCAGGTCTCTCGGGAGTTCCAGCCGACGGGCCAGATCCGGCTCGGCTTTCCAGGTTTCCCGCAGAAGGCGTCGGAGCCGCCCCCGGGAACAATAGGCCGTGCTCCAAGCCGGGGCGCTTTCTCCCAAGCAGCGCAACTCGGCTTCAAACGCGGCCAGATCCTCCGACTGGAGCCACCCGACGAGAAAGCGCTGAAACTGGGAAAGCAGGAGCAGCTGATTGGCACGGCGTAACTGCGAATAATTCCAGCCCCTCGGGAGCGAGCGCCGCTCACAATGGTAAACCGGGCCGTTGTCGATGCGCGCCGTCATCCGATGCAGGGTTGCCCCATGCTCTTCGGCGCGGTGGATCAACGGCAGGATATCATAACCTACTCCGGGCCAATCCGGAAGGGCGGGATGAAAGTTGAGCGAAAAGCGACAACAGGCCAAGTCTTCGGCCGTGAAGATGTAATCGTTATAAACCGAAAACAGCAGGTCCCATCGGCGGGACCGAAGCAAGGCTTGCAGGTGCCGCCGCCCCTGCCAATCCCCGCGCCGCCAGACAAAGCAATCCAGACCCTCGGCGGAAGCCGGAAATCGTGCCCGAACTTCCATTTCGAGATTCGGATCGCACACCACCAGTGTTTGCTTCGGATCGTCCATATCGGCCGTGCGGGTCATTCGTTCCGCCGCTCCATCCAAAGCATCAGGCCGTAAAGCAAGCGACGCCCGCCCTGCCCCCGGAGAACGGATCCATCGGGCAGAATCGCTTTGTCCGGCTTCGGGAGAAAACGCGCCAAGGCTTCCGGTTCGAAATAGGGATGCAGCCTCTCGCGGTAGGGCTCGACCAAGTCTCGGATGAGTCGCCAACAGGCTGCGTCCGGATGCAACGAGCGGACGAAGCGGTGCAACTGCGACCGTTGCTCGCGGGGCAGACGCTTCGCCCGCAAGCCCAGCAGCTTCCGCTGAAGAAAGCCACCCAGGCTGGGCACGATGGCCCGGGGCGAATGACTCATCCCCGCGAGGGGAATCCGAGCCAATCCCGGCGAGGCGCTCCGGAAGCTTTCGCGCTGCAACCACCGACCTTCGAAATGCTCGTCCGCCACCCCGCGGATGGCTTCCGCCAGCGGCAAGTCCAGTCCGGGAAGGACCGGCCAGGCGTGGAAGCTGCTTTGCCAGGTATGCCCGCCCAAGTGCGGCCGGGCGCGGCTGCGCATCAGGGTCCACCAGAGCCGGTCGTTCCCCTCCAAATCGACGGCTTCCCACTCGGCTCGAATCTCGGCGAGCGCCGCTTCGACCGCATCGCGCATCGAGGCGTCGGCGGCCAGTTCGCGCAATTCGGCGGGTCGCAGGCCGAATCGGTTCACCCACTGTTCGAAAGCGTAATCAAAGCTATGCAGCGAATACCGGGAACGGTCGAGGGCCGTCGTGTAGGGCGCGTAGTGCGCGTCCAGCACGATGCCTCCGGTAAAACGCGCACCCGCCAAGCCCGGGCACGATCGCGCCGCATTCAAGGTGACCGTGCTGAACCCTCCGCCCAGTGACTGTAATCTCAGGCAGTCCTCGACCTCCGCGCGAAGCCCGTCCAAACGATCGTCCCCGCAGCGCCACTCCAGATCGAGGGAACGTGCCACGCGGCGCGCGAACATGGCTTCGTAGTCCGATGGCCGACCAGCCGTAAAACAGATCGGCCGGTAACCGGCCTCAACCGCCAAGGAAACCACCTGCCGGGAATCCAGTCCGCCTGAAAGCATCGCGAAGTCCGGGGGACGCTTGAAATGGCGTCGTACGGCCGAACGGGTCGCCTCCGTCACCTGCTCGACCGCCTCCCTCGCGGAAGCCGTTTTCGGACTTCGATCGGGCCGGGGTATCCGGCCAGGACGAATCCAAAGGCTTCCATCCGAAGGATTCGCGTGAAGCACCGCCCCGATTTCCAAGCGCCGCCCCGACCGCTCCGGCGTCCGCGGGCCGGCACTTCCGTTCTCGATCAAGTAGCGCACCAGCCCTACCTCGTCGATGGTCGCATCATACGCGGGATGCAGTCGGAGTGCGGCCAGACCGGTGGCGATTCCGACCACCCCTTTCGCTTCGAAGTGATAGACCGGAAAAATCCCGAACGGATCGGCCCCGGCACACAGTCGTCCGTCGACCGAGAAAAACATCCACGCATACATTCCACTGAAGCGCGCCAGTCGCCTCGCGCCTTCCTCGCCGGACCCGGGACCGTGCCGGTCGTGAATCTCCCTAGCGGTTAAAAAACCCCTCGTCGGCTTCACCCACCGCATCGCCCCAGAGGAAGGCGGAACCCTCCGTGCCCTCGAAGCTGTCGAAGGGGGCGTGCGCCCCTTGGTGCCAGAACAAACCGCCTTCGCCGATCCTTCGTTCGCCGGTCAAACCGTCGTAGCCCGAAGGCGCGAGTGAACGAAGGACCGCCGTGGCAAACGAGGAGGGTGCTTCCCGCACCGACGAAAAATATGCGAACCCAGCCATCCCTAGTTGCCCGCACGCTTCACCGCCCGGATGAAATACAATTCCCACCCCATCAGACATCTCGAAGCGCTCTCGCGGAGCAATTCCGCATCGTCGGGCTCCCGATCCATCGTAAAAAGAAGTCGGCAGAACCGCAGCATCTCGGAACGGCAATCGAAGGTCCAGTCGTAGGACCGGCGCTCGCGCCGCTCGACCTCGAAGCCCGCGGCTTCCAACGGCTCGAGAATTGTCTCGTCGAAATAGTTCCCACGGTGCCCCATTGAATTGTAGGCGTCGACCACCTCATCCAAAAAGCGCGCGGTCGGCGAGCTCTTGAAGGCGTCCGCGATCGCCAGAACGCCCCCCGGCCGGAGGAGCCGCGCCCACTCCCGAAAAGCCGAAGCTTGATCGCTCAGGTGGTGTAGCCCCGCCATGCTGATCACAAGATCCGCGCTCCCATCGGCCATCGGAATTCGGTCGTGCGGGGCGCAAAAGACCTCGCGGGCGCCCGGGTGGCTCCCGGCCGACAGAAACGAGGCCGCCGGATCGACCGCAATCAAGGATGCCCCGGTCGGAAGAAAACGTTCGATGTAGCCGCCTCCGGAAGGTACGTCGACGACCACCGGATTCTCTCCATCCACAACCGTATATTCCATTAAAGTCTCGAACTCCATTCTCCGGGCGTCGGGCCAGCGCTGCATCGCAGCATGATAGTTCGCGCCACGCTTTTCATAAATATCCTTATAGAGTTCGAACATACCAACCGGAGAACTTAAAAGTAACGGGGGTTGAACCGCTTTTCAAGAACACAATTTTCGATCACCGATGCCGACGCCGCCCAGTCGACGGAAAATTGAAGCCGCTCCATCCCCGGGCACCCGCTTCCGCCATTCGGCAAGCTTATGATCCCACGACCCAACCCAGGCACCGGCTATCGCCGGCACCCTACACCAAAGCCCCGCAGCACGACAGCGAAGCACGACGGCAACGGCGCAGCACGACGCCGACAGCGTAGCACGACGGCGACAGCGTAGCACGACGGCGACAGCCGTTGTGCCAACCCCGCCGTGACCCTTTGCAATCTCCCCCGACCCTGGCAACCCACGCACCGGCTATCGCCCGCACCCTACTCCTCCCAAGCCCCGCAGCACGACAGCGACCCCGCAGCACCACCGCTCCGACTCAACGCAGCTGACGCAAGGCCTCGAAGGCCGCGATGCCGGCGGCGGTCGAAAGGTTCAGCGAACGCAGCTCCGGGTTGCGCTGCGGGATGGTCAGGCGCCGGTCGCCCAAACGCTCGTGCAGCCATTCCGGCGCGCCGTGGCCTTCGTTGCCGAAGACCAGTCCGTCCCCGTCCGCGTAGCGGACATCCCAGAAGCACCGCGCCGCTTTCGTGGTGAAAAGCCAGAGCCGCTCCGGACGGACGGGGCTGCGCTCGAAGGCCTCCCAGTCCTCATGGTGGTGCACGTCGAGCGCGTGCCAGTAGTCCATCCCGCTGCGCTTCAAGTGCCGGTCCGTGATCGCGAACCCCAGCGGATGGATCAGGTGCAGGCGGCTCTCGGTGATCGCGCAGAGCCGCCCGATGTTTCCCGTGTTCTGCGGGATCTCGGGGTTGAACAGAACCAGGTGCAGCATCCCGCGCTCAGCCGAAAAGGGAACCCCAGTTGACCGCCAACACGGAAACCCAGCAGATCAGGCAATTCAGAAGACTGAGCAAAACGGCGGCGCTGCCCATGTCCTTCGCCCGCTTGGCCAGCGGACGGTCGCGCAGGGAAATGTCGTCCACCACCGATTCGATCGCCGAGTTAAGCAGCTCCACGATCAAGACCAAAATGATCGAAGCGACCAAGGCCAGATGATGCTCCAAGGGAACGTGCAGGGCGAACGAGGCGGGGATCAGCACCGCCGCCAGAATCGCTTCCTGCCGGAAGGCTTCCTCGTGCTTGAAGGTCGAGGCGATGCCGTCCAGCGAATAGGCGAAGGCCTTCACCACCCGCTTCCATCCGGTGTTTTTATGTAAGTGCGGCTCGCAGTGCTCGGTGCTCATGGTTGCGAAAAAAGAAATCTACTCAGCCGAAATTCCGCAAATGTCGATCATGGACTGGGATTTATCTTCTAATCCAAGATGAAAACGAGATTTGCCGTGCTAATGACCCGGAGGCCCGGCCGCGGAACCTTTGCAATTTCCGCCCCTTCGCCCAGCCTAGCGCATAGGTTGCGGGCGACCGTCGGCAGCCTGTTTCCCGCCTCATGCACCTTTTCCCCGCAGAGCTTGTCGGCGCCGCCATCCCCGAGCTTTCGGCAAACGCTGCCGCCGCCTCCTTGCTCGGCGGAATCCCGGGCGCGTGGCGCTTCATCCTGCTTGGCATTTAAAACCCGGAACCCAACCAGCATGCCCGACCAACGATTCATCCTCGCCCTCGACCAAGGCACGACCAGCTCCCGCGCGATCGTCTTCAACCACGAAGGCGAAATCGAAGCAGTCGCCCAAAAGGAGTTCCCGCAGATCTATCCCCGGCCCGGTTGGGTCGAGCACGACCCCATGGAAATCTGGTCCAGCCAAAGCTCCACCGCCAATGAGGCACTCTCCCGCGCCAACCTCGCGACCGATGCGATCGCCGCGGTCGGCCTGACCAACCAGCGGGAGACGAGCATCGTCTGGGATAAAAAGACCGGCAAGCCCGTCTACAACGCCATCGTCTGGCAGGACCGCCGCACCGCCGACTACTGCGGACAGCTCAAACGCGACGGCTCGGAGGATGAGCTCGCGCGCAAGACCGGCCTCCGAATCGACCCCTACTTCGCCGGGACCAAGGTCCGCTGGATTCTCGAAAACGTGGACGGCGCGCGCAAGCGCGCGGAAAACGGAGACCTTCTCTTCGGGACGGTCGACTCCTGGCTGCTCTGGCAACTCACCGGCCGCAAGGTCCACGCCACCGATATCACCAACGCGAGCCGCACGCTTTTCTACAATATCGAGAAAGACGACTGGGACGACGACCTCCTGCAACTCTTCGACGTCCCCCGCGCGATGCTGCCCGAGATCAGGTCCTGCTCCGAGGTCTACGGTGAGGTCGAGCGCAACCTCTACCCGGCCGGCGCACCCGTCGCCGGAGTCGCCGGCGACCAGCACGCGGCGCTCTTCGGGCAAGCCTGCTTCAGCCCGGGCATGGCCAAGAACACCTACGGCACCGGCTGCTTCCTCCTCATGAACATGGGCGAGAAGCCGGTCCGCTCGGAGAACAACCTGCTGACCACCGTCGCCTGGCGCCAGGGCGGCCGGACCGAATACGCCCTCGAAGGCTCCATCTTCATCGGCGGCGCGGTCGTGCAGTGGATACGCGACGAGCTCCAACTGGTCCGCAGCGCCCAGGAGCTCGACAAGGTCGCCGCCTCCGTCGAGGACGCCAACGGGCTCTACATCGTTCCCGCCTTCGCCGGACTCGGCGCGCCGCACTGGGACCCCTACGCCCGCGGCGCCGCGCTCGGCATCACCCGCGGCACCAACCGCGCCCACTTCTGCCGCGCCGCCCTCGAATCCATCGCCTTCCAGAGCGCCGACCTGATCGCGGCCATGCAGAAGGACAGTGGGCTCCAGCTGAAAGAGCTGCGGGTCGACGGCGGGGCCTCCCGCAGCAATACCCTCCTCCAGTTCCAAGCCGACCTCCTCCAGTCCTCCGTCGTCCGCCCGAAATGTATCGAGACCACCGCACTGGGCGCCGCTTACCTGGCGGGTCTCGCCGTCGGCTACTGGGACGACCGCGAAAGCATCACCAAGCGCTGGGAAACCGACCGGAGCTTCCAGCCCTCCCGCGACGAGGACGCCATGGGCCCCTACCGCAAGGGCTGGGCCAAGGCCCTCGAGCGCTCGAAAAACTGGGAGGAAGCCTCCGAAGAAGCATCGCCCCCGCCCCCTGCTTGATTTTCGCCTGGAACGAAGCCCCCGAACCCAAGCCATCCGCTCATGAAACGTAACACCGCACTCGCCCGTATCCGCTCCGCCGAAGATCCTTTCGATCTCGTCGTGATCGGCGGCGGCGCATCCGGACTGGGCGCCGCCCTAGACGCCGCCCGGGGCCATCGGGTCGCCCTCTTCGAACAGTCCGACTTCGCCAAAGGCACCTCCAGCCGCTCCACCAAGCTCGTCCACGGCGGCGTCCGCTACCTCCAACAAGGCAACATCTCGCTCGTCCTCGAAGCCCTCCGCGAGCGCGGCCGCCTGGCCAAAAACGCTCCCCACCTGGTTCATTCCCAAGCCTTCGTCATCCCCAACTACTCCTGGTGGGAGGGGCCCTTCTACGGGATCGGAATGAAGGTCTACGACCAACTCGCGGGCAAACTCGGCCTCGCCCCCTCCCGCCACCTGAGCAAGAAGGAAACGATCGAGCAGATTCCCACCGTCGAGCAGGACAAACTGGTCGGCGGCGTCATCTACCACGACGGCCAGTTCGACGATTCGCGCCTCGCCGTCAACCTCGCCCAGACCGCCGAGGGCCTCGGCGCCGCGCTGGTGAATTACTGCCGCTGCAGCGGACTCATCAAGGAGGACGGCGCGATCGCGGGAGTCGAGGTCGAGGACCTTGAAAGCGGGGAGTCCTTCTCCGTCCGGTCCAAATGCGTGATCAACGCCACCGGCGTCTTCGTCGACGAACTCCGCCAGATGGACGAGCCGGAGACCCGCCCCATCATCGCCGTCAGCCAGGGCATCCACCTGGTCCTGCCGAAACGTTTCCTCCCGGGCGACGCCGCCATCATGATTCCGAAGACGGCCGACGGGCGCGTGCTCTTCGCCGTCCCTTGGCGCGATCATGTGGTCGTCGGCACCACCGACACCCCCCTCGCGGAAAAGCGCCTCGAGCCCCGCGCCCTGGCCGAGGAGCGCGAATTCGTCATGACCCACGCCTGCAAGTACCTCGAAGAAGACCCCACCGAGGAGGACGTGCTCAGCGTCTTCGCCGGCCTGCGCCCGCTGGTCAAAGCCGGCGACGGCTCCGACACCGCCGCGCTCTCGCGGGACCACAGCATTCTGGTCAGCGGCAGCGGGTTGATCACGCTGACCGGCGGCAAGTGGACGACCTACCGGAAGATGGCCGAAGACGTCGTCGACCAGGCCGAAACCCTCGCCGGACTCGACCACCGCCGCTGCCAGACCGAGGACATGCGGATCCACGGCTGGACGCAGAGCGAGATCAGCGAGCGCAATCTCCAAGCCTACGGAAGCGACGCGCGCGAGCTGCGCGAAATGAACCGCAAAGATCCCGCCCTCGCGGAAAAGATCCACCCCGACCTGCCCGTGCAGGCCGGCGAAGTGGTCTGGCACGCCCGCGAGGAAATGGCCCGCACGGTCGAGGACGTCCTCGCCCGCCGCACGCGCGCCCTCCTGCTCAACGCCGCCGCCTCGATCGAGGCCGCTCCCAAGGTCGCCGCGCTGCTGGCCGTCGAACTCGGCCGCGACGAAGCCTGGGAAAAAGCGCAGGTCGATGCCTACGCGAAGCTCGCCTCAGGCTACGTCTTCACCGACCCCGCCAGCGTGATGCAGACCTGACCGCCGCAGTCCGATTTCCCAAGAAATCGCCCACAACCCAACTCCCCGCCTGCCCGGCCACCGCCGGATAGGAGGGGACCGACGGATCGCCGTCCAGGCGAGCCGTCAGGGGTGGTCCATCCGCTCCTCCGCCACCGGATTGACCAGCCGGCCGATCCTCTCGATCTCCACCACGACTTCGTCCCCCTCGCTCAAAAAGCGCGGCGGCGTCTGCGCGGCTCCCACCCCGGGCGGCGTGCCGGTCAGGATCACGGTGCCCGGCAGCAAGGTCGTGCTTCCGCTGAGGAAAGAAATCAGTTCCCGCACGCCAAAAATCATGTCGGCCGTGCTGGAGGACTGCATCTCCTCGCCGTTCAATTCGGTGCGGATGGCGAGGGAATCGGGATCGCCCAGCTCATCCGGAGTCACCAGCACCGGCCCAAGCGGACAAAAGCTGTCGAAGGTCTTGCCCTTGCACCACTGGCCCCCGCTGTGGATCTTCTGCCAGTCCCGGGCGCTCACATCGTTCGCCGCGGTGTAGCCGAGCACGTGGTCCAGCGCGCTTTCGCGGCTGACATTCTTGCAGCTCTTCCCGATCACGACCGCCAGCTCGCACTCGTAGTCGACCGAATCGCTCGGCAGGAAGCGCGGCAGCAGGATGATGCCGCCGGGATCGAGCAAGGCGCTCGGGCTCTTCATCGTCACCACCGGATACTCCGGCACCGGCTTGTCCATCTCGGCCGCATGCTCCCGGTAGTTCAACCCGATCGCGTAGATCGTGGTCGGAATGATCGGCGCAAGCAGGCGCTCCGCCTCGACCATCCCGCCGGTCGCTTCGAGCCCGGAAAAAGGATCGCCCAAGCAAAGCTCGTATCCGCCAGGCCGCTCCAAAGCATAGGCCGCCATTCCATCACTTTCGATTCTCGCAATCCGCATGCAGGAATTCTGAGCAGAAAAAGGACCGAAACGCAAAGCCCGCAAATCCGGCCGAGAAAGCCCCCCTCCCCGGACCGCAGGTTCGACGACAGACCACTAGCCGGAACCATCGCTGGCTCCTGCATCCCGCCTGCCCGTCCCCGCTTGCCTTCCCCTTTAGACAGGAAACTCGCGCTGCATCAGGGGCGTATAGATCGGGCCCGTCGGGCGGCGAAGGCTGGAATAGAGGACGAAGCCTTCCACTTTGATCGTGCCGAAATGCGCCCCCGCATGTTTGCGGAGAAAGGGCTGAAGCTGCTGGCGCGATAGGCCGCGGGCGCGCCCGACGGTGACATGCGGGGTGAAGGGACGGAGATCTGGTTCGAGCCCGGCTTTAAGCACGGCGTCGAGGACCTGACGGTGAAGCGCGTACAGGTGGGGATGCCCCTTGCCCGCTCCGACCCAGACCGATGTCGGCCGGCCCTTGCGGTCGAAGGTCTTCATCTCCTGCAGCTGGAGGAAGAAGGGCGGCACCGCGACCTCGGCGAGGGCGGACTTCAGCGCGTCGACCGCTTCCTCCGCCGTCTCACCGAGAAAGCTGAGCGTCAGGTGGAGCTCCTCCGCGGGAATCCAGCGCAGCTTCGGCAACCGCGGGTCAAGGCCGGCAAGAAAATCCGCGACCGGCTCGGGAAGATCGAGTGCGACGAAGAGGGGTCATTTCAAAATGGCGCCAACTTAAGCGGCATTCCGAAATGACCCTTTTGTTCGAAACGACCTCTTTTTTGTTCGCGCTTCCGGGCTTGCAATCCGGCGGATGTCATTTTTTCTCGTTCGCAGCTATTGAGACCTATTCTCACATCCATTATCATCCATGCGACTTAACGAAATTGAAAAGGGCGGCCTCTTCCGCGTGAAAAACCTGGACTGCTGCAACGACTGTGTCTCCCGGCTCATGGCGATGGGTCTGTTGCCGGACCAGGAGATACGCCTTCTGCACGAGGCGCCGCTGGGCGACCCGATCGCGGTCGAGTTCAACGGCTGCCAGATCAGCCTGCACCTCGAGGACGCCGCCCACGTGGAAGTCGAGCCGGTCACATGAGCGCGACGCCATCCAAACGCCGCATCGCACTGATCGGCAATCCGAACACGGGCAAGACCTCCCTTTTCAATCTCCTCACCGGGATGCGCCAGCGCGTGGGCAACTATTCCGGCGTGACCGTGGAAAAGAAAACCGGCCTCTGGCAACTGCCGAACGGGCAGGAAGCCGAGCTGATCGACCTGCCGGGCACCTACAGCCTGAGCGCCAGCTCGCTGGACGAGCGCGTGGCGGTGGACGTGATCACCGGCCACGGCATGGCCGGCGCGGCACCGGATTTGATCATCGTGGTGGTGGACGTGGAAAACCTGCGGCGCAACCTCTTCCTCGCCTCGCAGGCCTCGGAGCTGGGCGTGCCCATGGTGATCGCGCTGAATTGCTGGGACGTAGCCGAAAAGAAGGGCCTGCAGATCGACAGCAAACTGCTCGAGCAACGCCTGGGCGTGCCGGTGGTGCCGACCATTTCCACCCGCAAAAGCGGCACCACCGAGTTGGCCAATGCGGTGGACAAGGCCCTCGTGGGCCGACCCATGATGGTGCGCCCGCAGTGGCCGGAGCCCGTGCGCGAAGCCATCCGCAAGCTGCACAAGGAATTGGTCGAGCGCTTGGGCGAAACCCTCGCAGAGGGCGAGTTGCAACGCCTGCTCTTCGACCGCCGAAGCGCCGTGAAGGAACGGCTGAAGACCGCCGCCGCCGAGCACGAGCCGGTCATCGAAGCGGTGCGCGACCAACTCTACAAGGACGGCTACCAGCCCGATGCGGCGGAATCGACCCTCCGGTTCCGATTCCTCAACCCCTTGCTCAACGACGTCCTCGAACGTCAGGCCGCGATGAAGCAGCGCAGCAAGTCCGAAAGCATCGACCAGTTGCTCCTGCACAAATTCTGGGGGCTGCTCGTCTTCGTGGGGATGATGTATGTGGTCTTTCAATCCGTCTACACGTGGGCGGGACCGGTCATGGATCTGATCGAGGCGGGCGTCGGCTGGGCGCAGGGCATCGCCTCGGAGGCGCTGACGGCCACGCCCATGCTGCAAAGTCTGGCCGTCGACGGCATCATCGGCGGGGTGGGCGCTTTCCTCGTCTTCCTCCCGCAGATCCTCGTGCTCTTTTTCTTCATCTCCCTGCTGGAGGCGTCGGGCTACATGGCGCGCGCGGCCTTCCTCATGGACAAGCTCTTCCATTGGTGCGGGCTGAACGGCAAAAGCTTCGTGCCTCTGCTCACGAGTTTCGCCTGCGCCATCCCGGGCATCATGGCCACGCGCACGATCAACGACAATAAGGCGCGCCTCATCACCATCCTGGTCGCGCCGCTCATGAGCTGCTCCGCGCGGCTGCCGGTCTACCTGCTCCTGATCGGCGCCTTCGTGGAGCCGCGCTACGGGCCGAACGTCGCCGGCGCCACGCTCTTTGGCATGCACTTCGTGGGCGCGCTGGTCGCCGCGCCCCTCGCCTGGCTGCTCAACCGGACGGTCAACAAAGGCCGCCCGCCGATCCCCTTCGTCATGGAACTGCCCCGCTACCGGGTGCCCCAGCTCAAACTGACCTTCCACCGCATGTATGAGAGCGGCAAAGAGTTCGTCATCCGCGCGGGCACCATCATCTTCGCCATGACCGTCGTCATCTGGGCGCTGCTCTATTTCCCTCGCCCGGAAGCGCTCGAAGACCAAGTCACGGCGCAGTACATCGGCCAGATCACCGAGGGTCCTATGTCGGAAATCTCCGGGGAGATCGAACTCGACGACGCGCAAACGAGCGAACTGGAGCAAAAGATCGCCGCCCGCTACCTCGAGCAAAGCTACCTGGGCCGCTTCGGAAAGTTCGTGCAGCCGGTCTTCGCCCCCGCCGGCTACGATTGGAAGATCACCGTCGGCGTGCTGGCCAGTTTCCCCGCGCGCGAGATCATCATCTCCACGCTGGGCATCGCCTACGCGCTGGGAGGCGAGGTCGACGAGGAATCGGCCGACCTGCGCAGCACCTTGGCCGATGCGAAATGGGAGAGCGGCCCCCGCGCCGGCGAGCCGGTCTTCAACATCCCCGTCGCGCTCGCCATCATGGTTTTCTTCGCCCTTTGCATGCAGTGCGGCGCCACCGTGGCGGTCATCGCCAAAGAGCTCAACTGGTGGTGGGCCTCGGGCAGTTTCTTCGCCCTGACCGCCCTCGCCTGGGTCGCCGCCGTGCTTGTCTATCAAATCGGCATGTTGCTTGTGTAGGGGAATACGGGATACCTTATGCCAATCGTCGAAAGCCTCATCACCGCGCTCATCGTGCTGGGCGCGCTCGCCTATCTCTACAAGGCCTTCCGGCCCAAGCCCAAAGGCGGAGGCGGCTGCGGATGTGGCTCAACCGCTTGCAAAGCGCCCAAAAAAATTTCGGGCAAGTTCTGAACGCCCGCTCCGGGCGGCCATCGCCGACCCGGGATCGGGTTTTCAGTGCTAGCGGTCTGTCAGATAAGTTTTCTCCGATGGCAGCCGTTCCGAGGCGCAGCCGGCATGACCGGGTCCTGCTCGGCGCATGTGCGCGTCAACCTAAGGATTCAACTGTTTGAGAAGAGGTAGGCTTGTCCAAGTGCGCGTATCGGTGAGCTAGCCCGAATGGCACTTAGTTAAGCCCCACTCTCGGGGTTATTTGGGGTCGAAAAACTTGAGAAAAAGAGTGCGGAAAACCCAGCCACAGGCGATGATTTGGTGTGAAAAAAACAACTCCATT
>Ga0008833_1000745_pt1 | contig 23644 bp, 19 predicted proteins | sample HotLakConsoUCCLE_FD_62216 | JGI IMG/M metagenome (GOLD analysis project Ga0008833, IMG submission 62216) | Hypersaline microbial mat communities from Hot Lake, Washington, USA - Hot Lake Consortium UCC-LE | ecosystem: Environmental > Aquatic > Non-marine Saline and Alkaline > Hypersaline >... | reverse complement strand
CTTGAAGTCGCCGAAATACTTCGTGATCGCCGCCGTCAGAGTCGTCTTCCCGTGGTCCACGTGACCGATCGTCCCGATGTTGCAGTGCGGCTTGCTGCGCTCAAACTTTTCCTTTGCCATGGTCTTGGCTCCCTTTTCTCGTTCGGATGGTGGGGCAAGCCCCACCCTACGGTGATGGGTAGGGCGGGGTTCGCCCCGCCACCCGGGTCATGCGTATTTGGACTGGATCTCTTCCGAGATGTTCTGCGGCACCGGTTCGTAATGGTCGAACAGCATCGTGAACTGCGCGCGGCCCGAGGACATGGAGCGCAGGTTGTTGATGTAGCCGAACATGTTGGCCAGCGGCACGAAGGCGTTGATCACGATGGCGTTGCCGCGGGTCTCCTGGCCGGTGACCTGGCCCCGGCGGGACGTCAGGTCGCCGATGATGCTGCCGGTGTAATCCTCCGGCGTGACGACCTCGACCTTCATGATCGGTTCGAGCAGCTTGGCGCCGGCCTTTTTGAGACCTTCGCGCATCGCCATCCGCGCCGCGATCTCGAAGGCCAGGACCGACGAGTCCACATCGTGGTACTTGCCGTCCAGCAGCGCGACCTTGAAGTCGATCACCGGGAACCCGGCCAGCGGGCCCGAATCCATCACCGACTTGATGCCCTTTTCGACACCCGGCACGTATTCCTTCGGAACCGCACCGCCGACGATCCGGGACTCGAACGAGTAGCCCTCGCCCGGCTCCGTGGGCGCGATCTCCAGCTTGACCTCGGCGAACTGGCCCGACCCCCCGGACTGCTTCTTGTGGGTGTAGGTGTGCTCGATCTTGTGGCCGATCGTCTCGCGGTAGGCCACCTGGGGCGCACCGATATTCGCCTCGACCTTGAACTCCCGCTTGAGACGGTCGACCAGGATGTCGAGATGCAGTTCGCCCATGCCCTTCATGATGGTCTGGCCGGACTCGATGTCCGTTTCCACCCGGAAGGACGGATCCTCGGCGGCAAGCCGCTGCAGGCCGGCCGACATCTTCTCCTGGTCGGCCTTCGTCTTGGGCTCGACCGCGATCTCGATCACCGGATCCGGGAAGGTCATGGTTTCCAGCACGACCGGCTTGGACGCATCGCAGAGCGTGTCGCCGGTGGTGGTGTCCTTCAGGCCCGCCAGCGCGATGATGTCGCCCGAACCGGCCCAGTCGATCTCCTCGCGGGAATTCGAGTGCATCATCATCATCCGGCCGATGCGCTCTTTCTTGCCCTTGGTGGAGTTCAGCACCGAGCCGCCCTTCTCCAGCAGGCCGGAGTAGATGCGGGTGAAGGTGAGCGAGCCCACGAACGGGTCGTTCATGATCTTGAACGCGAGGCCGGCGAAAGGCTGATCGTCGCCCGGGCGGCGCTCGATGTTGCGGGTCTCGGTTTCGTCATCGGGCGCGAAGCCCATGTAGGGCGGCACGTCGAGCGGACCGGGCAGGTAGTCGATCACGGCGTTGAGCAGGGGCTGCACGCCCTTGTTCTTGAACGCCGAGCCGGCCAGCACGGGCACGAAGGCCATGCTGAGCGTGCCCTTGCGGATCAGGCTGCGGAGCGTGGGCTGGTCCGGCTCTTCGCCTTCCAGGTATTTCTCCATGGCCTCGTCGTCCATCTCGACGGCGAGTTCCACGAGATGCGCCCGCATCTCCTCGGCCTGGTCGCGCAACTCGTCGCGGATATCCTGGACGACCCAGCTCGCGCCGAGATCCTCGCCCTTCCAGACCCATTCCTTCATGGCGACCAGATCGACGATGCCTTCCAGCTTGTCCTCGGCCCCGATGGGCATCTGGATCGGCGCCGGGATCGCCCCGGTCCGGTCCTTGATCATGCGCACGCAGTTGAAGAAGTCGGCGCCGATCTTGTCCATCTTGTTGACGAACACGATGCGCGGAACCTTGTAGCGGTCGGCCTGGCGCCAGACCGTCTCGGTCTGCGGCTCGACACCGGCATTGGCGTCAAGCACGGCCACGGCGCCGTCCAGCACGGCCAGCGAACGCTCCACCTCGATTGTGAAGTCGACGTGTCCCGGCGTGTCGATGATGTTGAACCGGAACGAGGCGTCCTTCGGCGTGTCGCCGTAGATGCCCGAGGGGTTCTCGCCATCCTCGGTGCGGAACCAGAACGTGGTGGTCGCCGCCGAGGTGATGGTGATCCCGCGTTCCTGCTCCTGCTCCATCCAGTCCATCGTGGCGGCGCCGTCATGGACTTCGCCGATCTTGTGGGACTTGCCGGTGTAGAACAGGATGCGTTCGGTGCAGGTGGTCTTGCCCGCATCGATATGCGCCATGATGCCGAAATTGCGGTAGCGGTCGAGAGAATATTCGCGTGCCATGGGGGAGAAACCTTTGCGGGGTTACCAGCGGTAGTGGCTGAAGGCCTTGTTCGCCTCGGCCATCTTGTGGGTGTCTTCGCGCTTCTTCACGGCGGTACCGCGGGAGTTCACGGCGTCGATCAGCTCGCCGGCGAGCCGCTCTTCCATCGTGTGCTCGTTGCGCTTGCGGCTGGCGTCGATCAGCCAGCGGATGGCCAGCGCCTCGCGGCGCTCGGGACGCACCTCGACGGGCACCTGGTAGGTGGCGCCACCGACCCGGCGCGAGCGCACCTCGACCGCGGGCTTGATGTTGTCCAGGGCCTCGTGGAAGATCTCCACGGGGGCGCGCTTGACCTTGCTCTCGACCCGCTCCAGCGCGCTGTAGACGATGCGCTCCGCGACCGACTTCTTGCCGTCGATCATCAGGTTGTTCATGAATTTGGTCAAAACCCGGTCGCCATACTTGGCATCGGGCAGGATCTCGCGCTTTTCGGCTGCGTGACGACGCGACATATCTCTTTCCTCTTACTTCGGACGCTTCGCGCCGTATTTCGAACGGCGCTGCTTGCGGTCCTTGACGCCCTGGGTATCCAGCACACCGCGCAGGATGTGGTAGCGCACACCGGGAAGGTCCTTCACGCGGCCACCGCGGATCAGGACAACCGAGTGTTCCTGAAGGTTGTGGCTCTCGCCGGGGATGTAGCTGATGACCTCGTAACCGTTGGTCAGGCGCACCTTGGCAACCTTCCGCATGGCCGAGTTCGGTTTCTTCGGCGTGGTCGTGTAGACCCGCGTGCAGACGCCGCGCTTCTGCGGGCACTGCTCGAGATGCTGCGACTTCGACCGTTTGACTTTGGGCTGCCGCGGCTTGCGGATCAGCTGCTGGATCGTTGGCATTTGGGTCTCTTTCCCCGTCTATCTCTTACACATGTGCAACGCGGGCGAGCCGCGCAAATCGTTCGATTCCAAGCGCCCTGCGCGTCCGCAAGACCCCCAAGAGGCGCATCGGGCCTTGTCAGCGTGGCTCACACAGCGCGGTGAGACGCAAAAAACCGCATGCGTCCCCTCTTTCGCGGGAACGACGCGGTGGGTTTCCAGAGGATCGGGGCCTGCGCCCGGATCGTGACCACTTCAGTCCTGATGCCGGCGGCGGGGTATACCCCATTGCCGAGATAGCGCGCGTATAGGGGGAGTCGGAGGGGTTGTCAACAGCACCAACCGGCGCTTGCCGGCCCGCCCCGCCGATGCGAGATTGCACGCAGGACCTATCCCGCCGGAAAGGGCGTTTCAATGCAGGTTATCGGGTTGTGTCGCTTTTCCTACCCGGCCGAAGGCGGCTTCCAGGTCGAGCATCCCAGCCCCGCGGACCGTGCCGCCTATCTCTATGCGCCCGCGCGGATGGAGGAGCGTTTCCGCACTTTCGAGGCGTTCACCCTGCCCTCGCTCCTGGCCCAGACCGATCCGGACTTCACCTTCCTCGTGGTGATCGGCGAGGACCTGCCCGCGCCGTGGCGCCCGCGGCTGGAGGCGCTGCTGGCCGGGCTGCCGCAGGCGGTGCTGATGCCGCGCCCGCCGGGCCCGCACCGGCGGGTGATGCAATCCGCCTTCAACGCGGTGCGGCGCGCGGGCGCCGCTTGCCTGCAGTTCCGGCTGGACGATGACGATGCGGTGGCGCGCGGTTTCGTCGAAAGCCTGCGGGCCGCGGCGCGCGACTGCGCGGGGCTTCTCGCGCGCGAGCGCCATGTGGCTTTCGATTTCAACCAGGGCTTCGTGGCCCGGCCCGGCGCGGCGGGCATCGAGGCCGCGCGGGTCCAGGAACCGTTCTGGACCCCGGCGCTGGGGATGGCGCTGGCGCCGGGCGTGCCGCTGTCGATCATGAATTTCGGCCACATGAAGCTGCCCCGCGCCATGCCCTGCGTCAGTTTCACCGGCGAGGACATGTTCATCCGCGGCCATAACGACCACAACGACTCGCGCCAGAAGAAAGGTGTGAAGCGGTTCGCGCTGTCGCCCCTCGACACGGCCGGAGAGGCGCATTTCCGCGACACGTTCGGCGTGGATGCGGCGGCCGTGCGGCGCCTCTACAGCTGAGCCCGCGCCGCGCGCCGCGACGCGCGCGCCAGCCGGGCCTCGCGCAGCATGGTGTAGATGCCCGTCGCGGCGATGATCGCGGCGCCCGCCAGCGTCAGCGCCGAGGGCCATTCGCCGAAGGCCAGCCAGCCCAGCACCAGCGCCCAGACCAGCCCGGTATAGCGGAAAGGCGCGGTCACCGCGACTTCGCCCGCCCGCATGACCAGCACGCTGAACAAGTAGCCGCCCATCACGAACAGCGCCGAACAGGCCAGCAGACCGGCCTGGCCGGGCGTGACGGGTTCCCAGCCCTGCGCCACCATGCCGGGGAGGGCGAACAGCGTCACGCCCGCCGCCGCCGCCACCGTGACCGTCAGCGACGGCACCGCCCCCGACATCCGCCGGGTGGCGAGGTCGCGCACCGTCACCAGCGCCACCGCCGCCAGCGCATAGCCGGCATACAGGCTGAACCCCTCCGGCCCCGGCCGCACGATCAACAGCATCCCGCCGAAGCCCACAAGGATCGCGGTCAACCTGCGCCAGCCCAGCCGTTCGCCGAAGATCAGCGCGCCGCCCAGCGCCACGGTCAGCGGCAGAACCTGGAGGATCGCGGTGACATTGGCCAGCGGCATGTTGAAAAGCGCGGTCAGGAAGAACCACGCGGCACCGACCTCGCTGAGGGTGCGCAGCAGGACCAGCCCGGCGTCCCGCCGCGGGATGCGCAGCCGCAGCCCCCGCAGCCGCAGGGCCAGCAGCACGAGAAGCGTCGTGGTCAGCACCCCGCGCAGGAACAGGATCTGGAACAGCGGCAAGGCGCCTCCCACCATCTTCACGAAGGTGTCGTTGATGGTGAAACAGGCCATGCTGGCCATCATCAGAAGCGCGCCGCGCGTGTTTTCCGTCACCGGCCGTTCCTCCCTGCGACGGCAGAGGGCTACGCCCGGTCGCGCGCCCGTGCAACGGCAAAAGGAAAGGCCCCCGCCACGGGGCGGGGGCCTTCCTGGTCCGTCGGCAGGCCGCGGGACTTATTCGCGGCTTTCCGGCGTGTCCACCAGGCCCGAACTGTCGTCGTCGGCGATGTCGTCGACCGGCGCGGCCAGTGCGGCGGCGGCCGCGGCTTCCTCGCGGCGCGCCTCGATCACCACGTTGTCGCGCTCTGTCGCGATGCGGCGCATCTGCTGGGTGGCCCCGCCCGTGCCGGCCGGGATCAGCCGGCCCACGATGACGTTCTCCTTCAGGCCCAGCAGCTTGTCACTCTTGCCCTGAACCGAGGCCTCGGTCAGCACGCGGGTCGTCTCCTGGAAGGAGGCGGCCGAGATGAAGCTACGGGTCTGCAGCGACGCCTTGGTGATCCCCAGCAGGATCGGCTCGCCCTGTGCCGGACGGCCGCCCTTCTTGATCGCCTTCTCGTTGGCGGCGTCGAACTCGGCCTTGTCCACATGCTCGCCCTTCAGCAGCGTGGTTTCGCCCGAATCGAGGATCTCCCACTTCTGGAGCATCTGGCGCACGATCACCTCGATGTGCTTGTCGTTGATCTTCACGCCCTGCAGGCGATAGACCTCCTGCACCTCGTTGACCATGTAGTTGGCAAGCGCCTCGACACCCATGATCGACAGGATGTCATGCGGCGCCGGGTTGCCGTCCATGATGTAGTCGCCCTTCTGGACGTAGTCGCCCTCCTGCACCGGGATGTGCTTGCCCTTGGGCACCATGTATTCCACCGGCTCCAGCGTGTCGTCGGCGGGTTCGATGGTGATCCGGCGCTTGTTCTTGTAGTCGCGCCCGAACCGCACATAGCCGTCGATCTCGGCGATGATCGCGTGATCCTTGGGACGACGCGCCTCGAAGAGTTCCGCCACCCGCGGAAGACCGCCGGTGATGTCCTTCGTCTTGGCGCCCTCGCGCGGGATCCGCGCGACCACGTCGCCGGCGCGGACCTCCTGGCCTTCCTCGACCGACAGGATCGCGTCCACCGACATCGGATAGGTCACCGGGTTGCCCGCCTCGTTGCGCACCGGATCGCCGTCGCCATCCACCAGGATGATCTCGGGCTTGAGCTCGTTGCCGCGCGGCGCCGCACGCCAGTCGATCACGATCTTCTGGGTCATGCCGGTGGCCTCGTCGGTCTCGTCGCGCACGGCCACGCCGTTCACCAGATCGACCAGCTTGGCGGTGCCGTCCTTCTCCGCGATGATCGGCAGCGTGAACGGATCCCATTCGAACAGCTTGGCGCCCCGCTCGACCCGCTCGCCCTCCTTGACGAAGAGCTTGGTGCCGTAGCCCAGCTTGAAGTTCGCGCGCTCTTCGCCCTGGTCGTCCAGGATCCGCATCTTCATGTTGCGGCCCATCACGAGGATCTCGCCCGACGAGTTGGCCAGCGTGCTGGCCCCCTCGAAGGCGACGGTGCCCGCCTGGTTGGCCTCCTGGAAGGATTGCTGGCCGCCCTGCGCCACGCCGCCGATGTGGAAGGTCCGCATCGTCAGCTGGGTGCCCGGTTCGCCGATCGACTGCGCCGCGATGATGCCGACGGCCTCGCCTTCGTTCACCATCGTGCCGCGGGCGAGGTCACGCCCGTAGCACATGGCGCAGACGCCTTCCTCGGCCTCGCAGGTCAGCGGGCTGCGGATGCGGGCGCTCAGCACGACCGCCTCCTCGATGAGATCGGCCGTGCGCTCGTCGATCAGTTCGCCCTCCGCCACGATCACCTCGTCGGTGCCCGGGCGCAGGATGTCCTCGGCCGCAACGCGGCCCAGCACGCGCTCGCCCAGCGTGGCGATCACCTCGCCGTCGTTCACCGCGGGCTCCGCGGTGATCGACTGGTCGGTGCCGCAATCCTTCATGCGGACGATGCAGTCCTGCGCCACGTCCACCAGGCGGCGGGTCAGGTAGCCCGAGTTCGCCGTCTTGAGCGCGGTGTCCGACAGGCCCTTGCGGGCGCCGTGGGTCGAGTTGAAGTACTCGAGAACGGTCAGGCCTTCCTTGAAGTTGGAGATGATCGGCGTCTCGATGATGTCGCCGTTCGGCTTGGCCATCAGGCCGCGCATCCCGCCGAGCTGCTTCATCTGCGTGACCGAGCCCCGCGCGCCCGAATGCGCCATCATGTAGACGCTGTTGGGCTCGCCCTCGCCGCCGTTCTCGGATCGCGGCGTGGCGGAGATGGCCGACATCATGGCCTCGGTCACCTTGTCGTTGCATTTCGACCAGGCGTCCACGACCTTGTTGTACTTCTCGCCCTGGGTGATCAGGCCGTCCATGTACTGCTGTTCGAAATCCTTCACCAGGTCGCGGGTCTCGTCCACGATGGTCCACTTGTCGTCCGGGATCACCATGTCGTCCTTGCCGAAGCTGATGCCGGCGCGGAAGGCCTCGCGGAAGCCCATGCCCATGATCTGGTCGCAGAAGATGACCGATTCCTTCTGCCCGCAATAGCGGTAGACGGTGTCGATGACCTGCTGCACCTCCTTCTTGCGAAGCAGGCGGTTGACCAGCTCGAACGGGGCCTTGGCGTTGAGCGGCAGAAGCGCGCCGAGACGCACCCGGCCCGGCGTGGTCTCGAACCGCTGGATGACCTCGTTGCCCTCCTCGTCGATCTGCGCGATGCGGCACTGGATCTTGGTATGCAGATGCACCTCGCCGGCATCGAGCGCGTGCTGCACCTCGTCCACCGAGGAAAAGGCCATGCCCTCGCCCTTCATGCCCTCGCGCATGATCGTGACGTAGTAAAGCCCGAGGATCATGTCCTGCGACGGCACGATGATCGGCGCGCCGTTGGCGGGCGACAGCACGTTGTTGGTGGACATCATCAGCACGCGCGCTTCCAGCTGGGCCTCCAGGCTCAGCGGAACGTGAACGGCCATCTGGTCGCCGTCGAAATCGGCGTTGAAGGCCGAGCAGACCAGCGGGTGCAGCTGGATCGCCTTGCCCTCGATCAGCACCGGCTCGAAGGCCTGGATGCCGAGGCGGTGCAGCGTCGGCGCGCGGTTCAGCAGCACCGGATGCTCGCGGATCACCTCGTCGAGGATGTCCCAGACCTCGGGGCGTTCCTTCTCCACCAGCTTCTTGGCCTGTTTGACGGTGCTGGACAGGCCCTTGGCCTCGAGCCGCGAATAGATGAACGGCTTGAACAGCTCCAGCGCCATCTTCTTGGGCAGCCCGCACTGGTGCAGCTTCAGTTCCGGGCCGGTCACGATGACCGAGCGGCCGGAGAAGTCCACGCGCTTGCCCAGCAGGTTCTGCCGGAACCGGCCCTGCTTGCCCTTGAGCATGTCCGACAGCGACTTCAGCGGGCGCTTGTTGGCCCCCGTGATGACCCGGCCGCGGCGGCCGTTGTCGAACAGCGCATCGACCGATTCCTGCAGCATCCGCTTTTCGTTGCGCACGATGATGTCGGGCGCGCGCAGCTCGATCAGCCGCTTCAGGCGGTTGTTGCGGTTGATGACCCGGCGATAGAGGTCGTTCAGATCGGAGGTGGCGAACCGGCCGCCATCCAGCGGCACCAGCGGACGCAGCTCCGGCGGGATCACCGGGATCACGGTCATCACCATCCATTCCGGGCGGTTGCCGGATTCCAGGAAGGCCTCGACCACCTTCAGACGCTTGATGATCTTCTTGGGCTTGAGCTCGCCCGTGGCCTCGGCCAGGTCCGCCCGCAGGGTTTCCGCCTCGGATTCAAGATCGATCGCCGCCAGCATCTCGCGGATCGCCTCGGCCCCGATATTGGCGGTGAAGGCGTCCAGACCATACTGGTCCTGGGCGTCCATGAACTCGTCCTCGGTCAGCAGCTGACCGTAGGTGAGATCGGTCAGGCCCGGCTCGGTGACCACGTAGTTCTCGAAGTAGAGGATCCTCTCGAGGTCGCGCAGCGTCATGTCCAGCATCAGGCCGATGCGCGACGGCAGCGACTTGAGGAACCAGATATGCGCCACCGGCGCGGCCAACTCGATATGGCCCATGCGCTCGCGCCGGACCTTCTGGAGCGTGACCTCCACACCGCATTTCTCGCAGACGACGCCGCGATACTTCATGCGCTTGTACTTGCCGCAAAGGCACTCGTAATCCTTGATCGGCCCGAAGATGCGGGCGCAGAACAACCCGTCGCGCTCCGGCTTGAAGGTGCGGTAGTTGATCGTCTCGGGCTTCTTGATCTCGCCGTAGGACCAGCTGAGAATCCGCTCCGGCGACGCGAGCGAGACCTTGATCTCGTCGAACACCTTGGGCGGGGTAAGCGGGTTGAACGGGTTGTTGGTGAGTTCCTGGTTCATTTGATGTCCTCGAGGGCTGTGCGCGGGAAGGGGCGGTGGGGAGGCATCCCCACCCTACGGGTCGGCCGTAGGGTGGGTTTTCAACCCACCCTCACTCATCCTCCTCCGCATCCAGGAGTTCCATGTTGAGGCCCAGGCCGCGGACCTCCTTGACGAGCACGTTGAACGATTCCGGCACGCCGGCCTCGAAATTGTCCTCGCCCTTGACGATGCTCTCGTAGACCTTGGTCCGGCCGGCCACGTCGTCCGATTTCACCGTCAGCATCTCCTGCAGGGTGTAGGCCGCGCCGTAGGCTTCCAGCGCCCAGACCTCCATCTCGCCGAAGCGCTGGCCGCCGAACTGCGCCTTGCCGCCCAGCGGCTGCTGGGTGACCAGGCTGTAGGGGCCCGTGGAGCGCGCGTGGATCTTGTCGTCCACCAGGTGGTGCAGCTTGAGCAGGTACTTGATGCCCACGGTGACCGGGCGGGCGAACTGCTCTCCGGAGCGCCCGTCGAACAGGATCGACTGACCGGACTCGTTGAAGCCCGCGCGCCGGAGCGCGTCGTTCACGTCGGTCTCCTTCGCGCCGTCGAAGACCGGCGTGGCGATGGGAACGCCCCGGGTGACGTTCGAGGCGACCTCGACGAGGCGTTCCTCCTCCATCCGGGCAAGTCCCTCGTCGTAGACGTCCTCGCCATAGGCCAGGCGCAGCGCCTCGCGCACCGGCGTCAGGTCGCCGGAGCGGCGGTATTCGCCCAGCGCGTCGTCGATCCGCAGGCCCAGGCCGCGCGCGGCCCAGCCCATATGCGTCTCGAGGATCTGGCCCACGTTCATCCGGCTTGGCACGCCCAGCGGGTTCAGCACGAGGTCGACCGGCGTGCCGTCCGCCAGGAACGGCATGTCCTCGATCGGCACCACCTTGGAGACAACGCCCTTGTTGCCGTGGCGGCCGGCCATCTTGTCGCCGGGCTGCAGCTTGCGCTTCACCGCCACGAACACCTTGACCATCTTCATCACGCCCGGCGGCAGGTCGTCGCCGCGGCGCACCTTCTCCACCTTGTCCTCGAAGCGCGCGTCGAGCTGGCGCTTCTGCGCCTCGTACTGCTCGTGCAGGGCCTCGACGATCTTGGCGTCGTCATCGTCCTTGAGGGCGAGTTGCCACCACTGGCCGCGGGTCAGGCTGCCGAGCAGCTCCTCGGTGATCTCCGAGTTCGCCTTGATGCCCTTCGGCCCCTTCACCGCGGTCTTGCCCAGGATCATGGTCCGCAGGCGGGCGTAGATGTTGCGGTCGAGGATCGCCAGCTCGTCGTCGCGGTCGCGCGCGAGGCTTTCGATCTCCTCACGCTCGATCTGCAGCGCGCGCTCGTCCTTCTCCACGCCGTGGCGGTTGAAGACGCGCACCTCGACCACGGTGCCGTAATCGCCCGGCTTGACGCGCAGCGAGGTGTCGCGCACGTCGCTGGCCTTCTCGCCGAAGATGGCGCGCAGCAGCTTTTCCTCGGGCGTCATCGGGCTTTCGCCCTTGGGGGTGATCTTGCCCACCAGGATGTCGCCCGGCTCCACGTCGGCGCCGATATAGACGATGCCCGCCTCGTCGAGGTTGCGCAGCGCCTCCTCGCCCACGTTGGGGATGTCCCGGGTGATTTCCTCGGGGCCGAGCTTGGTGTCGCGCGCCGCGACCTCGAATTCCTCGATATGCACGCTGGTGAAGACGTCATCACGGGCGATGCGCTCGGAGATCAGGATCGAGTCCTCGTAGTTGTAGCCATTCCACGGCATGAACGCGACGACCACGTTCTTGCCCAGCGCCAGTTCGCCCATATCCGTGGACGGGCCGTCGGCGATCACCTCGCCCTTCTCGACCGTATCGCCCACCTTCACCAGCGGACGCTGGTTGATGCAGGTGTTCTGGTTGGACCGCTGGAACTTGCGCATCCGGTAGATGTCCACCCCCGGATCGCCCGGCTCCAGGTCGCTCGTCGCGCGCACCACGATGCGGCTGGCGTCGACCTGGTCGATCACGCCGGCACGCCGGGCCATGATCGCGGCACCGGAGTCCCTGGCCACGATCTCCTCGATCCCGGTGCCCACCAGCGGTGCCTCGGCCTGCAGGAGCGGCACCGCCTGGCGCTGCATGTTCGAGCCCATCAGGGCGCGGTTGGCGTCATCGTTTTCCAGGAACGGGATCAGCGAGGCCGCGACCGAGACCAGCTGCTTGGGCGACACGTCGATCAGGTTGACGCTTTCGCGCGGCGCCAGCGTGTAGTCGCCCGACTGGCGGGTGTTCACCATCTCGTTGACGAAATTGCCGTCCCCGTCCAGCGTCGCGTTGGCCTGGGCGATGGTGTGGCGCATCTCCTCGGTGGCGGACATGTAGTGCACCTCGTCGGTGACCTGCGCGTCCTTCACCACCCGGTAGGGCGTTTCGATGAAACCGTACTTGTTGACCCGCGCGAAGGTGGCGAGCGAGTTGATCAGGCCGATATTCGGGCCTTCCGGCGTCTCGATCGGGCACATCCGACCGTAATGGGTGGGATGCACGTCACGCACCTCGAAGCCCGCGCGCTCGCGGGTCAGGCCGCCGGGGCCAAGCGCCGAGAGGCGGCGCTTGTGCGTCACCTCGGACAGCGGGTTGGTCTGGTCCATGAACTGCGACAGCTGCGAGGAGCCGAAGAATTCTCGCACCGACGCGGCGGCGGGCTTGGCGTTGATCAGGTCCTGCGGCATCACCGTGTCGATCTCGACCGAGGACATCCGCTCCTTGATGGCGCGTTCCATCCGCAGCAGGCCTACGCGATACTGGTTCTCCATCAGCTCGCCGACAGAGCGCACCCGGCGGTTGCCGAGATGGTCGATATCGTCGATATCGCCCTTGCCGTCGCGCAGTTCCACCAGGGCCTTGACGCAGGCCACGATATCCTCGCGGCGCAGCGTGCGCTGCGTGTCCTCGGCGTCGAGGTCGAGACGCATGTTCATCTTGACCCGGCCGACGGCGGACAGGTCATAGCGCTCGGAGTCGAAGAACAGGGTATCGAACAGAGTCGAGGCGGCCTCCACGGTGGGGGGCTCGCCGGGGCGCATGACGCGGTAGATGTCCATGAGCGCGGTCTCGCGGTTCATGTTCTTGTCCATCGCCATGGTGTTGCGGATGTAGGCGCCGACATTGATGTTGTCGATGTCGAGCACCGGGATCTCGGTGATGCCCGCGTCCAGCAGCTCTTTCACGGTGCCGCCGGTGACGGTGCCGTCCTTGTCCACTTCCCAGGTCAGTTCGCCACCGGCCTCGACATAGATCGCGCCGGTTTCCTCGTTGATGATGTCGCGCGCGGCGAACCTGCCGAGGATCTGGTCGAAGGGCACCAGCAGGTCGGTGACCTTGCCCTCGTCGATCAGCTGCTTGACGGCGCGCGGCGTGATCTTCTTGCCGGCCTCCGCGATCACCTCGCCGGTGGCGGCATCCACCAGGTCGAAGGGCGGGCGGGTGCCGCGCGCGCGCTCGGGGAAGAATTTCGTCTCCCAGCCCTCGCCCTTGCGCAGAGTGTAGGTGACCGTGTCGTAATAGGCCTGCATGATGCCTTCCTGGTCGTAGCCCAGGGCATAGAGCAGGGTCGTCACCGGCAGCTTGCGGCGACGGTCGATCCGCGCGTAGACAATGTCCTTGGCGTCGAACTCGAAATCGAGCCAGGAGCCGCGATAGGGGATGATCCGGCAGGCGAAGAGCAGCTTGCCCGAGCTGTGCGTCTTGCCCTTGTCGTGATCGAAGAAGACGCCCGGCGAGCGGTGCATCTGGGAAACGATCACCCGCTCGGTGCCGTTGACGATGAAGGTGCCGTTATGCGTCATCAGGGGCATGTCGCCCATGAAGACGTCCTGCTCCTTGATGTCCTTGACCGACTTGGCGCCGGTATCCTCGTCCACGTCGAACACGATCAGGCGCAGCGTCACCTTGAGCGGCGCGCTGTAGGTCATGTCGCGCTGCTGGCACTCGTCCACGTCGTATTTCGGGCGCTCGAGCTCGTAGTTGACGAACTCCAGAACCGCCGTTTCGTTGAAATCCTTGATCGGAAAGACCGACTGGAACACACCCTTGATCCCCTCGCCGTCCTGGGGCGCGGGGCCGTCCCCGGAATTCAGGAAAAGGTCATAGGAGGATTTCTGCACCTCGATCAGGTTCGGCATCTCCAGCACTTCGCGGATCTTGCCGTAATACCTGCGCAGACGTTTCTGGCCGAGGAAGGACTGAGCCATGGGTGGTGTCACCTTTCGTTTCTCTACCTGGGGATGCAAGCCGTCGGGCCACGGCCACACCTCCATCCGAGATGGCGTTTTCCGGATCAATTCCCGGCCCGCGTCCCACCGCGGGCCTCCCGATCCCTGAACCTCGCCTTGGGAAGGCCCCCGCAAGGGCCTTGCCAAGACAGGTTCGGCCGGGCCCGGCATTGCCGGGCCCAGCCTCGTTTCGCGGGATGGCTGCCGGCCCTCTGCACGAGGTCCGGCCCGGCGGTCTCGACGACGCCGGGCGCCTGCTGTCCCGAATTACTTGAGCTCGACCTCGGCGCCGGCGTCCTCGAGCTTCTTCTTGATCTCCTCGGCCTCGTCCTTGGAGACCTGCTCCTTGACGGCCTTGCCACCGGCTTCCACCAGATCCTTGGCTTCTTTCAGGCCAAGGCCGGTGATCGCGCGCACTTCCTTGATCACGTTGATCTTGGAGGCGCCGGCCGACTTCAGGATGACGTCGAACTCGGTCTGCTCTTCGGCGGCAGCCGCACCGGCGCCAGCATCGGCGGGGCCGGCCATCATCACCGCGCCGCCGGCGGCGGGCTCGATGCCATACTCGTCCTTGAGGATGGTTTTCAGTTCCTGTGCCTCGAGCAGCGTGAGGTTCACGATCTCTTCGGCGAGTTTCTTCAGATCAGCCATTTTGAGACTCTTTCCGTATCAGTGTGTTTCCAACGTCGGGCGGGATGCCACGACAAGGGTGTCTTGATTGCCTTACGCGGCCTCGGCCTTCTCTTCGATGGTCGAGAGGATGCTCGCGATGTTCGAAGCAGGCGCGCCGATCGCACCGGCGATGTTCGAAGCGGGTGCGCCGATGCAGCCGACGATCTGAGCGATGAGCTCGTCACGCGACGGCATTTTCGACACGGCTTCGACACCGGCCCGGTCCAGGGCCGTCTCACCCATTGCCCCGCCGAGGATCTGGAACTTCTGGTTCCCCTTGGCGAAGTCCTCGGCCACCTTGGCTGCCGCCACGGGGTCCTCGGAGAAGGTGAGCACGGTCATGCCCGACAGAAGGTTCGCGATGCTGGCGCAGGGCTTCCCCTCAAGGGCGATCTTGGCGAGCCTGTTCTTGGCGACGCGTACGGAGCTTTCGGCCGCGCGGGCGCGGGCGCGAAGATCCTGCATCTCGGCAACCGTGAGACCCTCGTAGTGGGCAACCACCACGACGCCAGAGCTTTCGAAGATCTGGCCGAGTTCCTCGACCACTTTCTCTTTCTGGGCTCTATCCACAGTTTCACTCCAGGTTTGGAGGGGCGTGCCCCTCCGGCTCAGCTCTGCCGCCCCGAGGGACGGCGTTCGGGTCCGTTTTCAGGGTCCCGAGGCCTCGATCGCCCGAGGGTGCGGACACCCTGCGGAAATCTTGTCTCGATCCCCATCTCGGGAAGGAATTACAGGACGCGGCGCGCCCAACCCTCCGTCTCGGACAGGACGAGGCCCGAGGGCCCCGCCACCCGGCGCCACCCGAAGGCGGCGCCGAATTCCATCACTCGGCGGCCTTCGCCGCGGACGCGCCCGACATGGCGGAATCCACGCTCACCGAGACGCCCGGCCCCATGGTGGAGCTGAGCGAGATCTTGCGCATGTAGGTGCCCTTGGCACCCGTGGGCTTGGCCCGGGCCACGGCATCCACGAAGGCGCGCAGGTTCTCGACCAGCTTGGCATCGTCGAACGACGCCTTGCCGATGCCCGCATGCACCACACCGGCCTTCTCGGCCTTGAACTGCACCTGGCCACCCTTGGCGGCCTGGACGGCCTCGGCCACGTCCATCGTCACCGTGCCGACCTTGGGGTTCGGCATCAGGTTGCGCGGACCGAGGATCTTGCCCAGACGGCCGACGACCGGCATCATGTCGGGCGTCGCGATGCAGCGCTCGAACTCGATCGTGCCGCCCTGGATCGTCTCCATCAGGTCCTCGGCGCCCACGATGTCGGCACCGGCTTCCTTGGCCTCGTCGGCCTTGGCGCCCCGGGCGAACACGGCCACCCGGACATCCTTGCCGGTGCCGTTGGGCAGGCTGACCACGCCGCGGACCATCTGGTCCGCATGGCGGGGATCGACGCCCAGGTTCATCGCCACCTCGATGGTCTCGTCGAACTTGGCGGAGGAATTGGCCCGGATCAGCGCCACGGCCTCCTCGACCGAAAGCTGCTCCTTGCCGGCGACGGCCTCGCGGGCGGCGCGGGTGCGTTTACCAAGCTTGCCCATCACTTCACCTCGATGCCCATGGAACGGGCGCTGCCGAGGATGATCTGCATCGCATCCTCGATGGAATTGGCATTGAGGTCCTTCATCTTGGCCTCGGCGATTTCCTTGACCTGCGCAGCGGTGACGCTGCCCACCGTCTCGCGGCCCGGCAGCTTGGCGCCGGACTTCAGATTGGCGGCCTTCTTGAGATAGTAGGACGCCGGCGGCGTCTTGATATCCATCGTGAAGGACTTGTCCTGGTAGTAGCTGATCACGGTGGGGCACGGCGCGCCGGGCTCCATGTCCTGCGTCTTGGCGTTGAACGCCTTGCAGAATTCCATGATGTTGATGCCGCGCTGGCCCAGCGCCGGACCCACCGGGGGGCTCGGGGTGGCCTTGCCGGCAGGCACCTGCAGCTTCATCTTGCCAACGAGTTTCTTGGCCATATGGCCTCTCCTTCCTTCCAACGCCCGGATGACGCGTCACCCGGGACTTCGTGTTGTGTGGTCCGGCCGGTGCGTCGCGACGCCCGCGCCTCCCACGCCCTCGCGTCAGCCCTGCTTGGTGACCTGCGCGAATTCCAGATCGACCGGGGTTTCCCGGCCGAAGATCGACACCATCACCTTGAGGCGCTGGTTGTCCTCGTCCACTTCCTCGACCATCCCGTCGAAATCCTCGAACGGGCCGTCGTTGACCTTGACCCTCTCGCCGATCTCGAAATGGATGAGCGTGCGCGGGGCGTCCTCGCCCTCCTGCACCCGGTTCAGGATCGTGTTGACCTCGGCGTCGCGCATCGGCATCGGGCGGCCCTGCGGCCCGAGAAACCCCGTCACGCGGTTGATCGAGTTGATCAGGTGATAGGTCCGGTCGGACATCTCCATGCGCACGAGAACGTAACCGGGCATGAAGCGGCGCTCGGTCGTGACCTTCTTGCCGCGGCGCACCTCGATCACCTCCTCGGTGGGCACGAGAACTTCCTCGATCTCGTCCTCGAGGCCGGCCTCCGCTGTGGCGGTCCTGATCTGTTCGGCGATCTTCTTTTCGAAATTCGAAAGGACGCTCACCGAATACCACCGTTTCGCCATGCTGCCTCAGCCTCTGTCCTGCCCGGCCAGGGCCGGAATTTCCAATTTTTTCAGTGGATTGCCCACCATCTTCCGAAACAAAAGCGGCGCGCAACTCGAATCGCCGCACGCCATTTTCCGGAGAATGCGCCGTGACCTACCCGTGATGCGGCGCGAATTCAAGGGGCATGGGCGATTTTCGGCCGGCGGGCCGGTTTCAGCCGAAGGCGCCCAGAACCGCCTGGAGCCCGCTGCGGATCGCCAGGTCCACGATGCCGAAGAAGATGGCGGTGATCGTGGCCATGATGAACACCATCACCGTGGTCAGGAACACCTCGCGCCGGGTGGGCCAGACCACCTTGGACACTTCGGCCCGGGTCTGCTGGATGAACTGGAGCGGGTTGGTCTTGGCCATGGTCTACCTTTCGCGCCGCGGACTGGCGTTGCACATACGCGCGCGGCCCGTGCTTTTCAAGCCCACAACGGGCCGGCGGCGGCGGGCCGGCGGGACATGCGGGCCCGGTCGGGCCGTCAGCCGATGCGCCTTCGCCCGATGCCCGTCGCGCGGGCCGGCGGCGCGCGCCGGGCGCGGCCGGCCCGGTCCGGGCAATCCCGGACCCGGGCCAGGCCGGTGCCGGGCGGCGGCGTCAGTCGTCCCAGCGGCCCCGGACGGTCTCGCCGGTCACCGGGTGGATATAGGCCTCCACCCGCATCCCGTTGCCGTCGATCATCTCCACCTCGTAGACGCCATAATCGGTGTCGATCTCACGGATCACGTAGCCCTGGGCCTCCAGCTTCTGCGCCAGCGCCGAGACGCTCATCCACTCCGAGCGGGGCGGCATGTCGCCGAAGCGGCGGTTGTCGTCGTCGGAGGCCTGCGCGCCCGCGGTGAAGCCGGAGGCGGCGGTGGCGAGGGCTGCGGCGAACAGGATGGTGCGCGTCATGGTCGAACTCCTTCGGTTGCTGCGGCGGGAGTGCCGCGATCGACAGGGGCATTGTGCCGCGACTCGCCTGACGGCAGGCTGACGGCCGCTGTCAGCTTGCCGTCAGGTTGCGCGCGCTACAGAATGTCTCCCATGACCCGCGCCATCACCCTTCTGCTGATCCTGCTTGCCGCGCCGGCGCTCGCCGACCGGAAGGACCATGATCGCGCCCGCGAGGCGCTGGAGAAGGGCGAGGTGCTGCCGCTTGCCCGGATCCTGACGATCGCCGAGGCCGAAACCGGCGGCCGCGTGATCGAGGTGGAGTTCGAGCGCGACGACGGCCGCTGGATCTACGAGATGGACCTGGTGACGCCGGGCGGCCGGCTGGTGGAGCTGGAAATCGACGGCGCAAGCGGGCGGATCCTCGAACGCGACTACGACGACGAATACGACTATGACGATGACGACCACTATGACGACGACGAATACGACGACCGGGGCCGGAACGACTGATGCGCGCCCTGGCGGTAGAGGACGATCCGCGCATCGCGGCCGACGTCGCGGCCGCGCTGCGGGGCGCGGGCTTTCGCGTGGAAACCTGCGCCGATGGCGAGGAGGCCTGGTTTCTCGGCGACACCGAAGACTATGACCTGGTCGTGCTGGACCTGGGCCTGCCGGGCATGGACGGGCTGTCGGTGCTCAAGCGCTGGCGCGCGGGCGGGCGCGAGATGCCGGTGCTGGTGCTGACCGCCCGCGGCACTTGGCAGGAACGGGTGGAGGGCATCGAGGCGGGCGCCGACGACTACCTGCCCAAGCCCTTCCGGATGGAGGAACTGGTGGCGCGCGCCCGGGCGCTGGTGCGCCGCAGCGCCGGCCGCGGCGGCGCGGTGCAGGAGGTGGGCGCGCTGAGCCTCGACACCAACCGCATGACGGTCGCGGTGCGGGGCGTTCCGGTGGCGGCGACCGCGCTGGAATACCGGCTGCTCGCCTATCTCGCCGTTCACCGCGACCGGGTGATCCCGCCCACCGAACTGCTGGAGCATCTCTACGGCGACGAGGATTCGCGCGAGGCCAACGCGCTGGAGGCGGTGATCGCGCGGCTGCGGCGCAAGCTGGGCGCGGGGGTGATCGGCACGCGGCGGGGCTTCGGCTATTTCCTCGAAGGCGGCGGCGCATGACGGCCCTGGCGCTGCGCTGGCGGCTTCTGGGCGCGGGCGCGGTGGCGGTGATCGTGGCGCTGGCGCTGGCCGCCGCCGGGCTGGCGCAGCTCTTCGGCACCCATGTCGAGCGCCGCGCGCTGGCCGAGCTCTCGGTGCAGCTGGACCAGGTGCTGGCGGGGCTCGCGCTGGAGGAAGGCGCCCTGACCCTCGCCACTCCGCCCGCCGATCCCCGTTTCGCGCGCCCCTATGGCGGGCTCTACTGGCAGATCATGCAGGGCGGGACGCCGCTGCGGTCGCGGTCGCTCTGGGATGCGGAGCTGCAGCTTCCTGCCGATCCTCTGGAGACGGGCGCCCCGCACGCCCACCGGCTGGCCGGCCCGGGCGGCACCGAGCTGCTGGTGCTGGAACGCAGCGTGATGCTGCCGGCCCGTCTGGGCGGCGGCACCGCGCGGGCCGCCGTGGCCGTGGAGACGGCGGAGCTGGCCGCGGCCCGGCGCGCCTTCGTGGCCGACATGGCGCCCTATCTCGCGCTGCTCGGGCTGGTGCTGATCGCGGCGCAATGGGCACAGGTCACCGTCGGCCTGCGCCCGCTGGGCCGGATCGGTGCGCGCATCGCCGCGCTGCGCTCCGGCACCGCCACCCGGATGGGCGCGGACTGGCCGCGCGAGATGCGCCCGCTCGCCGCCGAACTGGACGGCCTGCTGGCCAAGCGCGAGGCCGATGTGGAAAAGGCCCGCGCCCGCGCCGGAGACCTGGCCCACGGGCTCAAGACACCGCTTCAGGCGCTCCTGGGCGAGGCCGGACGGCTGCGCGCCGCCGGCAAGGCGGATGCGGCGGACGGGATCGAGGAGATCGCCGAGACCATGCGCAGCCATGTGGAGCGCGAACTGGCCCGCGCCCGCAGCGCCGCGCAGGCCCGCCGCGGGCGGGCCGAGGCCGCCACCGTGGCGCGGCGCGTCGTCTCGGTGCTGACCCGAACCCCCGAGGGCGGGCGGCTGGACTGGCGGGTCACGATCCCCGAAGGGCTCTGGCTGGCGCTGGACGAGGCCAGGCTGGCCGAGGCGCTGGGCGCGCTGGCCGAGAACGCGGCGCGCCATGCCCGCAGCCGCGTGAGCCTGCACGCGGATCGCGCGGGCGCGCGCATCGTTCTGAGCGTGCGGGATGACGGCCCCGGCCTGCCCCCGGACCGGCTTGCCGCGGTCACGGCCCGCGGCGTCCGCGCCGATGAGACCGGCCCCGGCCTGGGCCTGGGCCTTGCCATCGCCGCCGAGATCGCGGAGGCCGCCGGAGGCGGGCTCGCGCTGGACTCCGCGGCCCCCGGCCTGATCGCCCGGCTGGACCTGCCCGCGGCCTGAGCCCCGGCCTGAGCCCCGGGCCGGGACCGGGACGGGCTCGGGACGGGGACGCCCGAACCGCCCCGCTCAATCCCCGCAATTGTTGTGACGCCGCCACATCTCCGGGTTGTGGCCCTCGGGCACGGCGGCGCAGGGGTCTGCCGCGCCATAGCCGCGCAATTCGTTGTAGCGGGCGATCTGCGCCTCGCTCAGCAGGGGCGGCGTTTCGAGATGCCGCGACAGGTGGACAAGGCGCAGCTCGGCGCGGGCCTCGGCCGCGGCGTCGATCAACTGCCCGAGCCGCTCGCGGTCGAGGCCGCCCGCGCGAAACGCCGCCTCCAGCGCCTGCTCGGCGGCGATGAACCGCTGCCCCGCCGCACGGGCCTCCTGCTGCATCTCGTCGAAAATGGTCTCCAGGGCGGTCACCTGCGCCGCGCTCAGGCCGATCTCCTCGCTAAGCTCCAGCAGATGTGCGGGCCCGGGCACGCCATTCAGTTCGGCGGGCAGCGCAAGGCCCCAGCCGGCGCCGCGACGCAGCTCGTCCAGATCCGCCTCCGAGAGGCTCTTGATCTCACGGGCCTGCATGCCGGCATAGGGCGCATGGCCGTGCTCCTGGGCAGTGGCCATGACGGGCATCCACAGGGTTGCAACAACAAGGGCGATACGGATCATCGGCGGTCTCCTCCGGTTTGGGCCTCGTCTCTCGCATCCCAGACGCCTCTCGCATATGACTGCGATCATGTCCGACCCGCCAAAGCCATTTTTCGCCGATGCCACGCCCCGCCCTCCGGTGGCCGAGAAACCGCCGCTCCGCGCGGGTGACGCGGCCATCTCCCTTTTGCTGCCGCGCGCAGGCGGCGCCGAGCTTGACCGGAATTCGGGCCAGGAGCACCACCTGATCCTGCACCGCACGGGGCCTCGACAGGCGCCTGTCGAGGCGTCTGCCCGGTCGCCGGTCCATCAATGCGGCGCGGTGGCCTCCGGGCCCGGCATGGCGACGGTGCGGCCGCGCGGCAGGCAGCGCGCGCGGGTGCGGGCGGCCCCGGCGCGGGCCGGGCATCGGGCGAAAAGCCGCGCCCGCAGCGTCCGGGCGGCGCGGCCGCGGGCCGGCATCCGCACCCTGCCCCGGGTGGCAGGCCGCCTCGACGCCTGGCCGGCAGAGCTCAAGCGGTTGCCCGGAAAGCGCCACGGGCAGGAGGTGGCGGCGCAACCGGCGTCACCCGCGAGGCGCTTTGCCGGGACCGCGCGCAGCGGCGCATGGCGCGCGACGGCGCATGATCCCCGCCGGATCGAAGACCGCGCCCGTGCCGGTCGGCAACGCGGGCTTCCCGCACCCTTCGTGAAACTGACATCCTGACCGTGGAGAAGGACACCCGCCCCTTGCAGCCCCGGGAACGCACATGACCGCCAGATCGCCGCAGGAACCGCAAGAACTGCAGGCAGAGCCCCCCCGCCCCGAGGGCGGCAGCGCCCGAGAGGTGTTCGCGGCCTTCCTGAAGCTGGGGCTGACCTCCTTCGGCGGCCCGATCGCGCATCTGGGCTATTTCCGCGAGGAGCTGGTGACCCGGCGGGGCTGGTTGTCGGATCACGCCTATGCCGACCTCGTCGCCCTGTGCCAATTCCTGCCCGGCCCCGCCTCCAGCCAGGTGGGCTTCGCGCTGGGGCTGATGCGGGCGGGCTGGCTCGGGGCCTTGGCCGCCTTCACGGCTTTCACCCTGCCGTCGGCCCTGATCCTGCTGGCCTTCGCGCTGAGCGCCGCCGCCTGGGGCGGACCGTTGGGCACCGGCGCCTTGCACGGGCTGAAGATCGTGGCCGTCGCCATCGTGGCGCAAGCGGTCTGGGGCATGGCGAAAAGCCTCTGCCCCGACCGCGAACGCGCCGCGGTCGCGGTGGGCGCGGTGGCGGTGCTGGCCGTCCTGCCCGGCGCCGCCGGCATGATGGGCGCCATCGTGCTGGGCGGGCTGGCCGGGCTCGCCCTGCGGCGCGGAAGCGACCGGCCGGTGGGCGGCCATGTCGCCCTGCCCGTCACCCGCGCGCAGGCATGCGCCGCGCTCGCGCTCTTCGCCGGGCTGCTGGTCCTGCTGCCGCTGCTGGCCGGGCAATCGCAGGCGCTGGCGGTGATCGACGGCTTCTACCGGGCGGGCGCGCTGGTCTTCGGGGGCGGCCATGTGGTGCTCCCGCTGTTGCAGGCCGAAACCGTCGCCCCCGGCTGGGTGACGGAAGATGCCTTCCTCGCGGGCTACGGCGCCGCGCAGGCGGTGCCGGGGCCGCTCTTCACCTTCGCGGCCTATCTCGGGGCGGTGCTGGGGCCCGCACCGAACGGCATCGCCGGGGCCGTTCTGGCGCTGCTGGCGCTGTTCCTTCCGGGCGTCCTGCTTCTGGTGGGGTCCCTGCCGTTCTGGGACGCGTTCCGCAGCAAGGCCTGGGCGCAATCCGCGATGCAGGGCGCGAATGCCGCGGTCGTCGGTATCCTCGGGGCCGCGCTCTACTCCCCGGTCTTCACCTCCGCGATCGGGGACGTGCGGGACTTCACGCTGGCGCTGGCCTGTTTCGTGCTGCTGATGGCGTGGAAGACGCCGCCCTGGGCCGTCGTGATCGTGGCGGTGGCGGGCGGCGTGCTCCTGTCTCTCGCAGCTTGAGCCGGCTCAGGGCCTGTAGGCCGCATCCTGCTGCCAGCCGGTGAAGCCGGACTGCATGACGACGACGTTCGACCGCCCGGCCACCCGCAGCGCGAAGGCCGCCTGCGCCGACAGGCTACCGGTGTTGCAGAAGAGGATCGTCATGCGATCCTCGGGGATCTCGTCGATCCGGTCGAGCACTTCGCGCCACTCGATGTTGACGGCGCCGGGAATCGTGGCCTCCTCGAACTGGACCGCGTCGCGGGTATCGACAAAGAGCGCGCTCTCGAAGACGGCCTGGTCGAGTTGCCGGGGCAGGATGATGCCGGATTCGTAGTCCGAGAACATCAGGTATTCCTGCATGGCCTCAACGGCGGTGTCCTGCGCCATCGCAGGCGCTGCGTGCAGCCCGAGCGCGACGGTCGTCGCCAAAAGTAGGT